>Ga0070762_10000004_pt1 | contig 62975 bp, 41 predicted proteins | sample HubBroMetageREF2_FD_66726 | JGI IMG/M metagenome (GOLD analysis project Ga0070762, IMG submission 66726) | Reference soil microbial communities from the Hubbard Brook experimental Forest, New Hampshire, USA - Hubbard Brook CCASE Soil... | ecosystem: Environmental > Terrestrial > Soil >...
TCCGCGGGAAACTTAAATTTGAAGTTCTTGGCGACTCCGAAATCGAAGTCGACTTCGCCAGGGCCCGCGATGTTGCCAATGGGTGCGTTTCCAAAGGCCGACGCCAAACCATCAGACCCTATGACCGGAGGCGCCGTGAAGCAATTTCCATTGAAGTAATTATTGACCTTGTTTTGCACGGAGCCGGGTTCGCCGAGTGCGCATCCCGGCGTGTAATCGGGGCGATCATACGGAATACCGTAGGCATTGCTCGGATTAGCCAGTGTCGCGGTCAGGCGATGACCGTTTTGCACTGTGGTCACACCAGAAATCGACCAACCGCCCAGCGCTTCGCCCGCCAGCGACGCAAGGTTGGCTGGATGCGGAAGATCATAGGAATAACTCAACACAAACCGTTGCGGCCGGATAAATCCCTCCGGCCCAAAATTTGTTTGCCGGGCAGTGAATTGATCGCCGAAAATGCTGCCTCCAAAGCCGCCTCCCACGACCCCTCCTTGCGTATCGGTAAGGTCGCGGGCCCAGGTGTACGAAGCCAGGAAATTAAAACCATGGCTGAAATGCTTGTTCAAGCTCGCTTGCAGGCCGTTGTAGAAGGCTTCGCCCCCGTTTTCATTCAGCAGCAATCCTGCCGGGTTCCAGCCTATGTATGGAACGCGCTGGGGAATGTTCGCCTCTGTGTTCGCACTTAACGGGCTAACCAATGCCGCCTGATTGACATAAACATTTTCGAATAATTTTGTGCCGTGTCCGCCGACATAGCCAATTTCAGCAATCCAGTTGTTCGCCACTTCCGTTTGCACACCCAGGCTGTATCTTTGCCAAACCGAAGGTTGGTAGTTCTGGGCTGGTCCCTGGAAGGTCGCGCTGGTCGTAGGCGAATACGGCGTCCACGAGGGGAAGCTAGGAATTGCTTGCGGTATCGGATTCTGCAGTGTCGCCGCGTAGTTTTGCGTACCTTCGTTCAACACCACCGACGCCCACGGTTGCGCAGTGAGCGACTGGATCAATCCGGTTCCATCCATACGGCTGCGGAAAAGCCCATAGCCTCCGCGCACTACCACATGCTTGCTCGGCGGCATCTGCCACGCAAAGCCTACGCGCGGCTCAACTGTATTTTGCCCCGTCCCTGAGATTCCAAACTCGTTACTTCCCTGGGTTACTCCGGTGGGAGGAGTTCCCGGGTAGTTCGAGGGAACAATATAACCCGCCAGACTGCCCGCCGCTGGCGGATTGGGATTGATCAGGTTCAGATTTAATCCTGTATTGCGTCCTTGAGCCTCGGAGAAATCACCCAGATGTTCGAAACGCAATCCCACGTTCACTGTCAAGCGAGGAGTCGCTTTGATGTCGTCCTGCACATACGCGTTTCCATCCCAATAACGGAAGTGTCTGCCTAGAATGCCGGGCAGCGCCAGATCCAGGTACTCGTTGCTGTAGGGAGCTCCCGCCGCGGCTGTGCCATTGTTCGCCGCATCCAGTCCCAGCAGGAAATCGGCGAAGCTCAGATAGTCTCCCGCTCCGAAATATTGAAAGTTGGCCTCGTTGGTCTGGTTCTTGGTAAAGCCTCCCCCGAAGCGCAGACTGTGGCGGCCTAGCGTCCACGCCAATGAATCCTCAACCACAAACGTATCCTGCGCAAATGGCGCCGTCTGCCCGTACCCTCCCAAGCCAACGTCCGCAATGGCGATACCAGGCATGCTATTTGCGAAGCTCGGGACTGTTGCTCCAATATCAGACCAGCTAAACAACTCGCCCTGGTCTTTTTCGGCAAAGCTGTGGTTGAACCCAAATTCAAATTGGTTGAGCAGGTTTGGCTTGATGGTATACGTGTGCGTGAGGGAAGCGTTTCTGAAATTCGAAATCAATCCGTAGGGGAAGCCGGGCACTCCATAGGAGCCCAGGTTCGGTGCCGGGATTGTCTGTGTAGCTGTGCTGTTGGCGAAGAAGAATCGTCCCTGGATGCGGCTCTTCGCGGTTTGCGTATAGTCGAAGTTCGTCATGAACTGATTTTCCGTAAACGGGCACGCTTCGCTGAAACTCGCGCTCCCTTGCGCGTCGGAGTAAGGGCCTGCGGCTATCGTTTGCGGTGTGGGTATCAGGTAGCCGCCGTCAGGTCCTTTCATCTGCAAAACCGTGAGCGCCACCGGATTGATGTTCGAACCGTCGCTTGCGACCGCCGGACCCACTCCGCCCAGCAGATTCTGAATTGCGCCACGCTGCCCCCCAAAAACCGCTCCCAGGCCTGCCGGGGACCGATCATCTGTGAGCGGCGGCACCAGCGCCGTCACCGCACAACCCGAACTCATGCCATTGCGCTGCCGCGTGCCCTGATAGGAACCGAAGTAAAGCAGCTTGTTTTTTATGATCGGGCCGCCGATCGTGAAGCCGAACTGGTTCTGCTTCAATACCTGCCGGGGTTGCCCGTTCATTTTGTTGAACCACTCATTGGCGTTCAGATCGTCATTGCGGAAAAATTCGAAGACTGACCCGTGGATCGCGTTGGTACCGGTCTTTGTAAGCACATCGACCACTGCACCGCCGTTGCGCCCGTTGGCCGCGTCATACTGGCCAGTCAGTACCTTGAACTCTTCGAGCGTGTCGGGATTGGGTATTGGTATGCCGCCGGTGAACTGCCCGGCACCGAAATTGTCGTTCACCTCCACGCCATTCATCTGGAAATCGTTATCGTTGGTTGTGCTGCCGTTGGCCGAAAAGCCATCACTGGATGAGGCCAGACTGCTGTTGCCGCGTCCGAGATCCGCAGCATTGGTAATCTCCGCCGAAACTCCCGGATTCAACCCAACGATCTGAAGGTAATTTCGCGACACTAGCGGAAGTGACTCGATCTCGTGCGTGTCGGTCACCGAGCCCAACTCCGCCGACTCCGTTTGAAGTTGGGTTTCGGCCCCCGTCACCGTGACCGACTCACCACGCGCTCCAACTACCAGTCGGACTCGCAGAGCCGCCGTCTCTGTCACTACTACGTTCACATTCGTCCCGTTCCACGTTCGGAACCCTGCAGCCCCGATCTGAACGTTATAGGTGCCAGGGGGAAGCAGCTGAATCGAAAACTCGCCGTTGGCTTGCGACTGCGCGGTGCGGCTGTCCCCAGTGGCCGTGTTCGTGATCGTCACGTCGGCGTGTGCTATTAAAGCTCCAGAAGGGTCAGCGATGATTCCAGATATCGCGCCAGTCGATGCGTTCTGCGCGGCGGAAACTTGCAAAAGCATGCCCAATAGCAACAGTAGCGGCGGCAGCCATTTTCGGTTCATCTTGTTCCCCCTGGGTCAGCGCGCAACGTTCATTGCATCGCAGGATATCAGCGATCGTTAGCCGCCAATTATGTATCTGGAGCGCTATTTTGTCAACGCGCAAATTTAATACGCCGCACTCGATTAATTAGAATGCAACAAGTGTTGCGACGACTGTAGCCGGGAGGAGGTCTCGGCTTCGATGACAAATAGACCACTGCAGGGGGAGGGCGGTGCGGTAGATGGGGTTACGGCCGCGGTGCGGATGATGCGAACTCGTTCTTGTAGACCACCCCTGCCTTCATGACGAATTTCACCTGTTCGAGCGTCCGGACATCCGTTGTGGGATCGCCGTCCACCGCGATTATGTCAGCCCACTTGCCCGCCTCGATCGCACCCGCCTTATCCTTCAGCCCCAGCAGGTCGGCTGCGTTGATCGTGGCCGTTTGGATTGCCTGCAGCGGAGTCATGCCCATCTGTACATAATCGGAAAACTCACGCGCGTTTAGGCCGTGTGGAAAAACCGCTGCATCCGTGCCGAATGCGATTTTCACGCCGGCCTGAAACGCTCGCCGGTGATTGATCTTCGCCTGCGCCACCGCCGCCTCGATCTTCTGCGTCATCTCGGGCGAAAGATGCGTCTCGTTTTCATGATCTGTAAGCCAATCACCTACATAGGCAGTCGGAACCAGGTATGTCCCGTTCTTTTTCAAAGTCGCAATGGCTGCGTCGTCCATGAGAAAGCCATGTTCCACGGAGTCCACGCCCGCTTCTGAGGCCAGCCGCACTCCCTCGGCTCCATGAGCATGTGCTGCGACCCGGCGGCCGAGTCGGTGGGCTTCGGCAACAATGGCCTGCATCTCCGCCATGCTGTATTGCAGGCCTCCGGGATCCGTGGGTGACAAGAGCCCCCCGGTCGCACACATCTTTACGACGTCGGCGCCATACTTAACTACCTCTCGCACTTTGTGCTGCACGCCTTCCACGCCATCCGCCACGCCCGGAGATGTGTAGTGACGCTCGTACGCCATGCGGATGTTGTCGCAGGAACCGCCGTCGATCGTAATTGCGGGTCCACTGGCGAGAATGCGCGGGCCCACCACATCACCGTCGTTGATGGCGTCGCGCAAGGCGACGTCGGGATAACCGTCAGCCCCTACATTGCGAATCGTCGTAAACCCCGCCTCGATCGTTACTCGCGCATTGCGCGCTCCTTTCAGGGCGCGGCGCGCCTCGGAGATTCCCAGCTTGTCCACATCGCTGATCGAGGGATCTCCGGTAATGTGCTCGTGCGCGTCGATCAGTCCCGGCAAGACCGTGGCATGGCTGAGGTCGATCACGGTTCCAGATTCTTCCGCCCCCGCCGATGCCGGTTTTATTGCTGTGATTACTCCGGCGCTTACGATGATGTCCTGCTCTCGCAAGACCCGCCCGGTACGCACGTCGAGCACCCGGCCGGCGCGAATAACAACTGGCTTTTCGGCTTCTGGGGTTTTCTGCGCGCACACTGGCGCCGCCAGCGCAAGCAATGCCGATCCCATGCAAAGCACCTTTTGCATGGACCTCGGAAAGCGCATGATCAGTAATTCCACGAGTCGGTCGAGCCGGGGGGAGCGTTATGGGAGATCTGCTCCGCCATCTGGCGCAGCATCCCGGCCGTTGTTGTCGGTCGGATGCCGTGCCCCTTCAACGGTCTGCCATAAAGAAAAGACCCACCGTAATAAGGATCTTTTGTGTTGGAGAGGAACTCTTCTGTCTGATAGATCGCGAGATTCAGATAAAAACTGTCCATGTCTCCAGTATAGAAATGTAGCTTGCCTACCAATTGCGGGCCGATGCGGCTCCAGTTGTGTTGCAGGTAGTAGTCAAGATCGTAGCCATTGTCGCGCATGTAATTCGCAACCTTGTGATTGATCTCTCCGGTTTGCTTGTCCCAGAGCGGCACGGGATAACCATCCTCGCCAACAGGTCCATAAATCGCCTTCCAGGCATCGCACTGTTCTCCCGACCGTCCATGAGATCCGAGCACAGCTTCCAGTTGCGATTCCTGCTGTTGGGTCACGATGACTTGACCGGTCGCCATGCGCAGAAAAGGACGCATCACCTTCTGCCACTCGGTGCTGCCCAGCGTCAGCCCGATCCCGCTCGTCCCCGGCGCATAGAACATATTTTCATCTTCGTAGATATTGCTGAGCTGCCAACTGCGGAAGTCAATCGGATCGGGATAAAACACCCACGCTCCACCAAAGAACTCCGGATGTTGCAACTGCAATGCGAGCGACTCCCACCCGCCGGTGGAACCGCCCGAAAGCACGCGCGCATAAGGCTGGCGAATGATGCGGAAGTGAGACTCAATGTATGGAATCAGTTCGGTCATGATGGCGTCACCATAGGGACCGTTGTTGGCCGAATTCACGGCATAAGAGTCGTCGTAATACGGCGTAGGATGCAAAAATGTCACCATCAGCACACGGGGAAAACGATCGGAAGTCCAGTCTTGGAAAAGCCGAAAACCCTCCCCTTCGCGCATGGCAAGCACCGATCCTTCGGGAGCGCTGGAAGGCTGATCGCGAAAGTGATATGGCGGCGTCAGGCGAAAGTGATCCTGCTCGTAGACTACGGGATAGTTAACATTCGGTTGTTCGTCGTAACCTTTCGGCAACAGTACAACCGCGCCCAGATACATGGGGCGCCCCCAAAACTCCGTCAATAACTTGCTCTGAATCTTGAGATGCTTCGCCCAAGAAGTATCAGCGGGAACGGTCTGCGCCGGAATGACTTCCGTGAGCTGAAGCTTTACATCGTAACCAGAGGGATCAAGATGCACTTTCTCCACAAGGCTGTACAGGTTGCCGGGAGAAGAAAACATATCCTGACCTTCCCATTGGTCCATGTGTGCCCAGATGGTGTGGCCGTCCGAACGATGAAATTCTGTGTACACACTCAGGAACGCCTGGACATAGTAATCGCCGATAGGAATTTCAGACAGAGTGCGGACCGGATAACCGGGACTGGAATTGTCGATTTTTGCAGCTGCCCCTGGCTCAAGATGATCGATATCCACTCCGAAAAATGGAGCGCCCATATATCTCGCGCCGGCCTGAAAGCGGGGTTCCTTGCCCGCATCTCGCGTAATGATCACAAACACGCGGCCGGTCGCCGCCTGCGCATGAATTGCCGCCGAAAACGAAACCTCGAAATTCTGGCCAGATGGTTGAACGGCCGCTGCCGGGGAGGTGACGCACAATGACAGGATCACTAAACATATGCTCACTCGCAGCAGCGCAGTTAGAGATGCAACGGTTGTGGAAGATTGAGCCATGAGAGGGGAGCAAGCATATAATTTCATTTCTCTTGGTGTCAACAGCGCGTTCAGCGACTGAAAGCGGCGATTGTTGAACATTGACACGGTATGCAACAATCGTTGCGCCCATCGCTTTCCTCCTGCTTTGAATGTGTTAGGCGAGGTTGCGCGAGCGTCGCATTTTCAATACGTGTGAGGTCGTATGCTAACTTTTGACGAGACAGCTCATTTATTTTCCGCAAATCTGAGGGTTTTACTCATTGCTACGGCTGTGCTGGCGCTTTGCCCGCAGCTGCTTTGCCAAACCGCTCCGGAAGTCGCTTTGCATTGCGCACAAATGTGGGACGGCCGCTCCAAGGCGCTGCGGTCGGACGTGACCATTGTGATTGCGGGGCAGCGAATAAAAACCGTCACACCCGGGAGGATAACAACTTCCGGAGCCGAGCCGCTCGATGTTGACGGAACCTGTATGCCGGGACTCATCGATGTTCACACACACGTCTTCTTGCAGCAGGACGCGATTTCGCCCACTTACGATGATCAATTGCTGAAACAATCGATTGCGTTTCGCACCATACGCGCGGTGCGATCGGCGTCTCTTGCTCTCGAACACGGTTTCACCGCGATTCGCGATCTCGAAACGGAAGGCGCCGGCTATAGCGATGTGGATCTCAGAAATGCGATCGAAGCCGGCATCGTGCCGGGCCCAACGATGCAGGTAGCTGGCCGTGCTCTCGACGTGACCGGAGCTTACCCTCTCCAGGGTTACGCCTCCGAACTTCAGCCGCTGCTGCCGCACGGCGTGCAGGTTGTGGATGGTGTCGAGGCCGCTCGCCAAGCAGTTCGTGAGCAAATCAGCTATGGCGTCGATTGGATCAAGATTTATGTCGATCGCGGCGCCTTCATTGAAGGCGACGCGTTGCATGGAATTCCCACGTTCACAACAGAAGAAGCAAAGGCGATTGTGGACGAGGCACATCGCGAAAGGCATCGCGTCGCGTGCCACGCCCGAACCATCGAAGGAGTCCAGACGGCATTGTTCGCCGGCGTCGATAGCATCGAACATGGTGTATCCATGACCGACGAGCAAATTGCGGAAATCAAGCAGCGCGGCATTTACTACGTGCCGACGATATGGGATCTGCAATATACCGCCGAGCGGCGTCACAGTGCGGAGATTGAAAAGCAATTCCAGATCGGGTTGAACACTTTGACCCGTGCCATGCATGCGGGAGTCAAAATCGCCTTCGGTACTGATATTGGCGGGTTCGACTGGACCATCACGCCAGCCAGACAGATGGAAACTCTTGTTGGCGCAGGGATGACGCCCCAAGAGGCGATTCTTACATCCCTCCGGACCGGTGCGGAACTGATGGGACTGAGCGCCAGCGTTGGAACTCTGCAAGTTGGACAGTTTGCCGACATCATCGTGGTTCCCGGCGATCCGCTCAAAGATGTCACTGTCATCGAGCACGTTCGCGCGACAATAAAGCACGGTGAGGTTCACCACTACGCGCAAAATCGGCCTTGACAGCCGCACCGCCGCAACATAAGTTTAACTATGCAACGTTCGTTGCAGGGACGGCTGTTTTGACCATTCTGGCCGCCGGCCAGGGTAATTCACACTTCGGAGGTGCCCCATGAACAGCGAGACGATTGCGGCCCGAGTGCCGCTGGCCACGCGCGCGGCGCGACTGAACCCGAGTTTGCCGGCTTCCGAGTCGCACGACGTAATTTCTTTTGCCTCCGGGCATGGGTTTCCGGGCGTCTTTCCCGATCTCACGGAAATGGCTCGTACCGCGCTCAATGAATACCGTCACGAAACGCTCCAATACGGGCCCGGCCGTGGGTTGCCGGAAATGCGCGAATGGATCGCGAATCACATGAAGGAAAATGGGGTCAGCGTATCCGCCGACAACGTCCTGGTTGTGAACGGGGCCAAGCAGGGTCTCGATCTCATCTGCCGTCTTCTGCTGGAAGAGGGCGATTCCGTGGTCGTGACCGCGCCGACCTATTTCACATGCATTCCGATTTTCAAAAGCTTCGGTGCGAGCTTCGTGGAAGTCTCTCAGGATGTCGACGGAATGGTGGTGGAAGAACTGGAGCAAACTCTGGAGCGCCGGACGCGCGAGGGTTTGCCTCTTCCGAAGTTCATCTATAACGTCCCTGACTATCACAACCCTGCGGGCGTTACCATGTCGCGCCAGCGGCGCCAGGCCTTGGTACAACTGGCCGAGGCCCGAGGCATTTTCATCATCGAGGACAGCCCATACCGCCGCGTGCGGTTTGAGGGGGAACCGGAGCTGATGATCAAGGCCTTCGATCGTTCCGGCACTGTTTTCGTCCTCGGTACATTTTCCAAGCTCGTGGCGCCCGGGCTGCGAATCGGCTGGGTTGTCGCGTCTCAAGAGATGGTGGCGCGACTTTTGCAGTTGAAGTCGGACGTCGGTTCGTGCCCGCTCACCCAGCGAATCATTCTCGAATTTTTCCGGCACGATCGTTTGGAGAAGCACACGACGCGTGTGCAGAATACCTATCGCGCGCATCGCGACGCGATGGTTGCGGCTCTGCGGCAGTGCTTGCCGGAAGCAACGTTCGTTGTTCCCCACGGCGGCTACTATCTCTGGCTCACTTTACCGGCTCATATCGACGCCGAACAATTAACCGCACGCGCGCTCCAGGAAAACGTCAGCATCATTCCCGGCAGCAAGTTTTTTGCAGGGATGGGCCCGAAAGGCGCGGGTGCGCCAAAAAACCATATCCGCCTTTGTTACAGTCACGCCACTCCCGAAGAAATCCTCGAGGGAGTGAAGCGTCTGGCTCGGGCGGTCCGCTCCGTGGCTTCGTGATTGCCGCCGCAAGGGAGTGAACACGGCCCGACAGGGGGGGCTCGACTCAAAGTCTGCTTAGATCGGCGCCTGCATTTCCATTCATCCAACTTTGACCTCGCCAGGCTAAAGTCATAGGGCAGGATGTGCAACGTATGTTGCACTATGGTTACAACTTACCCAATTATCGTGTTGACCTCGGGCGCATTAGTCCTGTACATTACGTCTTTCCTGCGTAATGCAACGTATGTTGCATAGCAAGGAAAGGATAACCTGGAGATTCTGGAAGTGGCTGACTGTACATCCATCGACGACCTGGCGGCACAGTACCGTGAGCTGTTTCCCATAACCCAATCCTATGTTTATCTGAATCATGCCAGCGTCTCGCCTCTTTCGACGCGAGTTCGAGACGCCATGGCCGCCATGCTAGACGGCGTGACGCGGTATGGCGACAGGAAGTTCGAGCAGTGGGACAGTGTGGTCACGGGCGCGCGCGAGGCGGCGGCGCGTCTCGTAAATGCGCTTCCCCGGCAAATTGCATTCCTCAGGAATACTTCGGAAGCGCTTTCAGTCATCGCTAACGGCGTGCAGTGGCGTGACGGCGACAATATCGTGAGTGCTGCCGCCGAGTTTCCTGCCAACATTTACCCATGGTCCCGCTTGCGAGCGTACGGGGTCGAACTCCGCCTCCAGCCAGATCGTGCGGGCCTACTGGATACGGAATCACTCCTTTCACTGGTGAATGAGCGCACGCGGGTTGTGACTGTCAGTTGGGTTCAGTTCGCCACCGGCCAACGGCTCGACATTCGGCGCATCGGGCAGTTTTGCCGGGAGCGGAATATTTTGTACGTCGTCGACGCTGTTCAGGGCTTGGGCGCGTTGCAAGTGGATGTGGAGCGCGATTGTGTCGACGCTCTTGCCGCGGGCGCGCACAAATATCTTCTGGGACCGAAGGGCGTCGGTCTGCTGTACGTTTCAGATCGTGCTCTGGCGCGAGTGTCCCCTACCGTCGTAGGGTGGACAGCGGTCAATCACTATCAGGACTATCTGGCCCACGACCTCGATTTTCGCGACGGCGCCTTCCGTTTTGAGGGGGGAACATTGAACCAGTTGGGCATTTGTGGACTGGGGCAAGCAATAGAACTCTTTCTCGCAGCGGGCCCCGCGAAGATCGAACAGTACCTCCTCTCTCTGAACCAATACATGACGCGCAACCTTGAACAGCGGGGATACCGCGTGATCAACCGGCGGAATTGCGAGGAGCAGTCTGCCATCGTTGCCTTCGACCACCCCGCATCCTCTGTCGAGGGTATATGCTCTCGCCTCGCTTTGCAGAACATCATTGTTTCAACCCGCCTGGGCAGAGTGCGCGTCGCGCCGCATTTTTATAATTCGCGGGAGGATATCGACCGCATGATCGAAGCTTTGCCGCAGATGTGAGCTTTTAGAATGGCAACGTGAGAAAGTGAGGCGCCGAAGCAGATACCGATCGAAGCCTTGAATCCACTATGCGACCTGCACGGATGGTGCTCTTGTTTTTGCTGGCTTTCTCAGCGCTAAGTGTCGGCGAGTCCCCCGCCGTGCACCTTACTCGCGAGCAGGCCATTAAAGATGCCAGAACATTTTTCTCGCTGTTGGAATCCGCACATCCCGATCCTTACACGAATTTTGGCGGGAAAATCGAATTCAAGCGAAGAGCGCAGAAGCTGATCGCAGATCTTCCTCCGGATGGCTTATCGGTCCCCGAGCTTACAGATCGCCTGAGCGCATTTCTTGCGCCTCTCAAAGATGGCCATACGCGCGTTCGCGGGCCTCGATCGCGATGGCAGGATCCGGCTCCGCGTCTGGCAGTTCAGTTCGATGTCGCATCGGATGCTCTGGTTATTGCCGCGTCCGACGTCCCCGCGCTCGAAGGCTTGCTAGGCGACAAGCTCGTGGAGGTCAACGGCCATAGCATTACGGAGTTGCTCAGTCGCATGTCCGCCGAAGTGTCCACCGAAAACGAATACGGTACGTATTACGGTCTCACAATCGCGCTGCGCAGTTTTAAACTCCTTCATAATCTGATTCCGGATCTCGATCAAGCAAAGGGCGTGCGTTACACCCTCGAGGATTCGGGCAATAAACGCGTCGAGAGGACCGTTCCCTGGGATGGTGAACATCCCGAAGATCCGGAGAAATGGTCGAGCAAGCCTGTGCAGTGGAACGGTATCCCTCATCCCGATCAGCCGTACTATTACTCTTTCCTGCAAGAAGGAAAGACAGCCTACATTCGGGTCGCCAACATGACTCCACGCGAGACCTACGAGATTATGAAGGGCTACCATGTTGGCGATCTGCAGCAAACGCTCACGGATTATTACAAGGCGCACAAGAAAGAAATGCCAGCTGACTTTGACGCTGCGCTGCAGGGCATACCCTCGCTCACCGAACCGGCGACGCAGATGCTGCTGGAGATGAAGCAGCGTGCCAGCGCGAATCTGATCATCGATTTGCGCGGCAACGGAGGCGGATCGACTCCGGTTATTGTGCCCTTCTTCTATGAGATCTACGGAGACTCCTATTTCGGGCGGAACAACGACGCCGAATTTGTGCAGGTCAAATCGCAGCTTTACATGGATAAATACCACTCCAGCGTAGAAGAGGAGCGGAAGAAGGACCCGGATTTTGCGCTAGGAGATTACGAATTTACGGACGGCAACGAACCCGGAACGGTGGAAGAGAAACGGAATAAAAAGTTTGCGGAGTGGGATGAACATGGGCTCAACTGGAGTAAGCCGCTCCGCACGCTCGAGGGAAAACCATTGTATCGCCCGAAGAAGGTGATCGTGCTGTGCGATCCGGGCACATTCAGCGCGGCTTTCCAGGCTATGTTCATTCTTCATCAACTGGGTGCGACCGTCGTCGGAGTGCCATCGGCGCAATCGCCGAACGCGTTCATGGAAGGCACAGAGTATGTCCTGCCGGAATCAGGCATTCGAGGATTGATTTCAAACGGCACACAAATGTTCTTGCCTCGCGATCCGAAGGCGACTGTGTTCCATCCCGATTTCGAAGTCAGCTATTCGGTTCTCGCAAAGTACGGTGGCGACACAGACACTGCCTTGCGGTATGCGCTCGATCTACTGAAAGCAGATGTCACCGGCGGTCCGGCGACGGTTTCACACTGAGCCCGGCCATCGGTCTGGAAAGCATCTTCCGCGCGCCCCTTGAGGCCTCCGGAGGTCGGCGCTAGGAAGTGCGTCTGATCGGCAAGGGAATGAGAATAGAGAGCCGAGTCGCCCTCGATTTTCGGCAGCCGTTGTCAGCGTGTGTGCCTAGATGACAATCAATCGCCGGCCGCCATCTCATGCTCCGCTGGATCTGGTTGAAGTGACTGGGATGCCATCGACTCGCGCAGCTCCGCTTCCAGTGCGGCCAGTTGAGCGTCAATATCGTCCGCGGCTTTGCGCTTTCTGATGACCTCTTCGCGGTAGCGCCGCAGGAAGTAATCAATCGTTTCGACGCGAATCCTAATCGAACCCGAGGGTTTGTTCTCGTCCAGATCCTTGAAGCAGAAGTACGGCGTTCCGGACTGTTCGATAATGCCCTCGACTACACCATAGATCGGCGCATCGTGCCCGCACTTGAAGCTGGAAATCTCCAGCGCCACCAGGTTCGGATGCCGCGCCGTGAACTTCGCGGCCCACACCTTATGGTTCGTGCTGCAGGAATAGGAGTTCTTCCAGGCGTCGGTGATATCGAGCGGGTGACTGATGACACCGGCACGAACTTCTTCACCGAACAGACGCTCCAATAGATCTTCATCGAGCGGTAAGGTGTTCTGGGAGAAGATGGGATAACCCAGCTTCTGAAATTCCTCCATGATTTCGTGATTCAGACCGGGATCATGATGATACGGTCGTCCGAGCATCACGATGCCGATACGGTCTTCGCGCTCCAACTGATCCATCACCTCGCGAGCGCGCCTGCGGATACTGCTTTCGTAGTCCTCCAAAGCCTTAAAGCCCACTTCAACCGCGCGGTCATTCTCTTCCTGTGAAAGCCCGAGAATTGGCTGCCATACCTGCAGCATTTGGTGAGCGAACAGCTTGCGATCCGCAAAGTTCAGTACCGGATCCAGGTATTTGACGTTGTGCTCGGCGAAAACGTCGTTCTCCTTCGTAAATGCAGCCTTCACCGTTTCCGGCGTAGCGGTCACGGTGGGACACGCATTCGTGCCAACAATCTTCACCAACGGCGAAGTCAACACGTCATACATGGGGAAAAAGATCACGTCGAGCGGCTTCTTGCGATGCTTCTCCTGAATCAGGTTGTAGACGTGGGAAATGCCAATCTTCGCGGGGAAACAAGGATCGATAGCGCCACGGCTTGCACCCGCGCGGTAAAGATCCGAACTGGTGTAGTCAGAATAGATAACGTTTTCCGGCTGCACACCGAGGCTTTCCAGATATCCGTTGAAGAGCGGCGCATAGGTGTAGATATTGAGCACGCGGGGAATACCAACGCGCAGCTTCTTGCGCTTCTCCATGAGCGGGGTGCGCTCTTTAGCCGCATTGTTCCAGAACTTCGTCACCGGAATCGGATCGGCCACGCTTTTCGGATTCACTGGCCGGAAGACCTCGCGAGCAGCGAAGTCCACGAAATTAGGATATTTTCCCTTGATCTCGTCGAGACCGGCCTTGATGTCCTTCATGTCGTTGACATCTTCGACCAGACCCTTTTCGCAGGTTGCGATGATCAACCGCTGCTCGCCGTGCATGAGCGGGACCTTGGTGACCTTCTGAATCGGAATGAAGCTCATGTCATCCGTGGGAGCAGTTCTGATGTCGATGAAGGTGCGCAGACAATCGTTCTTGCAGAAATGGCAGCGTGTCTCCTCGTTGCGGGTCGTGCGGTATTTGATTTTTCGCACGGCATCCAGACCGACAAACGAGGTTTGCAGTCCGTTGCGCCAAAGCCGCAGCGACTCAGCCGCCGCGCCAATCGCGCCCGATTCGCCGCAGAACTCGTGAACAATGATCTCAGGTTTCTTGCCGGCAGCGCGGAAGCTGTTCTGAATGAAATCCACTTCCGCTTTCACCACTGCCATATTGTTCTGCGTCCCACCCTGCAGAACAAATCGAGTACCCAGAGCTGCGAGGTTCGGGATGCTCGCAACATAAAGGAACACGTTCTTCGGCAGGACGGCCGCCAGTCCAGCGAGAATTTCCTCTGCCCGCCAGCCCTGTCGCTGGAAGTTTACAATGTCGGACTGCATAAACACCGCGCAGCCGTATCCGAAAACGGGCATGGATTGGGCCGAGAAAGCCAGATCGGCATATTGCTCGACGCCCAGCCCAAAGCCCTCGGCAGTCGATTGCAGGAAATACCCATTGCCAGCTGAACACTGTGTATTGAGTTTGAAGTCCTTGACCCGGCCGTTGTGAAGAATGATGATCTTGATATCCTGCCCGCCGACGTCGACGATGACGTGCGGATCCTCATAAAATTTGAGCGCCGATTCGGTGTGCGCTACGGTCTCGACCAGTGCGACGTCCGCGTGTAAAACGTCCTTCAAAATGTCCTTAGCGTAGCCCGTAGTGGCGACTCCCAACACTTCGAGCTTCGCGTTCTGCGCTTCGACTTGCCCGCGCAGATTCTCGAACATCTCGATCGTATCCTGGATCGGATTTCCGTTCGAAAGCTGGTAGGCCTTGCACAGGATGTCGCCCCGATCATCCAGCAGAACGGCCTTAGTCGAGGTTGATCCTCCATCGATGCCGATAAAGCCGCCGACGGTTTGCCCCTTCTGGAAGGTCGCGGGAATAAACTTCTTACGACGATACGCTTCCTTAAACACATCGAGTTCGCCGTCCTTCGCCACCAAGCCCTTGGCACCGGATTTCGCTTTTTCCTCCTGACGGCCGAACTCGATGTAATACACCAGCTTTTCGTAACCCTGATAGCAACCGACAGAATCGTCTTCGCTCTTGCCGAATTCTATTGCGCCCAGTGCCGCGAAGTACTGTGCGTTGTTCGGAACCTTGATTAGATCCTCCGGCTTCGCGCCGTCAGGGATCGCAACTTTGCGCTCCTGCCACATGCGGGGGATGTTGGCCTGCCACGCCTCGCGCATGCCTTTGATAAAACTGTTCGGACCGCCCAGCAGCAAAACATGTGGCCGCAAGGTGTGGCCGCGAGTCAGGACGCTCAGGTTTTGCAGTACGATCGCTTCAAAGAGCGAAGCCATCAGCTCGTCGGGCGGCGTCCCGACTTTCTGCAGACCGTTGATGTCAGTTTCGGCGAACACGCCGCACTTACCAGCCACTTTGTGCAGCTTGATTCCGTGGTAGCCCTGCACTGCGAGTTCGGCCACCGGGATCTTCAGCTTCGCATTGATCTTGTCGATGACCGCGCCGGTTCCACCGGCGCACTTATCGTTCATCGAAGGAATTTTCTTCTTGCGCCCGGTCTCGTCATCATCCTTGAAGACGATGATCTTCGCGTCCTGCCCGCCCAATTCGATCACCGAATACACTTCAGGATGAAGCTTCTCGACCGCCAGCGATACCGCCGTAACCTCCTGCACAAACTTCGCGCCAATCTGCTCTGCAATCCCGTTGCCTCCAGAGCCAGTCATGAACATTCGCGTGTTGTGCGGGTTGATTCCGACCTCGGCGTCCATGCGGCGGAGAAATTCCAGCGTCTTCTCCGGTTGCTTGGTCTCGTGGCGTTGGTAGTCCTGCCACAAAATCGCATCGGTCGCGGCGTCCACCACCGTCGCCTTCACAGTGGTTGAGCCGACGTCGAGCCCCACCAGGAACCGAGTGCGATGGTCGTAAGGTTTTTGATACGGAGCCGCAGCTATCTGAAGCAACTGGGTTGTTTTAGGTTCGTTTCCGGCAAGATGGTCGTGCATGTAATTCTCCGATCGGGATCCGCAAGAAAGAAAATGAGAATGAAGGACCGGCAGCGCGGGTTGCGTCACCGGCCCCGATCAGCTAAGCAGCGTTGGGGAGCGCGATCCCAGGCACACGCACCCGTCGCCAGAGCCGGGTGCTCTTGTCCATTCGATCGTTCACGTGCAGAATGAACTGCGCCGCCGTCCCCGTGATCCCTTCGCGGTGCGGCACGTGATAGAACGGCCGCTTGAGTTCGGAATGCTCCGCGATGTACTCGCGAATTTCGTCAAGACTCTTGCCAGTAGATTTAAGGCATTGCTCGAACTCGGTTTTGGCCTTGACCTTAGCCTCGCCCAAAGCCATCTGCACGCGGCTGTGCGCATTGACCTCGCCCTCTCCTGAGGTCTCAATCGGAAGGAAAATCATGTCTTTGAACTTGTTGATGACCGCCGATTGAACTCCGTCGGACTGCGACGAGGGCATGCACCCAAACGGTTTCAGAGCCAGCACCATGTGGCAGAGATGGTGAACCGTGTAGTACACGTTCTTCCCGACCTCCAGATGCCCTTCTCCACCGCGCGCGAATTGGTTGTAGAACGGATGCGCCATTTCAGCCAACTCGGTTTGCGGCACCAAGTGATGCGTGATCCCGCCGAGATTCTTGATCGTCCGGTGATACAGGCCGTTCCACATCCATTCGCCAACACCAATACCCATCAGCTTCTTGCGCAATCCCAGATCATTGGCCAGGTGCTTTTTCAGTTCCCACCACTTTGGATTCCGGTGCGGACGATTTACCGGCCATTTGGCCTTGGCATGCGCCTTCGCCTGGTACAGCAGGTACGCGACCCAGGTTGCGATCGGCTCGACCAGCACCTGCGCGCCTTCCCGCTCGAGGAATTCGAACATGTGGAAGTTGCCGTCGCCTTCGGTGATCTGCGCCCAGAACTCGCCTGTGATCTTCACCACCGGCTTCACCTTGGTTCGGTCCACTTCAATCCTGTCCATCTTGTCGCGAGCAGCGGCCAGAGCGCTGAGATAGTCCGTCCCTCGGAGGTGCTCGTTCATCTTGCCGAACACGTTAAAAGTGTTCCGCAGGATCTTGTTGCTCTTGAACTTCGGCTTGGCCCAGTTCGGCGCACGTTGTTCGATCTCAAATGAATCCCGATTCCTCAGGTCCTCGCAAAGTCCATCCACCGTCTCGCGAAACACGCGCTCCGTTTCGCCCTTGTTCACTTCAAACGGGCGAATTTGATGAATGAGGTCGTTGAACACGTCGCCCAGGTGCATGGCGTTCAGCATGCCGAATCCGAAATCGATGGTGAACTTCAAACCTGGCTCGCCCGAGGCAGCCTTGATTCCATCGCTATCCTTAAACAGCAGAACGCGGAAGCCGTCGAAGCCTGCATTCTTCAGCGCGAACCGGTACTCTGCCTCATACATGCCGAAACGGCAGGGACCACATGAACCTGCCGTAAAGAAAACATAGTTGTCGAGAATGTCTTTGCGCGGAATGCCCTCTTTTTCCAGGAACTGGAGATACTGCACCAGGTTCCCGACTGTGAAATAGGTTGGGTTGCACTGGCCGTTATTGCCGAACTCCTTGCCGGTCTGGAAGGCGGGCACGTCTGGTACCGGCAGCTTCTCGCAGCGATATCCACACCCCTGAAATACTGCGCGAATAAGATCCTCGTGCTTCCACGTAAATCCCCCGAACAGGATCGTCACCTTGCTACGTTCTTCGGCCGTAAACGCGCGCTCCACTGGCCGGTGAAAGTGGGTGGGCCGGTCGAGGCCGGCGATCTTACGCAAGCGCATCCGCTCTGCTTCTAAACGCTGCTGGATTTCTGAATCGTTTTCAATCTGGACGAAATTCGCTGCCATAAACGTCTCCTAACTTTGTGATGCCCAGACCTCTGTTAAGGGTACATATTCGATATATGCCATAACAGCCGAGTCGGTTTCAAGCGAAGTTTTGCACAGCAAGAGTTCGAGATTTGCCTAAACCGTTGATTTTCCACGGAATGATTATTGTTGCCATACGGTTTTCTCCGTAGTCCTGATGATCGAGCGAGCCCACGCAATGGTGCTACGTCGAATCACACAAACGACCTGATGTATGAACTGACGACGCGGTCTAAGGGGGCTACGACCACTGAGAGCTACAGCTACGACGGAGTCGGCAATAGAGTTTTACTAGGAATGAATCGGCACAACCATAACCCGTCTAACGACCTGACCTCGAGCGATGCGGCCTCGGCGCCGAGCGGTCGCGACAGGTGTCACGTGAACAGCACCAGACTGCCCGTTGCGAGCGGGAAGGCGAGTCTGAAAGACTTCAGGAACCGGCTGGCTCTTTGCTCTTGCTTTTGCTTTTCCGCACTGGCCTTCGTCCTATTCGCCTGTTTCGGACTAACGGGGTGCGGCTCGCCGAGTGCGTCCCCTGGAAAAGACTCCGGGCCCACGATCACTTCCTTTACGGCGGATCCGACAAGCATAGACTCCGGCACAAGCAGCGCGCTGGATTGGGCGGCAACAGGGGCGACGAGTATTGCGATCACGCCGGGGACATTCACCTCCACATCGGCAAGTGGTTCAACCACCATGAGCCCAACGGCGACCACCAACTACACTCTCACCGCAACTAACGCTGCCGGCTCGACTACGGCTGTGCTAACCGTTACCGTAAACGCCGCGAGCAAACCAGTGATCAGCTCCTTCAAGGCCAGCCCCAACAGTATTACCTCGGGCTCCAGCAGCTCGCTGAATTGGACGACGGCCGGGGCGACCAGTCTTGCCATCACTCCCGGAACATATACGTCCACCTCCGCGAATGGGTCGACGAGCGTGAGCCCAACGGCCACAACCACCTATACACTGACCGCGACCAATGGCGCGGGCTCGAGCACGGCCACCGCGAAAGTCACCGTAACGGCGGCCGGCGCTCTGCTGGCGATAACAACCACTTCATGCCCAGGTGGGACACAAGGCGCGGCGTATGCAGGCTGCACAATTGTCGCCAGCGGCGGCTCTCCCCCTTACACATACTCCGTAAGCACCAGCTCCAGCTTCCCCCCGTTACCCGAGGGCATGTCTCTCAATGCAACCACGGGGAACATCACCAGTTCAGTGATCGGCGGTGAAGGCACCTATGCGCCGGAGTTTGTAGTCACGGACTCCGCTAGCGCGCAGGCAACGCAAAGCATAAGCATCGCCATCAACGGCACCAACGCGTTTCTCGCAACCATCTTTCCGTCAACTTCTATCTTTCACCACCGAGTGGACGCAGCCACCACAAACTTGCCCGTAGATACTTCCCCCGCGGCGCCTATGTATAGTGGCTATTTATCAGCGACGGTCAAGCCATTCTTCGGAAACAATTCGAATGCTCCCTTTCCGAATGGAATACCGGCCGTTGAAGTCCCTTACAACCAGGCCGACGTATCGGTTACAACCACCGTATATCAATCGTACTTTACCTCTGGCCCAATCCCAGCGAATGCTCCGGTGGAAGGCACAAGCAACTCGACAGGGGACAGACACGTTCTGGTTTACCGGGAGGCAGGCGATGGAAACGATCCTGCCCTGTACGAGATGTGGCAGGGAATATACGAAGGCGGTCCCTGGACCGATTCCTCGAACGCGCTTTGGCCCGACGTGACTTCGAATAACCTGACACCGCAAGGAAACGGAACTTCCGACGCTGCAGGACTTCCGGTGGCGCCGCTGCTCGCCAATGCCGACGAAGTAATCGGCGCAGGCACACTCAGCGCGCCGAGCGGCACTATTCGGCATCCCATCCGCTTCACACTCAACCACATGTTGAACTACTGGGTCTGGCCGGCCACGGAGACAGCGGGTGTGGGGAGTTGCACGGCTACAGATGGGGATTCCATTCCCACGCAATCGCTCATTTCGCAATCTTCGCCTCCCGCAAGTTGCACCATGTCTGGACCGGCTGGCGAAATTTATCGACTCAAGGCTTCCATCGCGACTCCCTCTTGTGCCTCCACGAGTCCGCAGGCCGCCATTATCATCACCGCGTTCCGAAACTATGGAATCATCCTGGCTGACAATGGAGACAGCGGAGGGCTCATCGGTACACCCGACGCTCGCTGGAACGATAACGATCTTGCGTGCCTTACGAACCTCACCTTATCGGACTTCGAGCCGGTGAACGTCTCGAGCCTCATGGTTAGTAATGACAGCGGCGCCACCAGTCACTAGCCAGGAATAGAGCGCTTCGTCCTACGGCTCGATAGTCGTCTCGGACTTGGGCGGTTTCTGCGTCACCTGCTGCGGGGTCGGCAATTGTGAACGATCCCAGCCGCCACCCAGGGCCTCGACCAGCGCCACGGCGTAGGTCATCTGTTCCACCTGAAGACCATTCAGAGTCTGCTGGTCCGCCAGCACCGTGGTCTGAGCAATCAGTACGTCGAGGTAGGGATCGACGCCGGTGTCGTAGCGTCCCTGTTCGAGCTTGAGGTAGGTCTGAGCTGAATCCAGCGCCTGCTGCTCTTGCTGAATCTCCTTCGACAGGATGCGAACTTCCGCGAGGCCATCTTCCACCTGCTGAAACGCGGTGAGCACTGTTTGCCGGTAACTTGCAAGATCCGCATTGTAAGTCGCTACGTATTGCTGGACGGTAGCGCGACGCAAGCCGGCGTCGAAGATGGTTTCCGGAATCGACGCGCCGATGGACCAGAAACGGCTCGGCCAGGAAAGCCAATTATGGAAGGCAGAACTTTCGAAGCCGCCTTCCGCAGTCAAAGTCAGATTCGGATAATAGGCCGCATAAGCAATGCCGATCGATGCATTGGCTTCGGCCATGGTGCGCTCGCCGGCGGCGACGTCCGGCCGGCGCTCCAGCAGCTCCGAGGGCACGCCGACTGGAATCGGCGGCGGAGCCACGGTCACCGGTTTCACGGGAATGGAGAAGCTAGAGGCAGCCTTGCCTATGAGTAGGGCGATCGCGTGCTCATACTGTGCTCGCGCGATGCCTACATTGGTTGCCCCTGCCTGCGCACTCTTCAGCGTGGATTCGGCTTCAACCACCGAGATCTGATCGTCGATGCCGGCTTCATAAAGGGCACGAGTCAGATCGTAGGCCTGCTGGTCCGCCACAACGGTATCGTCATAGATTTTTTGCAATTCATCCTGGCCGCGAATCTCGAAAAAAATTTGTGCCAAGCTGGCTTGCTCGGTGAGGCGCTCGTTCTCGAGATCGGCCGCGCTGACCTGAGCGGCGTACTGAGCCTGCCGCACCGTGTTACGGACCTTGCCCCAAAGGTCGGGTTCCCAGGAAGCTTCCAGCGGCATGGAATAGACAGTACTTTGGAGTTGTTTGGCAGCCGTGCCTGTGCCGGATGTATTGACGGGGGCCGTGTTGAGGTTTGCCGACGTTCGCGAGCGGGTGAACGAGGGCGCGACCGACAAGGTGGGAAAGTACTGCGAACGGGCCTCGCGCACTATTGCGCGGGCTTCCATAAAGTTCTCGAAGTATTGTTTGATGTTCTGGTTGTTGATATCCAGCTGGTCCTCAAGGGCGTTCAGCTCGGGATCGTTGAAGATCTCCCACCACTTGCCGCGCAGCTTCGCATCCGCAGGCTGTGCCGGCGTCCAGAGTCCGGCTTCCTGGGACGAGGTGGGGGATTCCTTGTAAGTGGCTGCGGGCGCCTGCGGCGAAGGTGGATGGTATTTTGGGCCGACGACGCATCCCGATAGAAGTAGCAGGAGCGCGGCCGCAGAGACCTGGATCAGGCGGTTCACTGGTTTTCGCGAGAATATCTTCATAAATGTTTCTGCCTAACCAAGCGTTCGTGTCAGTCCACTGCGCTAGCTGGCCTCCGGAGCCGGGAGAGTATTCCGTACTGGTTTGCCTGCCAAGCGCAGCCGCAGCCGGTCGAACTCCAAGTAGACAACCGGAGTTGTGTAAAGCGTAAGCAACTGGCTCAAGATCAAACCTCCCACGATCGTGATACCGAGGGGCCGGCGGAGCTCAAACCCTGTGCCCGTCCCCAGCGCCAGCGGCAGAGCGCCCAATAACGCAGCCATCGTTGTCATCAGGATTGGACGGAAGCGCAACATACAGGCTTCAAAAATCGCATCGATCGGCTTTTTTCCTTCCTGCCTCTCCACCTGAAGAGCGAAATCGATCATCATGATGGCATTCTTTTTTACAATTCCGATCAGGAGCACAATGCCAATGATGGAAATGATATTGAGGTCCTGCTTGAAGAGCATCAATGCGAGCATCGCACCCACGCTGGCCGACGGCAGTGTTGAAATGATCGTCAAGGGATGGATGAGGCTCTCATACAAAATACCGAGGACGATGTACACCGCCAGCAGCGCCGTAACAATCAGCACTGGTTCGGTGCCCAGAGATTGCTGGTAAGCCTGCAGCGTGCCGGCATAAAAGCCTTGCAGCGTGGAAGGCGCACCTAACTTCTTCTGCATCTGGCTGATGCTCAAAGTCGCGTCACTCAGAGATACACTCGGCGCCAGGTTGAAAGACACGGTGACCGAGGGAAATAATCCCGTGTGGTTAATGGCCAAGGGTGTGGTATTGGCTTGACCGTTGGCCACTGTGAGCAGCGGAATGTTTCCGCCGCTGGACTGAAGGTAGATGGCTTTCAATCCTTCCGGGGTTTGCCAGTATTGCGGGGCCACTTCCAACACCACGTAATACTGATTCAACTGGGTGTAGATGAGCGACACTTCCGACTGGCCGAAGGCACCGTACAGCGTTGAGTCCAGGGACTGTGCTGTAATGCCGAGCTTCGCTGCGGTGACGCGATCATAGTTCATCACCTCATCAAGGCCGCCATTCTGCTGGTCTGAACTAACGTCTTGCAGGCCAGGCAGGTGCTGCATCGCACCCAGTATGGTCGGCGCCCACTGGGAGAGCTCCTTCACGTTGTCGGATTGGAGCGTGTACTGGTACATCGCATTGCTGGAACGGCCGCCGATGCGCAGATCCTGCACGGCCTGGAGGAACGCGGAAGCCACGGGCAAACGGTTCAATTTCGGGCGCAGACGGTTGATAAGCTGGGTAGCGCTCACATCGCGGTTCGCCAGCGGCTTGAGGGCAACGTAGATGGAACCGGTATTGGTAGCCCCGCCGCCACCGGTAAAGGCAATCACGTTGGCGACGGCAGGATCATTCTTGATGACAGCGCCGATCTGCCGAATGGAGTTGTCCATCGACGGGAACGACGCATCTTGCGGCCCGCGGACTGCGCCCTGGAGCGCTCCCGTGTCCTCTACCGGGAAAAGCCCTTTGGGTATCTCGTAACCCACCACTACATTCAGCGCGATGGTGATGAACAGCACGACAAGGGTAAGAGCAGGATGCTGCAGCACCCAATGCAGGCTGCCGCGATACAGCGACAGTACCCAATCAAAGAACTTTTCACTGGCCATGTACATACGGCCATGTTTTTCCGTGCGTTCGCTCTTCAAAAGGTAGGCGCACATCATCGGCGTCGTGGTCAGGGAGATGACCATGGATACGAAGACTGCCGTCGAAAGAGTGACGGCAAATTCACGGAAAAGGCGGCCCACGATTCCGCCCATCATCAGAAGAGGAATAAAGACGGCAATGAGCGAAATGCTGATGGTGAAGACAGTGAATCCGATTTCTTCCGCGCCTTTCAGTGCCGCGGCGAAGGGCTTCATGCCGGCTTCCAGATGGCGCGCGATATTCTCCATCACAACGATGGCATCGTCGACCACAAATCCCGTTGCAATGGTCATGGCCATCAGCGAAAGATTGTCCAGGCTGTAGCCGAACAGATACATCACTGCGAACGTACCCACCAGCGAGACCGGCACGGCGACGGCGGGAATGAGCGTGGCGCGGCCGTTCCGCAAGAAAACAAATACCACCAGAATGACCAGTCCGATGGAAATAAGCAGCGTCCGCTCCACATCACCGACCGAGGCACGGATGGTTGTGGTGCGGTCAAGAACGATCGTAGTGTCGATGCCGAAAGGAATGGATGCCTGGACAGACGGAAGTTGAGCAATTATGCGGTCAACGGTGTCAATAATGTTCGCGCCAGGCTGGCGGAAGATGATCACCGTAACCGAGCGCTTGCCGTTCAAGTAGCCGGCGGCACGGATGTTCTGCACGGAGTCTGTCACCTGTGCGACGTCGGACAGACGGACCGCAGCGCCCTTGCTATAGCCGACGATGAGCGGCTTGTAGTCCGCGGCATGCGAGATCTGGTCGTTGGCCAGAATGTCCGCGGTGACCACGCCGTCGGTGATTTGGCCCTTCGCGAGGTCAGCATTCTGCAAACTCAGCACCGACTGCAAGTTCGCGAGGGTGAGGCCATAGTTGGCCAATTGCACGGGATTTGCGTCCACGCGCACGGAGGGCAACGCGCCGCCTCCGACCACAACCTGGCCTACGCCCTGTATCTGCGATAACTTCTGCGCCATGACGGTAGAAGCTTCGTCATAAAGTTTATCGGGACCGTATTTGTCCGAGGTAAGGCCGAGAATCATGATCGGCGAATCCGCCGGATTGACCTTGCGATAAGTCGGATTGCCCGGCAGGTTGGCAGGCAGATACGTTCGCGCCGCATTGATAGCGGCCTCCACATCGCGTGCCGCGCCATCGATGTCGCGGCTGAGGTCGAACTGGATGGTGATCGATGTACTGCCGAGCGTGCTGGAGGAGGTCATCTCCGTGACCCCCGCGATATGACCAAATTGCCGCTCCAGCGGCGTGGCGACGGAGGACGCCATAATCTCGGCGCTGCCTCCTGGCAAGCCAGCACTAACTGAAATCGTCGGAAAGTCGACTTCGGGCAGCGGCGCGACCGGCAGCACCTCAAACCCAATTGCCCCCGCAAGGGCAACCGCCACCGTGAGCAGCGTTGTAGCCACCGGCCGCCGAATGAAGGGTTCGGACATGCTCATGATGGCCCTGCCTGTTCCGGGTTTCCGGTTTCCGTCTGGTTCGATTTCTGCCCAAAGCGCTGTGCCAGATTGTCAAAAAAAATGTAGATGACGGGTGTGGTGTAGAGGGTAAGCGCCTGGCTCAGCAGCAATCCGCCCACCATGGCGATGCCCAACGGCCGGCGCAACTCAGAACCGAAACCTGTTCCAAGAGCCAGCGGCAATCCACCCAGCAGCGCGGCCATCGTCGTCATCATGATGGGCCGGAAGCGGAGCAGGCAGGCCTCGTAAATTGCATCCGTCGCGTTCTTGCCGTGCTTCCGCTCGCCTTCGAGCGCGAAATCGACCATCATGATGCCGTTTTTTTTCACGATACCAATCAGCAGAACGATGCCGATGATCGCCACCACGCTCAAGTCCTGATGAAAGAGGATCAGCGCGAGGAAAGCTCCCACGCCAGCTGACGGCAACGTGGAGAGAATCGTGATGGGGTGGACAAAGCTTTCATACAGAACCCCTAGCACGATGTACACGGTAACCAGCGCGGCCAGAATGAGCAAAGGCTCATTGGCCAGCGAATTTGTGAAGGATGCCGCGGTGCCTTGAAAGCCGGCCTGCAGACTGGCAGGCATGTGCATATCTTTCTGTGTTTTATCGACGGCCGTAATGGCCTCGCCCAGTGCGGCGTTCGGCGCCAGATTGAACGATACCGTGATAGCCGGAAACTGTCCCTGGTGGTTGATGGAAAGCGCTTCTGTCGTGTTCTCGAAATGCGAGAAAGCGCTCAGCGGAACGGCAACGCTGAACACTGAACTGGTAGCACCAGACGAATTGGCCCCGTTGTTGGTCGTCGAGGACAAACTCTGCGATAGCGCGTTTGGCGGAGGAGCAAGGGTATTTGCCGAGGGCGTATAAAGCGCCGAAGTCGTCAGCGCATTCGAACCTGCCGCGGATGCTCCGGAGGAGGCGAATGAGGAAGAAGCGCCCGCACCGCTCGCTCCCGCAGACGCATTGGACTGAATGTAGAGACGGTTCAGCTTGTTTGGATCCAGCTGAAACTGCGGCTCACTTTCGAGCACAACATGGTACTGATTCACCTGGGTGTACATCGTGTTAATCTGCCGCTGGCCGAAGGCGTCATACAGCGTGTTATCGATGGTGGTCGGCGCAATGCCGAATCGTGAAGCCGTGACCCGGTCAATCACCAGAGATACAGCCAGCCCTCCCGTTTGCTGATCGGTGGCGACGTCTTCCAGCTCCGGCAGCTGTTTCAGGCGCCCAACGAAGCGGTTGGTCCAGTCATTCAGTTCATTTGCATCGGGGTCTTCGAGGGTGTACTGGTATTGCGTGCGGCTCACGCGATCGTCCACAGTAATGTTCTGCACCGGTTGCATGAACAGCTGTATGCCCTGCACTTTGTCGAGTTTTGAATTGAGCCGGCGGATTACTTCGGAGGCGGTCATCTTGCGCTGGTCGAGTGGCTTTAGATTGATCGACATTCGGCCGCTGTTCGTAGTCGTGTTGGTGCCGTCTGCACCGATAAACGACGAGAGGCTTTCCACTGCCGGGTCATCCAGAATTACTTTTGCCAGCTCCTGCTGCTTCGCCGCCATGGCCTTTGAGCCAATCGCTGGTGGCGCCTGCGATATGCCCTGGATCACGCCCGTATCCTGCACCGGGAAAAATCCCTTCGGGATGATGATGTAAAGGAAAATCGTAAGCATCAGTGTGGCCAGCGCGACCAGGAGCGTAATCGTCTGGAAGCGAAGGACAAACTTCAGAGTGCGGCCATAGAACGCGATCATTCCCTCGAACGCACGCTCCGTGGCTCGATAGATGCGCCCTTGCTGCTCTTTAGGCTGGTGCCGCAGGATTCGCGCGCTCATCATGGGCGTGAGCGTGAGTGAAACTACTGCCGAAACGACGATCGTGACCGCGAGGGTGACGGCAAACTCGCGGAACAGCCGGCCCACGACGTCGCCCATGAATAACAGCGGAATCAGAACGGCGATCAGTGACACGGTCAGCGAGAGAATGGTGAAGCCGATCTGCTCCGCACCCTTGAGCGCAGCTTCCATGGGCGCTTCGCCTTCTTCAATGTAGCGCGAGATGTTTTCAATCATTACGATGGCATCGTCCACCACGAAACCGGTGGAGATCGTCAGTGCCATCAGCGATAAGTTATCCAGGCTGTAACCCAGGATATACATCGCTGCGAAAGTGCCGATCAGTGACAGCGGGACGGCCACGCTCGGGATGATGGTGGCGTAGATACTCCGCAAGAAGAGGAAGATGACCAGGACGACGAGGCCGACCGTCAACAGCAATTCGAACTCGACGTCGGAAACCGAGGCTTCGATTGCGGTTGTAAGATCGGTAAGCGTGGTCACCTGAATGCCCGTGGGCAGATTTGCCTCAAGCTGGGGCAAGAGCTGCTTGATGCTCTTGACCACACTGATGGTATTGGCTCCAGGCTGGCGTTGGACGTTCAGAATCACGGCTGGAGTCTGATTCATCCATGCGGCCTGATTATTGTTCTCCACGCCATTCACGATCTGCGCCACGTCGGTCAGCATCACCGGCGCGCCGTTACGGTAGGCAACTACAACTTTCCGATAGTCGTCGCTGGTGACCAGTTGATCGTTGGCATCGATCTGGTAATCCTGGCGCGGGCCATCGAAGTTCCCTTTGGCGGCGTTCACACTGGCTTGGGTCAGCGCGGTGCGCAGGTCTTCGAGGTTGATGCCGTAAGACGACAGCGCCGCGGGGTTCGCTTGAATTCGGACTGCGGGCTTTTGACCGCCGCTGATGGTTACAAGGCCAACGCCGTTGAGCTGCGAAATCTTGGGCGCGAGACGCGTGTCCACAAGATCCTCTACCTGAGAAAGCGGCATGGCACTTGACGTGATTGCCAGGGTAAGCACCGGAGCATCGGCTGGATTCGTCTTACTGTAGATGGGCGGCGCAGGCAGAATGGATGGCAAAAGGCTCTGCGACGCGTTTATGGCAGACTGCACCTCTTCCTCGGCGACATCGATATTCAGACTGAGACTGAACTGCAGCACAATCACGGAAGTGCCACCGGAACTGGTCGAGGTCATCTGGCTCAGGCCCTGCAGTTCGCCGAATTGGCGCTCCAGGGGAGCAGTGACTGTTGTCGCCATCACGGTCGGGCTGGCTCCGGGATAAAACGTGAGCACCTGAATGGTTGGATAATCGACTTCCGGCAAAGCGGAAACCGGCAGTTGGGTATAGCCAACGATGCCGACCAGCAGGATTGCAGCCATCAGCAAAGAGGTAGCAACCGGCCGCAAAATAAACGGACGAGATGGACTCACTGGGCGCTGCTCCCGCTCGTGCCGGCCGCGGCGGGCTTGGCCGAAGGCTGGTTCGAAACCGTGACCGCAGTCTTGTCCTGCAACTTATCGAAGCTGCTGTTGGCAACAACGTCTCCCGGGTTGATGCCGTCAACCTGGGTGAGACCCGCATCCGTAACTCCCGGCTTGACGCTGCGCATGTGAGCGATGTTGTCTTGAATCACATACACGAAAGATGCCTGGCCATTTTGTTGAATGGCCGAAGCCGGAATCAGCGTTACCCCTTGCAACGTATTGACCAGCAGCCGCGTGTTTACAAACTGGTTTGGAAAGAGTGCGGCGTTCTTGTTGCCAAAGACAGCGCGCCCTCTTACTGTCCCGGTCGTGGTGTCGATCTGATTGTCCAGCGTCAACAGCTTTCCGCTGGCAATCTTGGTCTGCGCAGTGCGATCAAAGGCATCGACGGCCAGCGTAGCCTTCTTCTGCAGCCGAGCCTGAACCGGACCCAGGCTGTCTTCCGGGATGGTGAAGATTACGGTAATCGGATCGAGCTGCGTAATCACAAGCAGGGTGGTGCCTCCCGCAGACTGCACCACGTTGCCGGGATCCACCAACCGTAACCCGACGCGGCCCGCAATGGGTGCGGTGATGTGGCAGAAATCAAGCTGAACCTGATCATATTGCACCGTGCCCTGATCGTTCTTAACCGTTCCCTGATCCTGCAACAGCAGTTTTTCCTGGTCGTCCAACAGCTGCTTCTGGATGGCATTGCGCGCCCATGCGGCGCGGTAGCGCTCAAGATCCATCTGAGCCTGGGCAAGCACGTTTTCGTCTCGCTCCAGAGCGCCTTGAGCCTGCAAGAGATTCGCTTGGTAGGGGCGCGGATCAACGTCAATCAGCGGATCCCCCTTCCGCACCAACTGACCCTCCTTGAAGTGCACAGCAATGATCAGGCCATTGACTTGGCTGGTAATCGAATCGGTATAGACGGGAGTGACCGTACCGATCGCATCGAGGTATACGCCGATATTTCCTTTTTGAGCCGTCGCGGTCGTAATCGTGATTTTCGGCGGAGCGGCCGGGACTTTTTTCCCGTCCTCATGGTGGCGCCATAACAGCACGATGGCGAGTACGACGACGAGCAACAACACGATTCCGGCAATGATCCACAGTGCGCTGTGTTGGTGAGATTCCGAACCGTAAGCCGGGAGTTGATGGTCACGCTCGACGTGGGGCTTTTCATTCGTGTCAACGGTCAAAAGGGGTCTCCTTTGTCGGCTCCGAATCGTTCGAAAATTATAGCTGTGGAACGGGGATTCCAGCGCGCAATCGTGATTCCTGAGGACGGACCACCTTGGATGCCGATTACAGCGGAGTGGGAAGGAGAAAAAGGAAAGGAGAAAAAGGAAAGGTCTGAGGCGCGAGCGGATGCCCGCACCTCAAATAAAACGTCAGCCTAGCCTTGCGTAGGATGCAAAACGCGGAAAGTGCTTCCGGCATTGGACCAGACCAGCACCAGGGCATCGCTGTCCTTGGGTAGGCTGGCCAGCGCCTTCTGCACATCGGCCACGGAATGCACGGGCTGCCGGTTCACTTCCGTGATCACTTCGCCCTGCTGCAGACCGGCGTTATCGGCCGGACTGCCGGGAGCGACTTGCTCGATCACGGCGCCGTGAACGTCGTCACTGGCTCGCAGTTGCTGCCGGAGATCAGGCGTCAGGTCTCCCAACCCGAGGCCCCAGCGCGGCTTGCTGTGACTGGCGTCGCTGCTTTGGTTATCGTGCCCGCCTTTGCCCATTGCCTCCAGCGTGACTGGCACTTCGACCGAGTTGCCATCGCGCAGGGCTTTGAGGTGCAGCGTGGTGCCGGGTTGCTGTTCTCCCACTTCGACTTGCAGTTCACCCGCGTCGGCCACTGGTTTGCCGTTGAGTTCGGTGACGACATCACCTACCTTCAGCCCCGCTTTCGCGCCTGGCGAGTTGGGCTCGACCTGGGTGATGACCGCTCCAGAAGCATTATTCACGTGGAAGAAATGCGCCTCCTCCGGAGTAACATCACTGATCCCAATGCCGATGTATCCGTGACTGACTTTTCCGTACTTGATGAGATTGTCGACCGTAGGCTTCACGATCTGTGTGGGAATCGCGAATCCCATGCCAGAAAACCCACCGGTCTCGGAAACCAGGAAGGTGTTGATGCCCACGACTTCGCCGTGCGCGTTGACCAACGGTCCACCGGAGTTGCCCGGGTTGATAGCCGCATCCGTCTGGATGAATTGGCCAGGCGAACGGCGGTCTGCCGATAGATTCGGCCGGTTCAGCGCGCTGACGATCCCGCGGGTCACGGTGAACTGGAATCCCAGAGGATTGCCGAACGCGAGCACAGTCTGCCCGGGATGCAGCTGCGTGGAATCTCCCAAGGGCACGCTGGGCAAATTGCTTCCGTCGATCTTGATGACCGCCAGATCGGTTAGAGGATCGGCGCCGACGAGTTTCGCAGGCAGGATTCGCCGGTCCGTCAGGGTGACGCGAATATCGACGGCGCCATCAATGACATGGTTATTGGTCACGATGTAGCCATCCGGCGAAATAATGACACCGCTGCCTAGACCGTGCTCAATGTTGGATTGCGGACCCATTTGACCAAATCCGTGTTGGCCGAAGCCGAACTGTTTGCCGAAAGGTCCAAAGAACTGCTGTAGGCCGTTGGAGTCGTTGCCGCCGTCGTTGTTTCGGTCGTTGTCGCCGCTGTCGGCTGGGTTCGAAGCGACGCCGGACTTCTTGGAGACGACGGTTACGTTGACGATGGCCGGAGTGACGCGAGCGGCCAAGGTTTCCATGGCGTGATCAAGCGAAAGCAACGCGCTAACGCTGTTATCGTCGAGTGGTGCAGCGGCCGCTGCTGGCGCCGCCGCTCTCACGGGACCGTCAAATTCATAGGCTGTAAGCGACATGACCATCGCCACCGCAGCCAAGGCTATAAGCAAGCGCCGGTTAAGCGCCGACTGGCAATACTTGACGCAACTTTTCATGGTGCTTTTCTCCTTTGGTAAAACTAATTGTTTAGTTGATGAAGACAAAAAAAATTAGCCCTAGATCAGACCCATTACCAGGGCCGATTCCCACTGTTGTTCCGCCCGACTTCCTACTCTTACTTTCCAAACGCACAGAGTCCAAACCCGCGACCCGGAAGCGTCATAACGCGAGGTTTGCAGAATGACAAACGTCTCCTGCAAGGGAAGATCCTTCGGCGTTGCGCGCATCAGCAAAGGCTTGGGCGTCGTCGTTTCTTTCAACCGCACCTCTTTCAATCGCACCGGCACGCCTGCAGGTCGCGGATTAAAAGCGGCCTGGATTGCTCTGGGGGAGGCCACTCTGGGCGGCGTAACACTAGTTCGCGCAACATTCGCCGCCACTGTGTGGCTGCTGGCGGCATCTGCGACTCCCGCTGTCGCTTCGTTCTTCGCCGACTGCTGTGCCGGTTGAATCTGCGCTTCACGCAAGTTCGATTGCGACTGGAAGGCCACAATCCGCGGTGCATAAGGAGCTGCGCCCAAAACCGCCGCCAGCAGGCCCGCACTCACACCCAGAACCGGCGTCCAAAGGCCTTTGCGATTTGGCCGTCCGACATCGAGGATGTGCGCGACGCGCAGCGACATCTGGCACACACGGCTTACCAGGGCTTGCGCCAAAGCCAACCCTCGCGCATTTCGCAATTTCTCGGCAAACGAAATCAGAGACGATGCGTAAGCCCTGGGGCTTACAGTCTGCGCCAAAACAATGTCGTCGCAGGCCATCTCACGCTCGAGCGTCAGGCGATTTTCAATCCACCAGACCGCGGGATGAAAGAAGAACACAGCTTTCACGATCTTCTGACCGAGATTGGTCCAATCATCCCAGCGGCGAAGATGCGCGAGTTCATGGAGCAGAATTACCTTGATCTCCTCAGCGGAGAGTTGTGGCAACAGCCCGACCGGGAAGACAATTGCAGGCCGAAAGAAGCCGATGGCAGCGGGAATGGCCACGTCGCTGGAAACACACAGTTTCACCCGGCGCCGGGAGCTAAAAGCATGAAGAATCCCGTTGATCGCGGGATCGAGAGTCGCAACATCCACTACCAGACACCGCCGGCGAATTTGCCGCACACGCCAGAGCCCGACGCTCAGCCCAACAAGTGAAAAAGCGGCCCCAGCGCCCCACGCAGCGAACAAGTAATAAGCCCAGGAAGTGGAAAGTATAACTTCTCTATTCTGGATCGGCCGAAGGGTTAGAGAGTGTGCGCCACCGAGTCCCAAACCTGAAAGAAATGGAAGGGCGACAACAGCCAGAAGCGCTGAGAACCAAATGGCAAAACGGGTTCCGGAGTTCTGCCGACCTAGGATCCGAAGCAACAGCCATACCGTGCCAACCAGAACGATTCCCGGGACGGCAGTATTCAACACACGTTCGGTGAGGATTTGCGCCAGGGCTTGCAGATGCAGAACTTGCAAGTGCAGGACGCTCATTTCGCGTCACCCCCGGCACTTTTCACGTTGCTTCTCACGTTACTTCTCACTTCACTCCTAACGTCACTCCGGTCCAGCAGATCGCGTAGGCGTTTCAGATCGGCGGCGTCGATCACCTCGTCTTGCAGAATGTTTAGTATCAGTGCCTCATGCGAGTTGCGGAAGAACCGGCCAACCAGGTGCCGAACCTCGGAGCGGGTAGCCTCCTCGCGCCCGATAACCGGCTCATAGACGTGGGCACGGCCATCCTTTGCATGCCTCACATGGCCTTTCTTTTCCAGAGTGCGGATCGTCGTCAGCACCGAGTTATAGGCCAGAGCAGAGCCTAGCCAATCCAGCACTTGCTGAACCGTGCCAGAACCCCTACGCCAGAGCACTTCCATGATGCGAAGCTCAGCTTCAGTCAAGGTTGCGGACTGCTTTGGCGGCACTCTAGCTCTCCTTCCTCCGGTTAGACGGACGATCGTTTAGACGGACGACCCTCGAAAAGGTAACTAGTTATTTAGTTGCTGGACGCGACCTTGGAGTTGCCCAAGCCGGCGCACTGGGCGTTTGAGCCTGGGCGGCGGCCGCGTATGTGGCGAAGGGGACGAGCCGGCGGTGAAGCCGAGTGGGTTGTTACAATGTTACCCGGTCGTCGGGGATGCGCCTTGTTAGTCCAATATTGAAACACGCGGTGTACCCGGTTTTGCATCACATGGGATGGCTCGACTGGGTTACACCAGTCGGCGGCTACGCAGTCGTGAACTATCACGGTATCGTTCCGGCCGACCATTCCGGCGGCAAAACATTTCTCGACGGAAACCTGATTCGCCCCGAAGCCTTTCGACAGCACCTTCAATTTCTAAAGCGTCACTATCGCGTCATTCACCCAGAGGACTTTCGAGCCTTTGTTGAGCATGGCAAGCGGCTCCCACCGCGCTCCGTTCTTCTGACCTGCGACGACGGTCTGGTTAACACGTTGACGGATATGCTCCCATTGCTGCTAAGCGAGGGCGTATCCTGCCTTTTTTTCGTGACCGGGGCTTCGTGCGGTAGTAAGCCGGGCATGCTTTGGTACGAGGAGCTTTACCAGTTGATGCGCAGCAGGCCGCTGGACGGACTCGACTTGCAGATCCCCGCTGATGAAAGTGCAGAACCTTCAGGGAGTTTTCAAGCCCGGTGGTGGAGCACAGTCAGAAGAGCCTCGCGATTGGACGCGAGAGCCCGCGCGGATTGGATGAGCCTGGTGCGCGGTCACTGCGCCACTCCGGGTGCCGGTTCCGAGCTTCATTCTGGACTTCATTCAGAAAGACGGTGGCGCCTCCTGAATGCTGCCGAACTGGGGGAACTGGCAGAGGCTGGAATGACCATCGGAGCGCACACCTCGTCGCATCCCGTTTTGTCGCTATGCGGCGAAGAGGAAGCGCGCCGCGAGATTCAAGAAAGCAAGAACCACATAGAGCGAGTCCTGGGGCAGCCGGTCTGGGCATTCGCCTATCCCTTCGGCACCCCTTCCACTATGGGGGAGCGCGAGGTGCGCCTTGCTCAAGAGGCGGGATTTGCATGCGCATTTCTCAACGTGGAGCACTGGCATTGGGGGCCTTCGAATCTCTTTGCCCTGCCGCGAATCCATGTGACCGCGAACACGACGCTTCCTGAGTTTGCGGCCCACTTGAGCGGGCTTCACGCCCGCCTCCAGCGGGCCGTGGGAGGTTAGAATTATGGTTGTCTTGCGTCTCCACCAGGAATGCGGCATCCTTTACACCAGTCCACAAGTCTCTCGGTAGGAAAGCCTGAAAACCCGTGCGTACAACGGTTCTGAAAAAAATCTCGGGAGATCGCAACCTTGCTGCCTTCAACAGCCCGGAGGTCACTTCCTACTATTCGTCTCTGAACTACCTCACTCCTTGCGAGCGGTTGTTGTTCGATGAATATCTGAGACCGGGGATGACAATCCTGGATCTGGGCGTGGGTGGAGGACGAACAACTCCATATCTATCATCGATCGCCAGCCAGTATGTAGGCGCGGACTATGCTCCTGAAATGATTTCTGCTTGCCGAAGGAAGTTTCCGAATCTCGAATTCGAAACTGTAGGCGCCGCCGACCTTTCGATATATGCTCCATCAAGCTTTGACGCTGTGGTGATGGCCTTCAACGGCATGGACTCTGTGATTCCCGATGAGTCCCGCTATCGCGCTCTGCGCGAGATTCACCGTGTGCTGAAACCCGAGGGCGTTCTGATTTTCTCCTCCCATAATGTGCGCTCGATTCTTGTGCGACCAGCCTGGAATCCGCAGCGGCTGGCGAGCATTGCGAGGCAAATGGTGGGCCGTAGCTCGGTTTTGTATCGCCCGCTGCTCTGGAGTCTCACCGGCCTGCGTTTGGTCATCGCGGTCTTTCAATCAATCGCGAAGTCGCTGGCTCGGGCCGCGCGGAGAGTGCCAACCCGTGCATTTTGGCGAGGGGAAGGATACATGATTGACGCAGCCCATGGCGGGATGAGAATCCACTTGTGGACTCCCGAAAAAGTCGCGCAAGAACTCAATCAATTCGGCTTCCGTCTGCTGCGTGTTCTTGGCGATGACTATCCTCAGCCCAGTCGTCTTTATGTCACCGATTGGTACTACTATGTCTTTTCCAGAGCGGAAGCCACGGGGGAAAAGTAAGTTTGCGAATAGTTCTGCTCAGGAAAATTCCGGAAGATCCTTCTCTGCAGCGACGCTGGAATGACTTGGTCCCGCTGATGGAGTGCCCAAAGGTTTTCTACACCTGCGAATGGGCGCTCGCCGTGCAATCTGCATATCAAGCCTCTCTAAAGCCTTTGCTGTTTCTTGGCTACGACGGAGATGATCTGGTGGGTGTGGCCTGTCTGGGCACGGACCCTGGCGAACAAAATGTGAGCTTTCTCAACGCTACTACCGGGGACTACTGTGAGTTCCTGAGCCATCCGCAGCGGCGAGCAGAGTTCGTTGAAGCGGTTTTCGCTGAACTTCACCAACTCGGATTAGGCAGTCTCGTGCTTGCCAGTTTGCCGGCAGACTCGGCGACCCCTGCCGCCCTTCGGTCTGTGGCAAAGAAATATGGTTTTCACCTCTACATTCGACCTTCATCCTCGTGCCCCCAGGTAGAGCTAGGTTCAGCCGTGCAACGCCAGGAGTTGAAGACCACTGTCGGGCGCAAAAGACAGCTCCGCCGGTGCCTGAAAGCGATGGAGCGTGAGGGGCCTGTCACATGCACTTACCTCAAGTCGTGGGCCCAGATTCAGGCTGTCTTGCCGGATTTCGTCCATATCCAGGTGGCGCGCTTCCGGGCTAAACAGGGCGTCAGCTTCCTCTCCGCGCCCGAGCGCCAATTCTTCATGGAGGATCTTGCACGAAGATTCGCCGATACCGGGATTGTGACTTTAGCCACGTTGAAGATCGGGCAGCGGCGGGTCGCGTGGAGCTATACCTTTCAATTTCAGGGAGGATGGTCCCTTTATCAGACAACCTTCGACATTCGCGACGAGGAAAATTCTCCCGGCTACTGCCTGCTGGCGAAGATTCTGATCGAAGCCTGCGAGACGAACACATTTAGCGGCGTGGACATGGGGTTAGGAGCAGAGGCCTATAAAGAATGGTTTGCGAACGGCACTCGGGAAACTCTGTACGCCACGCTGACAACGTCTCCCCTGCGGCACCTGCGCGGGATGGCAAGGTATCGCATCGCAACCGAGGTGAAACGCTTCCCAAGACTCGAAGCCGCGATACGAAATACGCGATCCAGACTGGGGATGTGAACGTTCGTATCTCCGTGTAAGTGGTTCAAAATTCTCCGGTTAATATCCCCTCGTCTGGTTGTGGGAGAGCCATTCTAGTTATCATCTACTAACCCATTTCCCTTGACCACGCTGCGGTCAGGCAGTAAATCTCTCCTTAGGAAACAAAGTGAACCAAAGCTGAAGAGTTGGAGTTCATCCACTTGGGAAAGAGCTTGCTCCCTGACGATGTCCGAACCGCATACCCGGTCGAGGAGTGGCGTTTCCCTGCCTGGTCAAAGACCCTCACGGATGTCCTGCACGAACTTAAGCTGCGTACGTACGACATAGCCAGGAAGTGGCAGGACCAGACCTCCGATGTTGGAAGCGCTGAAGAACATCCACACGGAACAACAACAGCTACCGCATATTCAAGCATGAGCTATGAAGAACTCCGCAAGATCGCTGACAACGACCCCGTTGCCGACAGAATGTCGAATGAGGACTACGAGTCTTTATCCGTAGAACTGTGGAGAAAGTTCAGTTTGGAAAAAGGCTTGCGGTAATCCCATTCTGAGTTGTCCGCCATCCGCCCGTATCAGACGGCACCTGGACGAAACAATAACGCAAACACTTCTGAGATTGAAACTCTGAACCTGGTAGCCCGTTTTACCGAGGTTGGGCGGGATCCAGAGCGGAGTTGATAGCCGCCTCGGACGTTACGGTAGCGTTGTGCCAATCGCCAATTTGTTCGACCGCCTGCGCCAGCGACGCCACGACTCGGTCGGGCCGCGTACTTCCAAAGCGTTCTTTCGCTTTGTCGAGGTCGCCGGAAAATCCCCAAATGCCGGCGAGGATCCGAATTTGAGGCAAGTGTATGCGGATGCGCTGGCACAGCGTGCGCGCTTGCGCGAACGCGAAGGGAGGAAGCGCGGAGATGCAGACCACGTCTTGGGGTTCGGGCAGGAGATTCGTCAGTATCTCCTCGAAGGGCGAACCAACCGGCAGCGAAAGGACGCCGTGGCCGGCTCGCTCCAGCAATTGGGCGAGCATCGAGGAAGTGATTTCGTCGGCCTGATCATTCGCCGCCAGACAAAAAATGCGAACGGTTGAAGGTGCAGGCTCCGCTGTGTTCGACGGCAATTCGTGCTGCGTGGTCGATATCCAGCGCGACTTCAGCCTTCTTGGTTTTGCCGAGACCTCTTCCGGCCGGTAAACGGCCAACTCGGAAACAATTTCACTTACGCTGAGAAACAAGAATGACTCCCGCGCCTCGTCTAATGCACCCTTGTGCCGGTCTTGTTCAGCCAGGGAGAGCGCGGGAACCAGAACCTCGTCATAGAGCCTCATCAGGGAGTGGGTTTTCAAAAAAGTATCCGCGATGGCGCGAGCATCTTCCTGGTCCAGAGCCAGTAGACGCTGATAAAACCGAGCCTCCACCGACAGGGCGCTCTCATCCCCGAGAAGAACATGCAGGAAGGACATCCGCGGCACATATCGCCCCAGTACGATCGCAACCACCGTCAGCGGAACCGCCAGAACCAGCCCGGCCCAGCCCCAAAGCATGGTCCAGAAAACTGTGCTTACCAACAAAGCGAGAGAGGAGATTCCGGTGCGCGCGCCGTACAGCAAGGGCTCAACAAAATTCGTTGCGATCAATTCCAGCAGCACGAATAGCAGAATTACCAGGAGCGGCGGTCCCCAACCATTGAATAATGCCAGAGCCAGCCCCAATGGGAAGGCAGTCGCCGTAACGACGCCAGCATAAGGCACGATTCGGAAAACACCTGCGATGACCCCCCAAAGGGGGGCATTCGGAATACCGATCAGGAAGAGACCAACTCCAAAACAAAGACCATAGCAGGCGTTGACAAGAAACTGAACGACCAGATAGCGGCTGACGCGGTTGGCTGCGTCATCCAAAGCCAGCGTCATAGTGTTCAACTGCGCAACCCCGGCGAGGCGCAGAAGGCGATTGCGCAGGTCCACCTGCTCGATCAGGATGAACACGGTAAAGATCAGAACCATGCCAGCCATTCCGAGCGGCTGGAGAACCGTACCCAGCACCCCGCGAAGGTATTGCAAGCCACTTGCAGGGACCGCGACAACTTGGACCGGCACAGGCCCGGCCGGCTGCGTCGCGGTCTTGGCCTGGGAACCTTTTGCTGCCAAATCGGTTGGCTGGTTTGGACCAGTCAGGTTTGGACTAATCCTCGAGTCCGTAAGCTCATCGCTGATTTCTTTCACGCTTGCCGCCCCGCGCTCGAGCGCGCTGTTCGGGGGGAAGTGAAGGGCATCGATCTTATTCTGAATATTCAAACGATACTTGGGGAGATCGTTCGCGACTTCAAGCAATTGATCAGCGACCACCCAGCCCATCCCTCCGATGACGCCCGCGGAAATTAGCATCACCAGCGCTACAGCGGGTACGCGCCGCATGGGGAGCTTTTGGAACCACATCACCATCGGAGTTAGCAAGAAGTTGAGAGTGAGGGCAAGAGCAAGGGGAATCAGAACCGCGCGCGCAAAATATAGAATCAGAACGATGCCAGCGAGGGTAACCAGGGGATTAAACGTTGGCGAATCTGGTCGGGAACGACTCATATGCTTTAAAACTTTACTCCAATTCCGGCCCAAAAATCGCCCTGATTCGCCTCGCCTCTGGGATGGACAAAAGCCGCTAAATCCAGGCTAGTTACGGGATCCAGCGCACCAGGCGGCCGAACCGACTCAGCCTGCCGAGCCGCCTACTCGCCCAAATAATGCCGGCCGGGCACATCCCTCAACCATTGCGCTGCTGTTTCAGCAGTCAAGTCCCGCTGCGGCATCGCCAGCATTTCGTATCCCACCATGAACTTTTTTACCGTCGCCGAACGCAACAAGGGCGGGTAGAAATGCGCGTGCAGATGAAATTCAGGATGTGCCTCGCCGTCAGTCGGCCGCTGATGAAAACCCATGGTGTAGGGAAACGAAGTCTTGAAAAGGTTGTCGTATCGAACCGTGACTTGCGAGAGTATGTCGGCGAGGGCGTTGCGCTCCTCGTGACTCAATTCGTGCAGCGCTGCCGCGGGTCTCCGGCTGACGAGCAGAGTCTCAAAAGGCCACACCGCCCAGTACGGCACCAGCACGACGAAATGCTCGTTGACGCACACCATCCGCTCCTGCTTTTCCAGTTCAAGCGCAAGGTAATCGCCCAGCAATGTCGAGGCATGCGACCGGTAGTAGTCCCCGAGCGCAGCCAGTTCTCCCGCCAATTCATTGGGCAGAGTTTGATTCGCCCAGATCTGCCCGTGCGGATGCAGATTGCTGCATCCCATCATTGCGCCACGATTCTCGAAGACTTGTACCGATTGCATGTTCGGCTGGCTTCCAAGTTCGCGGAACTCCTCGGCCCAGGTATCGACCACCCGATGGATTTCCGGCACTCCCATTCGAGCCATTGTGAGATCGTGCCTCGGTGAATAACAAATCACGCGACAACGCCCCGCTTCACTGCGCGCGACTAGAAGCCCTCGTTCCTCGATTTGTTCGGCGGGAGTTTCCGGTTTCAGAGCTGCGAAGTCGTTGTCAAAAACAAACGTTCTGGTGTAGGCGGGATTCGTCGCTCCACCAGCTCGCACATTGCCTGGACAAAGGTAGCAGTCGGGATCGAAAGCCAACCGCACTTCGGGTGGAACGCTTTCCACCTGCCCCTGCCAGGGCCGCTCCATCCGGTGCGGAGAAACCAGCACCCATTCCCGCTTCAGTGGATTGAAGCGACAATGCGGATGCGCCTTCAGATCGGATAAACTCATCGGCGGACCTTTTTCATCGTAATCCGCACCGGGCGCGACTTCCTCTTCATCGTCGAGTGTGCCAGCATGCGCAACCGCCTGACCTGCAACGGCACATGGGTTGTACAATGCGCATGCAGCCGTGTCAAGAAAAGCCGCCGGCTGATGCCGCACCGTTGCCCAGAACATCTGCAGATCGCATTCCGAGGAGGGAGCGCTCGTGGCAAACCGTTGTTTTATCCCATTCTTGATCCTGGTCCTGTCCGCGGTGGTCGTCGTGTGCAGCCTCTCCGCAGCTCAGATGAATGGCGGTTCGTCGTCCGCGCTACTCGCTCCAACGCCCGTGATGGGTTGGAATAGCTGGAACAAATTTGGCTGCAACGTGAGCGAAAAGCTTATCCGCGAGATTGCCGACGCTATGGTCAGCAGTGGGATGCAGAGTGCCGGCTACCGGTACGTCAACATTGACGACTGCTGGCAAGTCAGCCGCGAGGCCGACGGAACCATCGTTGCCGATCCCCAGCGTTTTCCGAACGGCATAAAGAGCGTGGCCGAGTACGTCCACGGCAAGGGACTGAAACTTGGCATCTACACCGACGCCGGCCGCATGACCTGCGAGAAACGGCCAGGCAGTTTCGAACATGAGGTTCAAGATGCCAACACCTACGCCTCATGGGGCGTGGACTATGTGAAGGTCGACTGGTGTCACGCCGAGGGACTTGATCCGGAAGTGCAATATGCCAAAATTCGCGATGCCCTGGCGCACTCCGGCCGGCCAATCGTTTTCAGCATTTGCAACTGGGGAGTAAAGGCGCCATGGCGCTGGGGACCCAGGACAGGAAATCTCTGGCGCACCACGGGGGACATTAGCGATAACTACGGTCGCATGTCTGAAATTGGATTCTCGCAAAATGGGCTCGAGAAATTCGCAGGCCCCGGACACTGGAACGACCCCGACATGCTGGAAGTTGGCAACGGCGGCATGAGCCGCGATGAATATCGCACTCACATGGCGCTCTGGGCAATTCTGGCCGCACCCTTGCTCGCGGGAAACGACCTGCGCACCATGAACGCCGAAACCCGCGAGCTGTTGACCAACTCCGAAATAATTGCCGTCGATCAGGATCCCAAGGGCATACAAGGCCACCGCGTCTGGGAAGAAGGCCCGCTGGAAATCTGGGTGAAGGCGCTCGCCGACGGGAGCCAGGCCGTTGCACTCTTCAACCGCACCGAAGCTGAGTTCAGAATCCGGCTCGACTCCAAGCTCATCGGTGTGCAGCCCTCGGCAAAGTTACGAGACCTGCTGGACCACAAGGATCTGGGCCCGATCAAAGATTCCTACACCACGGAAGTACCGCAGCACGGCGTAGTCATGCTCAAGGTTTCCATGTAATTCCCGCGAGAATTGTGACCGGCTCACCGCGTAATTCCCATCTGCGTCAGAAGGAACGCATAGTCAAACGCCGATTCCTTCAATCGATCGTAGCGCCCTGAAGCGCCTCCGTGTCCCGCAGGACTCAGATTTGCTTTCAGAACGAGCACATTGTGGTCGGTCCTTAGAGCACGCATCTTGGCCACATACTTGGCCGGCTCCCAGTACATCACCTGGCTGTCATTGAACGATGTCTTCACCAGCATGTTGGGATAAGCTTTGGCCTCGATATTGTCATAAGGAGAATAGGTAATCATGTAGTCAAAGGCCGGCTTCTCCTTTGGGTTTCCCCATTCTTCGAATTCAGTGACGGTGAGCGGCAACGACTCGTCGAGCATCGTATTCATTACGTCGACAAACGGAACTCCGACCAGCGCCGCCTTGAACAAATCGGGACGCAGGTTGAGAACCGCGCCCATCAGAAGCCCACCTGCGCTCTCGCCTTCGATCACCAGCCTATCCTTCGAGCCATATCCCTGCGCTACCAGGTATTCGGCGCAGGCGATAAAGTCGGTGAAGGTGTTTTTCTTGTGCATCATGCGTCCATCGTCGTGCCACGCTTTCCCCATCTCTCCGCCGCCGCGAATGTGCGCCACTGCGGCAACCACCCCACGATCGACCATGCTGAAGAGGTCAGAATCGAAATCGAGATCGATGGAGTCGCCGTACGAGCCGTAGCCGTAGAGATACAGCGGCCCCTTGCCGTCCAGCGTGGTGCCCTTCAAATGGACCACTGAGATCGGGATTCTAACCCCGTCCGCTGCGGTGGCATAGATTTGTTCCACTTGATAACGTGTACGGTCATATCCGCCAGGTACCTCCTTCTGCTTCAGCAAAACAGATTTTGCATTTCCCATGTCGTACTCGAAAATCGACTCCGGCGTAATTGCTGACTGGTAGATGAAGCGGAACTTGGCTGTGTCGTACTCCCGGTTTATATATTCGGAGACGTCGTAAGCCGGCTCCGGAAACTCAATCCGCTTCGATTGGCCGCTGTTCAAATCGATCACGCTTATCTGCGGTAATCCGTTCTCGCGTTCGTATCGGACGTAGTAGTTCTTAAAGAATGTGATGTCTTCCAGCATGACGCTGGGCCGCTGACCAACCACCTCCCGCCAGTTCTGGCTACGCGGATCGCTCACCGGCGCCTTCACCAGACGAAAGTTGCGCCCCGTGTCATTCGCGCGGATGTAAAAAAATTCTCCGTTGTGATCCGGGTAGTATTCAACATCCTGCTTACGCCGCTCCATGACCTTCCAATCTGCCATCGGCTGATCGGCAGAAATGTATCGGACTTCCGTCGTGGTGTGGCTGCCGGAAATCAAAAAGATGTAAGCCTTGCTGAGGCTCTTTCTGGCCTCGATATCGAAACGCTCGTCCTTTTCCTCATAAACCAGGTCGTCAGGGCCCGTCGTCCCAACCACGTGGCGGTACAGGCGGTATTGGCGCTTCGCGGCATCTTCCACTGTGTAGAAGAGGGTCTTGTTGTCATTTGCCCAGACCACGGATCCGACCTTCTCGGCGTGGTCGGGGAGCACCTTCCCGGTTCGCAGATCCTTAACTCCAAGCACGTATTGTCGAAAGCCTGTGCTGTCGGTCGAATAGGCGAGCAGGTTGTCGTCACTACTCACCGCAAAAACGCCCAGAGCCATGAAGCTTTGCCTCTTCGCCAACTCATTGACATCGAGCACCACTTCTTCGGGCGCGTCTAGGCTGCCTTTTTTCCGGCACCGAATCTGGTATTGCTTGCCGGCCTCGGTGCGGGAATAATAAAAATAGTCGCCTTTCTTATAGGGGACGTCCACGTCGGTTTCCTTGATGCGGCTCAGCATCTCGTCATACAGTCGCTTTTGAAACGCTTCGGTGGGCTTCATCACTGCATCGGTATAGGCGTTTTCGGCCTCGAGATAGGCCCTCACCTCGGGATTTTTCTTGTCGCGCAGCCAGAAATAGTTGTCCACCAACGTGCGGCCATTCACTTCAGTCGTTTTTGGCACCTTCTTCGCTACCGGCGGTGCTGGCAGCGGAGCGGCGGTGTCTGCGGCAAGAATGCTGAGAAGCGAAACGAACAACAGAAGAAGAAGCTCAAGACGTCTCACACCGTCCCGATTCATGCACGACCGGTTCATGCTCGAGAGATTCATAGGGATGTTCCTCATATTGCGCGCGGGAATAGCGGCGCAAGTATACCCAACTCCAGCCAATCGTAAGCGCGCCTAGAACTCCGCCTTCACCCTGGCGGTGCCTGCGCTCACATATTTGATTGTGGCCAACACTGCTTCCTTAATGCTCAAACGCGGTCGCCATCCCAGGGCCCGGATGCGAGAACAATCGAGCAGAATAAAAGGACTGTCCCCGATCCAGCCGCGTTCGCCTCCCGCGTACGTGAGCTTGGGATGCAGACCAAGATACTCGCAAATCCACCCGATGGAGTCGTTCACCTCGCAATACTCGTCGGTCCCGAGATTGAAGATGTTCACCTTGCCCTGCGCCCGGTCGATGGCGGTAAGAATCGCGTCGATGCAATCCTGCACGTACAAATACGATTTCCGCTGATGCCCGTTGCCCAGCACATGGAGATGTTCCGGATGCTCAGCGAGCTGCTGGTAAAAATCGAACACATGCCCGTGCGAGTAGCGCTCTCCTAGAATCGATACGAAGCGAAAAATGTAGCCTTGCAGTCCAAAACCTTCGCAGTAAGCCTGAATCAGGCCTTCCGCGGCCAGTTTGGAAGCGCCGTAAAGCGAAGTCTGGATAGGAAACGGACACGTCTCGGGCGTAGGGAAAATTTCCGGCTCGCCATAGACCGACCCGGTCGAAGAGAAAACAATGCACTTGCAGCCTGTGTCTCGCATTGCTTCCAGCACGTTCCAGGTCGCGATCGTGTTTTGGTCCAGATCCTTGCGGGGATGTTCGGTGCCGAAGCGCACGTCGGCATTGGCCGCAAAATGAATCACCAGTTCCGCGCCTTCCATCGCCTGAGTCAGACTCTTGCGGTCAAGCAAGTCTGCCTGATGGAAAGTGAACTGCGGATGCGCCCTCGCGCTTTCCAGAAAGCGCATCTGTCCAGTCGACATGTTGTCAAGACCGGCGACGCTATGGCCTGCAGAGAGCAAGCGATCGACCATATTACTGCCGATAAAGCCCGCGGCACCGGTAACCAGAACGCGCAAAATAACCTCCACCTGAAAACCGAAAATGAAGATCGAAACTGGATATCTCGAGCGCTGACTCGAGAAGAGTCTATCGACTGTCCGAAGAAGTCTGCCGCAGCGCGATGCGCGTTCCCTTTAACTCGAACCGGCTGTCCCGCCAAACATAGCGCAGCTTCAAATAGCTCGCGAACCAAACCAGAAAACCGAGCAAATCTCTCAGCGGATATAGCCAGGGCGCGCGCCGTATCTGCGGATCCCGCACCACCATCCAGCCCACCAGCCACGCTTCCGCCAGTCGGTTCAGCACGGCGACCCCCAGCAGCAGGAATCCAATCCCCCAATGTCCCAGCCATCCCGCTGCAAGTAATCCCAACAGTCCGTAGGGCATCGCGAAGATCAGCCCACTTCCAAAGTGGCCTTTGGGACGCGAATAGCGCGTCGTTTGCGCCCAGCGCAGCTGATTTTGCCACATGCGCCGGAACGACGACTGATTCACCACGTGATCGATGACGTGTCCCGAGAGCACGACCCGGTAACCTGCCTCCGCCATCAAATTGCCGATCGCGAAATCATAGGCAATATAATCCCGCAACGCCGTGTACCCGCCAATGCGTGCCAGCGAATCTTTGCGCACCACAGTTGTCGGCCCCAACCCGAATTTCATTCCTTCGAGTAAGTTCGCCACCAGCACTCCCGCAGTCATCTCCACCGACATACCAATGGCGGTGAGCCCTGAGAAGAATCCCGCTGCATTCTTCCCGCGATACACACAGGTCACCATGCCAACCTGCGGGTCCAGCAAGGGCGGAACAATCTCTCTCAGATATCGCGGATCCACTTCCACATCACTGTCCGTCGTAACCAGAATGTCGTTCGCCGCGGCTTCCGCCATGCAATGAAACGAGTAGACCACCGGGTTAGGCCACGGCGTGCCGGTTATCAGCACCCGGCTTCGGATGTGCGGATAGCGGCCACAAACCTCCCGCACCACATCGAGCGCTGCATCATTAGCTTCGTCCGCCGCAAAAAGAATTTCGTAATCGGGATAGTCCTGCCGGAAGAAGCTTTCGATGTTCTCTTTAAGGCGCGCTTCCAGCCCGTGCACCGGCTTCAGCACCGAAACCGGAGGCAGGCGCGCATCATCCGAAATTGAGCTGAGTTGCTTCCGCACATCCGCTCGAAACCGGATTACTCCCACCAGCGCCAGGCCAAGGAAAACGCCTGATGATAATGTGCCAATAAGCGCCACACCCAAAACGAAATATGAAATCAGTTCGATCAAACCTATATTGTCCGCACGATCGCTTATCACCCTACGCGTCAGGACAGCAATTCACACTATACAATTTCCGTGATCTTCTAAGGTAAGTCTTCCATGATAAGCGAGCAGGAAAGCAGGTAGGCGCAGGTCACTTCGAATCTTCGTGGGCGGTCTCACTGCCGCGCAGTGGCGCAGCTTTTGTAATTTTGTAATCTTTGTACTCAATCGAAAGAATGGCTCGACCTCCGAGCCGAACCAGACTCTCAGTATGGTTCTCGGCCGGAAGCCAGAAGTCATTCACCTTGACGTATCTGTGCTTCACCTCCGTCTTCTTGATCCACCACGACGGATTCTTGGCCGGTTCCCCCTCGATCCGTACCACCGCGAATTCTTTCGCATCAACCCAGATTTTTCCCCGATACAGAAATTTGTTCTTGTTCCTGGGCAGCAGATTGAGCACGTATTGCGCGCCTTCCGGTGTGGTTTCATACCCAGCCGAGGTAAATTCGTAATTATCCGTGCTCAGCGCGGTTTCCCGGCGATTCTCCTCACTCGTAGCTTCCTGCTCGCCCTCTATCAATTTCTTGAATACACGGTCGATGATCAACTTGGAGCCAGTCTGCGACACCACGCTAAACGTTTTCGCGTCGGGAGCATGGTAGGTCACGTTGACCACCATCTCGGCGTCCCGATCACTGGGGAAACCGCGATACTGCATGTGATAAACTCGCGTCCCGCTGAACTGCACCAGCGCCGCAGCGCGCCGCGCATTATTCTCTTGAAGTCTCCGGGCAACCTGGTCGGCCGGCAGGGAAGCAGTCTGCCCCGCATACGACGATCCTCCTGAACCCGCTCCCGGAAGAGGCGTCTGGCAGAAGCCCACCAGACTCCAGCCCAGCAACAGACAAATCCCAACTCGATTTCCAACACGTGTGCGCCGCATGCCTACCCTTCGATACTGAACCGCCGCTCCCAGTCTACCCCGGAACAGGTGGTCACTAAAGTCGCAAGTCCCTGTATTTTTGAGGGTTCTTCCCGCTCTGGAATCACCGGGCTGAGGCCGTTCGCCGGCGGCGGCTCGTCCAAATCGCTCGAAGAAACGCGGCTGGTTACCTTCGTGCCTCACTCATCGGAGCCATTCCACTCCGCTCAGCTTTGCCGCAAACTGTCTTCAGCTCATATGCCAGCAACCAGTGTCAAAACCAACCGCCGTCGGCAAGATCGCATTCAGGCTGTGCTTCCCGTGCGAGTTCGGGGAACAGACTCTACCGGCAAGTCGTTCGAAATCCTGGCGCACACCCTCGACCTGACGGCGAACGGAGCGCGGCTCGGGTCGATTCGCCACCAACTGAAGACGCTCGATCAACTGACAATTTTTTATCGCCAGCGCAAGATGGAATTTACGGTGGTGTGGACAAAGTTGCTGGATGGGAGAAGCGAATACCAGGTTGGCCTGCAGGCTTTTTCGCAGGAGAAGGAAGGCTGGGGAATGAATCTTTTCATTTCCAGCATACAGCCTTTAACCAGCGCCGCAGCTACGTCAGGAACGGTCTGAACCGAGGAACATTATGCCCAATCTTCTGATCACCCTCTGGTCAAACGACGAAGGACAGGACATCGCCGAGTATGCCGTCATGCTGGCAGTCGTTCTGGTCATCGTGACAAGCACCGTCCGCCTGATCGGGGCGAACGCCAGCAACGTGTTCTCCACAGTCGGCAGCGCCATCCAGTAAATTCTCAGGGTCGCGAAGCGTTACCCATCATCAGCACAAACAGCAGAGGAAGATAAATGACCGTGGCTTGCAACACGTGCCTGGCCATCATTTTGGATTTCGGGGCAGTAATGGGTAATTTGAGAAACGCCAGCCGGGCGCCAAAATAGAAAAGCGCAACGCCCAGAACCACTGCTCCTACCAGATAGATCTTCCCGGCCATCCCGAAAAAGCTGGGCAACACGCTGAGCGGAATCAAAATCAGCGAATATGCCACGATGCGCCGCGCCGTGGATCGCCCATCTTCTTCCACCACCGGCAGCATGCGAATCCCGCCTTGCGCGTAATCTTCCCGGTAGAGCCACGCGATGGAAAAGAAATGCGGGAACTGCCATACAAAAAGAATGGCGAACAATATCAATGTGCCCCACTCCAGCTGGCCGCGCGCCGCAGTCCAACCCAAAACTCCCGGCATAGCTCCAGGAAACGCTCCCACAAAGGTGCAGATGGGCGAAACCCGTTTCAACGGCGTGTAAACCGCCAGATACACCACGGAAGTCAGGAAGGTCAGCAGCCCGGTCAGGGGATTCGTGAATACAGCCAGATAGATCGACCCGCCCAAGGTAGCCAGCACTCCAGCAGTCGCAGCGTGACCGAGACTCATGCGGCCCGCCGGCAGCGGACGCTCTGCAGTCCGCCGCATCTTGCCGTCCACTTCGTGTTCCATCACTTCATTCAGCGCAGCAGTTCCGCTGGAAACCAGCCCGATCCCCAGCAAGGCATGCACCAGCCCCCACGACAGCGAAGACACCCCGGCCTTCTGCGCCCCGAAGTAGTAGCCGCACCACGCCGTCATCACGATCAGACTGGTCACGCGCAGCTTCATCAATTCGCCATAGTCGCGCAGGAGCGACGTTGCGTGCTTGCGAAACAAAACCAGGGGTTGGGTCATCGCGCTCATGGGAGAATCAGTGTGTGGTTGTCGTACGGCTTTCCTTACGCTCGGACAAGCTCCAAGTCTAGCAAAGAGGGCAGCCCCCACGCGCCGCCCGGATACTCAAGACTTGTATGGGTACTCCCATGGCTTTCGAAAGTCAAGTCGAAACTCCGGGCTTACGCTTCGCCTACTGGGTCGCCCCAGCGCCAGCCGCGCCAAAAGTCTCCGGCGGATCAAAAAAGCATTGATGCCACATCGCCGCGTCTGACAATTTGCCAGCCTTCCATTGCTGAAGGGTCGGCAACGCGGCTGCAATCATCCCGCCGTCAACCGCATCGAAGATAACCACGATCCCCGCCAGCTCCTGTGGCTTCTGCCCCAGCTCCGCATAATCCTTCTCCAGCACGGACTTCGTGTACTCCAGTCTGAGCTGCGGGCCCGCATCCTTTTCCGCCTCGTTTATTTTTTCCACCGAAACGATCTTTACGCTTTTTCCCCGCAGCGGTGCCCAATCGCCCGGGAAGGGTGCAGTTTCTTCCCGCGTCACATGAAAAAGCTCCCCTGCTACCGGTCCGGGCGCCGCAGCCGCCGGTGCATCGCTATACGGAACGCTGTCCGGCATTTCCAGGTTATTACGCCAGATCCAGCCCCGCGACAGTCCTGAAATCCGCACATGAACCCAATCCCGATTGAAATCCAGCATCTCGAACTCATCGTGTGCGCTGGCCAGAAATAAAGTCTTGGCCGTCAAACTCGCTGTCGCCACCACTGGAGTCCCGGACTTCTTCACCGCGACCAGATTCGTGGGATGAGACTGATTCTTAAGAACCTCTTCCAGGCTCTCCGCCTCAGCTCTCAAGCCGTTGGGATCCATGTCAGCAGGTTTTATCGGACCTGTCGCGGAGCCAGCTTTTCCCTTTTCTGCCGAGTTCTCCGCCAGAGTCGAGGAAAGACCGCCGCTCGTCTCCGGAAATCTGGGCACCGGTGCAGAGATGGTCGGTTCCACCGAAGCCGTGTTGGTCGACTGCGTCGAAGGAGATGGCTGGGACGGAGTCTTCGGCGGTTGAATTTCCCCCACAGGACTTCCACTCGACACGGCCGTTCCCGGAGACGATCCGGCCGAGGGAGATGCTACCGAGGAAGATCGACCAGTAGGAGATTGAACCGGGAAAGATTTCTCCGAAGGAAATGGCCTCTCCGGCGCGGCACTCGCCGGAGCAGCCCCAAATTGCTGTCCCCTGCCCGTGAGTTGATCCGCCAGTTGATCCAGCAGATCCGCTTCCACCCGGCCATTCGACGTCAACAGCTGATATCCGGACCGCGCAGCGACCGGATCGGCATACCAGGCCGTAACCTCCACGCTCACCCGCACAATCGATCCCCCGGAAGGCGCCGCCGTGACCTGAAACCTGGCCTGGTAGTAGCCTCGCAGGTAGTGATCCAGAGGATGATCTGCCGAGGTCGCAAAGCCATCCAGCACCGGAAGGCGTCCGGCGGTGGCGGTCTGCATCTCTTGCAGAGCTTTTTCCACCCTGGCTTTGGACTGCGGGAAAGCCCGTTCCAATCCGTTGCTTTGCCCGTGGCTCAATTGCGCGCAGCAGACAACGACCGCCGCTCCCAGCAACGCACGCGTGAAAACTTGGCACAGTCTAGGCGCACGACCCTTCATTTCTGCTCCAGGTCGTCGCGCATAATCCATCCGTGCTGCCCCTCATGCGTCTCAACACCAACCCAGTAGGGCGTCGAGATCAGAATCAGGACTTCCGTGCCAGGGGGTAAGGATTGCAGCGTACTTGCAGTGTGAAAGGGCGCCGATTTCAGTGGCGCTCCCGGCGACTTCACCAACCGCTCGAGCTGCTGGCGAAGATTCTTGACATGCTCTTCCAGCGTCTGCCCGGGCGGCGTCTGCCCCGCTATGCTCTGACTAGACGGGACTGGACTCGACGCGTTTTGATCCGACAAGCTCTGACTCGATGTGCCTTCACCACCGGACTGCGCGGCTGCCGCCGGCGCAGCATCCTGGCGATTCTCCACGACCTGCACGGCGGGCTGCGATGATGACTGCAGAGACGGTGACTGAAGAGATGATGACCCCGGCGGCTCGGCTCGCAACCCGGCTTTCTTCGCCAGCTGTTCCTGCCGCTCTTTCTCGGCTTCGAGGTTCTGCTGCTTCATCACCTCGATGGCTTGAATGTGCTCATGAATGTCTTGATACTCCGCCGTTTCGACAGATCCGTTCGATTGATGCACGATATGGCGGAAGTCTTCCTTGAAAAGTGAGTTGATGCGCAAGACCGTGTTCTTCTGTCCCTGAGCTTGCACGACATAGCGCACCACAAGGGTTCCGGCGTCGCTGCTATCCTTGAAGTTGCGCGGGTCGATTGCCTCCTCACGAACCTTGTAGAAGACCTTTCCGCCCGCAGTCCACTCTGGAAAAACGCGCGACGACGTTGCGGGTTTCGCGCCGCTGACAAACTCATCTTTGTTGTATTCCTTGGTTCCCCTGATAATGCCGTTCTGTGTTACCTCTTCCACCACCTGCAATACTTCTCTCTCCGGCAGGGGAATGCTGACCGTCAGACCCTCGCCATAGGAAGGCTTATCTTTTTCGCGGCCGACGGCCGGAAGTGTCGCCATCAAAAGCAACGTTACCGGCAAGAAAAATCCGGCGGACGAGCCCGCCCAGACAGCGAACGACGCCCACGCCCAGTTACCCCAAGCCCCGAGAGCTCGCGCCCGACTTTGAACCCTCACCCGCCCACCCACTGCAGCCTCCCCTTCCAAACTCCACAGAGTCTCGTACTCTTGGTGCGAACCTGTCAACCCAGCCCGCGAGCTCTGATTCAATGTGACCACAGGTTATTGAACTTCTCTATTCATCTTGTAAAAGAATGTAAAAGCCCCTTGAACTTTTTCTTTCGATCGTAGTAGGATTCCCGCGCGGTAGGATGGTAGCACTTTCTACTACACTTGGTAGGAGACGCCATTTCTACTCTCAGTGCTGGGTGTCGCCTGCGGCTTTCGCTTGGGTAGAAGTTTCAGTTTTCGAAAAACCAGATCTTGCCGAGGAGTCCGGCCATGCACGTTTCGAGTCGTTTCCATCTCCGCAACATCTTGCAGTTCGCGACTTCCTTCGCGGCTGTCGCTCTGGTTCTCGCATCTGTCATCCTAACCTGCAGCCAGCCCGCGAATGCCCTCCCGGCTTTCGCCCGCAAATATGGGCTGCGCTGCTCGGCCTGTCACGAGTCCTGGCCCATGCTCAACTACTTCGGCCAGAAGTTCAAAGACAACGGCTACCAACTCATGAATGATCGAGATGCCCCGATCTGGCAGAACCCTGGCTACTGGCCGGTGGTCTTCCGCATCACGCCGATCTGGCATCGCGTGAGCGTAGGCAAGGTCGACGTGGACACTTACTCCTCGGTGGGAGGTGCAGCACCCACCCCTACCGGCTCCGAGATCCAGCGCATCTCAAGTTCCGGCTTCGACTTGAGCGGCCTCGACTTCCACACCGGCGGCACTCTGGAGAAGAACGTCTCCTTCTATCTGCTTCCGTCCTCCGATCCTACAGGCGCTTTTCACTTTGAACAGGTGTTTGTCCGCTTTGACAACATCGCTCACAGCCCCTGGCTCAATTTCAAGCTGGGTCGATTCGAACTCGACAACCTGCTTTCTGAAAAGCGCATTTTGACCCTGACTGGTAACGGAGGTATTTACCAGACCTATCACTTTATCCCACAAGGTGACGGCAACATCTTTGGGCAAATAGGGGACAATCAGCTCGGCATCGAGTACCTGGGACACTCGCTAGACGATCGGACCCGCGTTTCCGCTTCCCTTGTCAGCTCGAGTGATGGCAACGTGAACCTGAGCACCACAGCCAACGCCTACACTGGTTTTTTTGCCGCCAGTCAGGCTTTCGACGCGGGAAAGCTGGGGGTGCAACGCGTTGGGTTTTACGCTATGGCCGGAGAAGCGTCAACGTACTATCTGACTCAGAGCGGTGGGATTCCCATTGCTGGCTCCGGAATCGGCAACAGGAGCTTCACACGCGAAGGGTTCGTGGGGCAGTTCTACGCCGGTCCGCACATCGGTCTCACGGTGGTGACTCAACATGGCTCGGATAACGCCTGGTTCGGACAAGGCTATGGCAATGCGGAAGCCACGGACGGCAATGGTGGTACAACCTGCACCGGTGCCATTCCCAACGGCTGCCCTCCGAACAATGTGCCGGGAACAACTCTTCCGGTCGGATCGCGGGCGCCCAGCTGGAACGGCGCGACGTTTGAGGGTCACTACATCTACAGCCCGCAGCTCATCTTCATCGGGCGGTATGAGCTGGAGAAAATGTCGCAACAGGCCAACGGATCGGGATACGTCGTCGGCCCATCGGGACCTACCAACGGATTCACCGGGCCCATGCCTTCCAACCTGGGCAATATTTCGACCTACACCATCGGCTTCCGCTACAACCCGTTCATGACCAGCCGCGCCGGTTTGGCCTGGCACAACGAATACAACTGGCTGCACCAGGACGGTACCGGGCCCGCAAATCTTACGACCGGAGCGCTTACCAACCTCAACACCAGCGAAATTCTGATGGGACTTGACTTCGATTTCTAGAGAGGGATAGACATGCGGACAACATTGCGGAAGTGGTCGCTGTTCATGGGCGCGGCTGCGGTTTTAGCTCTCCCGCTTGCCTCCAGAGCGCAACTCTCGACCTACGATATACAAACGCGTATCGGTGCCGAAAGCCATGTCGGAAACATCACCGGTCATGCCAAAGATGCCGCGCTCCCCTACCGCCGGTTCTGCGTAGGCTGTCATGGCCCGCTGGGCGATGGTAACGGCGAAAACGCTGTCTGGATGGACCCCCCCTTGTACCAGAAGCCCCGCGACTTCCAATTGGGCATCTTCAAGTGCCGCTCCACTCCGACCGGCACTCTGCCCACCGACCAGGATCTTTACGATGCCATCACTCGCGGCTTCGACCGCTCCAATATGCCTCAATGGAACACCTTGAGCAAGCAGGAGCGCGCCGACCTCGTGGCCTGGGTGAAGCACTACTCTCCGCGCTGGGCAACTGAAAAGCCGGGAACTCCAATCACCATTCCACCCGAGCCCGAAATTACCGCCGAGCGCATCAAGGCCGGCCGTGAGGTATTCGCCAAGGTGCAGTGCTGGAAGTGCCACGGCGTCCAAGGCATGGCCAATGGTCCTTCCGCTTCGACGCTCCAGGATGATCTCGGACGCCCCATCGCCGCCTTCAACTTTACCGACGGATCCCGGCCGAAGTGCGGCGATACAGACCAGGATATTTACCGGATCTTCATGACCGGCTTGGACGGCACTCCTATGCCTTCATTTGCCGACAACATCAAACCGGATGAGGCCTGGGACTTGGTTTTCTACCTCCGAACTTTCATGGCTCAGAAGAGCAAAGCGAAAGAATTGGCGAAGCAGCTGAGCTTGAAGCCGGTTGATCCCAATGCCCCGGCGGCACAACAATGATCTAGGCTCATGCTCCCAGGCGAGCGGCAGAGTCGCAACCAAACATCCGCTTTTGTAATCTCAGGTTTTTGAGGAGAGACTTTCTATGAGGAACCGATACAATTTTGCGGTCGTACTATCGCTGGTAGTGCTGGTCAGCTGTGCGGCTTTGATCTTAAGCCAGAAAGTCACCGCAGCTGGAGAAGGCAAAATAACCGGCACGGTCAAACTCGACGGCGCAGCTCCCCACATGAAGGGCATCGACATGTCGAAGGATCCCTTTTGCTCGAAGGCCCACGCCACGGATCCCGCCCATCTGGAAACCTATGTGACCGGCGCCAACGGAGGACTCGAAAATGTAGTTCTATACATCTCCGACTGGAGCGGTGCCGCCCAGGTCACAACCGCGGTCCCGGTGTTCGATCAAAAGAATTGCATGTATACGCCGCACGTGTTGGCGATGGACGTAGGCGAGACTTTCAAAGTTGAAACCAGCGACCAAACGGCTCACAATATCCACCCCAATCCCAACCCCATGACCGGTAATATCCCGTGGAATCAGTCGCAGCCGCCGGGCGCGCCACCGGTCGAGAAGAGCTGGAAAGCTCCCGAGTTTATCGAAGTCAAGTGCAACATCCATCCCTGGATGCATGGTTGGTTTGCGGTAGTCAAAGGACCTTATGCAACCACAGATGAGAACGGCGCCTATACCATCAACAACGTGCCACCGGGAAGCTACACGGTGACAGCATGGCAGGAAGCCGCCGGCACCATGACGCAAAAGGTGACTGTGGCCGCCGGAGCTGCCGCGACTGCCGATTTCACCTTCAAGGCGAAATAGAAGACCAGAAGCAAGAAATCGAGAGCCAGGAACACAAGAAACGAAGACAAAAGAAACGAATCACCGAATCGCCGCGGTTAGACTCTGCGGCGATTCGATTCATAGGCCGGATCGGTCCCGGCTAAGGGGGCGATATGGCGAAGATATTCGCGGTGACCATCCTGGTGATCGCAATTGCTTCGGCGATTCCCATCGTGATGCATATGTGGCCCATGCCACAGGACATTTCCACCCACGGTCATCTCATCGATGAGCAGTATTCCGATACCATGGCCGAGGCTGGTATTTCGTTTCTCGTCTCTCAGTTTCTTCTGGCTTTCTTTATCTTAAAATTTTCGAGCCCTAAGGCCGGCGATAAAATTAAGACTTTCCCCGGCGGCGCCACCGCAATGGTCATCGCCGCATTTCTGTTGGTAGGCACCGAATGCTTGGCTTTAGGTGTCTTCGGTGTAAAGGCATGGGCCAGCGTGTATTTAACTCCGCCTGCGGCCGATGCCCTCCCGGTTCAGGTACAGGCCGGGCAGTTCGCATTCTATTTCCGCTATCCCGGCCCCGACGGAGTCTTCGGCCCGCTTCACGCCGACAAGATCAGTGAGGCCAACGCCAACTTCTTCGGCCTCGACACTACGAACGACCAGGCCTCCAAAGACGACATCGTCACTGCCGAGATGGCCATCCCCGTGAACCGCGAAATCCACTTGCTCATGCACTCCAAGGATGTGGGACATTCCTTCTATGTCCCCGAATTGCGCGTCCAGCAGGATTTCGTCCCAGGCCTAGACGTCTCCCTTCATTTCACGGCAACCAAAATCGGCAAGTACGAAATTGTCTGCACCCAGCTTTGCGGCCTGGGGCACTACAACATGAAGGCTTATCTCGAGGTGAAGTCTCAGGAAGATTACGACACTTGGATTAAACAGCAGGCAGCTCTACAGTAGCCGCCTCGCGTATCAAGCAAAGATTCGTATCAGGGCACGGCTTCAGCCGTGCCGCGGGATAGCGGGAAAAAGCGGGCTTTAGCCCCTGACGCAATAAATCTTTCGAGGTGAGAGCACAATGCACGACATCACCGCGCACGCTGTAGACCACGGAGCCCCCACCAGCTTCATCCGGAAGCATGTCTTCAGCATCGACCACAAAGTCATCGGCAAACAGTATTACGCGCTCGCCTTGCTCGCCGCCCTGATCGGAATGTTCCTTTCCTGGCTCATGCGCATCCACCTCGGCTTCGGCAGTTTCGCCATCCCAGGGCTGCATCTGCTTTCCAAAAACGGCGCTCCCGGCGACGTCATGACGCCCGAGTACTACCTGCAACTGATGACCATGCACGGCACCATCATGGTCTTCTTCGTGCTCACCACCGCCCCATTCGCGGCGTTCGGCAATTTCTTCTTGCCCATTCAAACCGGCGCCGAGGACATGCCCTTCCCCCATTTCAACATGATGTCGTTCTGGGTCACCTTTGTAGGTTTCTGGGTTCTAGTAGCATCGTTTTTCGCAGGCGACGGGCCAACTCTCGGTGGCTGGACGCAATACGCCCCCTTAAGCGCCATCGGCTCCGTTGGCGGCCCCGGCCAAGGTCTCGGCGTAGTTCTCTGGGCCAGCTCGATCGCCATTTTCTGTATCGGCCAGTTGCTCGGTTCGTTGAACTTCATCACCACCACGCTCGACATGCGCTGCAAAGGCATGTCCCTGATGCGCCTCCCGCTCACCGCCTGGGCCTGGTTCATTACTTCCATTATGGGATTAACTGCATTTGCGGTGCTCATGCCCGCCTGCATCCTGCTTATTCTTGATCACGTCGCCGGAACCAGCTTCTTCGTGGCCTCAAACCTCGTAATTAATGACCAGATGTTGCCCCATTCCGGCGGATCGACTCTGCTCTGGCAGCACCTGTTCTGGTTCTTCGGACATCCCGAGGTCTACATTGCAATCGTCCCCGGCATGGGCATCGTTTCCCATGTGCTCATCACCAACATGCGCCGGCCCATGCTCAGCCACCGAGTCATCATTTATTCCATGGGAGCCCTGGCTGTCCTCAGCTACATGGTCTACGGCCACCACATGTTCGTCAGCGGGATGAATCCCATCTCGTCGCTGGCTTTCTCCTTCCCCACGCTGGTCATCACCATTCCTTCTGCCATCATCGTGCTTATCTGGCTGGGTAGCCTCTACGGCTCGAAGCTGAGGATCAACTCGGCATCGCTGTTCGCGCTGGGTTTCATTTCCATGTTCATCAGCGGCGGCATCAGCGGTTTTTTCCTCGCCCAGCCTTCCATTGACATCATGCTGCACGCTACTTACTTCGTGGTAGGCCATTTCCACCTGGTCATGGGAGTCGCAGCCATGTTCGGCATCTTTGCCGGAACCTACTTCTGGTTTCCCAAGATGGTTGGTCGCATGATGAACGAGACATGGGGCAAGGTCCACTTCTGGATGAGCTTCGTTGGCGCGTACTGCATCTTCATGCCGTTCCATTACCTTGGAATCGCCGGCAACGTGCGCCGCTACCAGGCCTTCACCGACGATTACCTGATCCCGTTGATCCCCTTGCACAAGTTCATCACGGTGGCTGCGTTGTTCACCGGCTTCGCCCAGCTGATTTTCGTTTACAACCTGATCCACAGCCGGTTCTGGGGTGCAAAGGCCCCGAACGACAATCCCTGGGAAGGTACATCGCTCGAATGGAGCACGGCCACGCCGCCGCCCCACAACAACTTTGGCGATACCATGCCCGTAGTTTTTCACGATCCTTATCAGTACAGCGTCGAGGGCGCCAGCACCGACTACATAATGCAAACCTCGCCGGAAAACGTTCATAGCGCAGACGAGGAGAAGTAATGAAGAAATTTGAGGAAAAAAGTAGTACTTGTCATCCTGAGCAAGCGCTTTTTGCGCAGCGAAGGATCCGGGCGAGCCGCGCGAAGGGTCGCGCTCTTTGCGACCCAATAATCGCGCGTTTGGCTCGCTTCCTTATCTGAGGACTCTCAACACTATGGCGACGACAATCCACGAACCGCCAAAAATCGAACTCGATCGCCTACCCAGCCACGGCAACGGAGACTGGCGGAATCTGCCTCCCGCCAACGGCGACTTGCGCCGAATTAAAGACTCGTCCCCACCCCCAACCAGCACCGGCATCTGGGTGGGCCTGTCCGCCATCACCATGACCTTCGCCGCCCTCACCAGCGCTTTGATCGTTCGTGAGGGAAGCGCGACGGATTGGCATCACATCGCTTTACCCCGGGTTCTTTATCTCAACACACTCGTGATTGTTGCCAGCAGCTTCACCCTGGAAATCGCGCGCCGCCGGATTGCAGCCTTCATGGGCCCACAGGACAGCGGCAAGCATAGGGACCACGCGAATCCCGCGCAGTGGCTCTATGTAACTTTATTTCTGGGCCTGCTCTTTGTGGCCGGGCAAACTTTTGCCTGGCTGCAGCTCAAGGCCCACGGCTTCGGACTCGCCACGAACATCAGCTACTCCTTCTTCTACGTGCTGACCGTAGCTCATGCCCTGCACCTGTTCGGCGGGCTCGGCGGTATGGTCCGCGTGATCTCGAAACTAAATAGGTCCGTTCTGCGACGAAGCACCCTCGATGCCACTTCGCGTTACTGGCATTTCATGGGGGCGCTGTGGCTGTATCTGCTTTTGCTGCTTTGGATGAAGCTCTGAAGAACGACGAGTAGCGCTGGCGTCTCGCCGGCAAGCCGCCGACACGGCGGCTCTAACCACAAAGGTAGGAGGCAACGGTGAGCCAGGCCGATCTTTCAATTCACGGGCAGGTGTCGCGATCGCAAGCGACGGAAGTAATGACCGCGCCCGCATTCTCGGTGCCCGCCAAGAAGATGGCGATGTGGCTTTTCATCATCGCCGACAGCGCCACCTTTGCCGGTTGTCTCGTTGCCTACGGATTTATCCGCAACGCCACTCCCGATTGGCCAAGACCTTTTCACAGCATCACTAACGTAGCACTGATGACGTTCATTCTCCTGACCAGCAGCTTGACCATGCTCATCGCCGTACGGTCGGCACAGAAGGGCGACAAGGCCGGAGCTTTTCGCTGGACCATGATCACCGCCCTGGCCGGTATCCTGTTCGCCGTTCTGCATATTCGAGAATGGATGGGAATGATCGGCGAAGGCGCTACTCTGTTCCACAATCCCTGGGGCACCCCATTGTTCGGTTCCCTGTTTTACAGCATCACCGGCTTGCACCTGCTGCACGTGACTGGCGGCGTGGTCGCTTTAATAGCAGTGGGATTGCGCTACCGCGGCGGACGCTACAATGCCGACGACCTCGAAATCACAGCACTCTATTGGGACTTCGTCGATCTGGTTTGGATGTTCGTCGTTCCATTCGTCTATCTTTTGAATCTAGGCCACTAAGGCAAGAAGGATAGGAGGAACTCTCTATGGCTGCCCCCGAAGTTCACAAAAGCAGTGGAATCGGGAGAGACGTAGCTGTCTACGTTTCCCTGCTGATCCTGGCCGCGATCCAGTTCGTCATCGCCTATCAGGCGATCAGCGCTTCGCAGATGTTTGTGCGCATGCTGATCGTTGCCATCATCGAGGCCAGTCTCGCCCTCTTGTTCTTCATGCACTTGTCCCAGAATCGCGGCCTGAAGTGGTTCGTCATGATTTTCACCGTCGCCGTCATCCTGGGGATGCAATACGGATGGACCGACAGCTTCCGCCTCCTCGACGGAGTAAAATGGGCAAAGTAATCGAACCCGCCGTGAAACCCTGGAAGCCAATCGCGATTTGCGGCGTCGTGCTGATGGCACTGATCATCCTGCTCGCGCCAGTGCCGGCCTTCGCCCAGAGCTGCTCGCTCTGCTATACCCAAGCCGCCTCCTCGGGCTCTCGCATGATTCAAGCCCTGAAGAGCGGCATCCTTATCCTGATCGCCCCGCCAACCTTCATGACCATCGGCCTGATCTTCGTCTGCTACCGCAAACGCAATCAAACCCGAAATAATAGTGACGAATCCGACCACGAATGGAAGAACGAAAACTAGGACAAAAGCCAGGCGTAGAGACGTAGCCCGCTACGTCTACCGCCGCCAGCAAACTCCAACCATAAAAGAAAGGGCTGGAGCAGCTTTTGAGCGGCTGGATCAGGCTTTCAGTGGGTCGATCAGCCCTTCGGCAGTAGATCAGCTCTTCAGCCGGTGGAGCAGGCCTTCAGGCCTGCGTCAAGAACCATCCACAGCCAGTGGGCTTCAGCCCCTGAGGTACCTAACCTTCCCCGGGCCCACCCTCTACCCCAACTCCAAACCTTTCAGCTCATCCGCCAACGCCTTCTCCACTTTCCTCTGCATCTCCCCCGTCAGCTTCTTCCCCTGAAACGTCAAATAGAACGCATCAATCGCCATCTGCCCCTCAGTATCAATCAACGCAATTTCAATATTGCACCGCTGCTGCGAAAGACAAGAACTGACCCGGTGCAGCAACCGGGGCCGATCCTGGGCAATCACCTGCAGCAGAGTGCTAGTCGACGAACATTCATCGTCAAAATCAATCCGGGTCTCAACCACAACTTTGACCCTGGAGCTCTTCTCGCTCCGTTGACGATCGCGCAGCATCTTATCCAGATCCGCCGCCCCCGCCAAAACCGCCGCAATGCTCCGCTTGAACCGCTCCCACTCTGACATGTTCAACTCCAGAGTGCGAAAGCGGTCCGTAAAGTAAAGCGTATCCACCACAGTTCCAGCCTGGTTTGAAAATGCATGCGCCTTCACAATGTTCATACCCCACGCCGCCAGCACCCCCGTCAAAGTAGCAAACAACGACGCCCGGTCCTTCGTCACCAGCGTTAGCTCATACCAATGCCGGCCCCGCTTCAGATCAACCTGCACTGGATCATGGCCAAACTCCTCAGCCATTCGCATGTGCCGCATCACTTCTTCAGCGGAATGCACCCGCAGATATCTCTGCGGAAACCCCTCCACAAACTCCCTGAACTTCGAGCTCATCACCGGAGCCAGACTGCGCAGCCGCGCCAGTTTTTCCCCGTTCGCATCGTGCACCCTCTGGTCAGCGCTGCGGTTCAAATAATTTGCCGTGCCAATATAGAGCTGCCATACGTTTTCCGCTTTCCACGGCGTCAGCGCCTCAGGATTCACCGCCTTGATATCTGCATACGTCAGCAGGCACAGCATTTTCAGCCGCTCCGGTGTCCCCACTTTCTCCGCAAAAGCCGCCACCGTCTCCGGATTAAAAATGTCCCTCCGCAGCTGCGCCGACATTTCCAGATGGTTGCCAATCAAAAACAGCACCACGGCGCGCTCTCCCGCATCTACATCGAGCCGATCCAGGCAGCGCCCGGCAATCTCTAGGCTTGCCTCCACATGATTGCCGCCCGGCACTCCTTTCCCCGTGTCGTGCAATAACAGCGCCAGATAGAGCAGTTCCGGATCCTCCAACTCTCCCAGCAACTCCGCATACCGCTTATCCCATTCCGATTGCGCCTGCTTCAACCGGTGCAGGCTCTCAATAGCCAGAATCGAGTGCTCATCCACCGTGAAGCGATGATAAAAATCCCGCACCACCAGCGAATCAATGGGCTTCAGCTCGGGCAACAGCAGAGTAAGCAAACGCAGCGAATGCATGGCCCGCAGCGCCTCCGCCGCATGCGGCTGCAACAACGTTTCCTGCAGGTAGAGCCAAAGTTCCGCCCCCCGCGGCGGAGTCACCGCCAGCGCCGGTAGCTCCTGCTCGATGCGATGCTCAGTAGTCGCGCTCAACCTCAACCCGTGATGCGCCATAAAGTGAAACAGCCGCAGCAGCATCTCGGGATCCCGCAGCGAAGAAGACTGCTGCAGAAAAATCATCCCATCCACCACCGAAAAGTCAGGACTCACCGGCCGCGACCGCCAACTCTGAAACTGCCGCCGCAGTGAAGACCACGCCTCCGGAATCTCCTCCTGCAACTGCGTCACCGTGCGTTGCACCGCGCGCGCATGCCCAAAGTAAATCCTCATCCAATCCGCTGCCGTCAGCTCCGCTGCATCCGAAGCTCCAATCTTCCGCGCCGCGGCCTCGTCCTGTGCCTCCCAGCTCAGTGCGTTGTCGTCGCGCCCATGGCGGAAGTGCAGAAAACAACGCGTCGCCATCAGAAATTCCAGCGCCGCCTCCAGCTGCTTCCGCACCGGAGCGCGCAGCGAGCTCGTGTCCGGCCACTCCCCCAGCTTGCCCATCGCGGAAATCAGCGCCAGCCAGCAAGCCACGTTGTAATCCCGCAGCCCGCCCGGAGTCTCTTTTAAATTCGGTTCCAGGTGAAATACCGTCTGCCCGAATTTTGCATGCCGCTCCCGCGTCACCTCCGCCAGCCCCTGCAACAAAGGTTTTGCTTCCCGCATCACCATCTTCGGAATCACTTTGTCGTGCAGTCGCGCGAACAACTCCCGGTCACCCGCCAGGAAGCGGCAATCCAGAAGTGAAATAGTGAACTCAGTATTGTTGGGATCAAACCGGTCGCATTCCGCCAGCGTCCGCGATGCAGGACTCAACTTGACCGTCAAATCCCACAACTCCTGCGAGAGGCGCCGCACGCCCTCCTTGTGGGCTTCAACGGCTCGGCGGTCGGCATATAAAAAGAGAAGATCGATGTCAGAAAAAGGAAACAGCCAGCCCCGCCCGAACCCTCCGGT
>Ga0070762_10000005_pt1 | contig 62744 bp, 49 predicted proteins | sample HubBroMetageREF2_FD_66726 | JGI IMG/M metagenome (GOLD analysis project Ga0070762, IMG submission 66726) | Reference soil microbial communities from the Hubbard Brook experimental Forest, New Hampshire, USA - Hubbard Brook CCASE Soil... | ecosystem: Environmental > Terrestrial > Soil >...
CCGAGGCGCTGGAGCGGCTGCGGATTCAGGTGATTCGCGCGGACCAGATTTTGACTGGGGCGCTGGAAGTGGTGGACGAAGCCGGCACGAAATTCCGGAATACTTTGTGGGGGCCGATCCGGCAGGCTTCCGCAGTCATGAAGGGGATCAAGGTGGGGCTCGATATGCTGCGCCGACAGCACAATAATAAGCGGGAGCCGGATGGGGATGTGGATTCGGTGTCGCAGGACGAAGAACTTTTTATTTGAGATCGTGTTCCTCAGTTGCGCAAGTGGTTCCTCGATAGGCAGTCAATTCCATTCGAAAGAATTGTAGAATTAGCGAATGTGGCGATGGCTTGGCGCGCGCGGATGCCTGGTGATTCTGTTCTTGTTCGTCGCGCTGCAATTTTCGATTGTGCTGGCGCAGACCAGGACTGCCGAATGTCCTGCTCATTTAGAATTTTTTCATAAATTGTCAGCGGCTGCCATCGAGAGAACGAATCACACCGTTCGTTACGATCCTGCTTACGTGCGCCTGGCGTATCCCGGTGGAGATGTGCCGGCGGACACTGGCGTTTGCACCGATGAAATTATCCGGTCGTATCGAGCGCTGAGGATCGATCTGCAGAAGGAAGTGCACGAGGACATGGTGCGGAATTTTGGGCTCTATCCGCGGAAGTGGCAATGGGTGCAGAACAGTCCCGATCCCAATATTGACCACAGGCGAGTCCCGAATCTGATGGTGTTTTTCAGCCGCAAGGGAAAATCGATGCCCATAACTTCTCACAGCGGAGATTATTCGCCGGGCGATCTCGTCACTTGGGATCTCGGAGGAGGCGTGCCACACATCGGTATCGTGGTGGATCACAAATCGGCGGAGAGCGGGCAGTACATGGTGGTCCATAACATCGGGCAAGGACCGAAGATGGAGGACGTGCTGTTCAGCTGGAAGATTACCGGGCATTACGAATACTTCGGACCGAATCTGTAGCGCCATTTGTTAGCGTGATCTGTGCTGGCTAGTTTATTTGTGAAATCGCGCGATTTAGATCAGCGGATCCAGCCGCCGCCCAGGACTTTCTCGCCGTCGTAGAATACGGCGGCTTGACCCGGAGTGATGGCGCGCTGCGGCTCGCGGAAATTTATGCGGGCCGTGGCGGCGTCGAGCGGAGTGATTTCGGCTGAGGCGGGTTCGTGGCGATTGCGGATCCGGACCATTGCTTGGACTGCTGCGTCGGGGACGAGGCACGGGATCCAGTTCACGTCGCGGATTTCGCAGATGGTACGGCGGAGTTCTTGATCTTCGCCGACTACGAGGCGATTTTGGGCGCGGTCGAGCGCGACTACGTACATTGGGGGCTGGCCGCCGGAGAGGCCGAGGCCCTTGCGCTGACCGACCGTGAATTGATGCAGACCTGTGTGGCGGCCTAGAACTTCGCCGGAAGTGGTGACAATGTCGCCAGGTTCTCTTGGCAATTCGCTTCCCTGCTCCTGCAGATAGCCTTCGATAAACTTCACGTAATTTCCTGTGGGCACAAAACAAATTTCCTGGCTTTCGGGCTTTTCGGCTACCGGGACTTGCAGGCGGCGGGCGATTTCGCGGACTTCGTGCTTGGAAAGTTCGCCGAGCGGGAAATCGGTGCGCGCGAGCTGCTCTTGCGAAAGGCCGAACAGAAAATAGGTTTGGTCCTTGGATTCGTCAACGGCGCGGAGGAGTTCGTAGCGGCCGGTCTGTGCGTTGTGACGCACGCGGGCGTAGTGGCCGGTGGCGATGCGTTCGGCGCCGATCTGGCGCGCGGTGACGAGGAGCTGATCGAACTTCACGTGATTGTTGCACATGGTGCAGGGGATGGGCGTGCGGCCTTCGAGATAATCGGCGACGAAGGGGCGGATGACGTTGAGTTCGAATTCGCGCTCGAAATTCACGACGTAAAATGGAATGCCGAGATGTTCGGCTACGCGGCGCGCGTCGTAGACGTCGTCGTGCGAGCAGCAGCGATGCTGCGCGGGGCCATTATTTTCCAGTTGCGGCAGGCGGCGCTGGTTCCAGAGCTGCATGGTGAGGCCGACGATGGTTTGCGCGCGGTCGTGGAGGATCGCGGCGACCGTGGAGCTGTCTACGCCTCCGCTCATGGCTACTGCGACGGTGTTCGCGGTGACGACGGCCGGCTTGCTGCTTGCGAGCTCGAGTTGTGTTAGCGACGACAACGATTTATTCCCTTCGGTTTGCGACGTCACGCCGAGATCGCTGTGTTTACGCCCAGCGGCGAGAGCGCACGGAGGCGTTCGACTGCTTGCGGGATCATCGCAATCACCTGGTCAATTTCTTCGGCTGTGGTCGTGCGGCCCAGGCTGAAGCGCAGGCTGCTGCGGGCTTCGTCGGCGGAGAGGCCAATCGCCATTAGCACGTGCGAAGGGCCGACCGCGCCGGAAGAGCACGCGGCGCCCGTCGAGCAAGAAATTCCCTGCAGATCGAGCGCAATCACCAGCGCTTCCCCGCCCGCTGCGTGAAACGAAATGTTTGAGGTATTGGATACGCGCTGGGCGCGATTTCCGTTTACGCGGGCGTCGGCGCAGGCCGCCAGCAGCGCGTCTTCCAGGCGATTGCGCAGCGAACTGATGCGCGCGCAGTCCGTCATCAGATTCTTGCGCGCCAGTTCCGCAGCTTTTCCCATGCCCACGATGCCCGGAACATTTTCGGTGCCAGGGCGGCGATCGCGTTCGTGATGGCCACCGTGGAATTGCGGTTCGAGCGGCGTGCCGGGGCGAACGTAGAGCGCGCCAGTGCCCTTCGGCCCGTAAATTTTGTGGGCGGAAATGGAGAGCAGGTCCACGCCGAGGCGGTTTACGTCGAGCGGCATCTTTCCGGCGGTCTGCACGGCGTCGCAATGCAACAAAACTTTCGCGGCGGCGGCGATGCGGCCAATTTCTTCGATAGGCTGGATGGTGCCGAGCTCGTTGTTGGCGTGCATCACGCTGATGAGAATCGTTTCGGGCTTGAGCGCGCGGCGAATTTCTTCCGGATCGACGATGCCTTCGCGGCCGATGGGAATATAGGTGACATCGACGCCGAGTTTTTCGAGCGCTTGCGCTGAATTAAGCACCGCGTGGTGCTCGATGACGGTGGTGATGATGTGCTTGCGCGGCTCTTGCGACGCGGCGACGACACCGAAGAGCGCAAGATTATCGGATTCGGTGCCGCCGCTGGTGAAAACGATTTCCGACGGCTTGGCGCAGAGTAACGCGGCTACGGATGCGCGGGCGGCATCCACCGCACCACGCGCGCGCTGCCCCGGCGAATGAATCGAGCTGGCATTGCCGAAGGTATCGGCGAAATATGGCAGCATGCCGTCGAGGACGGCCGGGTCCACAGGCGTGGTCGCGTTGTAATCCAGATAGATGCGCATGTCGAGAAATTGCGAGGATTCAGGATAGCGGTACGCGCGGGAGGGGTCAAGGAGCGAGTCTCAGGCGGAGGCTTTCCTTGTGATACGGCGCACGGTATTCGACACGCGAGTCCGGAGAACGTGCAAGCGAAGCGACGATGCGGGAAGAGCGCGGGCAGAAAGGTGCAACGAAGTGGCGCAACTTGAGAATGCGCGATAGGGGCGGAAAGCATTGCCGTATATCTCTTTGAGTCATGCAGTTGCGTCGCTGGATCGCGGGTGATTTGGCAGGCCTCCTGCATGACGTTCCAGTGTCTGAAGCAGCGGAACCGCGTCGGGGAGCTAATCCTGGAACACGCCGGTCGGAGAAAACCATGACGAAACCTGTTGGATTTGCATTGGCATTGGCATTGACCCTGGGGGCCGCGTTTCTGATACCAGCCGCTGCGCAGGCGAAGGGTGACGATAGGGGCGACAAGAACGACAAAGGCTGCAAGAGCAGCTTCGACAAAGACCAGGATTGCGGCAAGTCACAGAAGGTGCCGGAACCTGGCGATTTGCTGTTGCTGAGCTCGGGACTGGCGACGTTGAGCGTTTTGTCTCTCGTGCGACGCAAGAGCGTGAGCAAGTAATTTTCTGGTGAGTCTCGGAAGCCGACGCGGCTTTAGAACTTTGCGCCGGCGCCTGAGGGTGATGACCTTGATTTGAGGGTGCCGGTCCGCGCTTGGGCTATTGAAGTTTCCCACCGCATTACGGCTCGTCCAACCGACCGAGCTGGTTCCTACCGTGATTCAAGCGTCCTAGTCGGTTTTTAATCGAGTTCGTTTGGCATTGTTATTGTTGCGTGCAAATTCGCGCCGATGCGCCGCGCGCGCAGGCGTTATCGTCAGTAACTCACACGCGCAGGTTGCCTTGACAGGGTTGCGGGTGTCCGATAGCGTCGAAGAATGCGGCTTGATAGACTATTGCAGTTACGCCGCGCAATTCACGGGAGCGAAACTTGGCGCGGCCAATTATTACTTTGACGACGGACTACGGGACGAGCGACCACCTGGTGGGAGTGCTCAAGGGAGTAATCCTGAGCATCAATCCCGAAGTGAATATCGTCGATATCACACACAGCGTGATCGCGCACGACGTGCTGGACGGGGCGCTGACGATCAGCCAGGCTTACCGGTATTTTCCTCCCAAAACAATTCACATGGTGGTAGTGGATCCCTCGGTGGGCACGCAGCGGCGGCCGATACTGGTGGCGGGAGATCAGCATTATTTTGTGGCGCCGGATAATGGAGTTTTGTCGGCGATCTACGATCAGTCGGAATCGCTTTTTGCGTGGCACATTACTTCCGAGCATTATTTTCGGCAGCCGGTGAGCAATACTTTTCATGGGCGGGATATTTTCGCGCCGGTAGCGGGATGGCTTTCGAAGAACTGGCAAACGGCCAGTTTCGGCGAACTGATCGAGGATTTCGTGCGCTTCAGCATTCCGAAGCCGAAGGTGAACGGAAACACAATCAAGTGCGTGGTGCTGAAGCTGGATAACTTTGGGAATTTGATTACGAATTTGAAGGGCGAGGAGACGCCAGCTTTGATTGCGCCGGACGCGAAATTCACGATTCGCGCGGGGAATGCTGAGATCAAGAAGTTGTTGCCGACGTTTGCGTCGGGCGCGGCGGGGGAGCCGTTTGCGATTATCGGCTCGAGCGGGTATTTGGAATTGTGCGTGAACAAGGGGAATGCGGCGCGGGTTTTGGGGATTGGGCGGGGGGCTGAGGTTACGGTGGAGTTGGAGTAGGGTTGGATTTTTTACGATTGACTGCTGGTTTTTTCCTGCGGTGTAATTCCAAATTCAATGACGGGTACTTGTGTGCCCGAATTGTCCTGCTGTTTACGCGGGCACGGCATGCCGTGCCCTATCACTGCTCTATCGGGCGAGCGAGGTGATTATCAGATAGGAGCGCATGCGAGGGTCGAGCCAGTCGCGGAGAGCGTCGCCTAGGAGGTTGAAGGCCAGGACTGCAGTCATCACGGCTAGGGCTGGGAAAATTACCAGGTGGGGGGCGTCGAAGAGGTGGCCGCGGGCGTCGTTGAGCATGGCGCCCCAGCTGGGCATGGGCGCGAGAACGCCGACGCCGAGAAAACTAAGAGTGGATTCGGCTAGGATGGCGCCGGCCATGGCGATGGTGGCTTGCACGAGAATCGGTTGCAAAATATTCGGCAGAAGATGACGGATGAGAATGCGGGCGTGTGATGCGCCGAGGGAACGCGCGGCCAGGACGTACTCCATCTCCTTGGCTTGCAGGATTTGCGCGCGGGCCAGGCGCGCGTAGCCGGCCCAGCCGGTGACTACCAGCGCGAGAATTACTTTATCGAGGCCGGGACCGAGGAATGCGGCGAAGGCGATGGCCAGCAGAATGCCGGGGAACGAGAGAAACGCGTTGATCAGGATGATGTTGACGAAGCGATCGAACCAGCCGCCGAAATAGCCCGCGACCGCACCGATTGCCAGGCCAATTATTCCCGCACCGAAAACCACGCAGATGCTGACTAGCATGGAGACGCGCGTGCCGAAAATGATGCGCGAGAGGATGTCGCGGCCGAGTTCGTCGGTGCCCATCCAGTGGGCGGCGGTGGGCGGGATCAGGCGCGCCGGCAAATTTTGCGCGACCGGATCGTACGGGGCGAGCCAGGGAGCGGCAAGAGCGACGATCACTAGAAGCAGTGTGAGCGCAAATCCCCAGCGGCCGGGGACGCTGCGGCGCAGAAAGTCGTCGAGTTCGCGCAGAAGCTCGCGCACGAGCCCGCGCGGAGGCGATTTTGTTTGCGTCGTACTCATTCGAGGCGCACCCGTGGGTCCACCAGCGCGTACAGCAGGTCGGTGAGCAAGTTGACGAAAACGTAGGAGACCGCGATAAGCAGGATGCAGCCTTGCAGCAGCGGATAATCGCGCGCCCCGATGGCTTGTACCGCGAGGCGGCCGATGCCGGGCCAGGAAAAAATGGATTCGGTGACGATGGTGCCGGCGAGAAGCGTGCCGAATTGCAGGCCGAGAATGGTGAGGATGGGAATCAGCGCGTTGCGGAGCGCGTGACGAAAGAGTACGCCGGATTCCGAGACGCCTTTCGAACGGGCGGTACGGACGTAGTCGGCGGAAAGCTCTTCGATCACGGAAGTGCGCACCATGCGCGTGAGGATCGCAGCGAGCGCGGCGCCCAGCGTGAACGCGGGAAGGATGAGATGCGAGACGCCGCCGCGGCCGGAAACCGGTAGCCATCCGAGCACTACTGAAAAGAGAAGAATGAGCACGGGGCCGAGCGCGAAATTCGGGACGGACAGGCCAAAGAGGGTGAGGACCGCGACGGCGTGATCGGTTCTTTCGCCGCGTTTGTGGGCTGCCAGAACGCCGGCGGGAATTCCGATCAGCGCGCAGATCAGTAGCGCGACGACGGCGAGTTCGAGAGTGGCGGGATAATGTTCAGCGACAACTTTTAGCACGGGTTGCTGGAAGCGGAACGATTCGCCGAGATTTCCGTGCGCCACTCCGGTTAGATAACGGCCGTATTGCACGGGGAGCGGCAAATCGAGACCGAGCGCGTGACGGAGCTGCGTCAAGTCGTCAGCGCGGGCGCCTTCGCCGAGCATTTGCGCCACGGGATCGCCGGGAACGATGTGCGCGAGAAGAAAAACCATGGTGAGGATGAGCCAGAGCGCCGGAAGCGCAAAGAGCAGGCGGATTGAAATGTAGCGAATCATTTATGAGCTGGCCCTGACGACGGCGAATCCTCGGGACGAGGTTCGTCTGGCGAGGGCAGCGCGGTTTCTGATGAAGCCCGGGAAGATTTTTTACGGGCCACGCGGCGGATTTTCCTGGCGCTGGTGGAATCGGCGGCGGAGGTTGGTGCGGGCACTTCCAAGACTTCGGCGGATGGACCCTGATGCGCGTTCGAAGCTTGCGTTTCGGCTTGCGGGGCGTCTGTCGCGTGCGGCGCAGACTCCGGCGTGGTATTTGACACAGACTGCGGAACGATTGCGGGCGGCAGCGGTTTGATTTTCAGGCGAGAAACGCGGCGATGGTCCATTTCCATCACGGTGAAGCGATAGCCATCCGCTTCGAAACTTTCACCGCCGCGGGGAATAAATCCGAGGCGCGTGAGCACGAAGCCGCCGACGGTTTCGTACGATGGATCTTCGGGAAGGATGATGTTGTAGCGCGCGGCGAGTTCGCGGATTTTGATGGCCGCATCGAAGATCATGCCACCGTCGGGAAGGGTCAAAGGGCGCTCGACGACGTCGAATTCGTCGTGAATCTCGCCGACCATTTGCTCGAGGATGTCTTCGAGGGTGGCGAGGCCCAGGATGCTACCGAATTCGTCCACGATCATGGCGAGGCCGGTGCGGCGCGCGCGGAATTCGAGGAGGAGTTCGCTGACGGGCTTGGTTTCGGGAACGATGAGCGCGTCGCGCAGGACGGGGCGCAGATTAAATTCGGCGAACGGCTGGCGATCTTCGGCGCGGCGGGCGCGATCGAGGAGGATCCAGATCATGTCCTTGATATGGACGAAGCCGAGGATGTGATCGAGCGTGCCTTCGTACACCGGAATGCGCGAGCGCTGCGTGGTGGCGAACATGGTCATGGTGTCTTCGAGCGTGGCGGAGGCGGGGAGAGCGTGAACGTCGGGGCGCGGGACCATCACTTCGCGAGCCTGGATCTGGCCGAGTTCCATCGCGGCTTGAATGAATTTTACTTCGGCGGCGGGCAGAAGGCCGCGATCGCGCGCTTGCTGGATCATTACTTGCAGTTCTTCGGTGGAACGCACCAGAGTGTGACTGTGCGGTGAGACTACGCCGAGGGCGCCGACGATTTTTTCGGCCCAGCCGTCGAGAAGATCGATGGCCCAGCGAAAAGTGTTCAGGAACCAGGAAAACGGGCGCGCGATGAGCAGGGCCACGCGTTCGGCGCGCGCGAGGCTGAGGCTTTTGGGGACCAGTTCGCCGAGGACGACCTGCAGCACGGTGAGCAGGCCGAAGGCGATGGCCAGCGCCGTGCCGTGAGCGATGATCGCGGCCCAGGGGCGCGGGATCGCCTGCACCAACGGGCTGAGAATTCCGGCGAGCGTGATTTCGCCCAGATAGCCGAGGGAAAGGCTGGCGAGGGTGATGCCGACTTGCACGCCGGAGACTACCCGAGTGAGATCAGTGAGCAGGATTTCGACTACTTTCGCGCGGGCGTCGCCTTGTTCGACGAGTTGGCGCACGCGGGATTGGCGGACGGCGATGAGCGAGAATTCGGCGGCCGAGAAGAAGGCGTTGATGCCGACCAGCGCCAGGACCGCAAAGAGTTGCAGGGCGATCATTGCTGGTTGATTTTAGCAAGAGGCGTGGAGCAATGGGGGAAAAGCAGTGATCAGTGTTGAGTGACGACGGATGAGTGATGAGGAACTAACGTGAGCGGTTTTGGCCTACGTGGCGTGGGCCTGAACTCGGGAGTACTCGACTACTTTGCTGAGTGCCTCTGCTCTTGCGCGCCGCGGATTTTTGCGGTGGCTTCGGCGGACTTTCCGCGTGGGAGTGTCAGCATGGTCCAACGATCGGAAGCGAAATGCTTGGCGAGAAATACGATTTGGCCTACGTGGTAGGAATAGTGGGTTACTTGGCGATTGATGGCTTGCATGACGGAGTGAGGTTCGCTGCGGATCAGGACTTCGCGGGAAAGATCGGCATCGGTGAGCGCGGCGAGGGCGTCAAAAACATATCTCCAACCGGCTTCCCATTGGGCGATGAGCTGATCGCGGGTCGCGGCTGGAGACTCGAATTCGGTGTCGCGATTGCGGTCGGGCTTTTCGCCGTCGGTGGTTAGGAAATCTGTCCAGCGGGAGCGCATGTTTCCGTAAAGGTGCTTGACGATGATGGCGATGGAATTCGATTCGGCGTCAAGGGTGATGGGGAGCGCTTCGTCGGGAGCTTGCGCGATGGCGCGCTCGCCCAGTTGCTTGTAGTAGCGGAGCACGCGAGTGGCATCGCGGATGTAGGAGTCCGTGAATTCGTGGGGCATGGCGGAATTCTGCAACGTTTGCGCCCTGGGAGCAATAGTTTGCTGGGCGCGCGCGACTGATCGCGTCTGGATGCGCAGTCCGCCGGATTGCACGCGAGTGATTTTGTGGGCTACACTCCGCCGCTGTTGTAGCTAGCGGCTGAGGGACGAGGCGAATGACACGCGCATCGCGGATTTTTCGATATTTGGTGGCGGGAATCTTGCTGGTTGTCGGCGTCGCGTTGGTTCTGGGATGGTGGCTGGTGCGAAGGCCGCTGGCGCAACTGGATGGAAGCATCGCGATCGGCGGATTGAAGGATGGCGTAATCGTGGAACGCGACGCGTGGGGGCGGCCGTGGATTCGCGCGAAATCTTTGCAGGATGTGGTTACCGCTCAGGGTTATGTGATGGCGCAGGACCGGCTGTGGCAGATGGATTTGCTGCGGCGGGCTGCGAGCGGGGATTTGAGCGAGATTTTTGGTGAGATCGGGCTGGCGTACGACCGGGAAAATCGAACTTTGGGGATGCGGCAGGCAGCGGAACGGGCCGCGGCGGACTCGTCGCCGGAAATTCGTGGGTTGCTGGACGCTTATGCGCGCGGAGTGAACGATAACATCGCGGAGCGCGGCGGTCGATTGCCGATTGAATTTGTGGCGCTGGGTTATAAGCCGCGGGCTTGGACTCCGGCGGACACATTTTTGATCAGTTTATATATGTACAAGACGCTGACGTCTACATGGAAGGAGAAATTGAACCGGCAATGGATTACGGAGAAGGTGGGGGCGGAGCGGGCGCGGGATTTGTTTATCGGCGATTCGCCACTGGATCATTTTATTTGGACTGCGGGGGCTTCCCTGCCCTCGGGGGCTGCTGCCGCGGGCTTTCAGTCATCAACGCTAGTGGAAGATGGCGGGCGCGGCAACGATGACGGAGCACCACCGCCGTTCGCTTCGATCGCGTGGGACGCGGCGCGCAATTTCTTGGCGCAGTTCGAGGATGAGTCTTCGGAAATAATCGGTAGCAACAATTTTGTGGTGAGCGGTGCGCATACGGCTTCGGGCAAGCCACTGCTGGCGAACGACACACATTTGCAGCTTTCGACGCCGGCGCTGTGGTACATCGTGCATTTGACTGCGCCGGGGTTGAACGTGGAGGGATTTGCGCTGCCGGGGGCGCCGCTGGTAATCATCGGGCGCAACGAGCGGATTGCGTGGGGTTTTACGAACAGCAATGCTGACGTGGAGGATCTTTACGTCGAGGGATTTTCTGCTGCGAATCCACTGGAATATTCCGCTAACGGCACGATGCTGACGGCTGCGCTGCGTCACGAAGTGATTCACGTGCGCGAGAAACCGGATGTGCAGCTGGATGTGGTGGTCACGCGACACGGACCGATCGTTCATCGCGATGCGGCGGAGCAAGGCGGGCGCGCGTATGCGTTGCGCTGGACGGCGCTGGAACCTGGAGGACTGGATTTTGGATTTCCATTATTGGGCGAGGCGCCGGATTGGAATTCGTTTATCGAAACCACGCGACATATTGCGGGGCCGGGGCAAAATACGATTTACGCGGACGTGGATGGGAATGTCGGGTTCACGATTGCGGCGCGCATTCCGGTGCGTGCGAATGGCGACGGCGCGTTGCCCGTTCCCGGCGATACGGATTTGTACGAGTGGAAGGGCTACATTCCGTTCGAGGAATTGCCGCGGGTGGAAAATCCACAGGAGGGAATTATTGCCACAGCGAATGCGCGGACTGTCGGGCCTGGGTACAAGTATTATTTATCGGATCGGCAGGCGGGGCCTTATCGGACGGCGCGGCTTTATGAATTGCTTTCCGGGCGCACGGGGCTGCGGCCAGAGGACTGCAATGCGATCCAGAACGATATCGTCAGCCTGCCAAATCGTTTTTTGGCTGGCGCCCTGTTGCAAGCCGCGAAAGCGAAGCAGCCGGCGGATGCGCGGGCGCAGCGCTTAATCGCCGGGCTGGGTGGATGGGACGCGCGGGCTACGGCGGAATCTGTTGAGACTTCGTTTGTGGAATACACACGGCGGGCCCTTTTCGTGCGTTTGCTGCGGCCCTATTTGGGCGATGAAGTTACGAAGTACGAGTTGTGGGAACCGCAGAGCGTTTACAACGATGTGTGGTGGCGCGACAAAGTGTTTCTGGAGAATATTTTGCGTGCGCGGCCGGCGACGTGGCTGCCTCGCGGTTTTGCAAACTACGATGACCTGCTAATGACCAGCGCGGATGATGGTGTGGCGGCGCTGCAAAAACAAACAGGCCAGGCGACTGAGTTCGGGTGGAATTGGGGGCGGCTGCACCCTCTGGATATGGTTCATCCGCTGGGGCCCGCAGGATTACTACATGGATTGCTGAGCATCGGGCCTTACGAGCAAGGCGGGACAATTGATACAGTGCGGGCGATGGGTGTGGGACATGGGCCGGCGATGCGTTTCGTGGCGGACCTTTCGAATTTCGATCAATCGCTAATGGAAATTCCTACTGGTGAATCGGGGCAGTATGCGAGCCCTTATTATCGGGACCAGTTCGCGGAATGGTTTGCGGGGCGCGGGATTCCCGCGGCATTTTCGATCGCCGGCGAGGTTGGCGTGCGCGCTCACCGGCTGACGCTGTTGCCGGGCGATGGGAGATAGTGGATCAGTCTCCAGTCACAGCGTTGATCAGGCACGATGCCCAAACTGGCGGTGTCTACCAGAATAAGCAACTTGCGAACTCGAACCAAACTTCTTGCGGCAATGGCCGTCCTCCTTGTGACTGCGGCGGTAGCTCTGATTTGTTATGCACTTTTCATCAAGGCCCAGGCCGAGTCTTTGTTGAACGATATTGCGGCGCTTAAGATTGGGAGTTCAACCGAGTCTGACGTCGAACAAGTCGCAAGAAAACACATTCAGTACGTGGTGTCTGGCGAATCAAACAACGACGGCGCTACAACAACTTTCAAAGTGCAAAACTTGTGGCTCGCCATGTTAAGGCTCGAGCCACAAGCGTTTTTCGGTGCATCGGTGAGTGTTAGAAACGGACGTGTCCACCACATTGGCGCGTGGCTCTTGCGTTCAATGGACAGCTATCCAACATTCCAAGCGTCAGCGGGAATGGTAGACGAATACGACGAATATCCGCAGTATCTTACGCACAACGGGCATTTCGAGTTCCCGACCCCAATAGGTAAGCCTTACCTGAAAGTGCTACTAGATTCGCACGCGTCCTCAGTTCAGCGCCAGCACGCATTCGGTTTTTCGTTTAGCTGCCTGATAAAGTCAGGTGGAGGGTGCGACTTGCCTTGCGACTACTTGCCGTTAGCTTGGCAGGATTGGAAAATCTATCTTCAGGCACACGACTCCTGGGATATTTTTAACCAGCACTACCCGAATCGCTCAAGATGCAAAGAGTCATCTTCGGGGCCGGGCCGCCCCTGACTCCGGATAAGTCAGGCAACCCGAAAGTGAGGCGCAACCGATGGCAGTGTGGCATTGCTGCAAGAAAATCATCGCGATAGAATCCGGTTGGCTGCTACAGTGGTGAGACATTTCCAGCGCTTGCGGGTTGCGCGGAACGAGGCAGAATGAGTCCAGCGCCGAATAAATCAGCTGTGCCGGTGGAAACGCCGAAGAAGGGTGACTTTGAAAAGTCGCTTACGCGGCTTGAGGAAGTGGTGAAACGCCTGGAGAGCGCGGATTTGTCGCTCGACGAAGCGATGCGGCTCTTCGAAGAGGGTGTGAAGCTTTCGCGCGAGTGCCAGAAGCAGCTGGAAGAGGCGGAAGGGCGCGTGGAAATTTTGCTGAAGAAAGCGGATGGCAAAATTGTGGCGGAGCCGTTCGATCCGGAAGACGAAAATAATTAACGTCCGCCGGCTGATTTTTGCAACGCGATTCGCATTCCAGACATCTGCATCGAGCCTATGACGATTCCCGATTTCTTCGAGCAGGACAGAACAACAGTGGAAGCGGCGCTGCAGGAGCTATTGCCGCCGGTAGATGCGCTGCCGATTACCATTCATAAGGCGATGCGCTATAGCGTGTTCGCGGGTGGAAAGCGCGTGCGGCCGGTTTTGTGCATGGAAGCGGCGCGAATGTTCTCGACGGAGCAGAGCGGGGCGGTGCAGGTGGGCTGCGCGCTGGAATTCATCCATACCTATTCGCTGATTCACGACGACTTGCCGGCGCTGGACAATGATGATCTGCGGCGCGGCAAACCGACCAATCACAAAGTGTTCGGCGAGGCGATGGCGATTTTGGCAGGCGACGCGCTGCTGACTTTGGCGTTTCACACTTTGGCGCTGGCGCCGGTGGAACCGCAACGACGATTGACGATTTTGGCGATGATTGCCGAAGCGGCGGGCACCGATCGCGGAATGATTGGCGGGCAGGTGGCCGACTTGGAAGCTGAAGGGAAGGCGCCCGACAAGGGAATGCTGGAGTACATCCACCGGTCGAAGACGGCGGCTTTGATACGCGCGTCCATTCTGGCGGGTGCGATAGCGGGCGGAGCGGATCGTGGAGACGTGACGCGGCTGCTGGCGTTTGGGGAGCACATCGGGTGGGCGTTTCAGGTGGTGGACGATATTTTGGACGTGGAGGAATCTTCGGAGGCGCTGGGGAAGACAGCGGGCAAGGATCAGGCGCAGAAGAAGGCTACTTATCCGGCTCTACATGGGTTGGAGGTTTCGCGGGATATTGCGGCGGATCTGGAGGCGAAGGCTTTGAAGGAATTGGATTTTTATGGGGAGCGGGCGGGGAGACTGCGGCAGTTAGCGCAATTTTTGGTGGCACGGCGGGCTTGAGGGTTCGTCGGTTGAGTTGCGGTGTTAAAATCACCAGTGATGAACGCAGATGAAAACTGATAAAGGCACTGATGAAGGCGAGCGAAGAGAAAGGCGAAAAGATTAACACAGAGGGCACAGAGAAAACCGGAGAACACAGAGAACACCGTTTGCACAACTGCTATTCTTTTTACGCATGAAATCAAAAAACACTTCTGAAACGACTGCTTCGGGCAATAGCGCTTCAAATCGCAAAGCCGGGAAAATACGATTGGATGTTTTGATTGTGGAGCGCGGACTCGCGCCTTCGCGGGAACGTGCGCAGGCTTTTTTGTTAGCTGGGAATGTGTTGGTGAACGGGCAGAAGATGGAAAAGCCCGGGTCGCAGGTGGCTGCGGATGCGCGCTTGGAGATTATTGGCGACTCGCTGCGCTATGCGAGCCGCGGCGGGTTGAAGCTGGAGGGTGCGCTGCAAGATTTCGCGATTTCGCCGGAAGGCCGAACATGTCTGGACGTGGGAAGCTCGACGGGCGGCTTTACGGATTGTTTGCTGCAGAATGGGGCGCTGCGGGTTTTTGCGGTCGATGTGACGGTGGACCAGTTAGATTGGAAGTTGCGGCAGGATCAGCGCGTGACGACCGTGGAATGCAACGCGCGCTATCTGAAGGCTGAGGATATTGCAGAGCGGCCGAGCCTCGTGACGATGGATGTATCTTTTATTTCGGTGACGAAAGTTTTGCCGGCGGTTGTGCCCGTCGCCGCTGCGGCCGCGGATTTTTTGGTACTGATCAAGCCGCAATTCGAGTTGGAGAAAAACAAAATCGGCAAAGGGGGGATCGTGCGGGATGTGTCGCTACATCAGAAAGCGATCGAGCGTGTGTCGGCGGGGGCTGCGGTTTGCGGCCTGGCGATTCTGGGAGTGCGCCCGAGCCACCTGCCGGGGACGGAAGGCAACCAGGAGTTTTTTCTCCACGCCCGCGCTCGCGGGTAGAGTAGAATTCTGCCTCCAAATATGATTCGCGCCGTCGGCATCATCTGCAAACCAATCCCCGAAATGGTCACCTCCGTGGTGCCGGAACTGCGGCGCTGGCTGGGGGCGCGCAAGATCGAAGTTTCCGTGGATCCGCGAACGCGCACAACGCTGGACCCCAACGGCCCGGCGATGACGCGGGAAGAAATGGCGGCGAAGGTTGATCTGCTGATCGTGCTTGGTGGCGACGGAACTTTGCTCGCGGCGGCGCGCGCGCTGGGCGGCCACATCGTGCCGATCCTGGCGGTGAATCTGGGTGGGCTGGGATTTTTGACCAGCGTGACGCTCGATGAACTGTATCCCGTGCTGGAAGCGATTCTGGCGGGAGAGCATCGCACCAGCGAACGGATGATGCTGGAAGCGGAAATCGTGCACAGCAACAAGCCGGCCGAGCGCCTCACCGCGTTGAACGATGCGGTCGCGAACAAGGCCGCGCTGGCGCGCATGCTGGATTTTGACGTACACGTGGATCATCACCATGTGGGGCGTTATCGCGCGGATGGACTGATTGTGGCGACGCCGACTGGCTCGACTGCGTATTCGCTGGCTGCGGGTGGGCCGATTATTCATCCGGATCTGGATGCGTTTGTGATTACGCCGATTTGCCCGCACATGTTGACGAACCGGCCGCTGGTGGTGCCGGACACCGCGCATGTGGAGCTGGATTTTTCAGCGTCCGGCGAGCCGGTGTATCTGACGCTGGATGGACAGATTGGATTTCAGTTGCAGCCGCAGGATCGCGTAGTGATCACCAAGGCTGCGACGAAAGTGCAAGTGGTAAACCCGCCTCGAAAAACCTATTACGAAATTCTGCGCAGCAAGTTGCGGTGGGGAGAGCGCTGAGGGGCGCGAGTTTCGCATTCATCCGGAGGAACTAATATGCGATTGACGGCTTATTTCGTGCTGGCGGGGCTGGTGTGCGCAGGGGCTGGCGTTGGAGCCCAGGGGCTACATGCGCCGACGGCGGAGGCTGCGCCGGCGGCACAAGCTGCGCAACAACAGGTGACGACTGATGCGGCGCCGCCACCGCGCAGAGTTCCCGTGGCGGACTATCCGATTCAGGAAGGGTACATTGATTCGGGCGGCGTGCTGATTTATTACACGACGATTGGCCGTGGCGCGCCGATTGTGATCCTGCACGGCGGCCCTGGCGGTTCGCATGATTATTTTCTGCCGTATCTGCTGCCGCTGGCGCGCCAGAACCGACTGATATTTATTGATGAGCGCGGCTCGGGCCGGTCACAGAAGCTGGATGACCCCGCCGGATATACCGTGGAAAATATGGTGGAGGACGTGGAGGCCGTGCGGCAGGGACTGGTGCTCGGGAAAATCACGCTCCTGGGACATTCGTATGGAGGCGTGCTGGCGCAGGCGTATGCGTTGAAATATCAAAATAATTTGAGCCATTTGATTTTGTGCAGCACGTTTGCGAGCACCACGGAGATGAATCAGGTGCTCGCGCGGATCAAAGCGGCGGCGCCGGCCGATGTGCGCGAACAAATTGAGCGCGCAGAGAAAGCGGGGCTCTACGGACGCGGCAAGGATTACGAGAAAAATCGTTACACGAACGATTACATGATTGCGGCCTGGGGCGGAGGTTATTTTCCATACCTTTATCAGAAACATCCGGACGCGAATTATGATCCGACGCAGGTCACAGGCTTACCTTGGGATTTGTATCGCGAGATGTGGGGCTCGAACGGCGAATTTGTGATTGATGGAAATTTGAAGTCGGTGGAATACGTGGAGCGGCTGCACACGATTCACGTGCCCACGCTCATTATTGCGGGCGATCATGACGAATGCGACCCAGCGTTGTCGCAGGAAATGCACGAAAAGATCGCGGATTCGCAAATCGTAATTTTGCCGAAGAGCGGGCATATGACGTTTGTGGATCAGCAGGGGATGTTCAACGATTCGGTGAACACGTTCGTACGTTTAAAGAAGCCGAAGGGGGGTGCAGCTGTAACGAAGGTTGATTAGGGCAGCGCTACTTTACTTTTAGGACCAACAGGGTGCGGTCGTCGAAGGGATGAGCACCGCCGGAGAAGGCGTCAACTTCTTCCAGGATTTTGTCGGCGATGGCGTCGGCGTTGAGGTGGTGGTTTGCGGTAATCAGGTCGGCCAAGCGGGTGTGGCCGAAGAACTCGGCTGCGGAATTTTGCGTATCGCCGATGCCGTCAGAATGAAACACCACGATGTCGCCTTCATTCAGGATGTAACTTCGCTGATCGTAGGTTGATTCCTCGAACATTCCGAGCGGAAAGCCGGCGAGCATGATTCTTTCGCAGTGGCCGCCGTGATACAGGAACGGCTCTTCTTGTCCCGCGTTGGCAATCCGCAATTTGTGGCGGCCGCGATGCCAGGTGGCGAAACACAAAGTCATGAAGCGGCCTTCGATGCGGCGCTCACCGAGAAACCCATTTATTGCCCGCAGCATTTCAGCGGGACGATGCTTCTGCGGGCCCAGGCTGCGCAGCGTGCCGATGGCTACTGCACCGTAAAGCGCCGCCGCGCTTCCCTTCCCGCTGACGTCACCCATCGCGATGGCCAATTCCTGCGGACCGTAACGGAGAAAATCGTAGAGGTCGCCGCTGAGTTCGCGGGAAGAAACCACGCGCGCGGCGATTTCCAGGCCGAACTCAGGCCCAGGCAAACGCGGCAGCAGAGCGCCTTGAATGCGACGGGCGGCGCTGAGGTCGCGCTCCATGCGGGCTTCGTCGCGGGCGAGCTGTTCGTAGAGGCGCGCGTTTTCGATGGAGACCGCTAGATGCGCGGCGAGAATCGAAAGCGCCTGCACGTGGTCCGGAGTGAAATAATTCAGCTGCGGGCTTTCGAGGTCCATCACGCCGATGACGCGGTCTTTATTGAGCATGGGGACGGCCAGCTCGGAGCGCGTTTCAGGATTGATAAGCAGATAGCGCGGGTCGAGAGTGACATCTGGCACGACGACGGCGCGTTTCAGGGATGCAGCAGCGCCGACGATGCCTTCATGCGCCGGCACGGCAAATTTTTCCTGCACGCGCTGGCCGAATTTCACGGTGACGCGATGGCGGAAGACGTTGTCACCTTCGTCGTAAAGCAGGATGCCGAAAATCTGATAATTGATGAGGCGCTTGGTCAACTCCGCCGCGCGACGCAGCACTTCTTCCACGGAGAGCGAAGAGTTGGCCTCACGGCCGACTTCGTTCAGCAGTAGCAATGTTTCGGACTGGCTGCGCTCGTGTTCGTAGAGCTTGGCGTTCTCAATGGCCGTGCCGATGCGCGAGGCGACCAGCGTCAGGATCGTCTGCTGATAAGGCGTGAAATAATCCAGCTCGTTGCTTTCGATGTCCAGAACGCCGATGACGCGGCCGCGAACGATCAGTGGGACGGCGAGTTCGGAGCGAACGCCGTCGAGCGCATTGAGGTAACGCGGATCGGAGCGCACGTCGCCGACGCGAATCGCCTGACCCGTGGCGGCAGCGGCGCCGATGATGCCTTCGCCCATCGGGATGCGCCAATGGTCCACGACTTCTGAGCGGTGGCCTATGGCGAAGCGGAAGTACATCTGGTCGGTGCCTTCGTCGGGCAGAAGGACCGCAAAAATTTCGTAGTCCACGAGGCGCTTGATTAGCGCTGCGGCACCGGGCAGCACTTCATCGAGGTTGAGCGACGCGTTGATCTCCTGGCTAAGCTCCGCCAGGATTTTGAGAGCGTCCGCGGGGACATCGATTTTGGGATTTAGTTTTGTTGTGTCCATTTGCCTATGTTTGGAACTCCCGGGCCCCACCGGGGAAATGCGCGCGTCCTTTCCGGATGTTTTTACAGCGCCGGAAACAGTAGACGCGAAGTCGATTCATTATAGCAGGCGAGTGTGAAGCTCTTGCCGCGGAGATGGGCCTGCATTGAAATTTTCAATATTTTTCGCCAGAGGAGGCGCCAGGGGCCGCCGGCGATTTTCCGGAGCGCAGCTGCTCGATGATTTTCACGCCGGCGCTAGCGCCGATACGCGTGGCGCCGGCTTCGACCATTTTCTGCAGGTCTTCGAGGGTGCGGACGCCTCCGGCGGCTTTGATGCCGGTGTTTGGGCCGATGGTTTCGCGAATCAGGCGCAGGTCTTCTGGAGTGGCGCCTGCGGTGCTGAATCCCGTAGAGGTCTTTACGAAATCCGCGCCGGCATTTTTGGCCGCGAGTGACGCCTGGATTTTTTCATCGCGCGTGAGCAGGCAGGTCTCGATAATGACTTTGCAGATGGCGCCGCTGTGATGGCTAGCGGCCACAACACCCTGAATATCGGCCTCAACCGCGCCTGCGCGGCCGGACTTCAGCGCGCCGATGTTGATGACCATGTCTACTTCCTGTGCGCCGCGCTCAATGGATTTCTGCGCTTCGAACACTTTTACTTCGGGCAGCGTGGCGCCAAGCGGGAATCCCACAACGGTGCAAACTTTTACCATGCTGCCGCGCAGAAGTTCGGCGGATTGCGCGACGTTCCATGGATTCACGCAGACCGAGGCGAATTGGCATTGCAGGGCTTCTTCGCAGAGTTTGCGGATTTCGTCCTCGGTGGCGTCTGGCTTCAGCAGCGTGTGGTCGATTAGTTTGGCGACTTCGGATTCGGTGAGCGGCATGATCATTCCGGGGGCAGCGTCAGGATGCAGACGTCTTTCAGGTTGCGATAACGTTCGGCGTAGTCGAGACCGTAGCCGACGACGAAATCGTTGGGAATTTTGAAGCCGATGTAATCGGCTTTCACTTCTTTGATGCGGCGCGAGGGTTTGTCGAGCAGCGCCGCGATGCGCAGGGATTTGGGTTTGCGCTGGGCCAGGACGCGCAACAGGTAGGTCAGCGTGATGCCGGTGTCCAGAATGTCTTCGACGACGATCACGTTCAGGCCTTCGATGCTGCTGTCGAGATCTTTCACGAGGCGGACTTGGCCGGAGCTTTCTTTATTTTTGCCGTAGCTGGAGACCGCGATGAAATCTATGGAGGTTTCGAGATTGATTTCGCGGACCAGGTCGGAGAGGAAGATGCAGGCGCCTTTTAGTACTCCGATCAGATGGATGCGCTCGCCGGCGAAATCTTTGGTGATTTGGTGAGCCACTTCGCGCACGCGTTTTTGGATGGCGGCGCGGCGGATCAGGATTTTCAGTTTTTCTTTTCCGGCGACTACGGGCATTTTTCGAAGCACTCCCTAAAAGAGCGGCTACTTTAGCGTAGGGAATGGCGGTTGACAAGTTTCGTGCGGACGGGTGTTACCGAGCAACGCATGGCCCACTGAAGTGCGCCGCTACGAAGGCGGGCGCAAATTCAAAGACATAACAAAAGGTGCCGGCGGGACGCCGGCGTTACCAACGCCACTGGTTCAGCGTAGATAGCCCCAGGTGTGAAGGCGGTCGCTGTCTTCCACCCAGCGGTCGCCGATGTCGGTGCGGTAATACATGTTGGGGATGAGGACATTTTTGATTCGGGAATAAACCTGTGTTTGGGCTTGTTTCATGGTCTGACCCAGGCCGACGACCACCAAAATTACTCCTGAGGTGCCGGCCACGAGCCACTGGCCGTTCACTTGTTTTACGTCCTCGATGTGCATTTCGTCGGTGGGCGGCTTTTTGAAAACGATTACGGCGTTTTTGGAAAAGGAGTCGAAGGTCTCGTCGTCGTCAAAGGGAAATGGCGGCACGACGATGCGGACTCCGATCTGGAATCCGCTACGCACTTTGAGTTTTGGGTCGTTGCCGCTGGCGAGGTCCCAGAAAAATTGGCCGATGGGCGTGATCATTCCGGCTTGCTGAATGCTGATGGTGGGATAGCCGAAACGCGAAGTGAATTCCAGCGGGTAGATTCCGTGGTGGTTCACGATGCAATTCAGGTCAATGTACCCGATGTAGCCCTCTTCCTTGAGCTTGGTCTCCATTTTCAACAGAGTCTGGTCGAAGAGGTGATTCGCTTCACTCCAGAACATGGTGGTGCCCATTTCACCGGTGGGCGGGCCATTTTCTCCGGGGAAAAGTTTTTTGTGCTCGAAATTGATATTGATGGGGTAGACGAAGCTTTTCCCGTTGAAGAATGCGCCGACGGCTACTTCCACACCGGTGACGCGACGCTGCAGCTGAAAAACTTTGATTTCGTCGGAAAGAGCTTTTTTGTAGGCCTCAAGCACGTGGATTACGTCCTTGCCGTCGTCTTCTTCGCCGACGAAGAGGCGGCGCTTGACGTTCTGCGCTTCCCCGCTGGGTTTGATCACATAGCGGCCGGGATTCTGCTCGACGTGCTCGATGGCGTCGTCGAAGGATGAAAATTCGCCATAAGGAATAATGTTGACGCCGGCGTTCTTCAGTTCTTCCTGGCCGAAGGAGCGGTCGTCCTCCAGGCGATCGGTGTAAGGCGTGCCGCCAATCACTTTTTTTCCAGCCGCGCGCAGGTTCTTGGCTTTTTCGCCCTGACCGAGGGTGTCGTCAAAGATCAGGATGTCGGCCCACTCGGCATCCTTCTCCCAGTCTTTTGACTTTGCCACGAAGCCGTCGGCGATGTCGCGCTCCTTTTTGTCCTGGATGAAGTAACGGACTTCGTGCCCTTCTTTGGAAACTTGCCAGGCAATGTCGCTGATGAGGCCGGTGAGCGAAACAAACAGGAAATTCCTCTTTTCCATCCGAAATGTTCTCCTCGAGTGTGGGCAGAGCGCTTACGCGCGAGCGCCTGTGAGCCTCAGCATACTATTAGCGGAGTGTTACGGGTGCGTGAATGGTGATTTGCGCGTGCACGCTGGCGCTTGGAGTGCACGGTGAGAAGCAATGTGATCCGGAAATCCGCGCGATGCGGTCCTAAACTGTTGGGGGTTTTGACCGATGATTCATTATGGAGCCGTCTATGTCTACGTCTGTGTCTGTGTTTGCAGACCTTGAGATTTATCGAACTGTTCTGGAGCACACGCAAACCGGCATATATATGGTGGATTGCGAGCAGAAGATTCAGTTCTGGAACGATGGCGCGGAAATCATCACCGGCAGGACGTAGTAGAACATTTTTGCCGGGATTTTTTTCCGCCGCAAAAGGAAGCCGGCAAGAACGGGGTTTGCGAGATCGGCGGAGCGCTGGCGAGCGTACTGCAGGACGGATATTTCAAGGATCCCTCCGGCAAGGCCGACCAAACCGGAAGCGACGGAGCGGGGGCGGGCGAGAACTTTGGTGTGAACAAAGACAATATGGACCAACTGAAAAAGCAGTTGGAAAAAGCGATGAAGCAGATACCCGACTTTGACAAATTGTAAGACCACATCGAAATGACGGTAACGAATGAAGGATTGCGCATCGAGCTGTTGGAATCCGCGAAAGGAACCTTTTACGATATCGGCAGTCCGGATCTAAACAGCGATCGGCAGGAAATTGTCACCATGCTGGCGCAGGAGCCAGGAAAACTGCACAACAAGCTGGCGATCGAGGGTCACACGGACGCAAAAGCCTACTCCAAGGGCCGCTACTACACCAACTGGGAGCTTTCCGCGGATCGTGCCGACTCGGCGCGTCGCTTGATGCAACAAAACGGCGTGGGAGAAGATCAAGTGACGCAGGTACGGGGGTTTGCGGACCAGCGCCTGCGCAAGCCGGACTCTCCGCTGGATCCATCGAATCAGCGGATCTCTGTAGTCGTGCAATATATAGTGCAACCGCAAGACGCGAAGGCGGCTGGTGCAGCGGGAGCGGTACCGGAAACGAAAGCTGCTGACGCGAAACCCGCCGTTGAAAAACCAGCCGGCGCGACAAAACCTGCAGGGACTCCCGCAGCCAAGCCGGCTTCCTCACCGCACTGAGCGCTTTCTGGCAGTGACCGGCAACATTTATCGCCAGCGCGATTTCAGGTAGCTTAGGTATGGGAGGCGCGTGCGAATGAGTGAAGCCAGGATGCCCGAACCGTGGTTGCGCGGGACATTGACGGATGTAGCGGCCGTGCCTCGCGCTGTGCTGCACGCCCTGGAGCTGGCGCAGGAGGATTTGACGCGCTGGTGCGGCGGCCTGAGCGACGCGGAATTGAATGCGCGGCCAGACGGGATTGCTTCGGTAGCGATTCATATGCGGCATATCGCGCGTAGCATTGACCGGTTGTTGAGTTATGCGGAAGGAAAGCGGCTCGACGATTCACAGATTGCAGGGTTGAAGAGCGAAACTGACGGCCGCGCCACGCGAGCTGAGTTATTTGCGGAATTGGAAGCGGCTTTGGGGCGCGCTGCGGTGCGCATCCGGCAGATTGATACCAGTCGCTTGCAGGAACCGCGGCCCGTAGGCACGAAACTGCTGCCGACGACTGTGGGCGGGTTGCTTGTGCACGTTGCGGATCACACGCAGCGGCATGTGGGACAGGCGATTACGACGGCGAAGATTTTGGCTGCGAGGCGCGGCTGATGTGGACGCACGGACGGCGCCGATCAAATCGCCAGACGCGGCCAATTAGCTAGCCGACTTCAACCAGCCGCTTCTGCTTCAAGAAAAACAAACGGGCGCGCTCGATGTGAGCTCGCCCGTTCTTGTTAGTCTGCCCCCAACTGTATCGCGCGCGAAATTAATCGGCCGAGGCTGCCTGGCGCAATTCTTTCTTCGGCGACGGGAGATGAATCGGCGGCTTCGCTTCTTGAAATTGCGCGGTTTCGGTGGAACCGGCGAGCGCAGTGGTGGATGCCGTGCCACTGGTTATCGCCTGCTGCACCGCGTCGAAGTAACCGGTGCCGACGAAGCGCTGGTGCTTTACAGCTTCGTAGCCGCACGCTTGCTCGCTGGCGAACTCTTTTTCCTGCAGGCGGCAGTAGGCGGTCATGCCGTCCTGCTTGTAATTTCGCGCCAGCTCGAACATCGAGAGATTCAGCGCATGGAATCCGGCGAGGGTGATGAACTGGAATTTGTAGCCCATGGCGCCAAGTTCGCGCTGGAATTTCGCGATGGTGTTGTCGTCGAGATTTTTGCGCCAGTTGAACGAGGGCGAGCAATTGTAGGCCAACATTTTATTGGGATATTTGGCGTGAATCGCCTCGGCAAACTGCCGGGCTTCGCCGAGATGCGGTTTCGAGGTTTCGCACCAGATCAGATCAGCATAGGGCGCGTAGGCTAGACCACGGGCAATTGCGGAACGCAGGCCGCCGCGAATCTTGAAGAAGCCTTCGGGAGTGCGTTCGCCGGTGAGGTATTCGCGGTCGCGCGGGTCGATGTCGCTAGTGAGCAGGTGCGCGCTATCCGCATCTGTGCGCGCCATGATCAGTGTGGGCACGCCCATCACATCGGCGGCCAGCCGCGCGGCAACGAGCTTCTGAATGGCTTCGACCGTGGGGACCAGAACTTTTCCGCCCAGGTGCCCGCACTTTTTCGCTGAGGACAATTGATCTTCGAAGTGCACGCAGGCGGCGCCGGCTTCGATCATGGCCTTCATCAGCTCGAACGCGTTCAGATTGCCGCCGAATCCCGCTTCGGCATCGGCGACGATCGGCGCGAACCAGTGAATCCCATTCTTGCCTTCGGCGTGATGGATTTGATCGGCGCGCGCCAGGGCTTGATTTAGTTTGCGCACGACGTTGGGGACACTATCGGCAGGATACAAACTTTGATCCGGATACATTTGACCGGCGTCATTGGCGTCGGCCGCGACTTGCCAGCCGCTCAGGTAAATCGCCTGCAAACCGGCAGCGACTTGCTGCACGGCTTGATTGCCGGTGAGCGCGCCTAGAGCGTTGACGTAGAGATCATCTTGCAGCAATTGCCAGAGGCGCTCGGCACCCATGCGCGCGAGAGTGTGCTCGATGTGGACGGAGCCGCGGAGTTGCTCGACATCTTTCTGGGTATAAGGGCGCGTGATGCCTTCCCAGCGCAGGTCGGTCTTCCAGTGATGCTCCAGGTTGCGGTGATTGGCGTTGGTGGTCATCGTTTGCTTCCTTTTCGATGAAGAAAGCCGGCGTGGTGCTGGCTTTCGTTCGAAATAATAGAGCTGAGACTTAGGGGCCGGAGCAGCCAGGCTGGAGGGGAGCGGGGTTGCTTCGCGCTCGCGGTCCGTGGAACAACTGGCGACTGGGCCCTAGTCTGGGGCAGGCAGGGCAATCAGTCAAACTGATTGTCATTATCGTCTTGATAGAATATGCTTATCAGGTAGTTTCCACCCCCGGTACTAAATTTCGTAGTACCACCCATACGAAAGGCTTCCCTGCTCTGGTGAAGGGACGCACGAGGTCACGTGGAAATCGATCAACTGGAAACGTTTCTGGCGGTGCTCACTTACGGCGGCTTTCATCGCGCGGCTGCGGCGCTCAATATCAGCCAGCCGGCGGTGAGCGCGCGGGTGCGGGCGCTGGAGGACGGTCTGGGCGTGAAGCTTTTCGCGCGTCTGCGTGGAAATCTTTCGGTCTCGCCAGCGGGCAAGGTGTTGCGTCCGCACGCCGAACAGCTGCTGCGAGATGTTACTCGCGCGCGGCAAGCCGTACGCGAATTGCAGCCTTCCGCCGGCGGGTCCTTGAGTATCGCGGCGGCGCTTTCGGTGTGCACTTATTTTTTGCCGGACGTGATGAAGGATTACCAAGCGGCGAATCCCAAGGTGCTGGTGAACCTGCGCTCGGGCACTTCCGCGCAGGTGCTGAAGATGGTGCTGGACGGCGAGGCGGAGATTGGCGTGGCGCGCTCGTTGAATCATCCGGAAGTGGAGACAATGACGCTGCGCGACGATCCTTTGATTTTGGTGGGCCATCCGAATCATGCAGCGGCGCGGAAACGACGCGTGCGGCTGGAGGATGTAGAGGCAATGCCGCTGATTTTTTTTGATCGCGGGTCGAGTGATTGGACTCTGAGCCAGGGACTATTTCGCCGCGCAGGGCAACTGCCGAATACAGTGCTGGAAGTGGAAACGATTGAGGCGGCCAAGCGGATGGTGGAGCGAAAACTGGGGCTGAGCTTTCTGCCGTTGATTGCGGTGACGCACGAACTGCGCAGGGGCAAGCTGGTGGCGATCGAAATTGTGGATGAGGAGCCGCTGCGGCGGAATCTGGACGTGATTTATCCGCGGCATCGGGCGCTTACGCGGGATGCGCAGGCCCTGTTGCAGCTTTTGCAGACAGCGGCAAATGCGGAAGGCCGAGTGCGGAAGAAGACGCGCAAGCGGAAGCGTTGATTGTTTGTGGTTCGCTTCGGGCCTACGAAAATTGATTCCGCGCCGTGTTGCTTACCCGATGGGCTTCACGTTGTCGCGCGCGGCGTACCAGCACGGGCGGTAGCCGGAATGCGGGAACAAGGAGTGGGCGCAGGTTTCGACTTGCGGCTGGTCGGTGAAAATTTCCATTTTGCCGTCCTTCAAGGCAGTGCCGTAGTAGGAAGTCACGGAGCCGAGGGCGTCGGCGCCGCCATTCTTGCTCATTTTGTGCTGGAAGAGTGCGTAATCGCACGCGTAAAGAATCGCGAAAGCGACTAGCGCGATGATAGCGATGCGTTCGGAGAGTTTGGCGAAGTTGGACATAGTTTTGATTCGCGTAGGATTGTATCGCGGAGTTGGTTTGAATTCCCTGTCCTACTATCATCGAGACGTTCGCCTGTTCCCCTGCGCACGAACGAAAAGCAGGTCCCTCAGCCGCTATCGCGGGTTCGGGATGACACCCCTGTACTTCGTCTGCGACGCAGGCTTAACGCGGGGTTTGCGTGATCGGCGTAATGCGCGGCTTGATCGTAACTGTTGACGCTGCGGTTGGGAATGCTACGCGCATGGCGGGATCGCCGAAGAGAATCCAGGTGCGACGCACGTCGGGGTCGGTGATATTCAGCTTGGCCTTCAGGATCGAGCGGCCCAGCGGCTGTGTCGGATTCGCCGCTAACGTGCGCAGCAGCGCCTGGTCCATCGCTGCTTGCGGCGGCGCGGTGGTGAACCCGGACGAAGCCCAGACGGCTACTGCGCCGCCATTGGGCGCCAGCAGCAGAGCGGTGGAAAGGCTTTCCGCGTAGACGTCGTGGAAGAAACCGTTCAGGCAATCCATCAGCAGGAAGACAGGCAAGCGTCCGCCATTGCTGAGTGCTGCGGCAGACGTGTTGTCGAGCAGGTCGGAGAAAGACCACTGCTGCTCAGCGCCGTGGCCGGTGTAGTTGACGAGCAGCGTTCCGGCATTCACCGCGTCGAGAATTTGCTGCGAGGCGGCGGTGCTGGACTGTCCATCCGCCAAAATTTTAGTAGCAACCAGCGACGGCGGCAGCAGCGCGGCAGCCATGTCTGCTTCGCTAGAGAAGTCCACGCCGACGTTCTGATCCGCGACGATCAGGGCTTGCTGCTGCCAGCTGCCTTGCGACGTGTTGCGCTCATAATTCACAATTTTCGAAATCACCAAGGCCGCGTCGGCAGCGGTGCGCGCGGGAATGCGTCCCGTGGGAATGGTTGCGAACCCGGTGTTCTGGAAATCGCTGAGCCAATCATCGGAAGCGGTTTTGAATGCGGCCGTTTCGATGATGCGCGTGGGCACGAAATCGAAATCGCCGAGTCCCAGATAATCGCGTGGATCGAACGAGGCATCTCCGAGCAGCAGCACGGACTGCGGCTTTTCGCGCCACTGGCTGGAAGCGAATTGCAGATAGCTTTGCAGCGCGAACGGACTGCGTTCGCCGTAATTGTAGGCGTCGAAGAGCTGGTCTACGGTGACGACGGCGACTTCATGCTGCTGCGATTTGCGCAGGCTTACCAGCGGCGCGACGGCAGATGCAAAATCCGGATGCGTGATGATGACGATGTCGGCGCCGGAGCGCTGTTCTGTGAGCGAACTTTGCGGATGGTAGGTGATCGCTGAGGCTGACGATATTTGGTCAGCTGCAAACGCAATCAGCGTGTGCGGGGCGGCGCTGGACGGCGCACCGGGTACGGTGATGGTGATGCTCGAGCCCGTGTTGTCAAAAGTGATGGGTCCCGCGAGCTGGATGATATTGAGCGGATCGGAAATGTCGTACGCCTGGATCTGTTGATTCGAGAAGCCGCTGATTTTTACGTGCGCGCCTGCAGGAGCAGCGGCGCGGAGCCAATCGGAATCCGCAGTGTAAGTGTGCGGGAAATTCAAAACGATGGATTGCACCAGGCTGGTGTCGGTGTCGCCGTCGAGCGCGGTGAGAGTGATGGTGTTCGTGCCGTTCTGCAGCGATCCCTGCTGGACCGGGAAAGTGCTGCTGAAGTTATCCTGGCCATTGAAATTCAGCACGCCCACGGATGAACCATTCACGGCAACAGTGACGCTGTGCGGCTGACCAGCCGTGACTCCCTGCAAAGTGATCGTGATCTGCGCCGGAATGCTGGACGACGGATCGTAATGCTCAATCGCGAGGTCCTGGTCTACCGGATCATTGTTGACCAGCGCGCCGAAGAAATTGTCGGCATTCGGGCCGTTCAGCAGCGCGGCGAAGTAAGTGGTGCGCTGCTCCAGCGTGACGGAGGACAAGAAACTCTGCACGCTCGATGCGCTGGACCCGCCTGAACTGGAAACGGGAATTCGCTTGCCCGACTGCGAGCCGCGTACCAGCCAGTAGACGCGCGTGCCGGAGAACGGCGTGTCAATCGCGGTGCCGTAGAAAGCGATGGCGCCGTTGCTCGCGAGCGACGAGCCTTGCTGGCCGAGAATCGCCATCGGCTGCTCAACACCTTCGGCGAAAAGTTGCAGCGTGCGCGCGTCGGAGCCGGGATCGAAGCCTGCGGCGACGAGTTGCGCGCGCGTGATCACGTACCAGCCTTCCGCGTTTATTGAAATTTTTGCGGCCGGCAGTGAATCGAGATACGCGCTGGAGACTTCCGCGCTGCCTGGAGGCACTAGGGGAGGCACTGGCGCACCTGGACGCCACGGCAACGGCAACTGCGATGCGGCCGGCAGCGATTTCGTCAGTTGGTTCAGCAGCGTCGCGGGAGAATACGACGCCTCGCCAGAGACAGTTGAATCGGGCATCACGGGTCCGTGCGTGTTGCGCACGCCACTGAGGTCCACGTCTTCGAGTATGTAGGACGAGCCGGGTCCGCCCTGCGGATCAATCCATTGATACGTGCGCGCGGGATGTCCGGGCTGCCCGCCACGCAACAGCAGCGCACCGCCCGCGATGAGCGACGGGTCAAGCTGGTGCCGGCCTTGCGCATCCTCGCGATAAATATGGAAACCCAGGTTGTGAACTTCTTCGCGCGTGCGCCATTCGAGCAGCACACCGCCGCCCGCGCGAGTTTGCGCGTGGAACGAGGTCAGCTGTACGGCCGTGGGCGCTTGAATCGTTGAGATGGTGGACGAAAAATTGTTCGCCGAGTTCGGATCGCTGGTCGAGGAGCTCACGGTCGCGGTATTCAGCACCAGCGACGACGTACTAAAATTCGCCGTGGCCGTGGTGGTGATGGTGATGATCACCAAGCCGCCAACGCTGACCGAACCCAAACTGCAACTGACCGTGCCGGCGCTCTGCGTGCATGCGCCTTGCGTCGTGGAGACGGAGACGAATGCGACTTGGCTGGGCAGCGGATCGGAAACGTTCACATTTTGCGCCACAGCAGGACCGTTGTTGGTCACCTGCAGCGTGTAAGTAAGTGTCGCGCCTTGATCCACCGGCTGCGGCGCTGCTGTTTTTACGATGGCGACGTCGGCCTGCGAGGGCGAAGCGACGATCGTGGTCGCGGTGGACGTATTATTCGCGACATTTAAGTCATTTGTCGTCGGACCAATATTTGCGGTATTGGAAATGACGGTGCCGGATGCGGTGCTGGCGATGACCTTCACCACCAGCGGAAGCTGCGCGGTAGTGCCGGAAGGAACCGCTGTACCCGAGCAAACACCTCCGGCGCCGGGGCAGCAACTGATCGCGCCAGTGCCGCCGACGGCTGGAAGCGTGGCGCAGGTGACTCCGGCGGGAAGTGTGAGCGAAACGAAAGTGGTGTTGGCCGGAACTGTGTCCGTATAAGTGACGTTGCTGACGGAGTTCGGACCGTTGTTCGCAAAATTCAGCAGGAAAGTGACGTTGTTTCCCGCGGTGACGGGATTCGGCAGCGCACTGCTGGTGACGCTCAAATCATATTGGCCTCCGGACGCGACCGTGACGTTCACCGTAGCGCTGTTGCTCGAAGGATTCGGATCCGGCGTTGAAGTAGAAGTGCTGGCCGTATTGGTGATGACGGTGCCAGACGCAGTGCCCGCCGTGACTGTGAGGATCAGCGTGAATGTAGTGGTGGCTCCCGGCGGCAGCGACGCGATGGTGCAACTGACAGCGGTGCCAGGAGCCGGGCAAGACCATGTGGTGCCGGCTTGCGCCAGTGAAAAGAAAGTGGTGTGAGCGGGAATCGTGTCGGCCAACGTGATGCTGCTGGTGGCGGCCGGGCCGTTATTGTGCACCGTGACTGTGTAGGTGAGTTGATTGCCGGCCTGCACAGGATTGGGCGCAGCCGTCATCGTGACGACGATGTTGGCGCTGGTGGCGTCGCCGACCAGAGTCAAAACGCTCGCGGTATTGTTTGCCAGATTAGGATCGTTGGTGCCGGATGAAACCGACGCGGTGTCCAGAATCTGCGTGCCGTTTACGGTGCCGGGGATAACTTGCACGACGATTGTGAAAGTTCCCACGGCGGCGTTCGCCACATCTGGATCCGTGCAGCTGATATTTCCTGCGCTGCCGACAGCCGGAGTAGTGCACGACCAGCCCGTAGCTATCGCGAGCGATTGAAATGTAGTATTGCCGGGAACTGCTTCAATGAATGTGGCGTTGACGGCGTCTTGCGGGCCGTTATTGGTTACGGTTTGCGTGTAGGTAATATTCCCGCCAGGCGAGACGACGCTGGGCGTGCCGGAATTCGTGACCGCGAGATCCGCGCCTGCGCAATATGCGCCCGACTGCGTTCCCGGAGTTTCGGTGATTGAAAGCCCGGAGCTGACGAATCCGGGCTGCCCGACCGTCGCGCCATAGGGATCGTTGGCGAGCGTGGACCAGCCGGGAATGCCGCCGCTGATGTTTGCGGTTCCAGGCGCGGCTGACGCAAGAATCACGCCGCCGCCTCCGCCGCCTCCCGGGCCGTGCCGATTTCCGGGGAAAGGAGTTCCCGGCGGATCCGTAGGCCAAGTGACTCCGCCATTGCCGCCCGCCGCGCTAGCTGTGAGTCCGGAAAGCGAACCGCTATTCGCAAAAACCAAAATCGAGCCGCCAGCTCCAGCGCCACCGCCGCCATCATTTTCAGTTTCGAGCGCAGTTTGTCCATTGGCGGAGATCGTTCCGGTGCCTGCGATCGAACCAGTGTGAACAATCACAATCCCGCCGCCCGCGGTTCCGCTGCTGTAGATGCCTGTGCAGTTCGCGCCGCAATCCGCGCCGCCGGCGTTTGTCGTTGGATTCCAGTACGAGCCATCGTTCGTGGTTCCAGCACCGCCACCGCCGCCCATCACGATTGCGCTGGTGGTGGCTGGAAAGGGCTGACCGCCGAAGCCTCCTACGATGCCGGCACTCTGCCAGCCGAAACCGCCCGTGCCGCCAGTGCCGCCGTTCGCGCCGGCACCGCCACCGCTGTTCTGATTGTTTGCGGTGGGGTTCGCGTCCGTGGAGCCACCACCTGCGTTGGCAGGAGCGCCACGCGCGTAACTGCCGCTTGGCAGGCCTTCGAGAACCGCTTGACCAGTATTCGTCGCGGTGGTCGCCGGAGTGATGGTGCTTAGCGTGGGCGCAATGTAGTGCGGCGTTCCGGCGATGCCTTCACCTTTTGAACCGTTCGTGGCTTGCGTTGATAGCGTGACGACGTCTGTCGCGAGCGTGCCAGCCGCGCCGGCGAGTATTCGTCCGCCGCCGCCGCGGAAGCCTTGGCCGTCGAGGCTCACCGTGCCGCCCAGAGTAACCTGTGAGGCAACATCCAGAGCAAGGACGCCGCCGACTGCTCCGTTCCAGGGTAGCGCGGCCAGGGTGCTGCTAAATGTGGCGGTCGTGTATTGCGGGACGCGAATCACTTGATACGTCTGAATTCCCTGCGTGGTTGTGGCCACCGCACTGGTGTAAGAATTCAGCAGCCCCCCGCCTGCGCCGGTTCCCGTAAACGTGAGCGTGCCTCCCGCAACCGGGACCGCGGCCGTGGCAGTGACAAATTCAAACTGGCCTGAACTACCGAAACTTGTAGAGCCGGACGCGGGATCGCCCGGAATGCCGTCGCCGTACGAACTGGTGTTCGTCGAATTGATTTGTGCGCCCTGCATTTGGATGACGAGCAACAAGTCTCCGACGGCGATGGGAGTTTGCGCGCCGGGAGCAGCCGCGGCGGCGCCCAACGTTATGGAAGTCGCGCCGGCAGCTACCGTGCCGGCCGCTGGTTTATAGTACGCGTTGACAACTCCGCTGAGCGTTCCGCCGGCGCCGTCTTTCCCAGGCATCGCGCAAACCAGCGGCTGCACCACGGTGACGACCGTTGCGGTGTTGTTCGTCGGAACCGGATCTGTTCCAGTGGTGCTGACGACGGCTATATTCGTGAGCGGACTCCCGGTTGCGGGGGTCGTCCCGGTAACGGTGATGGTGATGGGAACCGCGAGTGGATACGCGACGGGCCCGAGACTGCAGGTAATCGTGCCGCCTGTTACCGCGCCGCAACTTCCTTGCGATGGGGTGGCAGTTGGGTTGGCAAGTGTGGCCGGCAACGTATCCACCACAGTCACTCCCGCGTCAGAGGCGAGGCCGAGATTGGTAACCTGAATTGTGTAGGTGAGCGCGGAAGATTCGAACACAGGCGTGGGCGCGGCGGTCATGGAAACCGCGAGGTCCGCGTCGCCGGTAATTTCCACCAGCACGGACGTGGATGTCGTGTTGTTGGATGAAACTGGATCGGTAGTCTGCGAAGTCACGTCCGCGGAGTTCACGATGGTGGTGCCCGCCGCGGTGGCTGCGCCAACTGTGACGGCGTAGGTAAATGCAGTGGTCGTTGTGGCGCTAGCCAATGCAGCGGCGGCCGTGCAAATCACTTGTCCCGTGGCGCCAACCGCAGGTGAAGTGCAGGTCCATCCCGTCGGAGGCGTCATGGAAGCGAACGTGGTGTTGGATGGTGTCTGCTGATAAAGCACCGCACCGGTGGCTGCGTTCGGGCCGTTGTTGGTGACGGTTTCGCTGTACGTGATCGTGCTGCCCGGAGCTACCGCGGAGGCTGACGCAGCTTGCGTCATGGAAAGATCGGCGCCTTGCACCGTTGTAGAGAGCGAGATGTTGTTGTTTACGGTCTCCGGATCCGTTCCAGTTTCGCTGACGGTCACCGGAGAGTTTGTGATCGTCGTTCCGGCGTGTGCGCCCGAATTCACGGCCACTATGATCTTGATATTTGCGGACGCTCCCGCACCGAATGTGCCGTTGGCCGTGCAAACGATTGACCCAGTGCCGCCGGCTGCCGGAGTTGTGCCGCACGTCCATGTCCCGGGCGGAGTGGCGGAAACGAAAGTGGTATTCAGCGGTGTGGATTGCGTAAGCGTCGCGTTCACCGCTGCCGTGTTCGCGCTGTTGTTCGTGACTGTCTCGGCATAAGTGATTTGTCCGCCCGTCGCTACGGGGTTCGGGGATGCCGTCCCAGTGACGGAGAGATCGGGGACCGCGACTGTAATGCTGGCGGTGGCGTTCGAGCCGCCGGGAGTAGACGTGACGGAGTCCGTGAGCGTACCGCTCGGCGTGGCGGCCCCGACAGTCATGGTGATCTTCATAGTCGTGGCGTTGGTGTTGCTGTAGGTCACTGTGCCGCTCGGGTCTGTGCAGGTGAGCGTGCCGGCTGCCGCCGCACAAGCCCAGAGTGTGCTGGCTGTTCCAGTAAATGTGGCACCCGTATATGTCAGGCCGGCCGGGACTGCCTGCGTCGTCTTTGCCGGGGTACCTGCGGAAGGAGTGAAGGTGGCAGTGGCGGTGAGCACCTGCGTGTACACGACCGTGCCACCCGGTGCCACGTTCGCGGGAGCGACGGAATCGCTAATCGTGAATTGCGCGGCTGCGGATGAAGCGTACATACACAGCGCGAAAAGCGCGCACAGCAGCGGAGCGAGCACCGACCGCAAGCGCGGCGAACGGCGCGCTCCAGCCTGGATCACGCGGCGGTATTGCCTGCGCAGCGCATGCAACAATTTTGTGCCGGGCGTCTGCAGCGAAATTATTTTGCCGTCACGTTCGAGGCAGACCGCACGACCAAGTACCAATTCAGCGGGAGTGTCGTTCTGCTTGCCGGCATCGCCGCGCGTGACGATTCTGTGTGTTGCCGAATCGATTTTGATCACGCGGTGTAGTAGAACGCCGTGCTGGCCGAGCGTGAGCGCGATATCTCCGCGGCGCAGCTCTTGCGCGACGACCGGCTCGGCGATCACCGCATCGCCATTCAGCACGTTGGGCTGCATGCTCAGCCCGTGCGCCAAAAAACGCACCTGCAAGCCGCGCTGCAGCACCTCTTCGCACAGCATCGCGAATTGCGCGGTATCACGCCGCGATAATTTTGCCGACATCTTCACTGAGCAGGGCCTCCACTGCCGTAGAATCCGGGACAAACGAAAAATCGGAGCAAGGCACGCAGTCTGTGACCTTGCTGAAAAATTCCAGAATGAATTCGATCGCATCCGTCGAGTGATGCGGCACGAAACTGCGCGCGAATAATTCCGCGGACGCCGTGGTGCGGCTGAGCGGCCTGATTTCGTTCTGCTGGCCGTGAGACAGCACGAAAATCCCGTCCAGCGGCGCGCGATCGGCCTCGGCGATTCCCGCGTCCCCATGCCAGGGAGTGCCGTACATCCAGACGCGGCCGTGTTCGCGGCGCAGGATGATGCGGTCGTCGCTGAGCACACGCGCGCCCGAATGACGCGACCACAAACGCGAAGATGTGCTCTTTCCCGCGCCGGAGTGGCCCGTGAGCAGCATCCCTCTGCCATCGGGAGCAATTACGCCGCAGCCGTGGACTTCCACGCCTTCGCGCATCGAGAGCCGATGGATCCAGAGAAGCTCGTCCAGCGGATACTCCAGCGGATTTACCGCATGGCTGTGCGCGAAGTACTCGCGCGAGATTTCGATACGGCCGGATTTGAAATCCGGCGCGACGATGGCCTGTTTATACGGCAGCGTGCCGATAAAATTCGTGGTCAGTCGAAAGCAGAAGCCTTCCGAATTGCGGTACAGCTTCCACAATCCACGGGAATCGAAAACCAATTCTCCCGGAACAGAATCGAAACGCCCGCCGAACGCCACATCGAATTCCAGGTCGCAAATCGGGTCCGTAACCAGAAAATCGCGCAGTTGCGTATCGGCTAGCAGCAGCGGGCCGTCTGCAACGGACGTCGCGCCGAGCGAAATGCCACCGATGCGCGCCGCGATCCGTGACGACGGGCCGGTGACGCACAGTTGTTGCGCTCGCGTTAGTAAGTTCAAAGTTCTCACGTCAGGATCCGAAGGACATACAGCCGCCCAGAGCGATGCCGCAGCCCGGTGATGCCGGACCAGCGGATGACGGCGTCTTGCAGTGGCCTAGCACTGCTTCATCCGGGCGCAAGCTGACGCGTATGATTTTTGGAGCCTCATACGGTTTTGTGCCGCGCTGCAGATTTTGATTCTGTTCGGTCATGGGTGCTTCACTGCTCATGCATGAGCTCCGCAGGAACCACAGCCGCTGCCGCAGCCGGAACTCTGTTGCAAAATCGGCAACGTCGTAGCGGAAGGCAGAGGGGTCCAGGAGCCGACGTCCACCTCACCCTTTCGAATGCGTTCAGCCGATCGCAGTACTTTCGCGTGCGCGATTCCGCCCGCGCAGCATTCGCAATCGCCGTGAGCTGGAATTTCTACGCCCAGCGCCATGGCGCGCAGGTGAGCCACTTCGCACAGGAAATCCACGGGCGATTCAGCGTCGCCCTTTTCCAGTTCGCCATTTGCCGCGCACATGCCGCAGAGAGTCTTGATTCGGCAAGAGTCGCATTTGCTCTGGCGCGTTTTTTTCTTGCCTCGTACGCGGCCCAGAAAATCGTCCCAACCGGCGCTGAAGCTGCCCGAGCGCCAGTCGTAGCTTTCCTGGTGCGAAAGCACGCAGATGCTGATTTGCCCGTAGGGATCAATCGCGCAGGAAGTCAGGCCGCCGCCGCACTGATAAATATTTTCTGAAGCGAAAGCGTCGGCAGGCAGCGCCATATCGCGCTCGATCAGTTTTAGAGCTTCCGCGCGCCGGCGCGCGTCGTGCAAGTCCAGCGCCACCGCATCTTCCGGAGTGAGCCGCACTTCCACCGGGCTCTGCGAACAATCAATGCGCGGATTCACCAGCGGATCGAATTTGAAATCAACGCCAAAATCCTGCTGCGCCATGCGTTGCATTTCGTACACTTCGTGGCGATTGACGGTCGTGGGCACGGTCTTCAACTTCAGCGGCAGCTTGCGTTCTAGCAGCAGCCGGATGCCGCGGATGCAGCGGTCGTAGGAGCCGGGAATCTGCGTCAGCGCGTCATAAGTTTCGCGCGTCGCGCCGTAAAGTGTGATTTCAATCGCAAACGGCCGGTATTCCGCCAGAAAATCCGCGATGCGCTCCGTGATCATCGTGCCGTTGGTGAAGAGGGTGATCAGGAAGCCCTTGGATTTGGCGTAAGAATAGACGTCCAGAAAATCAGCCCGCGCGAAAATCTCACCGCCCGTGAAAAGTATCCAGAAACACCCGGCGTCGGCGATTTGATCCAGCAGGCGACGATATTCCTCGAGGGACAACTCGCGATTGCGGGCGGCGCGATCCGCCATGGGAAGATTGTTGTAGCAGTGCAGGCATTCCAAGGGGCATCGGCGCGTGACTTCGATGGACACTTCCATCGGCACGCGCTTGCCAGACGTGCGTTGATGCACGCCCATGCTGAATGCGGAATAGGTTGTCTCGTTCATTTCCCAAGTGCCCGGCCGCCTAGCCGGGGTGATGCCTGCGGTTAGGCAGGCTCGACCAAACCCTCCTGAGTCAGGTCTCTTACAAAAGCTTCCGCGTCCGAAAAGGCTTCGGCCTGTGTAAGCCCATATTCTGTTTGGAGATAGGAGGCCAATGCGGCGGCGTCCAGGCCTTTTTCGATCAGGGACCAGAGCTTCGTGCCGGATTCGTTGAAGGTGTAGATGGAATCGAGGTCAGCTGCGCCGCGACGAATGGGAACCACTATCGCCTCGTCCGCGACGACGCGTGAAACCACATTTGAACTTCGGCGCACGCGCGGCGCCGCCAATTCCCCCAAGAACGACATCAGGACCGCCTAAATCCTAGATTTGTTGTTGCTTTCCAGTTAACGGTACATCGCCTAGTGTTAACCTAATTGGCATGAGGGGTGCGCTCAACCCTAATATCCGGGCCGTGTGCTAAAAGGTTAATGCTGATGAGTGGGTACATTGCCGGTTGGAGTAATTTTGAGCAGTAAAAATGGGCCTGGCGGGGGTATTAACGCGGAGGATTTTGCGCCGGGAGCGCTTGGAATTCCGGGGCAGCGGGGCGTTCGTAGCGAACTCGGAGTCAGAAGAGGAAATAGCGCTGGGCCAGGGGTAGGACACGGGCGGGCTCGCAGGTAATTAATGCCCCATCCACTCGCACTTCGTAGGTTTCAGGGTCGACTTCGATGTTGGGAGTCGCGCTGTTGTGGATCATGTCCTTTTTGCCGATGCGGCGGCAGTTTTTTACTGTGGCGATGATCTTTTTTACGGCGAGCTGCTGCGGAACGCCGGCATTTCGCGCCGCTTCGGATACGAAGGTAATGCTGGTCGCGACGACCGCCGTGCCGAAGCTGCCGAACATCGGGCGATACATCACCGGCTGCGGCGTGGGAATCGAAGCGTTCGGATCCCCCATCGCGCTCCAGGCGATGAAGCCGCCTTTCACGATCATTTCCGGCTTCACTCCGAAAAACGCCGGCTTCCATAGGACCAGGTCCGCGAGTTTCCCCGGTTCGACCGATCCGATTTCCGCGGCCATGCCGTGTGTGATCGCTGGATTGATCGTGTACTTCGCGACATAACGCTTGGCGCGGGAATTGTCGTTGCCGCTGGAATCACCGGGCAGCGTGCCAGCGTGTGCCGCGGATAATGCGCCGCGCTGCACTTTCATTTTGTGCGCGGTCTGCCAGGCGCGCGTCACCACTTCGCCCACGCGGCCCATCGCCTGCGAATCGCTGGACATCATGCTGATCACGCCCAGGTCGTGCAGAATATCTTCCGCGGCGATAGTCTCTGGCCGGATGCGGCTTTCCGCGAACGCCACATCTTCCGGCACCTGCGGGTTCAGATGGTGGCACACCATCAACATGTCCAGATGCTCGGCGATGGTATTCACGGTGTAGGGGCGCGTGGGATTGGTGGACGACGGCAAAACATTCGGGAACGACGCGATGCGGATGATGTCCGGCGCGTGGCCGCCGCCCGCGCCTTCCGTGTGATAAGTATGGATGGCGCGGCCGGCAATGGCCGCGACGGTGGCTTCCAGGAATCCAGCTTCGTTGATCGTGTCGGTGTGGATGGCGGCCTGTACATCGAATTCGTCGGCAACTTTCAGACAAGCGTCAATCGCGGCAGGCGTCGTGCCCCAATCTTCGTGCAATTTCAGGCCGCAGGCGCCGGCTTCGATTTGTTCGACCAGCGGTGCGGCCGTGGCGCTGTTTCCCTTCCCCAGAAAACCAAAATTCATGGGCCATGCTTCGGCAGCTTGTAACATCCGCGCCAAATTCCACGCGCCGGGAGTGCACGTAGTTGCGGCCGTGCCGGTCGCTGGACCGGTGCCTCCGCCAATCATGGTGGTGATGCCGTTCGAAAGCGCTTCGCAAATTTGCTGCGGTGAGATGAAGTGGATGTGGCTATCCACGCCGCCGGCGGTGAGGATCAGATTTTCTCCGGCAATCACTTCGGTCGAGGCGCCGACCACAAGGTCGGGATCAACACCGTTCATCGTGTTGGGATTTCCGGCTTTGCCAACTTTCACGATGCGGCCGTTCTTCACGCCGACGTCTGCTTTTACGATGCCCCAGTGATCGAGGATCACCGCGTTGGTAATGACCAGATCGAGCGCGCCGTGCTCGCACTCTCGCGTGGCGCTCGCGCTTTGGCCCATCCCGTCGCGAATTACTTTGCCGCCGCCGAAGGTGATCTCGTCGCCGTAGTGCGTGAAATCTTTTTCGATTTCGATTACGAGTTCGGTGTCAGCGAGGCGGATCCGATCACCGGTCGTTGGACCGTACAGCTCGGCGTACGTGCGGCGCGGAATCTTCAAGCTCATGGGCGCTTCCCTGGCGCTGGCTGGCTCGCGCGGAATCCGGCCTTTTGCCCGCGTGTGAGGGCGGCTTCGCGTGCTCCTGCGGCGTCGAGTGCCCCTTCCACCAGGCCGTTACAGCCTTGCATTACACGGTTGCCGCCGAACGGCGTCAGCTCGATTTCTTTTTCTTCTCCCGGCTCGAAGCGCACGGCGGTGCCTGCGGGAATGTTCAGGCGCATGCCGTACGCCGCGTCGCGATCGAACTCGAGCCCGCGGTTCGTTTCGAAAAAATGATAGTGACTGCCGACCTGCACGGGCCGATCGCCGGCATTGCGCACCAGCACGCGCTTTGTCGCCCGTCCAGCGTTGGCTTCGATTGGCCCGGCTGCTTCGTTCAGAAAACATTCGCCCGGTTTCATGTGTGTTCTCCCGGCCGCGGCGGAGTTCAGTGAATTGGATCGTGAATGGTGACTAGCTTGGTGCCGTCCGGAAATGTAGCCTCCACTTGCACTTCGTGAATCATTTCCGCCACGCCCTCCATCACGTCATCGCGTTTAAGAATGGCCGCGCCGAAGCTCATGATGTCCGCGACGCTTCTGCCATCGCGCGCCGCTTCCATCACTTCGGCCGAAAGAATCGCTATCGCTTCCACATAATTCAGCTTCAACCCGCGCGCCTGCCTCCGACGAGCCACGTCCGCAGCGACCACAATCAGCAATTTTTCCTGTTCACGCGGCGTCAGATGCACTGCGCCGTTCCCAATTGAGTCGTCGTGAAATGTGCATGGCTATTCATAAGTTATGAAAACTCAGTTCACTTTTCTGGGCGGCACCGCATCGCAACCATACAATCTTCGCTTCGCTGCTTGCCACAACAATTGCAGCCCGGGCAGCACGTGGCGCCCGTGAACCGCGACGCAGCGCACCATCAGGCCGTGGGCGGGCAACGCGCTGATTCCCCAAAGCGTCTCGCCGTGCTTCGTGAGCGGCATTACCCGTTCGCGAAGTTCGTGCTCGAGCACGAGCCATTCCGCGGCACCGAGGCCGACTCGCGCGATACAGAAAGTCGCCCACGTCCGATACGGACCGAGGCGGCCGAACGACAGCGTCGAGCGCTTGCGTGGCTCGATGCGCACGCGTTCACTGGCGATCGGCCGACCGAGCGCGATGACGTCTGTTTTCATTTCCACACGATCGTACGCGAACGCTTCGCCGCGTGCTTCGCGTCCCGGCGCAAGAATTTCCCACCAGAATAATCCGGCGCCCTCGGTCAAGTGAATCGCGGTTCCCTGCGAGAAGCGCGCTCCGGCGAACGGGATGATTGCGTCCGGAACATATTCCAATAGCGCGCCCTCATGCACCGCGAATTCGTTCGACTGCGTCGTGGGCAGCGCTTCGCGACGCGGCCGGTAAATGCGCGTGGCACCGGTAGTTGTCAATTGCACCCGAGCGCCAGCGCCAACATTTACTTTAAGCGCGAGGTGATCGCCGCCGAGCAATCCCCCGGACACGTTGTGTAGATGCGCGAGCGCGGCACCATCCTGCACGACGAACGCGCGAACAACTTTCAGAGGCGCTTCCTGGCGGCTAGCCGCGAGCACAGTGTGCCCCGCCAAATCATCGCGCGCAAAATCCAAGCTGAGAGACGCTTGCAGCCGCGGCGGCACGCAAGATTCCGAAGTGATCGCACGCGAATTTTCTACGACGGAGGCCATGGTTTTTGTGAACGCCATCAACACAAAACAACTTAACTGATAAACAGCCGCGTGCTGAGCGCCGGATGCTCCATCGCACCCCAATCGAGCAGCGGCATGAAGCAGCACGCGTCATCGAGCGCGCACGCCGCGCTGCGATTGGCTGCATCAATCACTGCCGGCTTCAAATTCCACAAAATTCTGGCCGCTTCGGACTGGCCGAGCGGCAATAATCGCTGGCAAGACGACATCAGGCTCGCGACTGATTGATGCAGATAGACCAGCACCACGCGATCTTCCGCAAATCCGAGCAGGCCGCACGCCAGACCGAACGCCGTGCTGTGATGCACCAGGCTCGCCGAGCGCTTCGAGGTATCGAGCGCCACGCCTGCGAGCCGAAAATCAGCGAGGTTCCGCACTACTTGCAGAAAATTTCCGCCTAGCGACGCGCTGCCCACACGGCTTTCGCGCGCTGGCTTGCGCGCACTTAACAGATTGTTGAGCGCAAGCCAGCGCGCCGCGAAATCATTTTCCGACGCGGAGGCCGCTGACAGACGAAACGCTTCGCTGCAAAAAACCGCATCCATCATTCCGGCCTCTTCCAAATAGGTCTGCAAAAAGTCCGCCAGGTCGAGCGTAGTGAGCATTTCGCAAGAGGTGAGCGATTCCAGGCCGAAAGAATGCGCCAGCGCGCCGATGGGAAGAGCGCTATCAGCTAAGTGCAGCAGCCGGAGATCTGCAAGGTCGTCAGCTTGCCCGAGAATTTCTCTCCCTGAATCGGGTTCCATGTTCAAGATTCCTGATGCGGGGGCGAATGCCGGCGCACGTCATTGTGTCATCGAATTCTTAATCATTTCCCGCACCGTGGGCATGGCTGTGGCCATCGTCATGCCCATGACCATGGCCATGACCATCTTCGTCGGCATGCTCGTGGTCATGATCGTGACTGTGGCCGTGCTCATGACGATGCCCCGCGTAAGGAGCATGCGCGTCAATCAGTGGGCGGCGCGCGTCGGCCGGGTGTTGCAGTTTTTCCTCAAGCCAGTTCACAACGCGATCCAATCCCACGCCAGCACGCAAATTCGTAAAAATAAATGGAAGCTCGCCGCGCATGCGCCGCGAATCGCCATCCATCACGTCCAGTGAAGCGCCCACGTACGGCGCCAGATCAATCTTGTTGATCACCAGCAAATCGGAACGCATGATGCCGGGGCCGCCTTTGCGCGGAATCTTGTCGCCTTCGGCCACATCAATCACATAAATCCATATGTCCACCAATTCTGGGCTGAACGCGGCGGCAAGATTGTCTCCGCCACTCTCAACGAAAATCAGTTCGAGGCCTGGCAACGCGTCTTCTAGTTCCGCGATCGCCTGCAAATTCATGGACGCGTCTTCGCGAATCGCGGCGTGCGGGCACGCGCCGGTCTCCACACCACGAATGCGTTCCGCAGGCAGCACGCCCTGGCGCACCAGAAATTCCGCGTCTTCTTTGGTGTAAATGTCGTTGGTGACGACGGCGAGATTGATGCGCGGCCAAAGCTGGCGAGTGAGTTGGTCAACGAGCGCGGTCTTGCCCGAGCCGACAGGACCGGCAACGCCTACTCGGTACGCTCTCGGGGATTCGCTAGGGAGCATCGCTTGCCTCCTCTGTGCCGTCACATCGCTCGGCGCGACTTTCTGGTGCGAAGCATTTTGCTGAAGTATGCGACAGGCGCGGGGAGCGTCAAGCGATTTTTGCCCGCGTGGAACACTCAGCACGCCGAGTCGCTGGTCTCGCGCATGTTTTCGTTTTCTAGCGGCAGCGCACGCACAACGTCAGGAACTTCTGCATCGTCGCGAATCACCGGACGCGTGAGGAACGGCGCCCATGTATCAGCAATCGAACACGGCAGGTGCACCGGCTCGAGGCGCACCAGCGGCAGCAAGTGAGTAGATTGCAGCAAGCGCCGCGCGCGCTGGCTGCCGGTGAGCCGAAAATGTTCCTGCAGCAGCGTGCGCAGCCAGCCCTCTTCCTGTTCGCCGGCGCCGTCGCCAATTTCGGCACAGCGCACGAATTCATGATTGCAATTATCGCCCGTGAGCGCGTCGCGAAGAATGTAAGTGAGACCACCGGTCATGCCGGAACCAAGATTCATTCCCGCGGGGCCCAGAATGACCGCGATGCCCGCGGTCATGTACTCGCAACCGTGCTGCCCTGCGCCTTCGATGATGGCGAGAGCGCCGCTATTGCGCACGGCAAAACGTTCGCCCACGCGCCCGGCGATAAAAAGTTTTCCGCTCGTCGCGCCATAGAGCACCGTGTTGCCTGCGAGCACGTCGCCGCGCTTCGAAGCCGCCGCGCCCGCAGTGATGGCGATGGTGCCACCGCTCAGGCCTTTGCCCACATAATCATTCGCATCGCCCACCAACCGGAAACGAATGCCAGGGACCAAAAACGCGCCGAAGCTTTGTCCAGCGGAGCCGCGAAATTCGCAGCGAATGCTCTTCCCCGCCGCCAAGCCGTCGAAATTGGTGCGGCGCAGAATGTGGCCGCTGAGGTGCGCGCCGACGCTGCGGTCGGAATTGGAAATGGAAAGCGAATGATGGACGAACGGGAAAGCCTTCAGCCCGTCCACACCGCGCAGCAGTTTGCGGCGGATATCTTTCGCGGTCTCGGGCAGATGGATTTCGAGCGGTAAATCTTTCGCGGATTGATGCGCCGCTTCGGATGACGGCAGCAGCAACGTCGCAACCGAATGCGACGCCGACTCGTTGCGCGGCCGCAGTCTTTCCACTGAGCCAACTACTTCGGCGAGCGAACGAACTCCCAACGCTGCCATGCGTTCGCGAACTTCTCCGGCCACGCCGCGGAAATATGCCATGACCATTTCCGGGTCACCGGTAAATCGCGCGCGCAGCTGTTCGTCCTGCGTCGCGATTCCCACCGGGCAAGTGTTCAAGTGGCATTGCCGCGCCATCACGCAACCGATGGCCAGCAGAGTGGCAGTGCCGAAACCAAATTCATCGGCGCCGAGCAACGCGGCGATCACCACGTCGCGGCCGAATTTAAATCCGCCGTCCACGCGCAGGCGCACTCTTTCGCGAAAACCTGAGCGCACCAGCGCGGAATGCGCGGCACGCAAACCAATTTCCCAGGGCAGGCCGGTATTTTTGATCGAAGTGAGCGGCGAAGCGCCGGTGCCGCCGTCGAATCCGGCGATGGTGATCACGTCGGCGCCAGCCTTCGCGACGCCCGCCGCGATAATTCCAACGCCCGCGCCAGAGACCAGCTTCACGCCGATGCGCGCCACCGGATTTACCGAGCGCAGGTCGTAAATCAGCTGGGCCAGATCTTCGATGCTGTAAATGTCGTGATGCGGCGGCGGAGAAATTAAGGACATACCCGGAACCGCGTGGCGCAAACGCGCGATGTACGAATTCACTTTGACCGCGGGCAGCTGTCCGCCTTCGCCGGGCTTCGAACCCTGCGCCATTTTAATTTCAAGCTCGTCGGCGCGCGCCAGATATTCGGCGGTCACACCGAAACGCGCCGAGGCCACTTGCTTCACGCGATTCGCGGCTTCCGGCTCGAAACGATAGACGCTGGGATCTTCGCCGCCTTCTCCGGTATTGCTGCGCGCGCCCAAGCGGTTCATGGCGATCGCCAAAGTGCGATGCGCTTCAGGACTCAAAGCGCCCAAAGACATGGCCTGCGCACAGAAACGAGCGAGAATTGCGCTTTCCGGTTCGACTTCGTCAAGCGGGATTGCAGAGCCTGACGCAAATTCGAGCTGATCGCGGACCGAAACCGGGTCGCGGCTGTCCGCCAGCTTCGAATATGCCGCATAATTTTCCGGCGTTGGCGATTTCAGATACGCGTGCATGCGCCGCACGAGTTCAGGCGAAGTGGAATGCTTTTCTCCTGCGTGACGGAAGCGATACAGCCCGGAATCCTGCAACGGAGCATCACCTGCCGCGAACGCACGCTGATGCGAAAAGATGCTCGTCTCGAGAATGTCGTCGAGGCCCCTGCCGCCGAGACTCGAGGAGGCATCTTCGAAAAAGTCCTCGCAAATATCTTCATCCAGACCGACGGTTTCGAAGAGATGGCTATTGCGATAGCTCGCCACCGTGGAAATGCCCATGCGCGCGAGAACTTTGCGCAGCCCGGCTTCGACCGCGACGCGATAACTTACTGCGCCGCCCGGTTTCAAATTCTCCGAAAGCTCCATCGCGAGATACGGGAACACAGCGCTCGCACCGACAGCGATCAGCAGCGCGATGTGGTGCGTTTCAATCACTTGTCCAGATTCGACGATCAACGGCACTTCGTGCGCACCAGCGCGAACCATTTCCTTCCACGCGGCGGAAAGCGCGAGTAACGCTGGGAGCGCAACACGTTGCTCGGAAGATTCGCGATCGCTCAGCACAATCACCGCGGGTTTCTCGCTGGTGCCGACGGCGACAGCCGTCGAAATATCCTGGCGCACGCGTTGCAAGGCTGCGCGCGCCGCTTCCACGCCGCCAGCCACGTCAAAAGTGAAATCAATGCGCGGCAGCGGCGTGCCCAGCCGCGATTGCAACGCTGCGAGATGCCCTGCATCAAGCACCGGCGAGCCCGCGACAATGTTCGGATCTAAATAAACGTCAAGCGACATGACGTGAACTTCACGCAGCGGATCAATCGGCGGGTTGGTCACCTGCGCGAAACGCTGCTTGCAGTAATCCCACAGCGGACGCTTGAGGGAAGAAAGAAACGCCGGCGGCGCGTCGTCGCCCATGCTCCATACCGCTTCCTTCCCTTCCCGGCCGAGCGGCTGAAAGAGAAGACGGAACTGATCTTCGGTCCAACCCATCGCGGCGGCGAGTCGTTGCGGCTCGATTTCGGATTTATAAGGTTGCGTTGCGGCGCTGTCCAGTCGCGCGATACGAATCTGCGAATCGCGGTCGCGGCAACCGACGCGACTCGGTTCCGCGCCGAGCAATTCAGACACTTCATTGTTGCCGCGGAAAATCGCGCCAGCAATAGAATCCACCAGAAAAATTTCGCCGGGCCCCAGCCGATTGCGTTCGGCAATCCTTTTGCCGCGCAAATCCGCGATGCCCACTTCGGAGCCGACCACGAGCAGCCCATCAGATGTGAGCGTATAACGCATGGGACGAAGCCCATTGCGATCAAGCTTCGCGCCCACCATGCGGCCATCGCTGAACACCAAAGCGGCGGGGCCGTCCCACGGTTCCTGTTCGCGCGTTGCCTTCTGCAAAAAGCGGCGAAGTTTCGGACCGGTTTGCGGATCGCCTTCCCACGCGGGCGGCACCATGCGTAGCATCGCGGCGGCTACGCTGGAACCCTGCCGCAGGCGAACTTCCAGCGCGTTATCGAAACTTGCGGAATCGCTGACGCCCTCTTCCAGAACGCGAAACTGATCCTGCGCACCAAATTCCAGCTGCAGCGCTCCTTCGCGCGCGCGCGTCCAGCGGCGATTGGCGCTGATCGTGTTGATTTCGCCGTTGTGCGCGACGAAACGGAAAGGCTGCGCGAGTTGCCACGACGGGCTGGTATTGGTCGAGTAGCGCTGGTGAAAAATCGCGAAGGGCGCGGTGAAATCCGCACACGCCAGGTCCGCATAGAAAGCGGCAAGCTGCAGCGGCGTCAGCAATCCCTTGTACACGAGCGATTGCGATGACAGCGAACAAAAATAAATGCCGGAACCAGCCCCGGATTCCACGCGCTTGCGCATCAGGAAAAGCTGGCGCTCCACATCGGCAGTGGAATCCTCGGTGACGAAAAAGCATTGCCGTATTAATGGCAACGTAGCCAGCGCGCAAGGACCAAGCAGAGAAGGATAAGTGGGAACTTCGCGCCAGCCCAGACAACGCAGTCCCAATTCCGTGGCGGAGCATTCGACAGACGCGCGCGCAGCGGCTTCCTGGCCGGGAGGAATGAACGCCATCCCCATGCCGAACGATTCCGGCAACTCAATATTTATTTCGCGCGCGCGCTTGCGGATGAAAGCTTTCGGAATCGGCGTGAGGATTCCCGCGCCGTCGCCGCTCAGTCCATCGGCGTCAACTCCGCCGCGATGACAAAGGCGCTCCAGCGCGGTGAGGGCGCGCTCCACGACGTCTCGCGAGCCACTGCTCCCCAATTGCGCGATGAACCCAACTCCACAGGCATCGTGGTCCACTTCCGGCTTGGAACCCGAAGGCCGCATGGTACATAACTAACTCATGTGCGGCCATACAGTAAAACTCACAAAGCTGATGCATTGGATAGAAATTTTATGGCATCGGTCGCGCGGATGCATTCGATAGAAATTTCTGATGAGAGGCAAGAAAGCCAGGCAATGCAACGATTTTCTTGACTTTGCCGGCGAGTCAGGCGCCAGAGATTAGCGGATTTCTGCGAGCTTCAGCGTCCGTGCCAGTAAGTTTCCCAACCCATATAGTTCGTCGCTACTTCGTGAACGATCCCCGCAACAGTCGCGAGGTTCGCGGCGACGTGATGCTCGAATCCATTTTCGCAAATGTAGCGCAGCAACTTCTGCATGTGCGGAATCTCGACGACACCGGCGCCGCCAAACGTCTCCAGCGGATCAGCGGTGAATCGCCCTTCGCCCACATAGCCGCGGATCACGCCGTTCTCATCGTCAGTGGAAAAGCGCGCGAAACTCATCGCTGCGGCTTTCACTTGGCCGACGCAAGTTCCAAAGGTGTTATCTTTCCCCACCGTGCCGGCGATGATCTGCTGATAATCCATACGCACTTCTTTGAAAAAGTGTTTCGGCAAATTGCTGCAATGGAAGCAAACGGCCTTGTCCGGATTTTCGCCGTAGTTGTTGTTCCAATCGAGCAACGCGCTCGGCGTTTCCGAAGCAAGCGCGAGCGCGTACATGCTGAGCGTGCCGCAAATATCCACCTCGCACGCGCTGGGAAGCAGTTCGTTGCTCATCATGCTCATCACGGTGCACGGAACCACACCGAGATTTTCTTCGATGGAAGTCCAGCACTGCACCGCGCTGATGGTGACGTGCGTGGCCTTCATCCATTCGTCGATCACAGCGCCTAATTTCGCCATTTTCAGCAGCGCGGCCGCAGGCACGCCGCTGGTCGTCACATACTTGTGAATGGCCTTCAGTTTCGCCTGCGCCGCGTCGTCGTTGTCCTTCATGCGCTCGATGCGGCCGATTACTTCGGACAAGTCCAGCGTCTCGACGGAAATTCCAGCAGCCTCGAGCAATTTTTCGCTGTAGCGCACAGTGTTGAACGCCGCTGGTCGCGCGCCGATGCTGCCGATGCGCAAATTCTGTAAGCCGCGGTGCGCGCGGCACACGCCGGTGAACCACGCCAGGTCTTTCTTGAATTCGTCGGAGCTGGGAGCGACGGTGTGAGACGTGGTCAACGAATACGGGATTCCGTACTGCCGCAAATTATTGCAAGCGGACATTTTTCCGCAAAAACTGTCGCGGCGGTGCGCGATGGTCATTTTCGACGGCGTATCAGGCGTAGCTTGCACCAGCACCGGAACTTTCAGCCGTGAAAGGCGCATGGTATCGGCGATGGCGCGCTCGTCACCGAAATTCGGCAGCGTGACGACTATGCCGTCAATGCGGTCGCTATGCTTGCGGAACAGTTCCGCGCAGCGCATGGCTTCCTCGTAGGTTTCGATCGCGCCGTAATTACTCAGCTTCACGTCCAGCACGACCACGTCTACGCCGGACTCCTGCAGCACCTTCACCATCTCTGCCCTGCCAAGCTCGGCAAGGTGGCCAGGGAAAAAGCCGCGATTTCCCACAATCAGCCCTAGCGTGATTTTCGATTTTTCCATGGGTCCCTTCAATCCGCGATTAACAGGAGCGACAATTTCGAACGATATGGAATCCCGTCTGCCACAATTTCACAATAAAATTACTTTTTCACCGGCTGGCCGTAATAGCTGGCGCCGCCGTGCTTGCGTAAAAAGTGTTTGTCATGGAGCCACGGCGAAATCGGCTCGACCGCGGGATTTATGGCGGTGCTGTAATAGGCCATGCGCGCCACGGCTTCCAGGATCGCAGAATTGTGCGCGGCGGCAGCCGCGTCAGCACCCCATGTGAAAGGTCCATGGCTTTTCACCAGGACGCCGGGAATGCTGTCCGGTTTCACGTTCGCAAATGCGCGCACGATCGCATCGCCGGTATTTTTCTCGTACGCCGTTTCGGTTTCATCCGGGGTTAGATCCGCTGTGACCGGAACTGCGCCGTGAAATGTATCCGCGTGCGTGGTTCCCAGACACGGAATCGACCGGCCCGCCTGCGCCCAAGACACCGCAAATTCCGAATGGGTATGCGCGACGCCGCCGACATTCGCAAATGCGCGATAAATGACGATGTGCGTGGGAAGATCAGACGAAGGCCGCAGATCGCCTTCCACGATTTTGCCGTCCAAATCCGTAATCACCATATGCTCGGGCTTCAATTCGTCATACGGAACACCGCTCGGTTTAATGACCACGAGTCCGTCCGCGCGCGAAATTCCACTGGCATTTCCGAATGTATAAAGGACCAAGCCGCGGCGCACCAGTTCCAGGTTCGCCTCCAGGACCTGTTCTCTTAGGCGCTGCAATTTCATGGGCCGTGTCCTCGCGGTGAGATCATGCCAAAACCGAGAAAACGCTTACTTGCCAATAAATACTACCTCATTTTAGCATGCCATGGTCAATCTCGAACCTTCCAGCGTGTCCATATCCGCAGCGTCCAGCTGCGCGCCACTCAGGCCAGTTTCGCCTGGATAGAGGTTACCGACGCGGCCGGGAACGTGTGCCGGATGCGCGCGCCTGTGACGGTCAGATCTTCGGAACGCGGACGTACGGCCTCCGGATTTTCCAACGTGTTGTGCGCATGAATGTCCGTGTCTGTCAGTACGGTCACGGTGCCGGACTTTATCTCGGACGCACGCAGCACGATTTCCGTTTCGCGCGGCTGACTCACGTCTGGATTCACCACGGTGATCGTCAAGTCTTTGTCCTTGATCGAAGCGGAGCCTTGCAATCCCCAGAACGACGCGGGCTTGCCGTCGCGATCGTAATTCACGGATGGGCTGGAGAAAATCGCGCGGACGGCTTGCGCCCCTTGATGCGCCGAGTACATCTGAAAAACGTGATACACCGGTGTGAGCGCAAAGTGATCGCCGTGCGCGAGGAACAGGCAATTCAGGCAGTTGATAAGCTGCGCGCAGGCGGCCATGGTGACTTTTTCGGGATGGCGATTGAAAATGTCGAGCGTTGCGCCGCTCATCACCGCGTCGCGCAGCGTGATCATCTGTCCCAGAATATCCGTGGGTGAAACTTCGCTCCCCGGCTTGTACCATGGGCCCCATTCATCCACAACGAGCTTGATTCGATGCTGCGGATCGAACTCCTGCATGATTTGCCAGTGCCCGGTGATCAGCGATTCCATGCGATCGCCTTCGCGCATCAATTCATACCAATCCACGGCGTCGAAATTTACGGCGTCGCCTTTGCCTTGCACCCAATCCTGTGTTTTGCCGCGGCTGAGGTTCCAGGAATAGTAGTGCAGCGACAATCCCCAGACGGAACGCAGTTGCCGGGAGCCTTTTTCCAGCAATCCTTGCAGAAAACCGCGCGTCCAGCTCCAGTCATCCGAATTGGGCCCGGAAGCAATCAGCGACACATCCTGCATTCCATAGCGCGGCACCCATGCAGCGAAGCGCCGGAATTCCTGCGCGTATTCCGTGGACGTGAAATCCCCGCCGCAGCCCCAGGATTCGTTCCCGACGCCCCAGTAACGCACCTGAAAGGGATCGCGATCACCACCCGCGGCGCGCAGGTCGGCGAGCGTTGTGCTTCCTGCCGGAGAATTGCAATATTCGATCCAGCGGTAGAAATCTTCCACAGGCAGGCTGCGCAAATTTGCGGCCAGATACGGTTCGCTGCCGGCAAGTTTGCAGAAATGCGCAAATTCGTTTGTGCCGAACTGATTGGGATCGTATTTCTGCGGAATGTTTCCCTGATCGCGGACCAGCGACTCGCCGGCCCAGAAATTTGTGCGGCGAGGGCGCTGCGCCGCGGGACCCACACCGTCTTTCCAATCGTAGCCGTCGGCGAAGCATCCGCCGGGCCAGCGAATTACGGGTGACTTAATTTTTCGCAGCGCATCCACCAGGTTCTTGCGCACGCCCTGGACGTTCGCGACCTTGGACTTTTCGCCGACCCATATGCCGTCGTAAACCACCCCGCCGAGATTTTCCGTAAAGTGGCCATAAATATTTGGCGAGATCGTGCCGAGCGGCTCGTCCAGCAAAATTTCGATGCGCGCATCAGCCGTGGCTGCGAAACTGAATTGTCGGGCGAGCAGTGCGGAGCCGACTCCCAGTGCTGCGTTGCGGATAAATCGCCGCCGTTCGATGGTCATGGATCCTCTTTGTGCCACGACTTCCATTTTTCCGGAGCGAGCGAGTGCTGATCGTCACTTGTTTCGATTGCCGTACGGTGTGGCGGCCGCAAGGCGTTCGCCCGACAACATCCAAATGGCCGGGTCTGCATATCTAGCATTGAGAAAACGCTTACTGCAACTAAAATGTCTGGCGCGAGTGCAGAATGGTGCGGCAAAGCCTGTACCGAATTGGCACATGCGAGTTATGCGGCGTCCGTGGAATCAGAATCGGGAGGAAACTTCAGTGCGCATCGGCGAGCGAGCAGCCTACTGCGGAATCAGGTTAGTCGCTGCGATCGCTATCCTTATATATTGCGTTCCGCTCGCCGCGATCCATGGCGGCGACAAACCCGCAGCAAGCCGGCCGCCCATGGGCTGGAACAGCTGGGATTCCTACGGCACAGCTGTGCGTGAAGAACAAGTGAAGGCGAACGCAGACGCGATGGCGCGGGAACTCCTGCGATTCGGTTGGCAATATATCGTCGTGGACGTTCAGTGGTACGAGCCGAATGCCGGCGGCCATGATTATCGCGCGGGCGCTCCGCTGACCATGGACGAGTACGGAAGACTGTTGCCGGCGACGAATCGCTTCCCTTCCGCGGTCGGCGCCGATGGATTCAAAAATTTGGCGGCTTATGTTCATGGCAAGGGTTTGAAGTTTGGAATCCACATCATGCGCGGGATTCCGCGGCAGGCTGCGGAGAAGAATCTGCCGATCCTGGGCACCAGCTATCGCGCCGCCGAAATCGCCGATCGCACAAATGTGTGCGAATGGAATCAGGACATGTATGGAGTGAACATGTCCAAGCCCGGCGCGCAGGCGTACTACGATTCAATCGTCGCGCTGTACGCTTCGTGGGGCGTGGATTTCATCAAGGCGGACGACATGAGCCGCCCTTACGCTTTGCGCGCGCCGGAAGTGCATGCGCTGAGCAGCGCGATCCGGAAAAGTGGCGCGTCCATTATTTTGAGTTTGTCGCCGGGGCCTGCGCCCATTTCTGAAGCCGCGGACTTGCGCAATAACGCGCAGATGTGGCGCATCTCTGATGATTTCTGGGACGACTGGAAATTGCTGAAGAAGCAATTCGACTACACGCGCGACTGGGCGCCTTACATTGGAAAATACGATAGCTGGCCCGACGCCGACATGCTGCCGTTGGGAAAATTGCGCATCACCGACAAAAATGGAGCGCCGCAGCAAACTCGATTCACTGCGGATGAACAGCAGACCATGATGACGCTGTGGTGCATGTTCCGCTCGGCGCTGATATTCGGCGGAGACTTGCCGTCCGCTGATTCTGCCACGCTGGCGCTGCTGACGAATCGTGAAGTACTCGAGATTGATCAGAACAGCAGTGCGAACCGGCAAGTTCTGGAGCATGGCGATATTCGTGTGTGGACCGCCGACGCGCCGAAAAGTCAGGACAAATATGCCGCCGCATTTAATTTAGGTAATGCGGCGGTGACGATTCATTTGGATTGGACGGACGTGGAAATTGAAATCGCGAACCCCGCGGTGCGCGATCTCTGGCTGCACAAGGATCTCGGCCGCCGAAAGAATCTCGACGCCACGCTGCGCCCGCACGGTTCGGTTCTCTATCGTGTATCCCCGCAAGCGCAAACTCGCCTACGAGGGCTTCCGTAATCTGCGATAGCGCCGGATCAGACCGTTCGTGGAACTATCGTGCCCGAGCTCGGGTTCAGTGGCGCTTTCAATTTCTGGAATAATTCGCTGCGCCAGAACTTTGCCGAGTTCCACGCCCCACTGGTCGAACGAATCGATGTGCCAGATGGTGCCTTGCGTGAATACGCTGTGCTCGTAAAGCGCCACCAGCTTGCCGAGCGCCTCGGGCGTGAGCTTATCCAGAAAAATTGTATTCGAAGGGCGATTCCCTTCGAACACGCGGTGCGGGACCAGCCAGTCCGGCGTGCCTTCTTTTTTTACCTGCTCAGGTCTCTTGCCGAATGCCAGCGCTTCGGCCTGCGCGAACACATTCGCCAGCAGCATGTCGTGGTGCCTGCCGACTGCATTCAGCGGCTGCGCGAATGCAATAAAATCGCAAGGAATGAGTTCCGTGCCCTGATGAATCAGCTGATAGAAAGAATGCTGGCCGTTCGTGCCCGGCTCGCCCCAGTAAATCGCTCCAGTCTGATAATTCACGTGCGTGCCGTCGAGTGTGACGTGTTTGCCGTTGCTTTCCATGGTGAGCTGCTGCAAATACGCCGGAAAGCGTTTCATATATTGCTCGTAAGGAAAAACACCGGAAGTCTGCGCGCCGAAGAAATCGCCATACCAGATGGATAACAGGCCCATCAGCACCGGCAGATTCTGTTTGAAGGGCGCGGTGCGGAAATGCTCGTCGATTTGATGGAAGCCGCTCAACATCGCGCGAAAATTATCCGGGCCGATGGCAAGCATCGTGGAAAGCCCGATCGCGGAATCCATCGAGTAGCGCCCGCCAACCCAATCCCAGAATTCAAACATGTTGGCGGTATCAATCCCGAACTTGGTGACCTCGGCTGCGTTCGTAGAGACGGCGACGAAATGTTTGGCGATGGATTTTTCATCGCCACCCAAACCGGCGAGCGTCCAATCGCGCGCGGTGTGCGCGTTGGTCATGGTTTCTAGCGTGGTGAATGTTTTTGAGGAAACGATCCAGAGAGTTTCGTCTGGATTTATGTCCCGGACCGCTTCGGCGAAATCGGTGCCATCGACGTTGGAGACGAAACGAAACGTCAGCGACCGATCGCTGTAAAATTTCAGCGCTTCGTAAGCCATTACCGGGCCGAGGTCGGAGCCGCCGATGCCAATATTGATGACGTTGCGAATGCGTTTGCCAGTGTGGCCTTTCCAGGCGCCGCTGCGCACGCGGTCGCAGAAGCCGGCCATTTTGTCGAGCACCGCGTGGACGCCGGGCACCACGTTTTCGCCGTCAACGATGATGGAAGAACCTTTGGGCGCGCGCAGCGCCACATGCAGCACCGCGCGCTTCTCGGTGATATTGATTTTCTCCCCGCTGAACATCGCGTCAATGCGCTCGCGCAGGCGGGATTCGTCGGCCAATTGCAGCAGCAGCTTGATGGTCTGGTCGTCAATGCGGTGCTTGGAGTAATCGAGGAAAATTCCAGCGGCTTCCAGCGTCAAGCGCTCGCCGCGTTTGGGATCGTCCGCGAAAAGCTTGCGCAGATGTACTTTCGCGATCTTCTTGTAGTGGATGCCCAGAGTCTTCCAGGCCTTGCGTTTCGTCAGAGGCGTAATCGCTTTTGGCTTCTTTGCGGCGGATTTGGCGCTGCCTGCCATTTGAATGCTCCTTTATGAGTTGCTTGTGATGAAGATCTGGGCCTTGCGCGAGCCGGACGTCACGGTTGCGCGGAAACTTCACTGAGGTTAGATGCGCGCACCATCGCGTGGTAGCACGTCCGCGAAGAATTTTACCGGATTCATGCCGTTATTTATAGCGCGGAGGCTTTACCCGCGAGTCGACGAAGGGCGTTTTGCCCACGCCGCCCACAACCAGCACGCGGGCAGGTTCGCGGCATCGCAGCGCATTCTCTGCCAGCGCCGACGCCCGGATTTCTAAAAACGTTCGCCGTGCCTCGCAACCGGCCATATGCCTGCTCAAACGGATTTTACTTGACAGGCACATGGCGTGGGAAATACCCTGCGCGCAGATTTACGGCCCCGAATCATTTGCTTGCGCCGCGCGCCGCGACGCAACACTCTCCTGAGCAGGAACGCGATGAGCCGAAAACGAAAAAAAGACGATGCGTCAATCAGCGACCCGCCAGAACCGCGTTCGCCGCAAAAGGATCACGCCGTCTGCTTTATTGAGGCGCTCGCGGAAGAGTTGGTGGAGGTCGACGCGCTGCGCGAAAAGAGAACCCTGCCCCAACAACCCCGCAGCCCGGAATGGGTCTTCCTGAATGACATCAAACGAAACGCGGGATGGACTGAACGCAAATTCAAGACGGGCGAGGAAGCGGCGAAAGAGGCCGACACCGTAATCGGTGAGGCGCACAGCATGGGGCTGGTGGGCCTGGCGTTTTCCGGCGGCGGCATTCGCAGCGCGACATTCAATCTGGGCATCCTGCAGGGCCTGGGCGAGTTCGGCAAGCTGCACTTTTTCGATTTCCTTTCCACCGTTTCGGGCGGCGGATATATCGGAAGCTGGCTGGAAGCATGGATTCAGCGCGCGGCCGAGACTGAGTCCGAGAACACGGGCGACACTGTTCCGAAGGACCAAGGGCTCAACATCGTTGAGCGCGAATTGCAGCCGACGCGGACGGCTCGCCACGAGAGCGTGGGGCAAGCGGAAAAAAACGACCAGCATTCGCACACCGAGCCGCCGCCGATACGCTACCTGCGCGAATACAGCAATTATTTGACGCCGCGCCTGGGAGTGCTCGGCGCGGACACCTGGACCGTCGTGGCAATTTATCTGCGAAATCTGCTGCTGAATCAATCTGTGCTCACGCTATTCCTGGCGACGCTCCTTTTGCTGCCGTACATCGCGGAAAGTTTGACGCTGGGAGCGGCGCGCCAGCATTGCTGGACGTGGCCTTGGACGATTCCACTGGTGGTGATCGTGCTGATCACCACGGCGCTGTCGCTGGGCATGGCGAATCTACGCGGGCTCATTGATTGCAAGCAGCTGCCAAAGAATTCCATGGGCGGGATGCTGCCGCCGCAAAAGCAATCGTGGGTGATCGCAACCATCATCGCTCCGGTGTTTGTATGCGCGTGGCTGGTCACGGCGTGGTTGTGGCCGCATATCGGCGAGTGGGACCAACAAATGTTTGTGCGGCGCTGGATGCTCGGTGGCGTCGCGCTGCTGGGCCTGCCGATGAGCCTCAGTTGCCTGGCCGCGCCGCGACAGAATTCCGAACCAGACGCCGAGTGGGAGATGAAGCACCGGAAACTGATGTGGAGCTTCTTTTCGATCCTAATGGGAGCGGTGAGCGGCCTGATGATGTTGGCGCTGACGCACGAAGTTTTCGCGCGCCTGCAGCTATTGCCCGGGCAAAGCTGGCACGAGTTGAGCCTGGGTGTTCCGCTCACGCTGGGATTATTTCTCACCGCGGCGGCCATTCAGATGGGCTTGATGGGGCGAACATTTTTCGATCCCTACCGGGAGTGGTGGTCGCGCGTCTCGGGATGGACGCTGATCCTTACGATCGTGTGGTGCGTGGGATTCGCGCTGACGATCTACGCGCCGCTGGGATTGATGTGGATGAGAGGCTGGCTACGCGCGGCGGGGTTTGCGTGGGTCGGAACCACGCTGGTGGGCGTGTTGGGGGGCAAGAGCGCGAAAACCGGGGACGACGACCAATCTGGAAGCACCAAAGTGCTGCTGCTATCGATGACTCCTTACGTTTTTATCGCTGGGCTGGTGTCGCTGCTGGCACTCGCGCTGGAATTAATATTGGCGCGCTTCCAGTACGGATCGTCGCCGGTGGTGCAGAGCGCGTGGACGACGTTTCTCGCGAAAAGCCCAGAGGTGGAAAAGGTTGCCAACTGGGTGCTGCACGCCAGCGGCACGCTCGCATCGGGTGCAGTTCAGCTCGAAGGTACGGTGGCAAATCCGACCGCAGCCCACGGTGCGCCCGGATACATCGCCGCACATTTTGTACTACTCGACCAATTACTCGGTACGTATCTAGCCGCCGTCTGGGTGGGCACATTTCTGCTCTGCTGGGCGCTCTCCTGGCGCGTGGATCTGAATGAGTTCTCCATGAACCTGATGTACCGGAACCGCCTGGTGCGCTGCTACCTGGGCGCAACCCACCCCGGACGCCAGGGGAATCCCTTCAGCGGGCTGGATTGCTGCGACGATTTCTCCCTGAGCGCGCTGCGCAGCGACAACGGCTACTCCGGCCCACTGCCAATCATCAATAGCACGCTGAACCTGGTAGATTCCCGCGAATTGGCATGGCAGGAACGCAAAGCCGAATCATTCCCGATGACTCCGTGGCGCTGCGGATTCGACACCTGGATCGAACAAGTTAGCTTGGACGAGAATTACCGGCACGATCGACAAATGGGCGACGCCGACGACATCGAGATGTACGCCTACCGGCAGACGGAGAAATACGCGTACCACAACAAGGGCTTATACCTGGGTACTGCGGTGAGTATTTCCGGCGCCGCCGCCAGTCCGAACATGGGTTACCACTCCGTGCCGTCGCTGGCGATGCTGATGACATTTTTCAACGTGCGCCTCGGATTCTGGGCCGGCAATCCCCGAAATAACAAGACCTGGACCGAACCCGGGCCGAAAGTGGGGCTGTGGCGGCTGCTCGGTGAGCTGTTTGGGCTAACCGATGACAACTCGGAGTACGTGTACCTCTCCGACGGCGGACATTTTGAAAACCTGGGCGTCTACGAACTGGTGAAACGGCGCTGCAAATTTATCATCGCCTGCGATGCTGGCGAGGATCCGAAGTACTCGCTGGAAGACTTGGGCAACGCCGTGCGTAAGTGCCGCGAAGATATCGGCGTTGAGATCGAACTGTTGACTAATCCCGTGGTGCCGCAGACCAGCGATAAGGGCAATGGCAAGAAGCAGACGCAATGGCACTGCGTCGTCGGCAAAATCCACTATGAGAACGCAGACATCAACACGCACGGTAAGCCGGGCATTTTCGTTTATATCAAAGCGTCGCTCACCGGTGATGAACCCGCTGACGTGCTGAACTATCAAACAGCGAATCCCTCCTTCCCGCACCAAACCACCGCGGATCAATGGTTCACCGAATCGCAGTTTGAAAGTTATCGCAGGCTGGGACAGCACGTGGTGGAGGCGATGTTCGAGCAGGTCGAGAAAGACAGCGAGATCAAGGTGCGAAAGATCCTCGATCCCGAGCGGCTTTTCCAGGAATTGCAGAGATGTTGGGGTGAGAAGGCCATCAAAAAACTGGAGATTTGAACCTTCCGTGCGCGGCAAGACCGCGGTGGCACGGTCGGATGCGGCGCAAAGAAAATTTCTTGCAGCCGCGGAATCTGTTGATATCGAAGTCGATGTGGAAAACGCCGTTACTTTTGCTTCGCCAACACATCTGAATTGATGAACGTGACCACGGCAGCGGTTTCGTTCGCGGTGCGGCGGGTTACGGTCGGTTGCATGCCGGCTTTTCCTGCATTGCCCCAACCGAAATTGCGCACGTCCCACGTCCCGCCCGGCAGCGCGGCTGTATTGATACCGGGGATCGCAGTAACTTTCAGATTCTCCATGGTGAGGCGCGTTTCGGTGTGGCAGCTGATGCAATCGGTGTTAAAGAAGAAACTTTTGGTTGGGTCGGCGATGGTGTCGAGAATTTGTTTGGTTTGGTCGGGCGACGGCGCTGGTGTGGCAAAGACTGTAAATGTGGCGACGCCGCTGCGTCGCGCGATCGGCAGGCTGGTGACGGAGACTGCGGCGTTTTTGCAGGTGATCGGATTGAGATTGTTGGTGTGCGGCTCGGGGACTACGCGCGGATTTGTCCCGACCGGAGTTAACATTTGTGCGAACTGTTTATCGCCGTCGAGAGTTGGTCCGTGCGCGGGCCCGAAGTGGCCAGCGTGATCGCCGAGCAGCGAGAGAAAAATCCAAGGCGCGGGCGCTGCGTTGGGCAGTCCGGCGACGGCCATCGAACCCAGGCTGCCCGAGCCTTGCGACTTGAGATGCCGTTCGAGCAGCGCCAACATTTCGTTGCGCACGCTGTTCGCTGTGGCGGGGTCTGCGAGTCCGGGATGAACGCCCAGCGGCACGGCGGCGGTTGATATCGCGTGACCGGCGAATTGGCCGCTGCTTAACTTCGTTCGCAGCGCCACGACGTCGGCAACGACGGGGTTGAAAGCATTCATGTCAGGTTCGAAGCGCGGAAAACAATCGGTCGGTGGAGGAAGTGGCGGCGGCAGGATTACGAAGTCGAAAATTAGATGCCCCGCGATGTCCAAAACTTTCACGCTGCCGTCGGGATTCTTGATTACGGGTTGAATGATCAATCGAATTTCCGGGAGCTGCCCGAATTGCGCACGGATGTCGTTCGAGACGCCGGGCGCGCCGGCGTCAATGCGAATGCCGGCGACGAACCACGCGTCGGGGGTTTGTGCTTCCTTCGGCAAACTGATCTGGCCGTTCGCCCCGGCGGCCGCATTTGCAGCCGGGCCATCGACGAATGTGAGAAATTGGTTAAAGGCGGCATCGGACCAAACAGGGTCGCGCTTGGTTGGGTCCTGCGGACTTGGCGCTGTGATATCGCGGACGGCGATAAGGTTGGCTAAATCCGCGGCTCGTGTTGGCGCGGGAAATAGCCAGGAGACGTCGTTGGCCGAAAGCGGTTGAACGGTCGCCTCAGACTGGTGCGGCGCCTTTGATTTGCAGGCCCAACCGCTGACGCCGCAAGCGATGAGCGTCGCGACCAATGCAATTCTCTGATATCGCAAAGAAAATCTTCCGAGCCGATTCATGTAAGTCTCCTAAAGTCGCAGCCGACTTTTGCTAGCGCCACGCGAGATGAGCCAAATTCAAAAAGTTTTGAGATATTCAATCAACGCGCGCCGCTCGTTGGGAGTCAGACGGCGGCCGATGATGCCTTCTTTTTTCGGAGCGCCGTCCTTCGGCTCGTCGTTGAATTCGTGGCCGGAGTTGCCGTTGCCCCGTATCGAGGTGTCCAGTTCAAACCCGCCGGGAAATTCATCGGTGCGATAGCCGAGATTCACGGGATCGTACTCACGATTTCCCAAGTAGAATTTCGTCGGACGTTCCGCCGCCGGTGAAAGCAGCGCGTAAATATTCGGCACTGAGCCATTGTGAAGATACGGTGGAGTCGCCCAGATGCCCGTGAGCGGCCGAACCTTGTAAGAAAGCAAAGCGCGCACGTGGTCCGCGCGATTTCCGTTCATCTGCTGCCGCTTGGCCGCGGAAATCGGCGGCTCCTGATTGTCGTACCAATAGTTCACGGTTGAATCCACCAACTCGCCGAGCGCCGTTCCGAAATCCTCTTTCAAAATTCCCAACTTGACAGGAATCGCGACGCGGCGGTTCGCCATATCCGTTGCTTCCGCCGGATCGGTTCCGAGGTGCGTGATGGGGATTTGCTCCAGGTCCAGATGACGCTCCCCACTGGAATCCGAAGCCTTCCATTCCTGAGAATCCCAGAACTCTTTTTCTGTCACCGGCGGAAGATGGCACGGCTGGCAAATCTCTTTGTAAAGGACGGCGCCCTTGGCAGCCAGAGCATGATCAATCGGCGGCAGAATATTCTCCGGCCATTTCGGGGAATTCAATCCCGTGAAGCCGGTGCCGAAGTTGGGAGGCTTTCCCGCGAGAAGCTTCTCCATCTGATCAAGCATGTCCACCCGCACGCTCGAGGAAAACAGCGGGCCATTTTCGCCAGTCAGATTTACGGCAGCCCGCACACCCAGAGCTTCACCGGCGTTGCGCGTCATCGGATCCTCGATCGAACCGTTGTATTGCACCCACTCGAACCACGAAGAATTCCAAATGCGCGGGAAATGCACGGGGGCGGAGTAGGCCACGAAATTCGCGGGATTGTTGTCCAGATCAACTGAAAATACGAAATTGCCGATGCGGCTCAGCGCGTCCAGGCGCGCGTAGCCCTCCTCGACTGAGCGCGATTTGACTTTTTCCTGCATTTTAAGAATCTTGTCATCCTCCGCCAGCACTTGAATCAATTGCGCTTTCAAATCGGATTTCGCAGCCGGGCTGGCGCCGGGGCCGAGCACGCGGTCAGCGAACCGCGCGAAACGAAACGGCATCCATCGCGTGTAAAACAGCGCTAAGCCCACGCCGTTTTGAAACTTGTCGAGATTCGTGAGCGCCGGGCCACCGTCAATCAGGATGGTGATGTTCTGATAGCTGAGACGGCCCGTGTGGCAAGCGGCGCAGGTTAAGCCGAGCGAGGTCATCGGCACTTTCGTTTGCGGATTCAGAATCGGATTGCCGCTCGAATCTTTCAACGGCCCGCCGTACGAGAAACCAATCGGCAGTCCCGGCTTCGCGGGATTCCCGTTGTCCGGATGCGTGTTGTCGGGAATAAATCCGTAGCGATCCAGGTAAACAGGGTCGCTCAAAAGTCCTGGCGCGCCCAACGACGGTGACGGCTGCTCCAGCGCGATGAACCATTCATACGGAATGCCAAATGTTTGCGTGCCCTGGTCGGCGTGGTGGAACCAGTCGCGTTCTTCCGCGGACCAATGCTGATCGAACCACACAGGATTGCCGACCGGCGGATATTTCGGCAGGTCTACCAGCAGATTTTCGCACGCCCACTTTCCGGCCAAGATGAAAATGACCAGAATCGCCGCAATGACGAGCCCAATTATTTTCTTCTTCATAACCGCAGCTCCCTCAGGACTTGCCTAGTTTCGAGCTGGGCCGCTGGGGATTTGCCCCAGTGATACTGCGAAGCGTTCCAAGTGGGTTACCAATTTTGCAAGAGACTACTACCATTTGTATTTCGGGGCAACGAAAGTCTTCCGCAAAAAAGCGCGAGGCCAAGAAGGTAAATTCACAGCGGCGAGCGAGCGGCCCGCTTTTCGCTTCGGGCGGACCGGGTGATCGCGATCACTTACGATAGCTGCTTGAGCCGACGCGTCGCAGGATGGTTCTCATCTTGTCCAATGGACTAGCGCTCGGCTCGCGGAACACGATTCCTCCAGGCACATTCACAGTAATCTCCGTTCCGGCCCCAGCGGAACTGACGATCGTCAGTTTGCCCCCGATTCGCGCCACCCGCTCGCGCATTCCCTGCAGACCGAAGTGCCCTTCTTTGCCGTGATCTCCAATCGTCGGATCGATGCCAACGCCATTGTCTTTCACGCGCAAGACTAGATCGTGCGCATATTTCAACTCAACCTCCAGCCGGCTCCCCTTCGAGTGCGTGCAGGCATTGCGAATGGCTTCATAGCCAACGCGATAGATCTCATCCCGAACAACCGGATGCATCTCCTTCGAATCTCCAATCACAGAAAAAGACGCCTCAGTAGGCCCAAGTAATCGACACTCTTCCGTCGCCCTCTGGAAGGCTTCAGCCAGGTCGTTCGTGTGCGTAGTTGATGTGCGCAGCGAATTCAGCACGGCCCGGCCTTCCTGAGTTGCCTGTCCCAGCCACACGGACAATTGTTCCACCGCGTGGCGCATCCGCTCGGGATCGTCCGACTTCTTCAGAGCGTTATCCGCCACTAATTTGCTGCCCTGAATTGTCTGCAAAAACGTATCGTGAAGTTCGCGCGCCATCCGCGTGCGTTCCGCCAATCGCTCGTCAAACCGTGCG
>Ga0070762_10000008_pt1 | contig 52362 bp, 48 predicted proteins | sample HubBroMetageREF2_FD_66726 | JGI IMG/M metagenome (GOLD analysis project Ga0070762, IMG submission 66726) | Reference soil microbial communities from the Hubbard Brook experimental Forest, New Hampshire, USA - Hubbard Brook CCASE Soil... | ecosystem: Environmental > Terrestrial > Soil >...
AGGAGAACATGTCACCAAAGGTCGTGCGTAGCGCGGCTTTTCGGCCTATTTCGTGGTCCCTTTGGTCATGACCTGAGGGTATGATGGGTGTGCGTTGCAGGCGCCAGATGAATCGGGGCAGGCCATTCCTGGGAGGGCCCAGTGGTATCCACGAAAATAGGTTTCCCGGGGTCCCAAGTGCTCATTCATGCTTTCCAACCCATTTCAAAATGGATGGCATCAAATTGTTTTCCGGGCCTGCGAGTGGAAAGTTCGGCGGCGGGGTTCCTACCTCGGTGCCGGAGGACTGTCTCGGTTCGCCTATCTCGTTTGCACGTAGGGGGATGTACCCACGATGAATCGTCTAGCATTGTTATCAATCTCTCTCCTGCTGCTGGTGGTTACGGGACTTCTCCTGAGCTTGAACGCCTGCGGCGGTGGCGGCGATAGCAGTATCATCCCGCCGCCTCCGGGTACAAACTATAATTTGCCGCACGTGGTGATCATCTTTCAGGAGAACCGCACGCCGGATAACCTGTTTCAGGGACTATGTCTTCCACCGAACGGGACCAGCAATTCCTGCAGCACAAGCCCGACCGCCTCTCAGTACGACATTGCCAGCAGCGGGGTGGACTCCACGGGCACGACGGTCACCCTCAGCCCTCTTGACCTGGGCACAGTCGGCGACAGTCCAGATAATTACGATATGAGCCACGCCCACAGCGCCTTCGTAAAGATGTGTGACCTGAACACCTCAACCGGGGTGTGCCAGATGGATGGAGCGGATCTGATTCCATGCGATATACCTGTGCCTTGCCCGGCGAGCGTCTTACCGGATCCGCAGTTCAAGTACGTAATTCCATCGGATGTTCAGCCTTATCTCACAATGGCTCAGCAGTACACCTTTGGCGATCACATGTTCCAGACGAACCAGGGACCAAGTTTCCCGGCTCATCAATTCATCCTTTCGGGGACTTCAGCGCCCACGGCGGCCAGCAATTTGTTTGTGGCGGAAAACGGAGGGGCGGATGCCGCCAACGATGGTTGCTTCTCTCCTCCCAACGCGACGGTTAGGGTTATCGATCCCGCGGGCAGTGAGACCAGCAATCCGCCGATATACCCGTGCTTTGAGCATCCCACGCTCACCGACCTGCTCGACTCCGCGAACATTTCATGGCGTTACTACGCGCCCTCCCCTGGCTACATCTGGACGGCTCCCGACGCGATTCAGCACATGTGCGGACCTAACGCTACTCCGCCCAATGCCACTGCCTGTGTGGGACCGGATTGGACCGCTCCGTCGCCCAAGATTGTCGTCAACCAAACCCAGAGCAACGCCCAGGTCCTCACCGACATCGCCAGCGGGCATCTCCCGCAAGTGACCTGGGTCATCCCCGATGGGCAGGATTCCGACCATGCCTCACTCAACGACGGCTGCGGCCCATCGTGGGTAACGTCGATCGTCAATGCCATCGGCAACAGCCAGTATTGGCCCAACACCACGATCATCCTCGCATGGGATGACTGGGGAGGTTGGTACGACCACGTCCCACCTCCGCAAGTGCTGGCGGGCGACAATTGCACGCAATGGGGTTGCGGATATGTTTACGGATTCCGGGTGCCCTTGATCGTGATCTCGCCCTACGCCAAGCCGGTCTACATCTCACACGTCAATCATGATTTTGGGAGTATTTTGAAGTTTATTGAGACGAAGTTTAATCTGCCGTCGCTGGGCTATGCGGACACGAACGCCCTCGACGATCTCTCGGACGTCTTCAATTTTGGCCAAACCCCGAATGTTTTTCAGCCCATCACTCCGCCGCCCGACGATGCCACCTGCAAGAGCGACACGAGTCCGCCCACCGATCCCGATGATGACGGAGATGAGGACTGAAGTGAAAGGATGGCAGTGGTGAAGGATATTGACTCCGTAGGCAGGAGTCCCATCATAGAGGTCTGGCTCTGGATGGCTCGAAGCAGACGATCTCCTACGATTCCGCCAATTCGGTTTCCTGCGCCATCGGTTCCTGCTCGACCTCCTGCCCCGTTGCTCTTCTCTGGAAATCCTAATTTGGGACTGTTGTCCAAAAGTACAATGGGGAGTTGCTGTACTCTCGGAATCTAGCGTCCCTGCTCCAAGACCCTCAAACTAAGGGGCATGCGATTCCCCCGATCCATCCAGTCGCTCTCCTTCCGCGCGTTCAACCTTCTAACAATCAGCATGGGTATCGTGCTCCTCGTCATGGTGCCCGGGAGGGCCAGCGCGGCTACCCCGCAACTGACCTGCTCGCCCTGGATCCTTCGGTTCGGCGATGTCGTCGTCGGGCAGACCGAGGCCATGATGGTCACTGTAACGAACAATGGACAGACGAGCGTGAGCCTTTCCGGATTCGCGGTCAGCAACTCCGCTTTCACCCCGTCCAGTTTGAACCTGCCGTTAGTCGTGCCTGCAGGCGGGAGTTTCGATCTGAGTGTAACCTTCACTCCGACGACGACGGGATGGACGGGAGGAAGGATCAACTTCTCCAGCAACGCCTCCAACGCGACCCTTGGGCTTGGGATTGAGGGTACAGGTGCGAACAGCGTGTCTTTGACCGCCACCCCTTCGATGGTTTCGTTTGGCCAGGTGGCGACGGGAGCCAGTTCCACTGTTCCTGTCGTGCTCACAAGTTCGCAGCACGTAACCATCTCGACATTCCAGACAATGGGCAGCGGATTCTCCTTCAGTGGTCCGACTCTTCCTTTGATTCTGAGCCCCGGGCAGAGCGTTACGGTGAACGTGACCTTCGCCCCATTAACGGCCACCACGCAGGGAGGCAACGTGTTTGCTTTTGGCCCCGGAGTGTCGATACCTCTCACGGGGACCGGCACGACAGCAACAGCAACGCCGTACAGCGTCAACCTTTTCTGGAATGCCAGCTCGGGTGTGGCGGGCTACAACGTTTATCGCAGCACAACCGCGAACGGAACGTATTCCAAGATTAATTCCACCTTGGACCCGAACGCCGCGTTCACCGATGGCACAGTCGTCTCCGGCCAGACGTACTACTACGCGGCCACATCGGTGACTTCCGGAGGGATGGAGAGCGCCCCCTCAACGCCTGCGGTGCAGGCCACGGTCCCATAGCTGCCCGCTTCGTCGCCCCGAAGACGGAGTGACTTTCGTCTTTGTGATATGGAGTGCCACCGCGAGGGCGACAATCCATCCGCCGATAATCACCAAGTCATGGCGGGAGTAAGTCAGGACCAATGACCGCGCTGCGACGCTGAACTTCGCTGCGCATCTCCGCAACTAATTCACGATCAGCGTTATGGTGGAAGGCGCCGGATGACTCAGGGTGCCCGACGAGCCGGTCACGGTGATGGTATAAGTACCGGGCTGCGTGCCCTGCTGCTGGCCCCCACCCCCACCCCCACCGCCATTGATTCCTCTAGCACCACAAGATGGTAGCAAGAGTGCCAGCAGAAGCAATCCCAGCAGAAAAATGGGCAGGGTGAGCATCGCGCGCTCTCTCTGGAGGCGCCGAGTTATGAGTAGCGCGAACCCTGGCAGCGCCAACCATAGTGCGTAAAGGAAGATCGCCCGGTCCAGCTTGAGTGGAGAGAGGCTGGCTGAGCCCGACGTCGTGGTGATGTTCATCACCACGGCAGCAGAACTGTTGCCCGGAGTGATTGGGCTGGGAGTGAAGTTGCACAGCGAAACCGCGGGGACACCCGAACAGGACAAAGTGACAGCATTGGCGAATGAGACGCCAACCGGCAGCACGCTGAAATTGTAGCTGGCTGATTGTCCTGAGGTGATGGTCTGGGTGGCGGGCGTGGGCGAGCCCAGGGTGAAATCCTGGATTACGGTGAGCGGCATTTGCAGGGTCTGGGTTGGCTCTCCCGATGAGTCGGTCACGGTCACGTTGATGTTGTACGAGTTAACGGGCTGCGGGGCTGCGCTGTTCGGGATGTTGACGGTAAGAGTCATCGCGGCTGTGGTTCCCGCATTGATCGCTACCGGGTTTCCGGGTGTAATCGCGCATTGACCAGAAAGCGCACTGGCATCACACGTGGTGTTGACCGAGCCGGTGTAGTTCGGGGTCACACCCGCTATCGCGGTGGTCTGCGAGGCGGCATCGACGGCGGCAGGAAAAGCCCGAATGGCTGCGAGCTGAAGACTACCGGCTGGGGCGGGCAGCACGGTTATAGCAATCGTGAAGCTATGGGTGGGCGCGCCGGATGTGTCTTGTACAGCGAAAATCATGCTGTAGACGCCGATGACAGCGTTGCTCGGTACGGTGATGGTTGCGGCAGCTGCCGCAGCAATCCCCCCGTTCAGTGAGATCGGATTTGCGGGGGAGACCGTGCAGGTTGCGCCCGCGAGTGCGCTGGCATTGCAGCTCGTGTTGACTGACCCAACGTAGAAAGTGGAAGGAGTGATGGTAAGGGCTACCGTGCCTTGGGCCCCCGCATTTATGCTTAGCGACGGAGAGCCGGAGAGTTGAAAGTCTCCGACGTTAAAAGGAATGGTCAGCGTCTTCGTCGTCGCACCTGACGTGCCCAGAACGGCCATCTGGTAGCTGCCGGCGCCCAGGGTTGCGGCGTTCACCGTGACGTTCGCGGCTGCCGGAAATACGTTCACCGAAGCTGGGCTTATGCCACAACTGCCGCTTCCCGAGATCAGGGAACACGACAAAGTGACTGTGCCGATAAATCCATTCAAGGAGCCGACACTGATCGGTCCCTCAGTGGTGGTGCTTCCCGCATTGACGGTGGGGAAGAGGTTCGATTCCGTGAGACAGAAACCGGGGTTGCTGTCAGTCAGAGGTAAGTTGAACTGCCATAATCCACGACCGTAGGTGGAGGCACGCAACAGCTTCTGGCACGCGGAATTGAAGATGGCCAGGGCGGTCACGGCCACATTAGGCAGAGACCCGGTTGGGCCGCCTACCTCGGTCCATTCGGCATCCAACGTGGAGTTCTGGAACACGCCGACGTCGGTGCCCACATAGACGATCTGCGTGATGGGATCGACGACCACGGCGTTCACCGGAGAATCGGGAAGCGAAAACGTTCCACCGAAGCCGGTCCAATCCGTCCATGTGGCCCCAGCATTTGTCGTCAGCCACACGTGTCCCGGTCCGCCGGTGAAACCCATCACAGTGACGTAGGCCGTGTTGCCGGTGAAGTCTGAGGCATCGATCGCAACACTGGAAATCGGGAACTGGTTGGGATTGATGCTGGTACCGCCGGGGCCGTTCAGAGTGAGGTTCGCAAAGTTGGAAACGGTACCGGAAACTGCGGCCGCATTCGTCGTTCCCCAGACATTTCCGCCGACAGGTGCGGATAGATCGTTCGGGCCCGGGCCGTCGGTGGTGGTGTAAATTACCTGGGAGCCATTTGAGTTGGTCGGACCGCCAGCCGCGAGGGCGCGAACTACGTTGACCTCAGTGCCCGCGCAGGTGCCGGTGCCGAGAGTATCGAAATTGAGGCTCAGCAGCGTAAACGCGCCTCCTGATCTCGGCCCGCTCCACACCCGGCAAGTTCCCACCAGCAGCGATGTCGCCGACTGCGGATCGAGAATGTAGGGGAAATTGAATGCTCCGTCGTCGCCTCCGACGTCGCTGCTGCTAATGACCACATTGAAGAGGCCGTCGTTGCAGCTCACTCCGGACGGACATTCCTGAATGTTCAGCGTGCCCGATCCCGTGTCCGGATTCGAGGCGAACCAGTTGCTGGTGTTCGGGTCGATGGCGTTGTAGCCGCCATCGCCGCTCAGGACATTTCCCCAACTTGTGCTCGTCGTGGCCGTTGCGGTTGCGGGAGAACCGTTGCCCTGCGTTCCTCCCAACAGCGTGTTGGGGTCGGTCGCATGTTGGGAGAAGCTGACGAACTGGGTCAAGGAACCAAGGTTCTGATTGAGGTCGTCGAATTGATTCGTGCTGGAACATGAGCCGGTGGTGAGCCCGGTGAATCCATTCAGCGCGCGGTAAATGCCGCCGTCGTTCGCGAAATACATCAGGTCCGCTCCCGACGAGGGGATGGTGTATGCCGCCGCGTGCTGGGCAGGATGTACGTGCGCGAGCGCTGATAGCGGATCGCAGCCATAGGCGTGCGTGAGATTTATGAACGGAGTGTTGGCACACGCCGGGTTGCTCGTGTTGATCGAACATTTGTAAAGATTGATCGCACCCGCGTAGAGGTCCGTGGCCGCCGTACCGTTGGGAACTGCCTGCAACTCCAGATTGTAGAATCCCTGTTCCACGCCGCAGCCGTTGCTGTCGCCGCAGTTGATGATGCCGCTGTCACTGATTTGCGTCCACGCAGCGCCGCCGTTTGTGCTCTGCCAAATGCCCTCGTCTTCCGGATTGTCAGTGGGGCCCGACGAAACGAACCACGCATACATTTCATTCCGCCCCGGCACGACAGTGATTTCGCCGCGATAGATCGGGCAGGTGGTCACGTAGTTTTGAGGACAGGCGGTCGTGCTCAGCGACCCCCCACCCGGCTGATTGGCCAGGAGCGTCCAGTTCAGGCCGTCGGGAGACGAGTAGAAGCCGTGGTAGCGCAAAGCGGCAAAGAACAGACCAGCAGCGGCGTTGTACACCACCGACGTGGCGGAGGTCGCCTCCGTAGCTCCCGAGAAGGGAGCATCATAAGTCCAGGTCTGGCCGGCATCGGTGGAAGTGTAGAGGCCGGGGTGGGTACCGCTGGTAAAAGCGCCGTCGGTTACGCCTTCCGTCGTAGCGGCCATGGCTGCGACTACCGTGCCGGTCTGTCCACTGGCTGTGCTGAAAGCCATGCGTGAGGCGCCGAGGCCGCTGAAAGAGAAAGCGCCGCCACTCGCCGTCGGGATCAATACCCAGGTATTGCCGCCATCGGCGGAACGCAGCATCCCGAGGCCGAAATAAGAATCAGAAGAGTCGTCCGCCTCACCTGTGCCCACCAGAACCACGCTCTGCGCGGGATCGCTGTTTCCTGGCTGAATCACAATCGAACCGATCGAGAGCGTTGCCTGGTCGTCGGTGAGAGGGGTCCAAGTCACGTTGTTGGCCGTGGTAGCGGCCGCATTGAGGGACTTCCACACACCGCCTTGTGCCCCTCCGATATAAACCGTGTTGCCGGTAGGATCTGCGGGATCAATCGCCACCGCGGTCGCGCGTCCCGAAACCTGGTTGTAGTTCTGAAATCCGTCGCCCGTGGCGTCAGAGGCCAGCGGCACCGGGCCTAGAGGCGTCCATGCGCCGGCCAGTGAGGATTGAGAATCTGGGTGGGCGAGAGCGCGGGCCAGACGGGCACTGCGTGCTTGCATCTTGGCCTGATACGCCCGGTAGCGCAGTTCGGCGGAAGACTTCCCGGGAATCACTCGGCCGCGCAGGAACCACTCCGAGCGCTCCTTCTCATGAGCGGCGTCCGCATCGGCGACCGGCGTTTCAGGAGCAGTTTTTCTGGCGCTCTGCGCTTGTGCGATCGAGAACAACGAGAATGGCAAGAGTAGGAGCAGGGAAGCGCGAAGTGCGCGGCGGAAGCTGGAAAGGGTCATAGAACGCTGGACTGCTTGGGTAGAGCAATGTTGTTAGAGCTATGTTGTTAGTATCGGAGTGTCAAAAGGCGCGGTCAAAGCAAAAAGCGCGTCCCAAGCCCGTTTCAGACCATTTCGGGAAGTAGGAGGGACTGCCTGTTAGCGATGAGAAACGATCGATCACCACGGATTCTGCGCCGCAGCGCAGGACGGACATTGTGCCTGTACAATCTCAACGGATTCTCGCATCGATTGCGAGTTGCATCGAGGTGCCTTCCGATGTTGATGCGGCGTTTTGTGCCATTAATTCTGATTGCTTTTCTGGCGGCGTTATCCGGGGTCTCGATCCCGCGGGCAGAATCGGCGGATCGCGAGATCAATGTTGCGGCCGCAGCGGATTTGAGCTCTGCGCTGCAGGAGGTTGTCAACAACTATGAAAAACTCTCTGGCGTCGTAGTGAAGCTTTCGTTCGGCGCTTCCGGCGCGCTGACGCAGCAGATTCAGAATGGCGCACCCTTTGACATTTTTTTCTCAGCGGACATGGACTACCCAAAGCAATTGATCGCCGGCGGGCAGGCCGAGAGCGCATCGTTGTATCGTTATGCCGTAGGGCGGTTGGTACTTTGGGTTCCGAGCGATTCGCCGCTCGACGTCGCGCACAAAGGGATCGATGTACTGCTAGATCCTTTCGTGAAAAAGATTTCAATCGCGAATCCGCAGCATGCACCCTACGGCCGCGCGGCGGTTGCTACCCTGAAGCATTACGGTCTGTATGAAAAGGTGTCAGGCGAGCTGGTGCTGGGTGAAAATGTTTCGCAGGCGGCGCAGTTTGTAGAGTCGGGCAATGCGCAGGCCGGGTTCGTGGCCCTGGCGCATGCCATAGCGCCCGCGATGCAGGGCAAGGGAAGATACTGGATGGTCCCAGCTGAGGCGTATACGCCACTGGATCAGGGAGCGGTATTGATCTCGCGCTCGTCCCACCGGCAGGATGCCGCGGCGTTCCTTGAGTACTTGAAGACCGCGGAAGTCGGGACGCTTCTGCAGCGCTACGGCTTCAGCTTGCCCGACCGAGACAACGGCCAGAAAGAAGACCCGAAGTAGGGAACTGGCGATAAAAATGGTCATCAATTGGCAGGCATTCCGGCTCACCATAGAATTGGCGGTGGTTGTGTCGGTCATACTTTTTGTGCTCGGCCTGCCGCTGGCCTACTGGATCGCCTTCTCGCGCCGACGCTGGAAGTTTCTGGTAGAAGCATTGGTCGCCTTGCCCATTGTGCTGCCGCCAACCGTGCTCGGCTTTTACGTGCTCGTCGCCCTCGGTTCCCGCAGCCCGTTGGGGCGCTGGTGGCAGTCTTTGACCGGACACACTTTGGCGTTCACCTTCACCGGACTCGTGATCGGCTCCATAATCTACAGCTTGCCGTTCGCGGTGCAGCCTTTCGCAGCTTCTTTCTCCTCCATCGATGGCAAACTGCTGGCAGCCTCGGCCACGCTGGGAGCCTCGCCATTCCGCACTTTTTCCAAGGTGATATTGCCGCTTTCCGTGCCCGGACTGGTCACGGGCGCGGCTTTGGTATTTGCTCACACCATGGGCGAGTTTGGAGTGGTGCTGATGATTGGAGGCAATATTCCTGGAGTAACGCGCACCGTCTCTATTGATATTTATGATCAGGTGCAGGCGTCCAACTACGCCGCAGCCAATGCGACGGCGCTGCTTCTGCTGGTCTTCTGTTTCCTCGTGCTGACGGTGGTCTACGGGCTGAATCGCGCGCCGAATCGTAAAACCTGGGCGATCGGCCCGGTCAAATAAGCGAACCTCGATGCCCACTCCCGCGGAGCCAGAACCCGTCAACCCCACTCTGACCGGTCGCATTCGCAAGACCTTTTCTTCCACGGAGCGCTCGTTCACGCTCGACGTGGAGTTCGACGCCGCGCCGGGATTCACCATACTGTTCGGTTCTTCAGGATCGGGAAAAACTACCATTCTCGATTGCATCGCCGGTCTGGTTGCTCCGGATGCAGGAAGAATTGCCGTAGGTAAGCGGGTCTTGTTCGACTCGGGCCTGCATGTCAACACCGCAGTAGCTAAACGCGCCGTGGGATATGTCCTGCAGGATCTTGCACTGTTTCCGCACCTCACAGTCGAGCAGAACACGGAGTACGGTCTGGCGCATTTGCCTCGCTCCGTTCGTTGGGAGCGGGCTGCGGCGATGCTGCACGAGTTCCGCATCGCGGATCTCCGCCAACGGCGCCCTGGAGAAATCTCCGGCGGGGAGCGCCAGCGTGTCGCGCTGGCGCGAGCTTTGGTGACCGAACCGTGCGTGCTCCTGCTCGACGAGCCGCTGGCGGCTCTGGACTCTCCTACCAAATCGAAGATTCTCGACGACCTTCGGCGCTGGAACGAGGCGCACGGCATCCCGATTCTCTATGTCACGCACGCGCGCGAAGAACTGCTTGCGCTCGGGGAACGCGTGCTGGTGATGGAAGAAGGCTGCATTGTTGCTCAGGGAACGCCGCACGAAGTGCTCGGCGCTCCGCTGCAGGAAACCGTGGCGCAGTTGGCGGGTTTTGAAAACATCTTTGACGCCACGGTGGAGTCGGTCCACCAGGATCGTGGCACCATGACTTGTCGAATCATGACTTGCCGAATAACGACTGGTTTGCCGGTTGGAGATGCAGGAAGCTTCGTTCTGTTGGAAACCCCTCTGATTCGAGCGGAAGTTGGCTCCCATCTGCGGGTCGGAATTCGCGCGGGTGACATTCTGCTGGCCATCGAGAAACCGGTGGGACTCAGTGCCCGCAACGTGCTTGCCGGGCGTTTGGTGTCACTGGAGAGTCGCTTCATGACGATTTTAGCGCGGGTGGAGTGCGGCGTCGAAATGGAAGTTCACCTTACCCTGGCGGCCCGTGACTCCCTGGCCCTTGCCGAGGGCCGCGAAGTATGGCTGATTATCAAAACTCACTCCTGTCATTTAATGCGCCGCTGACATATAATTCCGGTGCGCCGGGCTGGCTCGGGCCGAAGGCGCCGGAGATCCACCGGGTCTCGAGTTGCAGTGCTCCCCCACATCCGTTGTCGGAGTTGTTTCGTGCAATCTACGCCTCAAGGTCTATCAATTAATTCTGCCAGGCACCGGCTCGTCTGGGTCGCTGCTTTCTGGCTGTGCGGTCAGGTCGCCGCGTTGGCGCAGCTACCCGGCATCAACTCAGGTCCGGACTCTTCATTCGCGCAAGTCGACTTCGCGCAAATATATCTCGAAACCGAAAACCGACGCCTCAAGAAGATTGAGGACCTTAAGGCACAGGATAAAGAGCTGATTCAATCCGGTGCCGTGTCAGCGCTCGACCTGGAGGCCCCTAATGGCGCGATCCAGGAGTTCAATCGCGCTCGCACCCTGTTGAAAGCGCAGAACTCGAAAGAAGCGATCAAGCATCTGCAAAAAGCGGTCGCGCAGTATCCCAAGTTCGTTTCCGCCCACGTCGGTCTCGGGCTCGCCTACATCGATCAGGAAGACCCGGTTCACGCCAGGAGTGAATTCGAAGCGGCTGCCAAACTCGACGACAAGTTTCCGGGATCGTTCCTGCATCTCGGTCGGCTGGCCTTGTCGCAGAACGATTTTCCGGGTGCGGAATCAGCGCTGCAGAAAGCTGCTTCCCTCCGTCCGAAGGACGTCACTATCCTCTCAGTTCTGGCATACGCGCAAAATGGAAATCACGAATACCGGCATGCCCTCGAGACGGTCCAGCTAGTACATACGCTCGAGCACAAGGGAATGGCGAATGTGCACTACGTAGCTGCCTCTGCCGCCATGTCTGTCAGCGATTTTGACATGATGGAGCGCGAACTGAACTTCTTCCTGAGCGAGGATCCTACCAATGCTCTCGCTCCCGTCGCGCGCCAGAATCTGACCGTGCTTGCCCACAACAAGGCAGTTCGAGCTGCCGGCCCTGGCAATTCGCAGGCCGGAACAACCGGGACCGTTTCGGAGACGCTACAAACTTTCCCCAACACTGACAGGTTGAAGGCGCAGCTGGCTACATTGGGCGATGAATCCGAAAGTCTGACATGCAATGACTGCGGCACCCTGGCCGAGGCCGACGCTCCCAAAATGGGGAGCGACAACGGCGCGGCCTCGGATGGACCGCGGAGTCCCTCCACTCGCGTCGGCGGGGTATGGACAATTCGCAAGAGCGTAGACGATGTGGCCTTGTTTTTCTCCGTCAGCAGCCACGGACACATGGTGGACGATCTGGAGGTATCCAACATCCAGATCCGTGATGACAACAAGCCTCCGGCGAGGATCGTGCAATTTGCCCCGCAGTCGAAGCTTCCTTTGCGGCTGGCTCTGCTGGTAGATACCAGCGGTTCGGTGCACGACCGGTTCTCTTTCGAAAAGAGCGCAGCGACTAAGTTCGTTCAGAAGGTTTTAAGCAATCCTTCCGACCTCGGGTTCATTGCGGGTTTTTCCAGCGAGCCCAGCGTAACCCAGGATTTCAGTGCAGATCCGGTCGAACTGGGAAAAGGGATCGACGCGCTCGCCAACGGAGGCGGGACCGCGCTCTTTGACGCAGTGTCATTCGCGTGTAGGAAACTGGGGGAGTATCCCGACGGCGAGCGAGTGGCGAGAGTCCTGGTGATCCTAAGCGACGGCGAGGATAATTCGAGCCACGGTAGCCTGAAGCAAAGCATCCAGGTCGCAGAAAAAACAGGCGTCACGATTTACACCATCAGCACGAGAGAGGATGTCGGCGACAAGACGGACGCCGACAGAGTGCTGGAGGTATTGGCGGAACGCACCGGAGGAGAAGCGATGTTTCCCATGGATCTGCATACCCTGGGCGCCTCCTTCGACAAGCTGCGCGATTTGATCCGCAGCCGCTACTTTATCGCTTATAAACCCGCTAGTTTCCAGCCGAACGGAAGCTATCACACCATCAACATCATCGCCGAGAAGAACGGCAAGCATTTGCAGGTCCGGGCTCGCAAGGGCTACCACGCCCGCCTGGAAGCAACTCCCAACTAAAGCGGAAAGCGAGACGCTTCCTCCACTCGCTCGATCTCAATCACGGCGACCCACTGTCCTTGGTGTTGTTCCGAGAAAACGATGCGGCCGCCGAGAATCTGCGCCGCGGCGGCCGGTGGCAGATCGCGGTGAAAGCCGAAAAAACGTGACTTCAGCGAGGTCCAGGTCCGCCAGTGATCCCATGTTGCGGGCCCGGGTTCATACTTCGTGGAGAAGATGAGGGCGACTTCATAGTTCGAGCGCAGGTCGGCGGCAGAAACTACTTCATCCAGCGAGAAGTTCTCGATCCGCACCACTCGCATCGGCCGCGTAATGTAACCGAGCCAAGGGCTGGTTAGTTCGTCTGACGCGGGCCAAGCCGTGAGCACGCGCGCCATCGGGTAACGAGCCTCCAGGAAGCGCTCGCTATCTTCGTGCAACACAACGTAATCCCGGTAGGCGAGATTGTCTTCAGGAGAGAATCCGTAGGGAGGATTCCAGAACCAGGCCGCAACGAAAGCCAGCGCCACACAGGCTACTGCTACGTGCCAAAAAGTCAGCCTGCGCCAGAGCGTTGACACCGAAACAATAATGACCAGGGGAACGGCGGGAAGCATATAACGAGCCAGAACCGCGCCACCGATCAGCGCCATCACCACCACATAAGTCAGCATGACGACGTAGAAAACCATTTGCACCGGGATGCTGATCCGCGGGCGTTCCCCTGAATGCTCGCCAGCGGGATCGCGCCGAGGAGGCAGCAGACTCATCGCCAGCAGCATCGCCAGCGTCAAGACCCACAAGTGGAGATAGCCGCTGATCTGCCACGACCGCATCGCAAGCGCGAGAAGAAATCGGGTGAAGATGAGAGTTGTTGCCACGTTGTAGCGGAAGAACTCCGGATTGCCGAAAACGTATCCGGTGCGCGCGTAGTGATAGGCATACCAAAGGCCGAGCGGCAGCGCCGAGATCAGCAGCGCGGCGATGCGCCGCGCCGAGCTGGCTCTCGACTCGTGGTCAGGGCTCTCCAGCCACAATTCCCGGCGCGAGCTCTTGCGCAGAAGCAGGCCGATGAGCTCCCACCCGGCAAGCGCCATAGGAGCGAGAATCGCAGTTTCCTTCGCCAGAGCCGCCAGGGCGAACCACAGCGCCGTCTCGATCGCCGCGCCTTCCACATAGGCTGAAAGGGCCCAGAAGGTAAGGCCTGCGGCTGCTAAATCTACCTGCGCGAGAGAGCTTTGCGCGAAGAACACGGGATACACTGCAGTGCAAAGCGTGGCCGCGACCGCAACCGTTGTGTTGGCAACGCGTTCGGCCAGCCGGAAGATACCCACAAGCGCGAAGGCGGCGAGTACCAACATTGCCGTTCGCGTCACCAGAGGAGCGTAGCCCGCCAGTTTCCACCAGAGAGCCAGCCAGGCCATTACCAGAGGCGGGTGCGCATTCGAAACCGTGGAATGAGGAATCAGACTTCCTGTGAGCAGGAGATCGTGCGCAGCTGGAACATAGTAGCCGGCCTCGTCCCAGAAGTAGGGCAACTGCAAAAGAGGAACGTGCAGCAGAAAGATGAATACAAAGATAACCGCAAACACCAGGGCCGGGTAGGCGCGTGACCATTGTGCTGGGCTACTCCGGTCAGACCGGTAATCTTTCAGCATTCCCCTCCTGAGCAATACTCAGTAGCCCGGCCGTTCTGGAGTCCGACCTCGACCCCAGCGGCGGATCCATCCCCGGAAGCGGCTAGTGCACCGGTCCAGCCGGATTCATGCGCGGGTCGAGCTTGATCTCGCCGAAAGCGCTCTCGTAGCCGGCAATGTTCTGCTGCAGCAGTCCGAGCAGGGCCTTGGCCTGTTGCGGGCTGAGGTAGATGCCCTGGAAGTTGCGAATCTCGACTTGAGCTTCGGTCTGCTGTTGCAAGGTGCCAAAAACCATAAAGAAGTCCCAGACGTTCACCCGCATCTGCACGCTGTTAGCGTAGGCTTCGCGGTAGTCGGGAGCATTGATCAGCTTGACGTTAGGTTGCGCAGGAATGCTCATAGAAAGGCAGTGTAATGACTTAGGGGCCGCGAAGGGAAGACACGGCCCTAGAAATTCGCCGTCCTGGGCCGAAAACCTGGCCTCGAAGGTCGGGAAAGACCAGTGGGCGACCGACAAAAAATGTCATTCCATGTGCGGGTTTCTGGCTGGATGGCCCTGCAAAGGGCGCCACGAAAGGTCATGAACGTTGGCTACTTTGCTGAAATCAAAGGGGTTGTAGGATGTCACTACAAGCATTGTCTGGTGTTTAAAATGCGATAGTTGAGGCGGTTCCTAAATTGATTTTTTTTCGAGTCACCCTATGACCCATAAGCCTGAGGAAGGGGCCATTGAAGAATTCATTCTCCCGGAAAACCTGCTTCCTTTGGAAGCGGTACTGGGGGAAGGCGTCACGCCGCTCGAGATCAGCAAGGTACTGGCAAGAGTGTTTAAGGTCGGGCAAGCGGAAGTCGCCCTGCTGCGCCTCGAAGGCGGCCTGCTCAAGTTCGTGTTTCCTGAGCACCTGCGGACCACCGGTGCGATTCCGATTTCGAGCAAGGCCGTTGCGGCCCACACTGCATTGAGCAAGAAAGCCGAAATCTTTAACAACTTCGCCCGGGTAAAACATGCGAGCATCTTCGAGACGATCAAGGCAGTCGGAGCCGATACCGAGGATCCGGCGCCGCCCGCGCCCATCCAGAAGCTGATGTCGGTACCGATCCTTGATCAGCATTTGACCGTGCTCGGAGTGATACAGATCTCACGCAAGGGTTTGGATCCGCGCTTCACTCAGGACTTCAGCCGCGAGGATCTGCACGATCTTGAGCTTGCCGCTGGAGTATTGGCTGCTTCGCCCGTGATGCTGGCCAACTGAAGAGGGAACTTCAGACATTCCACATCAATCCTTGAGGCCGGCAACTTTTCCCCGCAAAACAGTGATTGAAGCCTTCGGCAGAGTGAAAACAGTCTGCGAAGACGCCTCCACCGTGCTCGCGATCGGAGCGTGATCCGGGTCCGCGTGGCTGTTTGGTCCGTCGTTGATCCACACATACTGCTCGCTCCCAAAAGTCACGAAGGTAACTGGCCCGGAAAACGAAACATCCTGCTTGCTTTTGGAATCCTCGAATTGCACGCGCACGGTGTGCGGGTTGTTCTCATCCCGGTTGACCAGCATCAGCGACCAGTTTCCGTCGGGACGATGCACGGCATACGACGTTACCAGCACATTTCCGTCGGCATCTTCGATGTCTTTGCTCTTACTATCGTTGCTCTTGAAATCTATGGACGAAGGGAACATGTGATGCACGCCGGAGCGGTGCTGCACCCACTCCAGATTAATCATGTGTGCGGCGAAGTAGGGCGAGGTGTATCCCTTGATGTCGTAGCCTTGATCAGAATAACCTTCATCCGCAACGAAATTCGACCATGAGGCCCAGCCCAGGCAAGTTTTTTGAATACCCTGCGGCTGAATCGGCGAGTGATAAAACGCCGCGCCTCCGCCTTCAAAGAATGACCCAACATTGTCGGCCAGCCACAGCGCGGCAAAGATCGTAGTCATGGGCCCGGTAAGTTCGGAGGCAAGATGGTTCTCAGTGACCATGAGCGGAACTTCCCTGGGAACGCCATCGTCTCTCCAGACCTCCAGGATGTGCTTCATCAATCGGGGTTCGGTGTACAAAGTTTTCCAGGTGATGGTGCACGCCTCGAACGGGTAGTGCTCAAACGACACGAAAGCCAGATCGGAGATGCGGCCATGCGCCTTTAAGTAATCTATGAAGCGCCCCATCCACGAAATCCGCCCCTGCGCATCCGGCCAGACTCGGATGTCCTCATTCACTCCCTCGAAGATCGGCCCGCCCAGCTTGAGTTTCGGATCCACTTTGTGGATAGCCGCGGCCCATTGAATGTAGAGCGCTGCGTAATCCTCCGGCATGGCGTGCTTGCCGTCGGGCTCCTCGCCCAATTCGATGTACCCGATGGGATAGCCGCGCTTCTCCATGTAGGCGATTTCAGCGGCAGCGTCGTCCGGCGTGCCGTAAAGCATGGTAACCGGAATCATCGCGGGAAGATTGTTGGTGAGTCCGCTGGTGAAGAAGAGATCAAATCCAGTGTGTTGATAGGCTCCCGTCGCGTTTACGTCAGCAGCCGAGTGCCAGGGATCAATCGAAGACGAGGAGTATGTGGTTGGTCGATCCGCCATATTCTTCTCGACCTCGGCGAAAGCGCCACTGGAATCGACGGTGCCGACGCGAATCGCCTGAATGGCATATCCAACGCAGTTGCGGATGTCGTCCGATCCATGCAGATCGCAGGTGTTCGAGGATTCCGTCATCAGAACGCGCATGTACTGAGTGGTGATCGGCGCGTCGGCGAGCTTCAGGTTAACCGTTCCACCTTGGGCGTTGTTTATCGCGCCCGCGGAAAAAGTCTTCCATTCGCCCTGCGGTCCTTCGTCGAAGTCGAGCGCTCGTTTTCCTACCCAGTACTCGACTGAATAAGTCGTCGCATACGGGCTGGCCCAGGCGATGCGAATCGCGTTTACCGGCTTTTCGGCCTGCAGATCAACCACCACCCACTGAGGATGGAGAGCGTCGCTTTCTCCCGTGAATTTGCTGGTAAGGTACGGATTGCTTTTCCAATAGCTGAGATTGGGGCCCTGCAGAGGGCGGTCGCCGCTAGTCGAAAAACCCCGATGCGGCAGCGCGTAGGAAAGAATGTAGCGCAGCGGTTCCTTCAGCTCCGTGCTGCCGGTGAAGTACCCGCTCTTGTGCACCGGATCGCTCCACGTTCCGTTCTCGGTCCAATGCCAGGCTGCCATGCGCAGTTCGGAATTGTTGCGATAAGTAATCGGTCCCCACCCCGCTGAAAGGGACTCCTGAATAATGTGCGGGGTATAGACTCTGTCGATCCCGTCATGAGATAGAACATCGATAGAGCTGCCCAGGGCGCTGTCGGGGTCGAAGGAGTTGATGGCGTGACCGGGCGTAGCGTCGACGTGAACAATTGCGGCGGAAGATGCGGTCGCCGCCGTTTGGGCCGCGATAGTCGCTCCGTGCAAGACGACAGAAAGAATCGTGATTAAGACGGCAGATCCAGTCAGCAGCGTTCGAGCATAGATCCGACGAAGATTCGACTCGGTAAAAGGAAGTCGCACGCATTTCCCCTTGAGTTGGTGACAACTGAGTTGGTGACAACGACTGGATCTCTAAGCTGGTGAACTGGCTTTTGCGAGGACCAGCTCCCGTGCCGCATGAACAGCCTGCACCAGTTCGCGAGCAGCCTGCGTGATCTTCGCCAGATTCCCACCGCGAAGGGCGGCGGCATTCACCAAGTCGCCTCCCACCCCCAGCGCGAACGCTCCAGCGGCAATGTAGTCGGCGGCATTAGATGCATTCACACCGCCGGTCGGAATCAGGGCAGCATGCGGAAACGGGCCTCTCAAGGATTGCAAATACTTGGCGCCCCCAACATTTCCGCACGGGAAAATCTTGATCAGCTTCGCGCCGCTGTCCTGGGCGTGCATAAGTTCGGTAGGGGTCAGCGCTCCGGGGATCGCCAGCTTCGCGCAAGCCTGCGCCACCGCAAGCACATGGATCGAAAGTCCCGGACTCACCAGAAACTCGGCGCCCGCGCGAATACACTGCTCAGCCTGTTCGCCCGTTGTGACGGTGCCCGCCCCAATGAGCGCCGCGCTTCCATGTTCTCGCACAACGTGCCGAATCACCGAGGTCGCGTTGGGAACAGTCATGGTTATTTCAAGAATCGGAATGCCCCCGGCACAGATGGCTTCAACAGCCCGGGTTGCGTCTTCGACTGTTGCGGCCCGTACAACGGGCACGATTCCGATTTCGCTGATCCTGCGAATCACTTCCTCGATGGTCATAGGGAGGCTTCTGAGCAGTCTTATTTTCGACGCGCCTTATTCAACGTCCTTTACCTAGCGAAGAATGCGCGCCGTTTGCGCTTTCATCGCTTGCAACACTTCTTCCAACGTGGCCATCGTTGTATCGCCGGGCGTGGTCATTGCCAGGGCGCCATGCGCTGCACCACACTCGACAGACCACTGCGGCTCTTTCCCCGAAAGAAATCCGTAAATCAATCCCGAAGCAAAAGAATCTCCGCCGCCCACGCGATCGTAAATCTCAAGATTCTCGCGGACCCGCGCCTGGTAGAACTCGCCGTCGTAGTAGCACATCGCTCCCCAGTCGTTCAGAGTTGCCGACTTGGCATACCGGAGGGTCGTCGCGATGAGGGCGAGGTTGGGAAATTCCCTCACAACCGTCTCGATCATTTTCTTGAAATTGTTGGGATCGAGCTTGGAATGTTCTTCGTCAAGACCTTTTACCTCAAATCCCAGGGCGGCCGAGAAATCTTCTTCATTCCCAAGCATCACGTCCACCAGCGGCGCAATCCGCCTGTTCGTTTCCTGGGCTTCGGCTTTCCCTCCAATAGATTTCCAAAGGGACGGACGGTAATTCAGATCGTAGGAGACGATGGCCCCGGCCCGCTTCGCTGCCACCATGGCTTCTTGCGCAACAAGTGGAGCGACTGCTGAAAGTGCGCAATAGATTCCGCCAGTGTGAAACCAGCGCACTCCGTCCTTGTGGAAGATCTGCTCCCAGTCGATTTCGCCGGGTTTCAGTTGTGAGACAGCCGTATGCCCGCGATCTGAACAGCCGAGCGGAGCGCGGAGCCCGAAGCCTCTCTCGGTAAAATTCAATCCATTGCGGACACTCCGGCCCACCCCGTCATAAGGCACCCATCGCACATATTTCTGACCAACGCCGCCCTGCAGCATCAGGTCTTCAACCAGACGTCCAATCGGATTGTCCGCGAGAGCCGTCATAACCGCCGTATCCATCCCAAAGCAACGCCGCAAGCCGCGGGCCACGTTGTATTCGCCTCCGCCCTCCCACACCCGAAAATGCCGGGCCGTTGAGATGCGCTCGTCTCCCGGATCGAGCCGCAGCATGACCTCTCCTAGGCTGACCAGGTCCCACATGCAGCTATTCTTCGGTTTGATATTCAGTTTCGACATGATCTGATTTCACGAACTCGCGCGCACCATCGGTGATCGCCTGCCAGATTGATCAGAGAAATGTTTAGAAGTCTGAAGCTGGTCCGTGCCAGGGTTAGCCGCAGAAGCTCTGAGCTGCCGCGTTGGATCCACCACCAGCCAACTCGCAGCGCCTACTACGCATAACCCCGCCGCCACCAGGAATGAAGTTGTCCAGCCGAATCGGGCAGCGATCCAGGGTGTGAGCGAAGCCGTGAGCGCCGCTCCCAGCTGATTTCCCATATTCATGAAGCCGGAGACCGAACCGGAAGACGCGCCGGCGATGTCAGCCGTCACCGACCAGAAAGAACTCTGCGACAAATACAGGGCACCTGCTCCGCCTGCGAGCACTACGCTAGCCAGCCGGGCACTCTGAACCTGCGAACCGCAGGCGATGAATATTCCTGCCACGCCGATAGCAAACGCCGCAAGACCGCAGCGCCCAACCCGCGGGCCAAGCCGCTTCGTAAGCCGGTCGTTGATAGTTCCTCCCAAAAGGCAGCACACCAGCATGGCCAGAAAAGGCAGCATCGTGTAAAACGCGCTCGCCTTCAAGTCAAGGCCTCGCACCTTGGCGAGGTAACGATAGAACCAGCTAAAGAAAATCCAAGCCACGTAGCCATAGCAAAAATAGCTGAGGGTGACGGCCCAGACTTCTTTGCTTTGCATGACGCGGGCCCAGGGCAGGAGCACTTTCGGAATATTCTTCGGTTCTGCCTCCTTCGATTCCGGCTGCGTCAGCCCTGAGCGAATCAGCATCAACTCAGAAGCGGAAACCCCGGTGTGCTCGGCGGGTGTATCGCGAGCAATCAGAAACCAGACCGCTCCTGCAGCAAATCCGATGATGGAGCACACCCAGAACGAAGTCCGCCATCCGTAACGAATCATGATCTGAGTGATGAGCAGCGGCGTAAGACCGGCGCCCGCGCCCACCCCGGCGAAGATCCAGCCATTTGCAATACCGCGCTCTGAGGTCGGAATCCAGCGTGCAATAAATTGATTGGCGGAGGGATAAATTACCGCCTCGCCTGCCCCCAGAAGAAATCGAACCATGACAAAAATGAAGAGAGCGCCTGCGATCTTGGCCGGAACCATGGCAGTCAAAGCGGTGAAGATTCCCCACCAGGCAACGCCACCGGCCAGCACACGGCGCGGTCCAAAGCGGTCCGCCAGCCTCCCGCCAACCGTCTGGAACAGTGCGTAACCGACCAGCATGGCGCTGAACACTTTGCCGAGTTGCACATCGCTAAGTTGGTAGGCCTCGGCGATAGATCCGCCAGCAATGGAAATGTTTACCCGGTCGAGATAAGAAACCGCGCTCAGCACGAACAGCCAGAACACCAGAAACCAGCGGACATGGCTTGTTGTCGCACCGTTCATCGCAGGGTCTTCCTCGCTCACGCCGAGTGCTCGCGCAGAACGCGCGAAAGTTGCTCGGCAACAATCTTGTCTTCGCCGGGTTGCAGCATGAACGAGTTCATGGATAGCCCCGGTCGTTCTTCGCCGCCTCCGATTACGATAGCCGGCTTTCCACTGCGCAACAGTTTCGATGCCTGCTCAGGTGTCAACGAAATGCGCGCCGTATCCCACGTGATGCTCATGTGCGGCACGTGATTGGCGATGTCAGGAACGAAGAAAGACGTGCTAACTCCCGGCACCTTCTTGATCTCACGCGAAATCCCTTCCAGCCGGTCCTGCCATTCCTTGGCCAGAGCCTCATGATCTTCCGCGAGAAAAAGCTCGAGCGCCTTCACCATTCCCACGATTTCTTCTTTGCCCACCTTCTGACTGCGGCCGAGCGTATCTTCGTGCGGACTGTTGTTGAGCAGCGCATTTGCCACCATCTCCTTGCGTCCGACCAACAGCCCGGCGCATTGTGGCCCGCGAATCGCTTTCCCGCCGCTGAAGGTGACGAGGTCATATCCCATGTTGGTGTAGTCCCAAAGATGAGACACCGGCGGAGTATCGGCCGCAGCGTCATTCATGCAAGGAATGTTGAATTGCTTCCCCAGCTTCACCCACTCCTCCACCTTGATCTGTCCTGCGGCATTGGCAAAGTTGCTGAAATGCATCATCGCCGTCCGCTCATTCACCGCGGCTCGCAATTGGTCAACGGTCTCGACCACAATGAGCTTGATTCCCGTGGACCGCAACTGGTGATCAAAAGGGTTGCGATGCGCCTTCTGGATGATCACCTCCGACTTCATCCCCGTAAGATCGGGCAATTGCCGGATCAAGGCCTCGTTCCCGCCCGTCAGAATGCCCGCCAATCCTGACTGCATCGCCGCCGCGGCACCCGAGGTCACCAGCGCGTTGTAGCCCTCAGGCAACTTCAGCATCTCCGCAATACGCTTGCCGGCAGCCACCTCTAACTCTGGCATGCTCACAAAATGACGCCCCGCCATGGTCATCACGGTTTCGAGCTCCGGGTGGGGAAGGGAACCGCCCAGCATGGTCATGGTCCCTTCGCAGTTGATCACTGTTGTAACCCCAAGCTCTTCGTAAGGATTGCCCGTCTGTCCAAACCCACTTACCGGAACGCCGGCGCTGGCGGTTCCACGGCTCCAGGAAAACAGTTTCCGCGGAGCCAGAATCGAACTCGCAATCACTCCCACGCTGCCCAGAAAACTGCGCCGGTTCCACTTTGAATTGAATCCCATGAACGAAGCTCCTCTGCCGCTCACTTGCCGGCGACCGCAGCGATGCAATTGATTTCCACCAGCGAGTCTCCGGGCAGCGCAGCTACCGCCACGGTTGTCCGAGCCGGGCCGCCATGCGGAAAGTATGTCGAGAACACCTTATGCATTCCATCCCAATGTTCAATCTTCACCAGGAAAACATTCAGTTGAAGAATGCTGTCCATGGTTCCTCCGCCAATCTCCACGTGCTTCTTGATCTTGTCCATGACCATCGTGGTGTGAGATTCAATCGTCCATTCCTTGGAATCTCGGCTGTCGTGGGCGCCTTGCCCCGCCACGTAGATCAATCCGTTGTAGACAATCACCGGCATGATAGTGTCTTTCTCACTGCCGGGTTTGCCTTCGCTATTCATCTTGCGGATTCCGCCCGCCTCCTGCGCGGCGGAACCCTGAGCCAATGCGCGGTCAGGCAATGCGGCCGTGGCAAATCCCAAACCGGATAGCACGGAAGCAAACCGTACGGCGAACATTCTGCGCGTGAAATTCAAACTCATATACCTCCTCCTTCCAAGTCAAACCTTTGAGATAAATAATCAAGGTAACGCGAAGCTGAACACGTCACTGCCCGCGGCAATCGCCGCATACTGTTTGCCGGCGACCGCGTAGCTCATGGGCGACGCGCTAATGTCTTGCCCTGTATTGAAATGCCATAGCGGCTTGCCGCTTTGCGCGTCGACAGCCTCAAACGAGCCCGAATCGTCCCCGAAAAACACCAGGCCGGCAGCTGTCGCCATGGTCCCGGCGGAAGAGCGTGCCCCGCCAGTTTGCGGATATTTCCACGCAATCGACCCCGTGTCCAGACTGAATGCGACCAGAACCTTCTGGGAACCTTCGCTCGGAATGCGTTTTGCTCCAGTCGAGTAGTAGCCCTGACCTTCCTGAAAAGGTTGCGGCTTGAAAAAAAAGTTTTCGCATTCTTCCAGGGCCACGAAATAAACCGAATGAGTAGATTCACTGTAGGAAGGCGCGTTCCAATTCGTGGCTCCCGCGAAGCCAGGACAGATCCGCGTTCCGTCCGCCGTCGGCTCGACACCGGTCCTCACCGGCCTGCCGTGCTCATCGATGCCCTTCGCCCAGTTCAGCTTCTCCACGAATCGCGTTGCGGAAAGAAACTTTCCGCTCGTGCGATCAAGCACATAGATGTAGCCGTTGCGGTTCGCTTGCACCAGCAGTTTTCGCGCCTCGCCCTGATAAACCGCATCGATCAGAATGGGAGTCTCAACCGCGTCAAAGTCGAATAGATCATGCGGGGTGAACTGGAAATACCACTTCAGCTTCCCGGTATCCGGATCCAGCGCCAACACACAGTCGGTATAAAGATCGTCTCCCGGCCGCACACCGCCCTCGAAGTCCGGCGCGGGATTGCTGGTGCCCCAGTAAATCGTGTTGAGCTGCGGATCGTAGGTCCCGGGCATCCAAGTAGTTCCGCCGCCATGCAGATAGAGTTTTCCGGGCCAGCTTTCGGAGCCGAATTCGCCCGGCGCCGGTATGGTCCAGAATCGCCAGGCCAGCTTGCCGGTGGCCGCATCGTAGGCCGCAACAAAGCCCCGCACGCCGTCATCCCCGCCCGAGGTCCCAACCAGCACTTTGTCTTTAACCACGAGCGGCGCGCTGGTCGCGCCGTAGTTCTTGTTCCAGTTCGCGTAAGCCACATCCCAGATCAGGTTGCCCGAGCGCGCATCCAGGCAGAGCAGGTGCGCATTGTCGGTTTCCATGTAGACCCGGTTATGCCACAGCCCGACACCTCGATTGATGTGCCCCGACGCGTCGTCGATCAGCCCTTCCGAAATCGGCCACCCATGGTGCCACACGACTCGTCCGGTGCGCGCGTCGAGGGCGAAGGCATCATTCGACGCCGTTACGAACATCATCCCGTTCACTACCAGCGGAGTGACCTCAAGCCGTTTCGTGTCCCGCGCGTGAAAAACCCACTCCGGGCGCAGTCCCGCAACATTGCCCGGGTTAATCTCAGTAAGGTTGCTGTAGCGCCGTCCGGAATAGTCTCCGTTGTAAGAAATCCAGTTCGCGGCTGGAGGCTGAGACAAAAGATCCTCCGCCCGTACATCGATCGCTGTCGATACAGTTGCTGGCGTGTCACTTCCAGCCCCAGCTGCCAGGCAGGTGAAAACGACCGCGATGAGCGCTGCCATTCTCATGCCAGAAGTCCTTCCGCAGCCAGGGTCAGAACCTTAGCTCGGAAATCAGCTCCGAAAAGTCCCGCGCCACGCCGCTCAAAGAGGTTTCGCAAGCGCTGCCTCCCCGGCACTGTTTTTTCGCGCTGGCGAGCCGTAGCCAGCGCTCCGATACCCCAACTCGCGTGAAATTTGCAGGCCAGCCGTCTGAATTAACGGTGCGAGCTGCCTTAAACGCGTAACCGCCATGCGTACCACCGGCGCAGTAATGCTGAGGCTGGCATTCACCCCACCGGCGTGATCCCAGATGGGAGCCGCGACGCATCGTATGTGGAGTTCGTGTTCCTCCAGATCACACGCGTAACCGTTCTTTCGGACCCGGTACAGTTCAGCGTCCAATTCCTGAAGGCTGCCCACCGTGTTTGGCGTCAAACGCTTCAGTCCCAACTGTGGCAGAGCTCTTTCCCGCTCGTCATCCGGCATGTGCGCCAACATAACCTTGCCAACCGCAGTGCAATACAACGGAACAGCCGCGCCGATGCGAGAGTGAATGCGCAACTGCTCGGGCGAATCCAACTTCTCAACGTAAACCGCGGACAGCCCATGCCTTACCGTCAGATGAATGGTTTCACGCGTCTGCCGGTTCAATTCTTGAAGGTAAGGCAAGCTGATCCGGCGAATGTCGAGTTGAGCCAAAGCCGCCTGCCCGATCGCGAAACACGCGATTCCCAGGTGATACACACCGTCCCCGCCGCAGTTCAAGAAGCCCGCAGTTTCCAGATTCGCCAGGAAACGGTGTACCGTACTCACCGGCAACCGCGAACGCCCCGCAACTTCCTTCGCGGTGAGCCCATGCGGCGATTCGCTGAAGAGTTGCAGAAGTCGCAGCCCGCGCTGTAGGGCCGTGATGTTATAACTTCGCTTCGGAATATCAACCATGGGGATCGGCCAAATCAGCCTATACGGAATACCAATACAAAATGAAAGTGCGAATTATCTGATGAAAGTAGATTTTATGCAATAGCTCTCTTTTTCTCTACAGTCTGCCGAACTTTTTAACCGCTTCCACAATCGACTTCATCTGTTCGATGACGGCATACATCGAGTGCTCTTTAAAATCCATTTGCTGCGCCAGGGTTAGCACTTCCTGCGCTTGCGCCCTGGGGACAACGACGACCCCATCGCTGTCTGCCGCAATAATGTCGCCGGCATTCACGGTAACGCCGTCACAGGTCACCGGAATCTGCGATCCTCCGAATCGATAGTGATGCACCGAAGTCGACGGCACAATCCCGGTCGCGTACACGGGAAACCCGATCTTGCGCAAATACGCCACATCGCGCACTCCCCCATCGATCACCGCACCGGCATACCCACGCGCTGCCATCGCGGTGCCCATCAATCCGCCCATTCCCGCGATGTCCTCTCCCTGCTCAACCACCATCACGTACACCGAATTGGTGGATCCCTGATCAATCGCCGCCAGCATTCCGTTTAGTGCGGTGGGATCGTTATTGCCTTCATCTTTCTTGAGCAGGACCGTCCTCGCAAAGCCGGCAAACTTTGTAGTTAAGATCGGATGCATGCGATGACTCATATACATACGCTTGCCCGTCAGCTGCTCCAGCGCATCGGAGACGGAGGCCACTTCGACGCGGCGAAAATCCGCAATCAAAGCGTCGTCCGACTGTGGCGCACTTGCTCCGCCAACCGCCTGCGCCCGCAAAACTCTTGCTCCGCACAGACTGGCGCAAATAAGGCCGATGACCAGCAGGGATACTGCGATCGTGTGGGATTTCACGAAGCCGCGAAACTTGTTCATTTCCTCCTCCTGGATGTATATATGTGGGCGGACTCTAACACTGTTTTTCGTCAGGTGGAAGAGCCAATCCATTTATTGCAAAGGGGAATCAAAAGATGAAAGTGATAGCGCTGGCCAGAGCACTTCGGTTCTTTCTGTGGACTTTCGCGATCGCGCTAACCATAGCCGTTGTCACCCAGCCGGGCTACGCCCAGGAACGGAAGGCCATCAATTTGGCGAACGCCCCTGGACTTCCTTTCAGCGACGGCATCTTAGTCGGCAATACTCTGTACATCGCAGGCCAGCAGGGCGCCGATGATTCCGGTAAGCTGGTGGCAGGAGGCATTGGCCCCGAGACCACCGCGACCCTCGACAACATCAAGAAGATCCTCAAGGCCGCTGGATTCGAGTTGAACGACGTGGTCAGCGTCACGGTCTACCTCGCCGACATTCACGAGTTCCAGGACATGAACAAGGTATACAAAACTGTTATGCCTGACCCTAAGCCGGCACGCGCCACCATTCAGGCTGCGGCTCTGGTCAACAACGCCCGAATCGAAATCTCGGCCATCGCCGTGAAGCGGAAATAGCTCGTCCCGTACTGGCAGCGGACATTCCTGGTCGCCGTCACAGAAAGTGTGCCCCAGGAAGCTTATTGGTTTTCTTGATCTCGCCCAGAACGCAAAAAGGGTTGACATGCCTAATGCGCTTGGGATAAACCGTCATCCATGCCGTGCTTGTGAATTTCAAAACTCGGCAAGCAAGTTTTACCAGATGAAAGCTCAAAGTTGGGTGTCGAATCGGTCGAAGACCTCGCGCAGGAGATCAGCTATGCGTAATTGTCGGTGGGCTGTTGTCGCGGTATCCGCGTTTGTTCTTTTCGCATTGGCATTGGCCTCAGCAAGCATCACCGGCAGCATCTCTGGCGTGGTCACTGACAAGTCGGGCGCCGTTATCACGGGCGCTACGGTGGTTGCCACCGACACCCTGACCGGGGTCCAGAGCACTCAAAAGACCGACTCCAAAGGCTTCTACAATATTCCAACGTTGGCCGTCGGTACCTATGATTTGGAAATCAAGCAGGTAGGTTTCAAGACTTACCGGCAGACCGGGCTCGTGATCGATGCCAACTCCGCCCTTCGCGTCGACGCCAGTCTGGCCATCGGCTCGATCAGTGAGAAGGTAGAGGTCAGGACCGACGCGGCGCAGGTTGAGACCACGAACACGCAAATGGGAGAAGTCATCGAGGGCACAAAGATGACCTCAGTGCCCCTGAATGGCCGCAACTTTATCGATCTGCTATCTCTGCAGCCCGGCGTTTCGCCTTATCAATGCACATCAAGCAATTGCAATGACACCACGCAGGGAATCGGTTCGGACGAGACGATGGTATCCGGGGATCAAACCAACGGAACTCAGTCCGTAAACGGTGGCCGCGTCGGCTCGAACGGTTTCATGGTGAATGGAGCGGATGCGCAGGAAGGGGTCCACAACGGAGCTGCGATTCTTCCCAATCTCGATTCCATCTCCGAATTTCGCATCATCACCAACAATTTCAATGCCGAGTATGGAAACTTCAGCGGCGGCCAGGTCAATGTCGTCACCAAATCCGGAACCAATCAATTTCACGGAGATCTGTTCGAATTTCTCCGCAACACGGACTTTGACGCGTCACGGTATTTCGTGGGGCGCGGGGATTTTATTCAAAATCAGTTTGGTGGAATTTTTGGCGGGCCAATAAAGAAGGACAAGGTGTTCTTTTTTGGTGATTATCAGGGAAACAGACAAATCCTGGGCCAACCCCAAAACTACCCGGTTCCATCCGCACAAGATCGCCTCGGAAATCTAAACGACCTATTTACCCAGGCTGCAGCAAGTGGCTCCGTGGGTACAGTGCAGGGTCCCGTTTGGGCCCAGACGCTTAACTCGGAACTCGCCCTGGCCCCGGGCACTATTTCTCCGGGAGAGCCCTATTACGCTTCCCCGATCCCCGCGTCGGGCAGCACTCCGGCGATTCCATGCTCCCCTACAACTGTCGCGAACCCCTGTGTTTTCACGAACGGCGTGATTCCACTGACCGCCTGGTCTCCAGTCGCGCAGAGCACACTGCAATACGTCCCACAGTCGACGGGAAGTCTTGATGGGCAGCCTATCTACTCAACCTCGTCCTCTAACCAGCACCTGCGCGACGATAAGTTCGGACTTCGTCTGGACACGAACACGCACTTCGGCAGTTTTTTTGGATATTACTTTTTCGACCAATTTTCGGTAACCCAACCCTACGCCCAGGGCATCACTGTCCCCGGCTTTGACAGCAGCGTTCTGGGCCGCGCGGAGATGATCAATCTCGGCCTGACCACGACCATCAATAATTCCACCATCAACGACGTTCGTCTCGTGTATCTGCGGGATCGCTATTTTGGAGGAATTCCAATTGGTGGCACAAATGTTCCGCTGACATCTTTAGGCTTCACGGCTCCCGCAGGCACAGGCCCCGCTTTCAATGGAGGTATTGCCCCAATCACTCCTGCGCTGGAAGGAGTTCCTTCTTTCAGCTTTAATAACTACGAATTCGGACTTCCCCAGGATGTTCTGAGGGAGTACAACAACACCTACCAAATTATTGATAATTTCACCAAAATTGTGGGCACCCACACGCTCCAGTTCGGCGCAGATCTTCATTATGATCAGATCAACGAACGCAACTACGACGACGCCAACGGAGCGTATACGTTTAACGGGCAAGAGACTGGTATAGACTTCGCCGATTACCTGATTGGGGCCCCGCAAAGTTTTACGCAGGCCAGCCAGCAGCTTCTTGACTCACGCGACAAATACTTTGGAGTTTATGCCCAGGATAGCTGGCGCGCCCGGCCCACCTTGACCATCAACTACGGCCTGCGCTACGAGATCATGACGCCCTGGTATGACACGCAGAACAAACTGGAGACTGTCATTCCCGGCGAGCAGTCCCAGGTTTTTCCCACTGCCCCGCAAGGATTGGTGGTTCCCGAAGATCCGCACGTTCCGCGAACTCTGGCTCCTATTCAGTACCACAACTTCGCTCCCCGAATCGGATTCGCCTATTCCCCGGATAACACGGAAGGCTTGCTCGGCAAACTGTTTGGCGGGCCGGGCAAGACCAGCATTCGTGTCGGTTACGGAATCTTTTACAGCGCGATTGAAGACGCTACCGGCTTTGTGGAAGTTGGGGACGCGCCCTATGGTTTGTATTACTCCGCCGAGTCAACATTGCTGGCAACCCCATTTGTTGCTCGCTCGACTGGAACTGTCGAAACACAAAAATTTCCCTTTACGTTTCCGCCGTTGAACTCCTCGCCACGCAATCCGGACACATCCTTCAATTGGGCGCAAGCCACGCCCCTTTCCGGATCCGACTACCTGTATCCTCACGACAAAATACCGCAGGTGCAGCAGTTCGAGTTCTCCTTGCAGCGGCAACTTGGGTCGGCTACGGTACTGGGCGTCAGCTACGTAGGGTCCGTAGGCCGGCACCTCTTAACGTTCGAGGAATCGAATCCAAGTAATCAAGCGCTGTGTCTGTTCTTGAGCAATCCCGCTAATCTTGCGACCAATAGTCCAGCGTGCGGCCCGGGCAACGAGGATCCTGGGCCAGCTTCGCCCATAGTGCTGGCCAATCCAGTAACCAATCCTGCTCCGGGATACCCCGGGGTCCCTACCTTTGCTACCACCCGCCTGCTCACGGGACTGAGTTCGACGACGACTGACAACTTTATCAGCAACCCTTACATGATCACCGCCGTTAGCTCGAGCTTTAACTCCCTGCAGGTAAGCCTGAAACACACCGAGAAATATGCCAATTTCCTGCTGGCATACACTTACGAGAAATCGATCGACAACGGCTCGACGTCATTTGACGCGACCAACCCTCTCAACCCGAGGCAGGATCGTGCGCTGTCTGTTTTCGACGTCCCGCAAGACTTGACGGTCAGCTATACCGTCCAGATGCCCTTTGAGAAGTTAGCCGGCGGCCCCAACAGCAGACTCACCGCGGGCTGGGCGCTGTCCGGGATCATGACATTGGCCAAAGGTGAGCCCGTCCAGTTGAGCGAAAACGATGACAACTCACTCAGTGGAACATTCGCCGACACCATCGATATACCCAGCTATAACACTACCCCGGGTCACGGCCCTCTTTTTGTCAATAAGAATCCACGCTCGGGCCAACCCTATTTCAACCCGAATTACTTCCAGGAAGAACAGCCTGGATACGTTGGGAACGCCATGCGCCGGTATTTCGTCGGGCCCGGTATCTATAACTTTGACCTAGCCTTGCTGAAAGACACGCGGATAAGCGAAAGCGCGCAGGTGCAGTTCCGCGCAGAAGCGTTCAACGTCTTCAATCATGCCCAATTCAATAATCCATCAGGAGTCATCGACAACAATTACGTGGACGGCTTCGGATACGTAACTTCCGCGCTGCCTGCGCGCATCATGCAACTTGCCTTGAAGTTCATTTTCTAAGCCGCCTTCGCCGATGCTTCCAGGCTTCAGATCACTTCCCGTACTGCTGGCGGTCTTATGGGCCGCCAGCGGCTCTGCTGTCTGGTCGCAAACGCCGCCTCAAGGCCTCACACAGAAAAACTCAAAGCTGCCCTTGACCCGGGGCAGGCAAACCTTCTCCTCAACCTGCGCCAACTGCCACGGCCTCGACGGCAGAGGTGGCGAGCGTGCGCCCAACATCGCCGAAAATCCAAACGTCCAGCGACTGTCCGACGCTCAGATCGTGCACATTATTGAGAATGGCATTCCCGGCACCGCAATGCCTGCCTTCCACTCCCTGGAAAGCTCTGACGTCCAGGCAGTAGTAACCTACCTGCGCACTCTTCAGGGAACAAAGCAAACCGCGAAGCTGCCCGGTGATCCAGTTCGCGGAGAGGCAATGTTCTTCGGCAGACCAGGATGTTCCAACTGCCACATGATTTCGGGTAAGGGCGGCTTCATCGCCTCCGATCTGTCCAGCTTCGCTCGTACTCATGCCGTGGAGCAGATTCGTAGCGCGATCACCACTCCCATTCCGGCCAGCGACCGGCAAGCGCGGCTAGTGACGGCCACCATCCGAGGCGGCGAAAAGGTTGTCGGCCGCATTCGCAATGAAGACAATTTCTCTCTACAGCTGCAAACCGAGGACGGAACGTTCCATTTCATAACGAAGTCAGATCTCGATGGACTGGAATACGATTCGCAAGCCCTGATGCCCTCTGACTACGGTTCCACTCTTACCGCCGACGAATTGAATGACGTCGTCAGTTATCTGATGAAGGTGGCGAACGTCAGCGGTGCGAAACCTCCCAAGAAGGAGGACGAATTTGAGGAATAAGTGGGTCCCGCTCGAACGTGTCGAATCGTGGGCAAGACGTGATCAAGAATTTCGTTCAGGGTCTTAACCAAAGAAAGGCCTTCTAATGAATCGCAGCATGAGAGCCCTCCAAATCTTCATCGTCGCGATCATTATGGTTTTCGCGCTCAGAGCAGGTGTTCTAGCTGGCCCGCGCTCGCCTCGCGAGTTTAAGCTGCAAGCCCAGTCGCCGCAGTTCTGGGACCTGGTCGATCCGAACGCCAAACTCAACGTCGTAGCCACCGGCTTCGGCTTTACCGAAGGTCCGGTGTGGGACGAAGCGGGCTTCCTCTACGTGAGCGACGAAACCATCAACAAGATTTTCCGCCTCCATCTCGATGGCAAAAAGGAAGAAATGATCGCGCTCGGCGACCCCGATGGCAACACCTTCGACCGCCAGCATCACCTGATCGATTGCGCCAGCGTATTGCGTGCCATCATCGAAGCAACCCCTGACGGAAAATACAAAATTCTGGCAGACCATTACGATGGCAAAAAGCTAAACAGCCCCAACGACGTTGTCACTGGCCCGGATGGAGCGCTCTATTTCACCGATCCGACCCTCGATCTGGTAGCCGGCGAAAAGCAGGAGATCCCGTTTCAAGGCGTCTACCGCCTCGACGCTAAAGGCAATGTGAAGCTGCTCACGAAAGATCTCACGCAGCCGAACGGCCTGGCTTTTTCGCCCGACGGCAAACGCATCTACGTCGATGACAGCGAGCAACGAAACATCCGCGCGTATGATGTTGCCCCCGACGGAACCCTGACCAACGGCCGCATTTTCGGCGAAGAGCCGGGCGGAAAAGGCGATGGCGTGCCCGATGGGATGAAGGTAGACAAACGCGGCAACCTCTTTGTGACCGGCCCCAAAGGCATCTGGGTCTGGGACGCCAAAGGCCACCATCTCGGCACCATCGTCATGCCCGAGCAGCCAGCCAATCTGAACTGGGGCGACAAAGACTATCGCACCCTGTACATCACTGCCACCACGTCAGTCTACCGCCTCGAGATGAAGACTCAGGGCTTCGTGCCGTACTTATAAACTAATTCTCCCGGGGCAACCTGAGTAAGAAACGAATGATCCCAGAGAATTCGGCGTTGTAGAATGTGAGAGTGCGGGGATGGCGGAATTGGCAGACGCACTAGCCTTAGGAGCTAGCGCCGAAAGGCATGCAGGTTCAAGTCCTGTTCCCCGCACCATCCTGATCTGGATGTTCTTTCCTCGCATTGGCTCATGAAGCATCCAGACCACCCCGAGAAAATTCGGCTGGGGAGTTCGCACTCCCCAGCCGCTGTTTACAGCGAACGCAGGAAGTTCAAGAGATCTTGCACCTGCGAGGGGCTGAGAGCTTTGAAGTTGCGGATCACAGCATTCGCTTCCGAGCCGCAGTTTTGCTGAACCTGCGCTTGCGGGCCTTGCTGGCCCGGCCAGCGGCCTTGCCATCCCTGGCCTTGCGGTCCCTGACTTTGCGGCCCCTGAGCCTGCGGTCCCTGACAGCCATTGGCTGAAGCATGCGCCAGGATGGCCTGCTGCAAATCGGAAGTCCGCCCGTCATGCAGGAAAAACAGCCGCTGACCAACGCCCCAGAGCGGAGCGGTGCGGAACTGATCCGGTCCCGCCGCGCCTTGATTAATCCCGTCCGCCAGGGTTGGCCCCATATGGTGGAGCGCGAAATCCGAATAGGGGTTGTAGGTCACGCCGCTCATGCCAGTGAAAATCGAAGCGCCCGTAGTCAACGAGGGTGAGTGACATAGGGCGCATCCGATTTGATTGAACAGGTTCGCACCGTTCAATGTCGACGGAGTCGGAGCCGCAGGGGCTGCCGGCGCCGAGAGGCGCATGAACGCCGCGAAGTTGACGATATCTGATGACATCTCCGAAACCGTCCCGAGGGGCAGGTTGTAATTTGGACTGCTTGTATTCTGGTTCATAATGTTGCTGGCGTCGTCCGGTGTCGGGTTGAAGACGCAACCTGCTACGGCGCTGCGTTTGTTTGGAAATAGCTCATTCGAGATTCCAATTTCAACGTTGTAGGCTTCGCCGGAGAATATCAGCAGCGATTTATTCTGAGCCTTCCACCCGAAGCGCGTGATCGTGCCATCGTTGCCGCTGGTGTTGAAACTGCCGCCGATGCCGAGTTGCGCCCGCGCTGACGCCGTCGCTGCCAGGTTAGCCTGCAGGGTTGCATCCGGCGTGTTCTCTACCAGCCCCAAGCCGAAGAGGGGAGTCGGGATGCGGAAGATTACGTTGTTGGCGGCAAGCTGCTGCGCGAAATTTGGTTGCGCCAGCGTGCAGCCTGGAGCATCCGACCGGCCGGCAATGGTGTATAAGCCATGAACGCCGCCATCGAGCGAGCCATTTGCATTTTGGATGAATCTCGCCTCGCGCACCGGACCGCTAGCAGTGATGAAAGATGGGACGAAGTTGGCAGCTCCGCTAAGGGCAGCCAGCGCCACCTGTGGATTCGGAACCGCATTCTGCGGGCTCGCCAACCCCGGACTGCTGCCGCCAAGTGCGGGCTGCGTATGGCACATCGTACAGCTGTTGCCGTTGAACGTCGGGCCCAGTCCGCTGTTGGTTCCCTGGACCGTGTCTACTTCCTGCAGTCGCAGCAATGCCTGATTGAAAAAATACAGTTCGTAAGAGTTAAGCGTGGGATAGGGTCCGCCTGCTCCCGCAGCGCCGGTCCGCGGGCCTGGGTCCTGTTGCGCCCACGCCCCGACTGAAACGATACAGAGGAAAATAAGCAAAGCTCCGCCACTTGCATTCCAATTCTTCATTTTTCATACTCCTTGGTCGGCCAGACACACTACGGCTCATGCCGTTTTGGTGAGAGAAGATGGCGGCGTGCCGGATGCCACCCGGTCGAGCGCAGGCCGGTCAGCGATCGCTGGCTATGGTCCTGGTCGTGCGAGGACAGTTGCGCCACGGGCCGAGCAAGCCCGGGGCTGAAAGTATCCGCTAACCACGCGGAATTTCAGAAGCATTGTTGAATGGCAATCTACGTTTGAAAGCGCGCGCGGTCAATGTGCCGTTAGTTCTCCTCGAACACGCCGTAGGACACAGAAGGACATCGTTCCGATTGCCCAGACGCGGTGTCCAGATTCCCAAAGTACGAATCGGCCTAAAACCAGCGTAGTCGGTCGTGCTCCGTTTCAGAAGCATGCGCACGGCAGAGTTTCGGGCCGTGTTGCTCCAGAGCCTCTATGTCTTCTGAAAGGGCCTCGCGTCAAAGAAGAGCTCGTTACGCACGATGAGGCCGTCTTTGAATGTCATCAGTGCGGCTGCTCGGCAGCAACCGGTTGGCGCGGCAAAGTGCGTGTTATAAGCGAGCATCGCTTGGGTCTCGGACTCGAACTTGGACCGCACTTCAATGCTCTGAATGAAATTCAGTAGTTTCTTTGCGGCTTCAAGAACTGTATCCCTTCCGGTTAGGTCTTCCATCGCGTAACGAGTCGCACGTCTCCGTGGAGATGCCGATCCTCGAAGACGATAACGACAGCGAATATCGTTACGCCGGACGTCCGGTGCTGCAGGGACTCGATCGTCACGGGCTTGTGCTCTTCAACGGAAGCTTCAGCAAGGTTCTCTTCCCGTCGATGAGAGTGGGTTATTTAATCGTGCCCCCCGATTTGGTGGACTACGTTGCCGCTGTTCTTTCGGTGACGAATCGCCACGCGCCGCTGCTGGAACAGGCAATTCTTTGCGACTTCATCACCGAGGGACATCTCGGGCGACACCTGCGCCACATGCGTGAAGTGTACGCACCGCGATTGTCGATCTTGTTGGAGAGCGCGCAGCAGAGCCTCGGCGGACTGCTGGAGATTTCCGGCGTTGAGGCCGGACTACAGATCGCCGGCTTGCTCCCCAAAGGCCTGAATGCCGAGTCAGTCGCGACTGCGGCCGCTGCGCGCGGTATAGAGGTAACGCCGCCGAGTCGCTACCGTCAAGGCGCGGCCGTTCCCCAGGGATTGCAGTTAGGCTTCGCCGCCGTAGACGCCAAAGAAATCCGGCGCGGGGTTGAGAACTCACGATCACGCTGGAAAATGAACTGAAGGCGCTGCCTGGTAACGGCGGCAGCGCCCGCAGGCTGGATCAATCTTTCTAATCTTTCTGTTGCGTTAGCTAAAACGACTCTCCAACCATCTCTTCGCTCTTCTTCCAGAGCGCCTCTGCGTTGTTTGGATCGAGCGCATATCCGCGCACTCCGTCGCTTACGCCTGTGATAGCCACGTTCTCGGGCGTGATTGTGCCGACATGGCAGTTCGCGCAATATCGGCTGCCGATCTCGTCCGCACCCGCAACCACGGCGGCCCATACCGATGTTGCGGATCCCTGGGGAATGGTCTTCCACTGGAACGGCGCCTTACCCTCCGCTGCAAGCTGCCTATTCATCTGGTCAACCAGGTTTCGAATCTGGCTCGGGTCCGCGTAGCGTCCCAGTTCAGTCTGTATGACTCCTGGATGCACAGCAGCAGCGCGCACGCCACGCATCCGATGCCGTCGGTCGAAAGCCACGGCGAAAAGAATATTCGCCGTTTTCGATCGCCCATACGCGGCCATGGGGTCGTAGGGCGTCCGTTCAAAGTTGGGATCCTCGAGATCAACGTTCGAGAGACGATGACCCGCAGAGGAAAGGTTGATGAGCCGGCCTCCCGAGCGGATAAGAGATGCAAGCCGGTTCACCAGGACAAAGTGCCCCAGATGATTCGTCCCGAACTGCGTTTCGAAGCCGTCAGCTGTGTGACCGAACGGTGTGGCCATCACTCCGGCATTGGCGATGACCACATCGAACGGTTCCCCTTTCGCCAGCAAACTGTCGGCACAGCCACGCACGCTTTTCAGGTTGGCAAGGTCGAGCTCAATCAGTTCGAAACTTCCGCCATTGGCCGCGGCATCCTTTCGTACCGGCTCGGTTGCAGCTTTGGCCTTGTTCAAATCCCGCGCCGCGCCTAAAACCTGGGCGCCATGCGCGGCCAGGGAGCGCGCCGTTTCCACGCCGAGCCCCGCCGAAACACCAGTTACGAGAATCCGCTTGCTCTTCAGATTCACGCCCGACAAAACATCGTCCGTGGTCGAAGTTGCTCCAAATGTTGCTTCAAGTGTGTTCGTCATTTTCTGCCTCCTTGTACTGAGTACTGTCTGTTTCGATGTGGCGGTTTGGATCCGCGTTAGCCGCGCGAAGCCACGGCGTCCGCAGTGTGTTCGAAATAGTGCTCCGCCTTCAGATCGGCGATGAGCCCAACCTCGGTTGGTCGCCATCGCAGCCGTTCCTGCGTCAGCGCGCTGGAAGCCGGGGCGTCTATACCAAAGAAGTGAGCAATCCATCCAAAATGGTCGGCCGCTTCCTCGCGAGACTTGCTGACGACCGGGACGCTCAATTGCCCGCCGATGACCTCAGCGATCTCTCGAGTCGGTATGCCCTCGTCGGCCACACCGTGATACCGTGCTCCGACGGAACTCTTCTCGAGCGCGAGCCTGTAGAGATGAGCTGCATCGAGCCGATGCACCGCAGGCCAGCGATTGAGCCCGTCGCCTATGTACGCGGAAACGCCCTTTTCTCGTGCAATGCCGATCAGTCGTGGCACAAAGCCATGATCACCGTTGCCGTGGACCGATGGCGAAAGCCGCAACACAGATGCGCGGACTCCGCCTGCCGCCAGCGCAAGCGCCGCCTCCTCCGACTTGCGGGGGAAGTTGGGATTGGGCGCATCCTCTTCTGTTGCGAGCGGGCCCTGGCGTTGAGCCAGCAAGCTCCCGGAAGTGACGATCAACGGGCGATCAGAGCCCGCGAGCACGCCGCCGAGAGTCTCGATGGCGCGCCGATCCGCCTCGGCGGCAGGCCCATAGTTTGAGAAATCGTGGATAAAAGCAGTATGGATCACTCCGTCGGCAGCCGCTGCGCCGCTGCGAAGGCTTTCGAGATCTTCGAGCGAACCGCGATGTACGTCGGCTCCAGCCCCGGTGAGCGATTTGGCACCCTCATCTGAGCGCGCAAGGCCAAGCACCTGGTGACCAGCGTCGATGAGCTCGCGAACTATGGCAGAACCGACAAACCCTGTAGCACCTGTAACAAAGACACGCATGTCTTTTCCTCCTAAGCAATTTGTAGTTCAGTGGACTGGGACGAACTGTTCACTCCAGTTGGAAGCCGACTCGAAACCTTCGCACTGATCAATCTCCATTCGCGGGTTGAAGTGGGTAGAACATCGACCTCCATCAACTCCTGCAGCCAGTCTTCTGCTGAGATCTCCGCCTGTTCTGAACCGAACAACTGCGTGACGGCGCTGAAGAATGCTGACAACTCCCGCTCCGCCATGGTCATGAGATCGGGGCAGGGAGGATTGGAAGTTTTCGATGTTTTAAAACGAGCCAGTGGAATCATATTTCTCACCTCTCGAAGCAGGAGAACCTGGAAACCACCATTGACAGGCTGCCAAGTTCCGGATAAAACGGAGAGTGTCTCCGAATCACTAGATAGGATAACCGGAGACCGCCTCCGGTTGCAACTTTTTTTATGCCTACGAAGAATCGACAAATTGCTCCTCGCAAACCGCGCACCGACGCACAGTTGAATCGTGAGCGCATTCTTGAGGTTGCAAAGGAGGCGTTCACCCGGTCTGGCGGGAATGCCAGCCTCGACGATATCGCCAAAGCCGCAGGTGTTGGAGCCGGAACTCTCTATCGCCACTTTCCTACGCGAGACGCACTGATCGAAGCCGTCTATCGCACCGAAGTAGCAAAGCTAGCGGCAGCGGAAGGGAAGTTCTCCAACGCCATGCCGCCGGTTGAAGCCTTGAGAGCCTGGATGCTCCTGTTCGTGGATTACATCGCAACCAAGCAGATCATCGCGCCGGCACTGAACTCGCTCGTCGGTGGCCCTTCCAAGCTGTATGAAGGTTCGCGCAGTCAGATCCAGGGAGCCATTGATTCGCTGGTGAAGCGCGCCATTAAGAGTCGCGACATTCGTAAAGATCTGGAGCCATTCGATCTGCTTCGGGCGCTGATCGGCGTCTCCCATGTGGCGTCCGGCCCCGACTGGCAGCAAAGCGCCAGGAGACTCGTGGACATCCTCATCACGGGTTCGCGGCCGCTCAAGTAGACGTCAGACGCGGCCTTCGTATGCCGTCGCGCCAGGAAGAGATCCCCCCTCTACCAGGAAGAGACTAAGCAAAGTCGAGGGAGTTCTTTCGGAATGTCCAGCGGAGAATCTTCAGCAGAGAATGTCGAACGGAGAATGTGCAGCTGAGAAGGTCCGGCGGAATCGGGTACTTAAGTGGATACAAGCGGCTGCCTGCATCAAGCAGTCATAAAAACACAGCCGCCCGCGGTCGACAATCTTGCCGAGGCGCGCCCGCCCGGTCAACCTACTGCACGGCGTTCAGCCCCTGATAAATAAACATGCCGGCGAGCACCAGCAACAGCACTCCAGAACCAGCGCCAGCCACCCAAACCGGGACCGTCAGCCGGTTAACTTTCACCAGCAGTTCTGTCTGTTCCTGTTGCATGTGCTGGCTCGCGTCGTCCAGATACAACGACTCTTCTTCGTGCATGGTCAGCGTGCTGCGGTAAATCAGGAGAAGGATCAGGCCAACCGTGAAAACACCCCACACGATCGCCAACCCAAGCGTTAAAGGAGTCCAAGTCCACGTCATAGGCCACCTCGACAGTTTGCCAGCCTGTTGGGCAACTCCACCCCATCGAGGGCGGCGGGCCTTAGCCCGCAATCCTCGACCTGGAGGAACGGCCTAACGGAAGCATTATAGCCCCGTTGGCAAGTGTGGCGGGGGAGAATCGTCCGGCGTCGGCCGGGCATCCAAATGTCGGGTGGTTGGTAGCCAGGACCGTGATCTGTTACCCGCCCGGCGACTTGCGGCCCTCTGCTATAATTTAGATACTTTAAAGCCAAGGAGATACGAATGGCCACGACAACTGTCCCTGAAGTGAACACCAACATCCAGGAAGTGAAGAAGACTCCGCCGGTTTCGCTCACGTCCAGCGCAGTTTCCAAGGTGAAGGAGATCATGGGACAGCAGAACCCCGTGCCCGCCGGCCTGCGCATTGGCGTAGTCGGGGGCGGTTGCTCCGGCTTTTCCTATTCCATGCAGTTTGAAAACGCTGCCGGAATGATGGACAAGACCTTCGAGATGGACGGACTCAAGGTGTTCGTCGATGCGACTTCCGTCATGTACCTGAATGGCTGCATGGTGGACTACGTCGAAACCCTGGAAGGCGCCGGTTTCAAGTTCGAGAATCCCAATGTGAAGAGCACTTGCGGCTGCGGATCCTCATTCAGCGTGTAAGTTACAGCGCATAAAGTGCGAGTGAAAGCGAAACGGCCTGATCCCGCGATGAGGCCGTTTTCGTGTTTAGCCGGGAATGTTAGCCGAGAGTGTCAGCCGGGATGCGCGATTCGAACCGCTTCACCACTGGTCTGGAGGAGTAGCGGGTGGCTGCGGGGGCTGTGAAGATCCGGGATTCGCATTATTGCCGAAGCTTGAAGATTGCCCGAACGAACTCCCGTTAGAACCGCCGAAGGTACTGCTGCCAGTACCGTTGTTAGTACCCCCGAACGGACTGGTGTTGGTTCCCGCCGGTTGCGCGCCGTTCAACGTCGCTGGCGCTCCAAATGCCGCCAGCGCAGGCTGATAGGGCGTGGTGATCAGGCCGCCGCGATCGGTCGTGGGATCGTACACAAACTGCCACTCGTTATACTTTTTCTTTTTGTTGAACTCTCGAATTGTCTTGTCCTTGCTGAGGCTGGCCACGCCCACGATTGGGCCGCCGGACACAAGTGGCTGACCACTTGAGCTGTCGTTTCCCTGGCCCTGGCCCAAAGACGAAGGCTGACTCGCATCAGATCCTGGCACCGAATTCGTTCCCGGCTGACCCGAGCTGGTTTGCGAGTTGTTTTGGGAGTTGGAGCTTGCTCCCAATCCATTGTTCGAACTCCCGTCGGAACCGGACGTCTGCGAGAACACGCCGGAATTGTTAACTCCGGAATTGTTGCCTCCGAAACTGCTACCTCCGCCAAATCCTGAACCACCCGATGGCGAACCACCGAACGCCGAGCCGCTGGATCCCGAGCCTCCAAATGACGAACCGCCGCCAAATGATGAGCCCCCGCCAAACCCCGAGCCGCTGCTTCCTCCCGGAGGAGAGCCCACAGCCGTTGCTCCCGGAATGCTTCCACCGCCGATAGCGAAGCCGGCGCCCAGCGTTACCCCCGGCTCACCGTAATGGAGCAGTCTGAAATCCCGATTCTTGTTAAGCGGATCTTTGTAATGCTTTCGCAGGAAGCGCAGATTGTTGGTGCTGTCGAGATCCTCCAGCTTCGTGGGGTAGCGTTTGAGTTTCCCGTAGTAGGCTTTGATGGCGCGTGAGTACTGCACTCCGCGGTGGATCATTTCCTGTTCCTGATCCCGCTGCATCTCAAACTTGATTGGGATAATCACTCCCATGGCGAATATGGCCATCAGTGCAACCACCAGCAACAGCGTGAGCAGGATATATCCTTCTTCGCGGGGACGGGCTTCCTGGCGGCCTTCTTGACGGCCTTCTTCAAGACGAGAGCGGGCCGCGGTTCGCGGCTGTCGTTCCGACTCGCGCATTTTGAACGCCAGCTTCTTCACGATGGGTTCCCGATCGTCAGCTGTATGCTTTGTGGCGGTCCGCTGACCACCAAATCCTGGATTTCAACAGCTGTGGCGGAGATTCGTACAACCTTGTAGCGGCGGTCGATGATCTCGCCCTCGCCCGCGATGAAAACATCATCGCCCTTGGAAAGGAAAACTTTCTTGAGCTCTCCGGGACGGTTCGCGAAACCGAAGAACTTGAGGGGAATCGGCGGCGGTGGCGCCTGCGGCGGTATCTGCATGACCGCATCTTTAATATCCTTGCTTTTGTCCGTCGTGCCGTTGCGTAGCGGAATTGGGATCACCGCATCCGCCTGCGACACGAAAATGTTTCTTCCCGAGCCCTCGTATTTGATCTGCTCCGTCGAAGCCAGCAACTGCAGGTGCAAGGTGGGGTCGAGGCTCTGCGGGCGTTCTTTTTTCCCCGATGCTGACCCTGAACCATGGTGCGCCCCGGAATGCGTAGCATTCCCCGCAAGCCCGTGCGGGTCCGTCACACTCGTCGCCGGGCTCGTCGAAGCGATGGTCGAGGAGGAAGGCATGAACCAGTAAGCGATAATCAGCAGCGCCACCACGCCCAGCGTGGCCGCCACGATCACCTGCTTCTTGTTTTCGATTCCCAGGTTCACTACGTGCCCGCCTTCAGATAGGTCTCAAGTTTCATTTGCAGCTTGATCGGGCCCTTTTGTTCGCTGGCCAGCGTGATGCTGCTGATGATGAAAAACATATCATCGCGCTCGAGCGCATTGATAAACTTCGCCAACGAAACGTAACTGCCCGCAAGGTTCGCATCCAGTTCAACCGGACGCAGCCCGCCTGTCTCATCCTCGGCGACCTTGTACTTTGCTCCCTCGATCGTAACCCCATTAGCGACTGCCAGCTTGCCGAATTGTGTCGGGATCTGTGAGTCCTCGGAGGGAAAACGTTTCTTGTAGAAGTCGGTGATCTGGTGGTTAGCCGTAATCACTTTCTTGTCCAGATCCTTCAGCGGCGCGACCTGCAGGGTTTTCGCATGCAATTCGGTGCGCAGTTGGATCAGTTCCTGGCGCCGCGACTCGGTCGAGCCCACCAGCGGAGAAAATAGCACCGCCGCCGCCACCACATCCACTGCCAACAGCACCGCCAGGGCCGTCTTGATGTTCTTTCGAGTCTGCCGCAGGTCTGGCATCAGGGCTTGCTCCGCTTGGAAGTCTCTGTCTTCGGAGTCGGCGCAGGCGCCGCCGGCGGGGCAGGAATGTAAATCCCGTCGATCGCGAACTGCACGCTGTCCCCAGTGCCGCTTGTCGCCTGACTCTCGGTCTCTACATAGGTCTGCGTGAACTGTCGCGACTCTTCCATGCGGTGAGCCAACTCGAGGGCCCGGTCGCGATCGCCCGCCACCACCATCTTCAGGTTGAGCTGATTGTCCGCATCCAGTTCGGGATGAATCGAAACCAGGTGCACCCTCGCAGGCATCACTTTCTCGAGATCCTCCAGCACCAGCGTCCAGGAAAGCGATTTGCGTTCGATCAATTCGTTGAGAAACTGCGACTCGTCGCGCGTACTGCGATTCTCCGGCTGGCTGAGAAAAGTCTCGGCCTGCTGGCGGATCTGGTCGCGCTGCGCGATCTGGGCGTGCAAGTCCGCGATCTGGGCATGATCGCGCCGCGCCGAAAACCAATCCGTGACGGTGAACGCCAGCAGGGCCAGCGTCAGGACTGCCGCCACCCCCAGTCCCGTCCCCCAACGCAGCCAGAACTGCCGCGCATCTTCATAAGGCTGGCTAGCGAGATTGATGTCAAGACGCATAGTTAAAATTCAGTGGCCAGTGTCCAGTGATCAGTGGCCAGTCAGTTCAGTTGATTTTACTGACCACTGACCACTGCTCACTGACCACTGCACTTAAGAAATTAATGCCCCCACCACCCCCGCCATCCTCCACCGCGGCACCGAGCCTCCCGTGCTCGCTCCCAGCTGCGAAGAACTGACCAGTTCCTGCACGTCCGCCCCGGTTTGCGCGCGCAACGCGGGAGCCGCACCTGCAGTGTCGGATACTCCCGCGACGAATATCTTTTCAATGTTCAGGTGATAGGTATCCTGGAAGAATACTACCGAAGGGTAAACTTCCTCGGCCAGCTGCTCTCCCGTTATCGTAACCCCGCGCGTATTTTCAAGCGTCCGGAACAGCTGAAGCTGTTCCGCATTGAGGATAGCGATACTGGTCGTGCGGGCATCCACCTTCACCACCAGAGTGGGATGCTGTGCCTCGGCTGCTCCCAGCGCTGCCAGCATCGAAGGCAACACCACTCCGGGACTGAATCCGGCATCGCGGATAGCAGCCTCATAGTCTTCCACCACGCTGGCCAGCGCAACCGCGGCGACCACTCGAACCCCATCACTCGATTTCTGCGAATGGTAGGAAACTCTAGCCTTGTCGACGTCGAACGGCAAAGATTTCTTCAACCGAAACCGCACTACACTGGCGGCTTCCTCGGAGTCGCTGGGCAACGTGTCGAACTCCAGCAACACCACCCGCACCGCGGCATCCGGCACCACGGCAATCACATCATGGGAGCGTCCCGCCACACTGCCCAAAGCCGCTTGCACTGCTGAACTCACCGCGCCCCGCTGGCGCAGGTTGCTCTCCACCAGGTCCGGAACCACGCTGCCCGGAGCCAGTTCACGCCCCGCGCACGCTTCCAGGCTGATGCCGTCTTCCCCGAGCCGCCCCACCAGCACTCGGTCAGCGGCGATTTCACACGCCAGCCTCGGTTTCGCCTTGTTGGATCGAGAGCTCATTTCAGGAGTCAACTCTCTTCAAATCAGTGGTCAGTGACCAGTGGTTAGTGGCCAGCAAGTCAGAACCCGCCCGCTGGAAACTGAACCTACCGTCACATCTATCTGTAATTCAAACGCCATCGCGTGATATTTGCAATACCTGACAGGGCTCTCTCGCAGTAGTCAGTGGCCTGTGATCAGTCATTAACGCTCAGGGGGGCTCCGAACGAAACTGGCCACTGATCACTGATCACTGGCCACTGCCCTTACCGCATGGCCTCAATAAAGGTGACCTTGTTGATTTCTTTCAACGTAGTCAGGCCCAGCCGCACTTTATCCAACGCCGACTCGCGCAGGAACCGCATTCTTCCTCCCGCGCCGCGCGCCGGATTTCCGAAGTCGGCTTCCTGGCCAGAATCATCTCCCGGATGCGGTCGCTCAAATCCAGCAGTTCGTGAATCGCAGTTCGGCCGCGGAAGCCCGTGCCCGCGCACTCGATGCATCCCGGCCCTTCATACAATGCCACCTTCGACCACTGGGCGTAATCCAGTCCGCTGGCCTCCAGCACCTCCGGCGGATAATTCACCTGGGTGCGGCAGGATTCGCAGATCAACCGCACCAGCCGCTGCGCCAGAATGCAGTTCAACGCCGAAACAAAATTGTAAGGTTCAACGCCCATGTTCAGAAAACGGCCAATCACGTCGACCACGTTGTTGGCGTGGACCGTGGTGAAAACCAGGTGGCCCGTAAGCGCGGACTGAATGGCGATCTGCGCCGTTTCCTGGTCGCGGATTTCGCCGACCATGATTTTGTCAGGGTCGTGGCGCAGGATCGATCGCAGGCCGCGGGCAAACGTCAGTCCTTTCTTTTCATTCACCGGAATCTGCGTGATGCCGCGCAACTGGTACTCGACCGGGTCTTCAATCGTAATGATCTTGTCTTCGTCAGTCTTGATTTCATTCACCGCGGCGTACAGCGTCGTCGTCTTGCCGCTGCCGGTCGGTCCCGTGACCAGCACCATCCCATAAGGCTCTTTGATATAACGGCGGAATTTGCGCAAGTCATCCGCATCAAAACCAACCACTTCCAAAGTGAGCGACTTGAACTTCTCGCTCATCGATTCTTTATCCAGCACGCGCAGCACTGCGTCTTCGCCATGAATCGAAGGCATAATGGAGACCCGGAAGTCGATGGCGCGCCCGTTATATTTCACCCGGAAGCGCCCGTCCTGCGGCACCCGGCGCTCGGAAATGTCCAGCTCGCTCATCACCTTGATACGCGAGATCACGGTGGAATGGTGCTCTTTGCCGATGGGCGGCATGGCCTGCGTCAGCACGCCGTCGATGCGGAACTTGATCTGTACCGAGTCGTCGCGCGTCTCGATATGAATGTCAGACGCCCGCCGCTGCAGCGCGGTAAAAATCGTAGTATCGACCAGCCGGATGATTGGGCTGGTGTCGCCCGCCGCCGTCAGCTTGTCGATGGTCAGCGTTTCTTCGGCGCCTGTATTCTCGTCTTCGCGAATGATCTGGAAGCCTTCGCTGGCCTCTTCCAGTACCCGCTGCGACTGCTCCGTCTTCTTGAGAATGTCCGAAATCTGTTTCAGCGTCGCCACTTTGGTGACGATCCGCTTCTGCAACAGCAGACTGATTTCGTCGATCATCATCAACTGGCTGGGATCGGCAATCGCAATGGCCAGCTTGCCGTCCACCGTCTCTTCCAGCGGCACGAAGTTATAGCGGAACATCAGCTCCGGGGAGAATTTCTTGAACAGCTCATGGTGAAGCTGAAAGTCGGTGAGATCCACAAACTCGCAGCGATAGCGCCGCGCCACGTCCTGCGCGCGTTCCAGGTCGGTGATGGGATTCCCCGTCGTGATCACCTGTCCGCCGTTTTCGCCGTGTACAAAAAGTGATTTCTTTTCTGCCATCGCCATTTCTCAAATCCTTAATTGTCATCCTGAGGCGACAGGTTTTTCGTCGCCGAAGGACCTGAGCGAGCCGCGCGAAGCTGCCTGCCCTGAGCTTGCCGAAGGGTCGCGACGCCTCTACCAAGTAACGCCGCGATGCAATACTCGCGCGTCTGGCTCGCTTCCTTATCGCTCTAGTGCGCGGTCTGCATCCCCAAACTGAAGATCGGCAGATACAGTGAAATCATAACCACGCCCACAAAAACCGCCATGATGATCAGAATCAGCGGCTCGATCAACGCCATCGCGGCCGCCAATGCCGTCTGCACGTCTTCTTCATAGAACTCGGCCACCGAATTCAGCATCGCCGGCAAAGCGCCCGTGGATTCGCCCACCTCCAGCATTTCCACCGCCAGGTCGGGAAAAATCTTCTGTTCCTCCAGGCTCGCAGCCAGCCCCTGCCCTTCCCGAACTCTCACGCTCGCCCGCATCACGCCCTTCAGAATGCGCCGGCTGGACATCGAACCGCCCGCCGTCTCCATCGACGGTACCAGCGGCATTCCGCCCTGCAGCAGAGTCGAGAGCATCCGCGAAAAAGTTGCCACCTGATGCTTCAGCCGGATCCCTCCCAGCAAAGGCAGGCTCAGGATTACGCGGTCAATCTTGTCGGCGCCGCTATCGGTCTTGCGCCATTGCCAGAACAGAAATCCCCCAACCACTCCTCCGACCACAAGAAAGGGAAAGTATTTCTGTGCGTTGACGCCCACCGCCAGCATGAACAAAGTGATCGCCGGCAGTTTCGCGTCCAGGCTGTTGAACAGCTCCGCGAATTTAGGCACCACATACGTAAACAGAAACATCACCATGATGATCACCACGGTGACCAGCAGCGTGGGATAGATCAGCGACACTGCCAGCTTCTTGCGGAAGCTCATCGCCAGGCGTTGAAAATTTATGTAGCGGCTTAGCACTTCATCGATGTTTCCGCTCTTCTCGCCCGCCATCAGTGTCGTCGTATAGATCTTCGGCACCATCACATGCGCCGCGAAAGCATCTGACAGCAGCTCGCCGCCTTTTACCCGCTCCCGCACGTTCTCCAGAATCTGGCGAAGATTCACATCCTTTTGCCGCTTGATCAGCAGATCGAGCGAGTTCAAAATCGGCAGCCCGGCCTTGATCAGCGTCAGGAACTGCTGGTTGTACACCAGAAACGAGCTCTGCTTAAGTTTCCGCCCACCGCGCATCGCAAAGCCGGTTGAAAACAGTCCCTGGGGCTTAACCCAGTGCACCAGATACCCCTGTGAAGCAAACCGCTCCCGGACCTCGGCCACGGAATACCCCTGCTCCACCTGCTGGTGGGTGTGGCCCCGCTCGTCCGCGATTTTTACGACAAATTCCGCCATTTAGGTCATTCCGACCGCAAGTTTGGCTCGCTTCCGTGTGAGGAGTCGACGCAAACCCTTCCGACTCAGTCTAACATCCCCTCTTCTAATCCCGACCCGAGATCACCACAACTCCGAGTTGTTTCGGTATCGCAAGTAATGCCTGCGACTCTGGCTTGAAGGGCCTTGGTCTCAACGGGCTTCGAAGACCAAACCTTCGAATCGCGGCCAAACGATTCGTATCACAAACGATTCGTATCAGGATATGCCTTCAGGCATACCGTCACTCCCCTGGCCACAAATCGCCTTCAGGCGCTGCGATCTTCCATAATAATCAATGCGATACGAGACATCTTAAACCAGAAACTCAAGGCTCAATTCCACCCTCAACCGCCTCCGTCCCCGCTGGCGGATTGAACTGAAACCTGCCTTCCGGGATAGCTACATCTTCCTTCTGCTCACTGAACCGGTACTCCGTCGCCGACCCGTCGACTTCGTCAACCACAATCCGCGCAATCCGGTGCTCCGGAGTCACCTCAATCAGAATCTCGCTAACTCGATCGGCCAGAGCCTGCGGCACCCCCCGCAGCACAACATCCCCAGCCTCCACCGGCGCCACATCCGGAGCCAGAGACAACCCTGACAACTCCTTCTCCAGCTTGCTCCTACCCAGCAAAAACGCCAGCGGAGAACGAACGTCGTCCAGTTTCCGGGCATCAGTTCTGCGCGCCTGCCGGTCGCCAGGGACGTAAAACCACGCATCTTTCCCGTCGCTGACAAACAGCTTCTCCTTGGGAGAACGGTACTCCCACCGCATCTTGCCAGGTTTTTTCAGCCCGCCCTTCGCCAGCCAAACCGTCCCCGATTCCGTCCGCTCCATCCCCGCCCCGCGATACTCCTCGGTAAAGTCCGCCTGCAGCGTCCGCAGGTGGTTGTAGTGCTCATCCACAGCCTGCGCAACGGAATGGACATCTTCGCCAACAGCGCCACCCGAGGCAACCACCAGCAACAACAGCGCACCAGTAAATTTGATCATCAACCTAGGATTCTACTGCAGAGGCGTCATCCCCACCGTCAGCAGGACTAAAGACGAAAGATGGAAACAACCGTGGAAGAGCAGCGCTTCAGCGCCGGGTAAGGCTCCTTAAAATAACATTGTCATTCCGAGCCACTCGCAGCCGGTGAAACCGGCGAGAGTGAGCGAGGAATCTGCTCTCTCAGCCGCTACGGGTCCGGCTCACCGTGCCAATCTCTATAGCAAGGAGACCACTCCCGCCATGGAAGACCATCCGATCGAGGCAGTTCGTCGCGTCGGTGGCCGCCAGCCCAGGAAGGCAGCCGGTAGCCTCGGCGTTCTTGAACACGCAAAGCGCCGCAAACAGGCGCGCATCCTGAAAGCGTTTGGCACAGTGAACTTCGATCCCACCTGCGACTACAAAGCCGAGCGCCGCAGAAAACGGTCCTAAGAGATTACCCACAACCGCGTTGTGACATCCAACCTTGCACCCCATCCGCAAGTCGTCCAAAATGGTCAAGGCGGAGGCGGTAGATCAACCGAGAGCCACCAGGCGCACAAGCCCCTTGTTCTCTAGATTTTAGCCTCTAAGCTCTTTGCAATCTAGATTTTGCCCACACCCTTTTGTAGACCCAGCGCCCAGCAAGCCCTTCGGAGGGTGAGGGGGGAGGGGGGTACCCTCGAGACAGCAGAAAAAAGACCAAAATAGCCTTTCTCCACAATCCGTCCAGCGGCCCCTCGAAAGAATATTTGTAGGCAGATTTCCACAAACGGAATAACCAGAAACTGAGAACTAAGAACTAAGAACTGAGAACTGAGAACTGTGAACCGCTTTTGCAATCGCACAGTACAAATCAACCGCCTCAGCCAGTTGCTGCTTCTCGATGAACTCACCCTCAGTATGCGCGACGTGAATCGATCCCGGACCAATCAGCAGCGGCTCACCCCAATTCGTAAGCTTCGGAATGTCAGTAGTAAACGCCGCAATCATCGTAGGCAAGCCATCAACCGTACGAAGCCGCAGAAAAGCCAGCTCAAGAGGGAATTCCACCTTTACCGAATCGCCCGCAGCCGCGAGAATCTGCCGCCGCAAATCTTGCGACGGACCGACCAGGCGATACAGCAAGTCCGCATGAGCATAATCAGCAATCACGTTGGGCGCGCGTCCACCTTCGATCAATCCAATGTTCATCGTGCACGGACCAATCTCCGGATCAGAAGGCAACGGCATCGCACGCAAGCGCGCGAGGGCCTCAACCAGCTTGTCAATGGCAGATTCGCCGAGTTCCGGATAAGCCGAATGCGCCATGCGCCCGGAAGCCGTAACCTCAACCCGCAACGTTCCCTTCGACGCCAGCGCGATGCGGTTCTCCGTCGGTTCGCCGTTGATCAGGTACTTGCATCCGTGCGCTTGCTGACTCGCCGCGTATTCGTTAGCCACTTTCGCGCCCAGGCTGTCGCGCTCTTCTCCCACCACAAAGAGCAGTCCGACGTAAATTCCTTCCCGCCGCAGTCGCTCCGCCGCGGCAATCTGCGCCGCGATGATCCCCTTCGCATCGCACGAACCGCGCCCGTAAATGTTGGTTACGTCTTCGGAAGAGGGAATAAATGGAGGAACGGTATCCATGTGCGTGGAGAAAACCACCGCTGGATGCGGCTCTTCCGCCGACGTGGCATAAACATTGAAGCGATTTTCTTCCACCGGCATTCGCCGCGTCTGGTAGCCAATGCGGCAAAGTTCTCCATAGAGATAATTTCCGACTGCAGCTTCATTGCCTGTAATGGATTCGATGTCGACCAGTTGGCGGGTAAGCGTGATAGCGTCCATGGCAAGAGCATAAACTACAGACCACCTTTGCGAATGGCCACGCCATCGCAATCATGTAATCTGAATGCTGTGATCGCCCAGAACTCCACCATCCGATCGCTCTTCCTCGAAGGTCCAGTGGGAAGACTGGAAGCCCTGCTCAACGCAGGCGCGGAGAACGCGACGCACGCCGCAATCGTTTGCCATCCCCATCCGCTGTTTGGCGGGACGCTGCATAACAAGGTCGTGTTTCATACCATGAAGGCGCTGAACAGCTTCGGTTTTCCTGTGCTGCGCTTCAACTTTCGCGGCGCCGGACTCAGTCAGGGAGAGCACGATCACGGCAACGGTGAAGTCGAAGATGTTCGCACCGCTCTTGACTGGCTGGACGCGGAGTTTCACCTGCCAATGCTGTTTGCAGGATTCTCTTTCGGCGCGGCCGTCGGATTGCGCGCCGCATGTCCCGACCCTCGGGTGAAGGCGTTGATTGGAGTCGGAGTTCCGGCGATTCCCGTCGCCGCGGACACGGAAGCGCCACGCACCTATCAGTTAGATTTCCTGCAGGATTGCGCCAAGCCGAAATTGTTTGTCAGCGGAGCACGCGATCAGTTCGGTCCGCGGGCGAAGCTGGAAGCTCTGGTTGCGTCGATTCCAGAGCCCAAGAAACTTGTGTTGATTGAAGGCGGAGATCATTTCTTCGAAGGACGGTTGCGTGAATTGCGGGAGACGATTGAAGCGTGGCTGAAGGAAGCTGTCGGCTAGCTCAGAAGCTATCAGCTATCAGCTCTCAGCTAAGCCCGAATCGCCCTTCTTCATTTGTGACGCAGGAAGCTAGAAGCTGAGAGCTGACAGCTGACAGCCGCTCTCTATAATCCTTGCCATGTCCTCTGACGCTGACCGCGAATCGCAGTTTGAACAGATGCGCACCGCTGCCCGCGAAATCTTTCGCCAGGCGCTGGCCGAGGCTTCGATCGACAGTGCATTTTCGCGACACGTGCATTGCGAGCGCGGAGTCTTGCGCGTCTGCGAGGATCTTTACCATCTTCAGGCCTATTCGCGCGTCCTGGTGATCTCCCTCGGCAAGGCCGGAAATACGATGGTTGAGGCACTGACCCGGCAAGTCGGCGAATCTTCGCTGGAAGGCATTGTGGCCAGTTCGGTTGAGCCGCTGGCACAGGTCCGCGGCTTTCGGTATTTTCGCGGAGGACATCCCGCGCCCAATGCTGAATCCATTCGCGCCGCCAGCGCAATCCGAAGCGCGCTGGACGCGCAAAGCGTGGCTTCGCTGGTTATATTCCTGCTCAGCGGCGGAGGATCGTCAATCGTCGAGAAGCCCATCGACGATGAGATCTCCCTGGACGATCTGATCGCGGCCTATCGCGCTCTGGTGCATTCGGGCGCGCCCATCGCCGAAATCAATGCCATCCGCAAGCATCTTTCGGCGGTCAAAGGTGGAAGGCTGGCTCAGGCGGCTTTTCCGGCGCAGCAGGTTTCCCTGCTCGTCTCTGATGTTCCCGACAATACTCCCGACGCTCTGGCGTCCGGTCCGACGATGCCGGATTCAACCAGCGCCGAGGATTGTTACCGCATCGCCGAGAAGCACAGATTGCTGCAGCAGTTTCCGCACAGCACGCGCGAGCTATTTGAACGACACGCTCTGGAGGAGACGCCGAAGTCCGACGACCAGGCCTTCTACCGTTCGCGCTGGTGGACGATTCTTTCGAACCAAACCGCAGTAGAGCAGGCAAAAGCAGCGGCTGAGCGTGCCGGGTTTGCCGTGCATGTTGATAACTCCTGTGATGATTGGGACTACGAACGCGCGGCCGAGTATTTGTTGAAGCGCCTGCGCGAGTTAAGAAAAGACTCGGAGCGCGTGTGCTTGATTTCCGGCGGGGAAGTCACAGTGAAAGTTACAAATGGCGGCCTTGGCGGACGCAACCAGCAGTTCGCGCTCGCATGCGCGGCGAAGATTCCGGGAGAAAACATCACCGTGCTGAGCGCGGGAACGGATGGAGTGGATGGAAACAGTCCGGCAGCTGGCGCGGTCGCGGATGGAAGCACAGCAGCGCGCGCACAGTTAAAAGGGCTCGATGCCTCCGCAGCTCTCGTGAAGTTCGACGCGTATCCGTTCTTCAGCGCGCTGGGTGATGTGATCGAGACTGGCCCTACGGGAAACAACTTGCGCGATTTGCGGATTCTGCTGGCATAATCGCCACGACCGTGGTAGTTGCCGCCGGGCTTTGCCCAGGCGGGACGGCCGAGGCGGCCGTCTCCACAAAGGCA
>Ga0070762_10000009_pt1 | contig 50057 bp, 44 predicted proteins | sample HubBroMetageREF2_FD_66726 | JGI IMG/M metagenome (GOLD analysis project Ga0070762, IMG submission 66726) | Reference soil microbial communities from the Hubbard Brook experimental Forest, New Hampshire, USA - Hubbard Brook CCASE Soil... | ecosystem: Environmental > Terrestrial > Soil >...
GCGCCCACGCGGGCGAAGCGCTCCTCGACCGCTGCCTCCAGCTGGCAATCGGAGTCTCTGGTGCGCAGCAGCATCGCTTCGACCACATCGCTCGTGCGGGCGTTGACGGCCTGCCCGAGACGTCGAAGCTCGTCGGCCGCGGCAGTTGACTCAGAGCTCGGCATCAATTCAGCGAATCGGCACCGATCCAGCAGCGCTTGATAACTTGTCGAAGTGATCAAGAAGCGTTTGCAAACGCCAATGCTTCAGCTCAGAGTCGCGCGCACACCGCCTTCAGTCTCGCAGCGTTGTCTTTGATCAGCGCGCGGGCGAGCTTTTCAAGGCCAGCGATGTTCTCGGCACTCGCGTCATCGAGGCTGTCGCTGGCGCCGTCGAGCAAGGTCTGAAAGCGAAAATGATCTTCGTCGAAGCCCAGCAGTTCGTCCAGCTGGTAGTCGATCGCGGCGCTGGAACCGTCCATCATCACTCCCAGCAGCGGTCGCGCCCATTGGAGTAGGCCCCAGTCCTTGGCTTGGTGGAACGGGATCGACTCGGTGAGACGACCTGTGCCGAGCGAGACGATCAGCACATCCGCGTCGGGATAGTTGCGCCGCGCCTCCGCGTACGCGCACATGGCGGGATTATTGGCAAACGTGCCACCGTCCACGAGCACACAGTCCGCCGGCGTGGCGCCAGGTGGGGATGCCGTCACGTCCTCCGGCTCGAAATACGTCGGGGCGGCCGACGTCGCGCGCCCGACGACCCGCATCGGATAGTCCGACGCGGGCAGGTCAAGCGATGCTGAGCTCGCTGGCTTGGGTGTTCCGTTGCGCAAGCTCGGCGCGGCGCGTGAACTGGGTTGGAAGCTCTTGAAGAAGAACGGTTCGTGCTTCTGGACGTCATAAGAGGTAATCAAGACTTTGGTGAGAGCCTGCGACAGCATCACATCGCCAAGGTATTGATCGAGCACCTGTTCCAGCCCGCTGGCTGCGTACTTCTCCATCAGCAGGCCGTCGACCGACTCGATCGTGCGCAACAGCGAGCGGTGGAAGATCCGCGGTCCGTCGTTCGCATAGATGTCGACCAGCTGCTGCGCGCTCCAGCGCGGGGCAGGCGTACCGTCAGGCAGCGCTTCGCCAGGTACACTGAGACCGAGCGCGATGATTCCGCCGGTCGAAGTTCCCGCGATCAGGTCAAACAGCTCGCACGCGGGGCGCCCGGTCTCGTGCTCGATCTCGGCGAGCACCATCGCGGGGATGATTCCTCGAATGCCACCGCCGTCAACCGAGAGAATCTTTACGAGCTTCCGCGTAGACATCGTATGAGACGATACGGTGCGCCTGCTCAGCGCACAAGACATGCGTGTTCGATCAGCGCGCGTATCTCACTATCGAGCCACCCCGGCGCTGCCTGCTTGTGCGCTGGCGGATCAGGCCAGTCCCAGCAGCTGCGGTAGCGCATCGAGCGAATGGAAGACTTTTGCGCCTGCCAGGCGCAACGCTGTCTCGTCGCTGTCCGCGGCGTAGCCGAGCACGTGCATGCCTGCGGACACCGCGGCTGTGACGCCAGAAGGCGTATCCTCGACGACCACACAATCTCGGGGCTGGGCTCCCATGATGCTCGCGGCGTGCAGGAACAGATCGGGATATGGCTTGCCGCGAGCGACGGAGTGCGCGGAGAACAGCGCGCGATCGGGGAAGAGCTCGCGAAGGCCGGTCAAATCCAGAGAGAGCTGTGTCTTCTCGAGCTTGCCCTGGGAGGCTACGCACACTTTCACGCCGGCAGCCGCGATCTGCCTGATCAGCTCGCTTGCGCCTGGCACGGGTTGTAGCTCACGTCTGAAGGCATCTGTCCGCTCGCGCTCGTATCGAGCAAGCCAGCCCTCCGGTAGTGGGCGACCGAGCCGGGCCTGCGCACGGTCGAGGATTTCGCCTAGCAGTAGACCTTGATAATCGCGGCGTGCCTGCGCCAGCGTTGTCGGTAGACCCTCGCTGCTGAGCATCGTTGCGAGTACCCCGTTTGAGAGCGTCTCGCTGTCGACCAGCACGCCGTCGCAGTCGAAGATGACCATCTGCCGCTCATTCATCGCTGCAGCGCGACCCTAGTCGCCCGCGAGCCCAGTTGCGTCGAGTCTCTGCCCCGGCGCAGAGACTGAAGCGGGCTGTGCGGCGGTGCTGCGCTGGTGAGGAGAGCGGCAGACGACGGTGCTCAGCGCCTCCACGACCAGCGGGTCGAACTGCGCGCCGGCGTGCCTGAGCAGCTCGGACATAGCAGCCGGGGTAGGCATTGCCTCACGGTATGGCCGTGTAGTCGTCATTGCGTTGAATGCGTCACAGCAGGAGATGATCCGTGCCTCGAGCGCGATTTCCTCGCCGCGCAGACCGTCAGGGTAGCCGCCTCCGTCCCAGCGCTCATGATGAGAGCGCACGATCCAGCCGACCGTACCCATGAAGCCGCCCACGCGTTCGAGCATCCGCTGCCCCTCGACGGTGTGAGTCTTGATGATCTCCCACTCGTGCGGGTCCAGCTTGCCTGGCTTGTTGACGATCGCCTTCGGCACCGCGATCTTGCCGATGTCGTGCAGCAGCGCACCGAACTCGACCGTGCGCCGGCGCTCGTCGTCCAGCCCGAGCTCGCGAGCGACATCGAGCGCCAGGTGTACGACGTCTTTGCAGTGCTCGCCCGTATAGCTGTCATCGGCCTCCACTACGTCACCCAGCAGCAGCGCCGTACCGCGGTAGGCGTCATTCAGCTCGATCAATTGATCCAGCCGGGCGCGGCGCTCTTTGGAGAACCAGCGCAGTACGCCGAACAGTGGCGCTATCAGCACGACGGCCCATGGGTGCCTGATTGCGGCGATAGCGACGAGGAGCCCCAGCGGCGCGAGCGTCAGGTCGATCAGATACACCTGGCGCAGCTCTGCGATGAGCTGTCTGGTCGTCAAGCCATCTCGCAGGTGTTCCCAGGCGGCGCTCGAGCAGAAATCACACGCGCCTTGGGCGAGCAGCGCGAGCGCGAGTATTCCCCAGCGCCCGTCCGGGCTGTTGTCGTGCGCGAGCACCAACACCAGCGCTGGCCCAAGCGCGAACCAACTGTTGCCAGGTACGGTCAGCATGCGACTGATGGGTACGCGTCCGGCGAGGATCGAGGGGATGAGAGCGAGCGCGAGGGACAGCGCCACGAGCAAAGGCACGAGCGAGGCGGGGACGGCGAAGAGCATTGGCACGAACACGGCCTGTGTTGGCACGGTGAAGCCGGCGCCGATCTCGAAGCGGACCTCGCTGGCGGCCGCAACACCCAGCACATAGAGCGCCGCGACGGCTAGCGAGAAGCCCCGCCCGGCTCCGGCGAGCAGCGCCAGCGCGAGTGCGGCGAGGAGGAAGCCGCCGCCGACGATCAACGCGGAGCGTCTCTCGGCGTTGAGCATGCGCTGCTCGCGCCCGGCAAAGGATGCGCGCAGCCGCTCCGATTCGGTGAAGGAATGAGCGGACATCGTGTCTAGCTGCCATATCGTCATGCTTAGTCACAGAATCAAAGGGATTAGACAAATAACCCTCACGAGCAGCTTGAAATCCCAACCTTTGGGACATCGTGCGCGCATCGGTCGATCTGACTCGAACAAGTGTCCGCATGTGTGTGCATGGTGGGCGCAATGCTGCATGCTGGCTAGCGCTCGGATAACCACAGACTGAAAAAGGCAAACCCGCCGTGAGGCGGGGACGCAAAGCCAGAGGTCTCACTCCACGAGACGGCTCAGCCACCAGCCTATGCAAGGAGGCTCGTGTGTTGCGCATGCCGTCACTGTCTCACCAATTTCACAACGCTCGGCGACGGAGTTGCTCGATCGGTACGACCGGCGTGCTCGCGAGCGTCATCGTAGGTCTCTTTTCCGCCGCGCCAGCTCAGGCGGCTCTCATCAATACCAGTGCCTGCAACGAAGCCGCGCTGTCGCAGCCCTTCCTCAGGTGGGGGGACTCGAGCACCTACGAGCTCATCCCGGGCGGGAATTTCGAGGGGTCGCTCGAAGGCTGGAATCTAAGCGCGGGCGCACGACGTGTCCCCGGTAGCGAGCCCTATGGTGCAACCGGCGCGGTCGGTTCCTACTCGGTGGAACTTCCCGGCGGCTCCTCCGCGCAGTCGCCGTTCACCTGCGTGGATGCCGCTTACCCGACCTTCCGCTTCTTCGCGCGCAACGACACATTTCTTGCCAGCGTGATCGTCCAAGTCGTGTATCGAACACCGCTCGGAACGCTGGTGTTGCCGCTCGGAGCGGTCGCCCTGAGTAGCACGTGGCAGCCCACCCTGCCGATGCTAACCGGCTCAGTCGTCACTGGTCTACTGTCCGGCGGCACCGCGCAGGTCGCCCTGCGCTTCACGGCGCTCGCCGGGACCTCGCAGATCGACGACGTGTTCATCGACCCACACATGCACTAGGACGGAGACCGGCTTACAGCGAAGTCCGGGCACAGTGGCTGCCCGGGCTTCGCCCAGTGACGGGGCTGGAGCGTCGGCGGGCTCTCGGGCGTGTCTCCTCGCTCATGCGGCGCGGCGGCTCGCTCTCGCGTACAAGCTGCGCCATCGAGCCCGAAGGTGCTTGGCGGTGCGCCAGGTGCGCATCATCGCCAACGTCGGTGCCAGCAACGGTTGCAGCTGTTGGCCGAGGTGGGCGGTCACGGGCTGCACAAGCTCGGCACTCGCAGCCGGGGCGGAGGTGTAATAGGCGAGCACGCCGACGAGCGTCATCACGTGGTGGGCACCGTGTGGGGCGTCGCGCGAGCGGCTGATGACGTCCTCGATCACGCTCACCAGGCGTGGCGCCAGCGTCTCGCGATCGTCGTAGTAGCGGATATGTCCCACGCGAGCGCCCGGGGTATTGCCGTGACCGTCGATGAGGCTGTCGAGGATGGTCGGCAGCACGGAGATCGATAGGTAGATCTCGTCGAGTTGCAGCGCTTGCTCGTAGGTGGTGCGGCAATCGCTTGCGGCGGCGATCAGCGCGTGCACGGCCAGCACCGAGCATGCGGCGCCGGCGAGGAATTCCCGCCACTGCAGCGAAGTGCCAGCGGCATGCAACTGTGCCCAGCGCTCGAGCTCCTCGGTGTCTGACAGCGAGCTCGCGTGTATGTGCAGCTGTGCGGCGGCGCCGCGTGCCGCGCTTGCGTGCAGCACGCCCGCGAGTGCGGCTGTCGCCGGCAGCCCGGCCAACGACTTTCTGACCGTCGTGACCAGCGCCTCCAGGTAGCAGTGCTCGCTGCGCCGATGATGGCGGTAGTAGTCGCCGCCGCGTGGCAGCAACGGGGCCACCGCGTCTGTGAAGGCCGTGAACAGCTGGGCGCCGTCCTGTGGCGCCTCCCGCGAGGGCGACTCGGTCAGGCCGTCGAGGTAGTCGTAGATGATCTCCGCGGCCACCATCGCTGTGACGGCGCGCCGGCGGTACGCGCGGGGCGCGAGCGTGGCGAGCATCGCCGCGGCCTCCGCGTTGAAGCCCTCATCGTCCAGCTTCGCAAGAGCCAGCGCGCGCAGGACCGGATCGTCGATCGCGCGTGCGCGTCGGCGCCAGCCACGTAGCTGTCGGCGTACCAGTGGTGCGACGGAGTACCAGTAACGTAGGTTGACGAGCGCGAGCGCTACACCGGCGCGTGCCGTGAGCCGGCGATCCAGCGCCGGCGCGGATCTCGGCTGTGCGCCATCGGGCTCGCGCCGAGTGCCCTGGCGTCGTGATGAGGATGCCGCGAGACGCTCAGTCATCGAGGGCGAGTGTGGGGGGGACGCGTGAGGCTGCCCAGCTGGGGACGATCACGACGACTAGGGCGATCGCGATCACCAGCACGAGCATCACCAGTGGACGCAGGCTGGCGGTGAGGTCCGCCACCGGAAAGCCCGTGACGTGCTTGAGATAGCCGTCGATGATTACCTGTCCGTAGATGCCGGCGAGCGCACCCGTAACGCAGCCCGCGCAGAGCATCAGCGTCGCTTCGGTCAGCAGCACGCGGCGCAGCCTGGGCGGAGGAACGCCCGCGAGGCGCAGTCCAGCGAGGGATGCGCGGCGCTGCCACATGCTGGACCCCAGAGCCGCGGCCATGGCAAGGATCGCGGCGGCTATGAGCAGCGTCGAGATCTCGCCAAGCCGGCTGAGCCCTTCCTTGGTCAAGGTGTCGATCCTCGCTTCGCGAGCGCGAGCCGTCGAAGCTTCCAGGCCGCTGCTCGCACCGAGCGTGGCTGCGATCGCCGCGCGTATCTTGCTCGCGTTGACGCCCCGCGCGAGCTGCACACCGAGCGCCGTAGGCATCGTGGTTTTCCACAGGCGACCGTAGTCCCGGGCTCCGATGAAGATCACGCCCGGGCTCCAAGCGAGGTTGGTGGTCATCGCGGCGAGCTTGAAGCGGATATTGCCGGCTGGCGTTGGCAGTCTGAGCGGTCCGCCGAGCTTGACGTGCTCTTCTTCGGCGATTTGCTTGGAGACCACAATCCAGCCTCCCTCGCTCAGCCGTGCGAGCGCGGTGGCGAGGTTGCCGTCGATGATCTGGGTGCTGAGCACGTTGCGAGCGCCCCCCGCTGGACGCGCTATTACCCACACGCGCCTGTTGTTCATTTCCAAGAAGCCGCCCTGAAATGCGCTGACGCTCGCGACTCCCGGGATGCGAGCGATCCGTTGGGCGTAATCGCCGCCATCGAAGGGGACGGTCGCCTGGTTGTCGCCAGGAGTACCAACCCAGAGATCGGCGTCGGCGGCGTAGCTGTGCGCGAAGTTGCCGATCCCGCGAAGCAGATCGTCTCGAGCGCCACCCAGCGAGATGCCACCGAAGATCGCCACCGCGCCGGTTGCCGCCAAAGCAAGCGAGCGGAAGGTCGCGGCGCGCAGTGAGGTGAGTGCCACCTGCAGAATCGTCAGTCTCTGAAACCGCCTGGCGACGACCGCGCCGGCACGCAGCACGGCGGCAAAAGCCAGCGGAACGGTGAGCACGGTTGCCAGTGCGAGCACACCGCTAGCGATGAACGCGAGCGATGCGCGTAGCTCGAACAGCACAGTTGCCAGCGCCAGCAAGCTGGTGGCACCCACAGCAAGTCGCAGCTGGCCTTCCCGGCTGAGCGCGTTTCCAGGCGCTCCGTCTTCGAAGTACACGGCGTCAAGTGCCTGTCCGCTGCGCAGGTCGAACAACGGCACCGCGGAGGCAAGGCACGTGGCGAGGATCCCCGCGCCCAATGAAAGCAGCAGTGGCCGGGTGCCCACGACGGTGCTCGTGCCGATCGTGAATGCCTCCACCAGATAGCCCGAGGATTGGTGAAAGGCCCCCAGCGCCAGTGCGTAGCCGGCGAGCAGGCCCACCAGCGACGCCGCGATCCCCAAGCAGAAAGCCTGGAAGGCCACGATCTGCACGATCGCCGCGCGCTTGGTGCCGATCAAGCGGAGGTCGGCGATCGCTGCTCGGCGCTCGGGAACGGTGAGCAGCATCGCGTTGAATGCGAACAGGAACCCCAGCATCGCGCTGATCGCGGCGAAGAAGCCGCTGGCCTGGTCGCTGGGACGCAACGCCTGGTTCAGCAGCGCGATGTCCGCATCGGCCGGTGCGACCGTCAGATCTTGCCCCGCGAGCTTGCTCAGCGCCGTGCGCACCGCGGCCGCATGGCCAGGCCGTGTCCTAACCAAGATGCGCGTCAGGCGTCCGTGTAGGCCGGCGAGCGCCTGTAGGTGATCGAGCGGCATGACGGCGACGTGTGCCTGGGAGAGAGCTCCCGCGGCTTCGCGTCCGAGCACTGCCGCCACCTGCAGCCTGTCGCTTGCTCCCCGTAGCTCGAGCGTCACCTCGGCGTTCATGGCGCTTGCCGGCGTCAGGCCAAGTTCACTGGCGGTGACCATGCTCAGCCCGAGACCACCAGGAGCGAAGGCGGCAAGCGGAAGTGTGCGCGCGAGCCCGTTCAAGCGCGCGAGGCTCGCATCCGTGCCGGCGAGGTCGAGCGTGACGCGACGGCCGCTGGGCCCGCTTATCGTCGCGCTCTGTTCGAGCACCGGCGCGGCCTGCTCGACTCCGGGGAGCGATGCGACGCGGGCGAGCAGACGCTGGTCGAGACCATCGGCATCGCGTGCGCGCAACTGCAGGTTCGCCGGTCCGATGACCGCATGAACGATTTGCGCGCCCGAGCCTGCGATGCTGCCGTTGGCGATCATCGAGGCCGACACGAGCGCGACCGCGATCGCTACGCCGACGCCGGCGAACAGCTCCTGCGCCAGGTGAACGCGCAGACGCCTGCGGTACAGGTAGACGAGCGCGTAGGGCCCGACCAAGACCGCGCCCCTCGAGCGGCTTAGAGCGCGCCCGAGGGCTCGCCCTGTGCGTTCGGGGCACGCCGCTCGAGTGCCGGCGAGCGGAGCGTGAGCGCCTTTGGCAACTCGCCATCGCGGCGGCCGTCGTGAAGCCTGCCGTCACGCAGCGTGCAGCGACGGTCGGCGATTGCCGCCGCCTCTGCGTCGTGGGTAGCGATCAGCACGGCCGCGCCACGCTCATGCGCGATCGAGTGCAGCAGTGCGACGATCTGCTCTGAGCGCGCACTATCGAGGTTCCCGGTCGGCTCGTCGGCGAGGATCAGGCGCGGCTCGCCGGTCAGCGCCCGCGCGATTGCAACCCGCTGGCGCTCGCCTCCGGACAGCTCGCCCGGCGTGCGCTCAAACGAGTCGCCGAGGCCGACGCGTTGCAACCACGGAGTTGCACGAGCTTGTGCCTTGCGCATGCCCACACCGCCCAACAGAAGCTTGATCGAGGCATTCTCGATGGCCGAGACGCGTGGCATCAGATGGTAGTTCTGGTAGATGAAGCCGACGTCCCTGAGTAGATAGTCCGACACCTGATTCTCAGACAGCGATGACAGATCGCGCCCGTCGTAGCGGACGACGCCCTGCTCCGGTTGCAGTAGCGCCGCGATCAACAGCAGCAGCGTCGTCTTGCCGGAGCCGCTCGGTCCCAGTAGGGCGATCATTTCCCCCTGCTCGACGCGCAGGCTCACGCCGTCGACGGCCCGCACCTCCTCGCCTGCGCCGCGATAGTGCTTGACGACGCCGTCGAGCGCGAGCATCGGTACCTCGTGCTGCGACCGCGGCTCACTTGCGGGCCGACCAAGCATCAGCCAGTTCGACGTAGCGGAACAACCGTCGCCAGCTCGCGCGCCGGCTGTCCATACAATTCACCGTCGCTGAGCGTCAGCGCACGTGCTCCCGAGAGGCTCGTCGATTCTCCGGTACTCGCAAGAATCGCCATTCCCTGCTGTGCCAAAGAATGCAGCAGCATGAGGATGCCATCTCGTGCGAGCAAGTCCACGCCGATAGTTGGCTCGTCGATTAGCAGCAGCTTCGGCGCGAATGCCAGCGAGCGAGCGATCGCGGCTCGCACCGCCTCAGCGTAATCGAGCTCGGCCGGCCGGAGCGTGGCGCATGCTCCGATCTCCGCGCGCTCGAGTGCCGCACGGGCACGGCTCCCCGCCAGCGTTGGTGGTAATCCACGCGCGATCAAGCCGGTGATCAGCTGATCTATGACGAGTCGCCCTTCGCTGGGTGAAAATCGCTTGCGGCAATAGCCAATTCCCTCGCCCAGGGCTCTGCTGGAGCGAGCGCGCAGATCTTGCCCTTCAAAGCGCACGACGCCCGTATCCGGCTTCTCGATGCCGGCGGCGATGCGCAGCAGCGTTGAACGGCCCGAACGGCGCATACCCCAGACGACAACCATCTCGCCCGCCTCGATCTTCAACGAGGCGTCGCACAGTGCCACGTGTTCGTTGAGCTGTCCGTAGCACTTGCTGACGTGCTCCAGCTCGAGCACGCTCATCGCGGCTGGATCCTGCCAGCGGCCAGGGCCTTGAACTCACGGCGTGCGTAGTCGATCCATGGCAACCTCGCTCCCATCGCCAGGCGACGCTCCTCGGAAACCAAACGCGCTGCCAGCCCAGAGACAGGATCTGCGCAAGGCCCGGCGGGCGCAAGCACCGGTGTCTCGCCCGCCTCTTCCAGGCAGGCCTGCCCGTAACGCTCGATCACATCCAACGCGATCTCAGGCTCTTGAGCAAACACAGCTAGCTGTCGAGCGAATAGTCGCGAGCGACGAAAGTCTTCGCGCATCTGCGCGATCAGCCGCTCCTGGTAGCTGCGTACACCCTCGGCTGTCGCTCGGTAGCGCGGCTTCGGCTGGCGTCCCGTGCGGGTACCGGATATCTCTTCGATCATTCCCCTGCACAGAAGCGTGTCGAGCGCCGTATATACGTAGGAGAAGCCGCTCAACTGCAACATGCCGTCGTATGCGTGCTCGAATCTGTGCGCTAGCTCGTATCCGTAGCTTGGACGCTCGATGACGAGCCCCAGCAGTGCCCAATGGACAGCCGACTGCATTGGACTGGCGCCTCGTCTGGCACGCTTTTCTACCGCCGATCTTGCGCTCATCTCATGAGATAGCCTATGACTGGCCTACCATGAATAGAAGCGACGTTTCTATCTTTTGTCGGACAGTCACGATGTAGAACATTCAACAGCCTGACTTGTCAGCGCAATTCAACGGTTGCATCATTTGCTCACGTGAAGATTGACGCAGACAGCGATCCGCGGGTATCCCTATCGCGCGACGCGAACGGACGTCGGATAAGCAGCATCGAACGGGGAGCGTCCAGGGATACCGAGCTCCCTCCGTCCATGCGACGGACGTGGAAAGCCCGTTCCCGGGCGCCTGTCGCGACAGCTCACGAGGATGTGCTCGACACTGGCGTGGAGCCGGACCGCGAGAAGGTCGTCCTCGAACTCTCTCCCGCCCAAGTCGATCGAGTGATTCGCAGCGCAGCCGAGGGCGGCAGCATGTCCCTGCTGCTGTCCGGCTTGAGAGACGTCCGCGAGGTACTCGCGCGTGAGCCCAGCCAACTGGATGACAACCGGCTGTCGCGCTCGCTACTCGCGGGCCTGCTGATGCTCGCATCGTTCCCGACCGACGGAACCTACCTGGGCAACGCGGAAATTGCCAGGCTGCTCGATATGAACCCCAGCACCACTCATCGCTACGTTTCCACGCTCGTGGCCGTGGGGCTGCTGGAGCGCGACCCCGCGACGCGGCGATATAGGCTCGTTTGAGCGAGGTCGAGGATCAGGATCAGCCGATGGCGCCTACCCTCGACGAGCATGGTCTCAGCGAAGCACGCGACGTGTCCGATTCGGATTGCATACCTGTCGAAACGGCACGAGAGCTGCGCTGCCTGTGTGCTGAGATAGTCGCTCGCCGCGCTCGGCCCCTGGTCGGTCTGACGCTGGGTGAGGACGGAGTTCAACCAGTGCTCGCGTGTAGCGACGTGCGTGCGCTCGTCGGGCCCGGGGTTCACATCTACCTGATTCGCGACGACGAGCTGCTCTATGGGATGCGTGAGCTGCTCGGCGGACGGCTTGCGGTTGACCGCGGAGCCGTGCGCATCTGGTGGCCTGGCGCAAACGCGCACTGTGACCCCGGCGATCACCCCGCGGTGCTGGCGTTGGAGGGGGAGCCACCCCGGGTCATGCTCGAGGAGCTCGCGCAGCAGCTCGACCTCACCCGCCCGCGCGTGCGGGGACACATCAGGCTGATCGAAGATGCGCGGGCGTTCCTCGAGCACGAGCTGGCCCGAGCGCAGGCGCAAAACCACAGCGTCCACGAGCGTCTTCGCGATATGCAGATCGAGTGCCACAGCCTACGCGCGCGGGCAGAAGCGGCGGAGGCGCGCCTAGCCGCGGACGAGCACCCGCCGGGCCTCGACCGCTCCTAACAATTCACGGCGTCGTGAACGACAGTGGTGCGGGAGCTTCCGCGCGCGCGCCCGCCAGCAACGCCAGCAGCTGCCGGCCCGTGGTTCCGCCGAGCACACGTAGGCGATGCAGTCGATAGAGGTCTTCGTTCGGGTGCGCCCAGCCGGGTACGACCGTCGTGGAGCCGGTGTAGCCCGCCGCCTTGACCGCCGCGACGACCGTAGGGTCATACAGGCCCGACGGATAGCAGAACCAGTTGACGGGAATGTGGTAGCGCTGCTGCAGGATCTGGCGCGCATCGGCTATCTGATAATGCAGCTGTTCGGCGTCCAGGCTGATCAGGCTGGCATGGCTCATGCCCTGGGTATCGAGCTCCCAGCCGGCTGCCAACAGACCGCGAATCTCTTCGGAGCCGAGGCCGCCCTGCGACGGCGGCAGTCCAGTCAGCTGGATGTTCTCGTTGCCGACCCAGCCAAGCTGACGCAGGATCGGCAGGGCCTGTGTGTACTGTGACTGGTAGCCGTTGTCGAAGCTGAGCACAATCGGCTTGCCTGCTCCGAGGGGCACGCCTCGGCGCCAATAGGCATCGGCCTGATCCAACGTCACCGCGTGCCACCCGGCGCTCTCCAGTGCGTGCATCTGTTCGGCGAACTCAGCTGGTTCCACGTACAGGCCTGGAAATGGCGCGCCCGCGGGTGGGGCGGCGATCACGTGGTACATGAGGATCGGGATCGGCGCGGTGCCAGGGGGTCCGACACGCGCGTTGGTGCTCGTGGCGGGTGTATGCGCGCCGGCCGACGCGTGCCTGGCGTGGGTGGCGGAGGATAGGCGACTGGAGTGGGCCGCGGGTTGGTCCGGTCGCGAGCCGCCACCGTACCCGTGTGCGAGCGCGACGATCGCCGCCGCTGCTGCCACCGCGATCAGCGCGCCGGCCAGTACGCGCCGGCGGCGGCGGATTGCTCGCTGGCGCGCCTCGCGGCGTGCTCGCAACGCATCGATATCCATTAATCGCCTCTCAGGCTCGAAGGTAGCGCTCGCCCCGACGGTGGCGGATCGTCTCTCAGCAGTTCCGGCACGGTAACGAGGTGAAAGCCGCGCGCGCGCAGCTTGCCGATGATGACTGGCAGTGCCGCAATCGTCTGCGTGCGCGTGCCGCCGGCATCGTGCATCAGGATGATCGCGCCTGGGTGTGCTCCGGCGAGCGCGTGTTCCACAATCACTGAGACGCCTGGCTGCAGATAGTCCTCAGTATCGACCGACCAGAGGACCATCAGCAGGCGCAGCGCGTGCAGCTCGCGCATCGTGGTCGCGTCATAGGAGCCGTAAGGCGGACGGAACAACACCGGTCTCGGGCCCCCGAGCAATTCGATGCGGGCGATCTGTTCAAACAGCTCTTCACGCTGGTCATGGGCGGACAGCGTTGCCATTTCCGGGTGTGTCTCGGTGTGGTCGCCGATCACATCGCCGTCCCTCAGCTCACGTAACGCTGACGCGCTGAAGTAGCGCAGCATCTCGCCGATCACGAAGAACGTGGCGTGCACGTGCAGGCGCTCGAGCACGCTGAGCACGCCAGGCGTATACGGTCCTGGACCGTCGTCGAACGTCAATGCGATGTCGCGTCCGCGATCTCCGCCTTCTTTGACGAATGGCGTGTACGCGAGCACCGCTTTGACGGCCTCGCCAGGGCTCTCCCGCCGCTTGCCGAGGGGCGCTCGCGTCGCGCCGGCGCCGAGCTGTGTCGCGATGGTGGGCGCTGCGTGTGCGTGATGGGAACCGGACAGCGCAACCAGGACCGCAACCAGCGCGAGCACGCAGAGGAGCACAACGGTGGCCGCGCCGCGGCGGCGGCGGATGAGGGCACGTCGCGCCTGCGCTCCGGCGGGCGAACGCGAGGATTCAGCGCGAGCTTCGCCCGAGGCTCGCTGCTGATCTTCGAAATCCCAGTTCCACCGGCGAGGCATGGCCAGATGCTAGAGGGGGCACCCGCCGGGAGAATGTTGTGGGTGGCCGCGCCCGTTTGGCTTCCTATCCCGGTTCTGGGCCGATCTGCTCGATGAACGCCGCCAGCGCGGCTACCTGTTGCTGCCGGCTGTCCAGGTGTAGGCGCGCCAGCGCCGCGAGCATCGGGGCGGGGTCATAGCCTTTGAGTATGGCCCCCCGAGGGTGGAGCAGCCCTTCGCGCAGGAAGTGTTCGTCGACCAAGATCTTGCGTCCGTCGCGCAGCTTCACGCGGTGACCGGCGAAGCTCGAGAAGCTCGGGGCGAGACCCGGCTTGGTCAGGGTGAGATGGCAAGCCGAGCAGCCATCGGCGACGACCAGGCGCGCGCCCTGCTCGATCAGCTGCTGCTCGTGCGTGAACGGTTCGGTGACGTATGCCGGCACGCTCGAGTGGGAGGCACTCTCGGAGCTCGTCGTAGCGCTCGCGCCGCAGCCCGCGAGCAAGAGCGTCAGCACGGCCGCCAGCAGTGTTTTGGTCGTAGTCATCGCAACCGCAGGCTACGTGATGCCGAAACGAGTACGGCGCTGTGGCGCCGCTATCCTGAACTGGAGCTTCGAGGATGAGCACGAGCCAGATCGCAGAGCCGACCATCGTCGCCGAGCCGTCCAGTGGACGTCATGCGGTCATGGAGTTCGACGTCTCGGGCATGACCTGCGGCTCGTGCGCAACGCGCGTGCAGCGCACGCTCTCGCGCCAGCCCGGAGTCAGTGAGGCGCTCGTCAACTACGCCACCGGACGCGCGACCGTCGAGCTCGAGCCCGGCGCGGTGGACGCCGATCAACTCGCCGCCGCCGTAGAGCGCATCGGCTATGGCGCTTTGCCGGTGGCGCCCAGTGCCACCGAGCAGGCGCGTACATTCGAGGTGCTTGAACAAAGCGAGGCGCGTGAGCAGGCCGGTCTGCTGCGCAGGATCGGCCTGGCAGTGCCGCTCGCTGTGGCGATCGCGGTGCTCACGTACAGCCAGCCACATGACACCACCGCACGCTGGATCGTGGCGGCGCTCGCCGTACCAGTGCAGTTCTGGTGTGGGCTGCCGTTCCTGCGCTCGGCGTGGGTGCGAGCGCGCGCGCGGGCCACCAACATGGACACGCTGATCGCGCTCTCGACACTCGCTAGCTTCGTCTACTCGACGGTCCTGTTGCTCACCGCCAGCCCTGTGTACGAGCATGGTGTGCCGGTCGGCAAGTTCAACATGCCGCTCTGCTACGACATGGGCGCGACGATCATCGCGGCGCTGCTGATCGCGCGCTGGTGCGAGGCCAAGGCTCGCAGCAGCTCCGGGCGCGCGGTGCGCGAGCTGGCGCAGCTCGGAGCCACACAGGCGCGATTGCTCGATCCCGAGGACCCCAGCGCCCCCGAGCGTCTCGTGGGCGTCGAGCAGATACGCCGCGGCGACGTGTTCCGTGTGCGCCCCGGTGACAGCGTCCCCGTCGACGGGATCGTGATCGCCGGCGCCTCCGCCGTCGATGAGTCGATGCTCACCGGCGAGTCGCTGCCGGTGGAGAAGGACGTCGGCGCGCTGCTGACGGGTGCCACCTTGAACGTCGACGGCGTGCTGGAGGCACGTGCGACGGCCGTCGGCGCCGAAACCGCGCTCTCGCAGCTGGTCGCGCTGGTCGAGCGTGCGCAGGTATCCAAGCCCAGGATTCAGCGGGTCGCGGATCAGATCGCGAGCGTGTTCGTGCCGGTCGTGCTCGTGCTTGCGGCGCTCACCGCGCTCGTATGGGTCATCACCGGCGATGGCCTGCAGGGCATGTTCGCCTCGATGCATCTGCAGCGCGGCATCGATGCCACGATCGCAGTCCTAATCGTCGCCTGCCCGTGTGCTCTAGGTCTCGCCACTCCGGTTGCGATTCTCGTGGGCACCGGTCGCGGCGCGAGGCTGGGGCTTTTGATCCGCAGCGCCGAGATCCTCGAGCGAAGCCAGCACCTCGACACGATCGTCCTCGACAAGACCGGGACAGTCACCACCGGCGAGCTCTCGCTCGCCGACGTCTGGAGCGTTGCCGGCGAGGACCCCGATCGCATGCTCGCGCTTGCCGCCTCCGCTGAGGCCGGCTCCGAGCATCCTGTGGCGCTGGCGATCGTGTCCGCCGCGCGCGAGCGCGGCCTCGAGCTCGCGCGCGTCGCTGAGTTCCGCTCGACTCCAGGACGTGGCGTGCGCGCGCTGCTGGACGGCGCCGGGGTATGGGTTGGACGCCCGAGCTCGCTGGACGGCCAGCCAGAGCTCTCGTCGGTGCTAGAGGAGTGGGAGAACAGCGGCCGCACGGCCGTCGTGATCGAGCGTAATGAGCAGATCGTGGGCGCCGTTGCGCTCGCTGACACCGTCAAGCCGGAGGCCCGAGCGGCGATCGCGGGCTTGCGTGGCATGGGCATCGACGTCCAGCTGCTGACCGGCGATAACCCGCGCGCCGCGCGCGCCGTCGCCTCCACCGTCGGTATCGAGCACGTGCTCGCGGGTGTGAGCCCGAGTGGCAAGCTCGAGGAGATAGCGCGGTTGCAGGACGAAGGACACCGCGTGGGGATGGTCGGAGACGGCGTCAACGATGCCGCCGCGCTCACGCAGGCCGACCTTGGGATCGCGATGGGGACTGGCGTTGGTGCAGCGATCGAGGCAGCGGACATCAGTGTGCTCTCCGGCGATCTGCGCGGCGTCGCCCGCGCGCTACGCCTGGCCCGCGAGACCTACACGATCGTGCTGCAGAACCTCGGCTGGGCCTTTGGCTACAACCTGATCGCGCTGCCGCTGGCAATGACCGGACTGCTCAGCCCCGCCCTCGCCGCCGTCGCGATGGGCCTGTCGAGTATCACCGTCGTCACCAACAGCCTGCGGCTGCGGCGCTTCGGTCGTCCCGGACACCCGACCCCGGTGCGCAGCGCCCGTCAGCGGCTCGCGAGCATCGTCACAGCAGCCGCGATCCCCGCCGTGCTGCTTGGCGGCCTCGTGCTCGCCGCTCCCGACTCCTTCGCAGTCCCGCGCACCGCCTCGATCACGCTGCGCGAGCCTGCCGGTGAGACGCTCGAGGTCTACGCGGAACCGCTGCGGCCGGGCAACGTCAACCTGCACTTGTACTTGGAGGGCACGACGAGCGCCCGCGTGGGATACCGCTCGATCTCGATGCGCGCGGTCTCACAGAGTGGCATGCGCGCCAAGGTCACCTTCTACCACGCTGGCACAGGCCATGACATCGCCGAAGTTCGTCTCACGCGCGGAGTATGGGATTTCCACGTCGCGGGCATCGATGGCGCCGGGCGCCAGCTGAATGGCTCGTTCGCGGTGCCGATCAACTGATCTTTGCGAACGCGCTAAGCGTGTGCGGCGAGGCTGTAGCCGGCCTCTTCGACGGCAACTCGGACGGCCTCGCCGTCAACGTCGTTGCCGCGCACGCGGACCGCGCCGCTGGCGAGGTCGACCTCGACGCTGCTCACTCCGCGAAGCTCGCCGAGCTCGGCAGTGACAGCCGCGACGCAATGCTGGCATGACATGCCCTCAACGTTGTAGGTGCGCAGCTCAACGTCGTTCATCGAACATAATTTTACTCAGGTTGGAGACGTCTGGCAGCGGTTCGCCGCCGAATGCGTGAGAATCACTGCATGCACGTCACCGCCAAGGCCGACTATGCCGTGCGAGCAGTAGTGGAGCTCGCCGACAGTGCCCAGGATTCACCGCGCAAGGTCGATGAAGTCGCGCGGGCGCAGAGCATCCCCGTGTCTTTCCTCGAGAATATCCTCACGCAGCTGCGCTCCTCGGGGATCGTCCGCAGCCAGCGTGGCCCCGAGGGGGGCTACTGGCTTGCCCGGCCGGCCGCTGAGGTCAATCTCGCTGACATCATCCGTGCCGTCGAGGGTCCGCTGGTGGGCGTTCGTGGGCAGAGACCGGAGGAGGTTGAGTACGCCGGTTCGGCCGAGAGCCTGCAGCAGGTATGGATCGCGCTGCGCTCCAATCTGCGCAAAGTGCTCGAGAACGTGACAGTTGCCGATGTGGCTGAGGGCAAGTTGCCCAAGGATGTCCTCGCGCTCACTCGCGCCGAGGAAGCCTGGCAGACGCGCTAACTCATACATCGGCAGTTACATCAAAACCTGCATATCGAGCCCGCCAGGGGGTAGAGCGTCCCCTACATTCAGACGTCCTCTCGGGTACCCTGTCAAGGGTCGCGGCAATGCATTGTCAAGGGTTATCCCAGTGTGAGTCCTTGTTTCCGCCGGCGCCACTAGTCCCCCCCAAAGGAGGTCCCTCCCCGATGTCAGCCCCGCCCACAGCCGTTTCGTCCGCTCCGAGCCCTTCGGCTGCGGAGGCTACCGAGGCCGCCGAGGCCGCCGTTCAGGCGATCACCGGTGCAGCCAATCAGGACGTCACGTTCTCGCTCGCGCTGACGCAGGACCAGAAGGACATTCGCGACTGGGTTCACGGCTTTGCAGCGGACGTCGTGCGCCCCGCGGCGCATGAGTGGGACGAGAAGGAGAAGACTCCCTGGCCGATCATCCAGGAGGCGGCCAAGATCGGGCTCTACGGCTTCGAGGGTCTCGCGCAGTTCTTTGCCGACCCGACAGGGCTGATGTTGCCGATCGTCAACGAGGAGCTGTTTTGGGGCGACGCCGGCATCGGCATGTCGATCATGGGCACTGCGCTGGCGGTGGCAGCGATCTTCGGCCAGGGCTCGGGCGAGCAGATCGGCGAGTGGATCCCGCGGTGCTTCGGCACCGTCGATGAGGTCAAAGTAGCTGCCTTCTGTGCCTCCGAGCCGAACGCGGGCTCGGACGTCTCGGGAGTGCGTACCCGCGCCAAGTTCGACGAGGCGACGGGCGAGTGGGTCATCAATGGCCAGAAGGCATGGGCGACCAATGGCGGGATCGCCGACGTACACGTCGTCATCGCCACGGTCGATCCCGAGCTTGGCTCCAAAGGTCATGCTGCGTTCGTCGTACCGATGAGCGAGGCGAAGGGCATCTCCCAGGGCACCAAGGTCTCCAAGCATGGCCTACGCGCTTCGCATACCGCCGATGTCTTCCTGGACGACTGCCGTGTGCCGGCTGGATACGTGCTCGGCGGCAAGGAGAAGCTGGACGAGCGGCTCGCGCGGGTACGCGAGGGCAAGAAGGGCAAATCCCAGGCCGCTATGCAGACCTTCGAGTCTTCCCGGCCAACAGTCGGTGCCCAGGCGCTCGGCATTGCCCGGGCTGCTTACGAGTACTCGCTGGAGTACGCCAAGGAGCGCGAGCAGTTCGGCCGCAAGATCATCGAGAACCAGGCCGTCGCATTCACCCTGGCGCGGATGAAGCTGGAGATCGACGCCGCGCGCCTGCTCGTCTGGCGCGCCTCCTGGATGGGTCGCAGCGGCGTGAAATTCGAGAACGCCGAGGGCTCGATGAGCAAGCTCAAGGCCGGTGAGGTCGCTGTGTGGGTGACCGAGCGCGCGATCCAGATTCTCGGCGGCAACGGCTACACCCGCGAGTTCCCTGTCGAGCGCTGGCACCGCGACGCGAAGATCTATGACATCTTCGAGGGAACCGCTGAGATACAGCAGCTGGTGATCGCTCGCGCGATCTCGGGGATGCACATAAAGTAGCTCCGGCCCCGCCTGCGGCGGCCCGGCATCCTGACGAGGATCCTCGAATCATCGTCGTTGCGAGCACCAGTACGATCCTGCTTAAGACAGCATCGAAGATGTGCGCGGCTCGTAACCTTCGGACTCGTCAGCCAGCCCTTGCCAAGCTCATCCTCCGACAGCACGGGCGACAGCGACCGGCCACGCGGTAGGTCAAGCGATGGCCCAGGGGAGGACTGGCCGGACGCGACGGTCACGGCGAGCGCACAGCTACCCGAGCTCGATGAGCGTGCGTTTGCCGCGCTGGGTGAGGTAGGCCGCGGCTGGGCGGGGTGCATGCCTGCGCGGGCGGTATGGGAGCGCGCGCTGCCAGTCGATCGTCACCTTGATTTCGCCGATCCACAGCAGTCGCGCGCCGGACGCTTCCTCCACATCCGCAGCGTGGGGCGTGAGGCGGACGACGACGAGCTCGAAGCGACGGCCGAGGCGGGAGAAGGTGACTCGCGGTCGGGCCACGTGGCCTACGCGCTGCGGCAGGTGCTGATCGGCCCAGCGCTGCGCAGCACGGCGATCGCCGAGGAGCTGATGGGACGCCTGCTCGCCCTCGCCGTACTCGCGCCCGACGCGCTCTCCTCGGTCGCCTACGGGCCAGAAGCGATGATGGCGATCCTCGTGCTCGCCGGCTCGGGCGAGCTGAAGCTCTCGCTGCCGATCGGGGTGGCCCTCGCGGTGCTGATGCTCTCTGTCGGCCTCGGCTACCGCCAGGTGATCAAGGCCTACCCGCACGGCGGGGGCTCCTACATCGTCGCGAGCGACAGCCTGGGGCACCAGTGGGGGCTGCTCGCGGGGGCCGGGCTGATCGTCGACTACATCCTCACCGTCGCCGTGTCGGTCGCGTCCGGGGTGGAAGCCGTCACCTCGGCGATCCCCTCGCTCGACTCGGCGAGGGTGGTGATCGGCCTGGTGGTGATCGTGCTGCTGGTGGCCGGCAACCTGCGCGGCGTACGAGACGCCGGCGCCGCCTTTGCCGCTCCGACCTACCTGTTCGTGGCCGCGATCGCGCTGGTCGTGATCGCCGGTCTTATCAAGGCGAGCTCCCATGACTTTCACCCCGCCACCGCGGCGCCCCACCGGGCAATCGAGGCGGTCGGCGTGCTGCTACTGCTGCGCGCGTTCGCCTCTGGGGCGACGGCGATGACCGGGATCGAGGTGATCTCAAACGCGGTCCCGGTCTTCCGCCCTCCGCAAGCCAGGCACGCCCGCCAGACCCTCACGGTGATGATGGGGCTCTTGATCTCGATGTTCGTCGGCGTCGTGCTCGTCGCCCACTTCGACGGCGCCTCCCCAGGGGGTAGCCAGACGGTGCTCTCGCAGATCGCACACGACAGCGTCGGCGGCGGTATTCCCTATGGCTTCGTGCAGGTGGCGACCACGCTCGTGCTGCTGGTCGCCGCCAACTCTGCGTTCAACGGCTTTCCACGGCTTTTGTATTTCATGGCTCGTGACGGCTACGTCCCTCGGCTGTTCCTGCGCATGGGCGATCGCCTCGCGTTCAGCAACGGCATCCTCGTGCTCGCCGTCCCCGCGGCCGTGATCTACGCAGCCTTCGGAGGGGAGACGGCCCCGCTGATCCCGCTGTTTGCGATCGGTGTGTTCCTCGCCTTCACGCTCGCCCAGAGCGGGATGGTCGCGCACTGGTGGCGCCACCGCGAGAGAGGGTGGCGCTCCGCTTTGGCCACCAATCTGCTCGGCGCGGTCCTCTCGGGGCTGGTCGTCCTGATCGCCGCGATCACCAAGCTCACCGAGGGCGCCTGGGTCGTGGTGGTGCTGGTCCCGCTGATCGTGTTGGCGTGCGGGCGCGTCCACGCACACTACGTGAGCGCCCGCGAAGCGCTCACGCCACGACCCGACGCGTCAGGAGGAGAGGTGGGCGGGCACAGGCGGAGCACTCCCGTGACGCCGCCCCGGCTGCGGCCAGAGGTCTCCGCGCTCCTGGCCGAGGCGCAGGATGACCCATCCGAGGTGCACAGCTTCGCCGTCGTCCCCGTCGCGGTGCTCGACCTCGCCGCTCTGCACGCGCTCGCCTACGCAGTCTCGCTTGCCCAGCCGGTGCTCGCGCTGCACATGAGCCCCACCGAGGAGGAGGCCGAGCGCTTCCACCGCGCGTGGCAGGCGTGGGGCGACCATTTGCCGCTCGAGGTCGTCGTATCCCCCTATCGCTCCACGGTCACACCGCTGGCCAACTACATAGCCGCGTTGCACCGCCAACGCCCCGACATCACCCTCACGCTCGTCGTACCAGAGATCGTCGTCGCCAAGCCCTGGCAGCGGATCCTGCACAACCGCATCGCCACACGCCTGCGCGCCTCCCTCATCGCCTACGAAGGAATCGTCATCACCACCGTGCCATTCCACCTGCCCCGGTAAGCCGGGTGAGCGTCAGGATCGAGACGGAGCCTGGGGCTCTCGGGGCAGGAGACGCAACTGGGGATCGTCGATATCCCTCGAAGACACCAGGTCATGGAGGTCGCATGCGCACCCGATCTGGCCTGCGGAGCGGGCCCCGGGAAGGCTTCGCTGCGGCGAAGCCTTCCGCGTACTGCGTCTACCAGGCCTGGTCTGCGCCGCAGTGCGGGCACATCACGCTTGTCGAAACACTCGCACAGAACAGGTAGCCGCAGCCGCACGTGTAGGAGGCGCGATCGATCGGGCCACCGGCGTCACGCACACGCCGGACGGCTAGATCGCAGGGTGCGAGGACGCTCTCGCGTGCGGGCTCGTATGTGGGCTCAGCCGCCGGAAAACCACGTCCCGGGTGTTCTCTACGCGAACGGTGGTGTCGTGACTGGCGGAGGGGGTGCAGGAGGCTTGCTCTCATGATCGGCTACGACCTACAACGTCATTCACGCTCGAAGGTTTCGCTCTGCATGCCCGATTTCCTCGTCTCGCCGCTCGCCCGGCGGCGCTGGGGCCGTGGGCCGGTCGCTTACGCGGGCGCAAACGGGGTTTGCGATACTTGCCGACGATGAACCCCGCGCGCAAGCGAACAGTGCGCCTGGTGGTGGCGTTGAGCGCGGCCGTCGTGTTGGCCAGCGCCCTGATCTACACGAGCTTCAGCGCCGCCAGCCCAGCATTGACGCCCAGTCAACTGGTCCGCGAGGCTCAACCCGGTCGCAGCTATGAGCTGACCGGCACCGTGGTCGCGGGCTCTGTGCATCGCGAAGGCGCCGTCCTGCATTTCGCCGTGGAGGACCGGGTGGGGGGAACTACGGTCCCGTTGGCCTATACGGGGGTTGTCCCCGACCCGTTTCGAGCAGGCCGCGAGGTGATCGTGAACGTCGAGAAGCAAGGCAGCCGCTACATCGGCGAAAACAACTCGCTGATAACGAAGTGCCCCTCCAAGTACAAGACCGCTCCGCCGAGCGAGAACCAGAACTCCTGAGTGTCCTACCGGACGGCGGACACGACCGGCGCGGGCCGTAGGCACTGATGGCGGACCTCGGGTTCGCATGTCTGGTGCTGGCGCTCGTCGTGTGTGCCTACGGCATTGGCGCGTCCTTGTACGGCGTACGCAGCCGGCGCGTAGAGCTCTCGGAATCCGGGCGGCGCGCCGTGTATGCGCTCGCGGGGGTACTGACCGCCGCGATGATCGTGCTGGAGATCGCATTCCTGGGAAACAACTTCGCCTTCAACACGGTCGCCGACACCTCCAGCCGCACCACCCCGGCCCTCTACCGTGCCGCCGCCGTGTGGTCCTCGCAGGAAGGCTCGCTGCTGCTGTGGGCGTGGCTGATGTCGCTGTGGTCCAGCCTGGCGTTGTTCCTTACGCGTAAGCGTCTGCGCGATGTAGCCGCGTACGCGACCGCGATCATGCTCGGCTTCGGCGGCTTCTTCGTGGCGCTGATGGTCTTCTACGCCAACCCGTTCGCGACCACCACCCCAGCACCGCCGGAAGGCGTCGGGCTCGATCCGCTGCTGCGCTTTCCCACGATGATGATCCATCCCCCGATGCTCTATTCGGGGTACACGCTCTGCACGATCCCGTTCGCGTTCGGGATGGGAGCGCTGTTGGCACGCCGGGTGGACGCCGACTGGATCAAGGCGATCCGCCGCTTCGCGTTCGCCGCCTGGCTATTTCTGGGGGTGGGCATCTTGCTGGGGGCCCTGTGGTCCTACTCAGAGCTCGGCTGGGGCGGCTATTGGGGCTGGGACGCAGTCGAGAACGCCTCGCTGATGCCATGGCTGACGGGCACGGCGTTCCTGCACTCGCTGATGATCCAGGAGAAGCGGGGCATGTTGAAGGTGTGGAACGTCTCGCTGGTGCTGGCTACCGGCACGCTCGCGATCATGGGCACCTTCCTCGTGCGCAGCGGGATCCTCGACTCGATCCACGCCTTCGGCGGACATACCCTAGGCGTGCCGTTCGTGTGCTTGATCGCACTGATGATCGCCGGCTCGATCTACCTGGTGGTCTCCCGGCGTGAGATGTTGCGCTCTGAGCATCGTCTGGACTCGCTGCTCTCGCGCGAGTCGGTCTTCCTCGCCAACAATCTCGTGCTCGTTGGGTTGTGCTTCGTGATCTTGTGGGGTACCTACTTCCCGTTGATCTCCGAGGCGCTCACAGGCCAGGAAGCATCGGTCGGGCCGCCGTGGTTTGACCGCTACACGGTGCCGCTGGCGTTGATCTTGGTGCTGCTCAGCGGAATCGGGCCGGTGATCGCGTGGCGACGCGCGACCTGGGCCAATGCCCGCCGCAATTTCCTCGCACCGATCCTCGCCGCAATCGGGATGCTCCTGGTGCTGGAGCTGTTCGTGCCCGCCGATCCCACGCAAAAGCCGCTCGCGACCGCCATGTTCTGCTGTGCGGCGTTCGTGTTCGGCAGCATCGGACAGGAGTTCTTTCGCGGGACGCGCGCGCGCCGCGCGATGGCCGGCGAGGCCCCGCCAGTAGCGCTACTGGGTCTTGTCAGGCGCAATCGCCGTCGCTACGGTGGCTACATCGTGCACATCGGCATCGCCGTGCTGTTCGTCGGCGTCGCCGCCTCTTCGTCCTTCCAGCACGCCTCGCAGCTTGGGCTCTCGCCCGGCCAGTCCACCCGCGTCGGTGCTTATGAGATCCGCTACGTGCGCCCCACGGCCACGATTACGCCGAAGTACGACTCCGCCCACACGGGCTCGACGCTCAGCCTGGGGGCAATCCTGGACGTGACCAAGCACGGGCACCACGTGGCCACGCTCAACCCCAGCGAGGGCTACTACGCCTCCGAGGAAGCCAGCCAAGGAACGGTCGGCAGCCTGATCGGCGGCCAGCCCGTCAGCCATGTGGCGATGGATGAGAGCCTCACGCGCAACGTGTGGACGGCGATCGAACCGGACATCGAAACGCCCGCCCTGAAGCAGATCGTCAAGGCCGGCAACAGCACGCTGCCCCCCGAAGACGCGGTCGTGGCGATTGCGTACATGGCACGCGCCTACCTCAAGAACCCGCCACGTGCGCAATTCAACTTCCTCGTCTCGCCGCTGGTCATGTGGATCTGGATCGGCGGGCTGATCGTGCTGGGGGGCGGACTGATCGCGCTCTGGCCTGCACCGAGCACAGTGCGTCGTCGCGTCGCCGCACGCTCGCGTGCTCGCGCCGTGAGAGGCTTGGCTCGCGCTTGACGCTCGAGCGTCAAGCGCGTCTGACATGCGGTGGGCTTCCTGAGCGCGATTCTCACACTGGTGCTGGTTGGGCTAGTGGTGCTCGTGGTCAGCGAGCCGCTACGCCGTGCGCGCCGTGTACAAGCATCGGGGGCCGCTTCGAGCCTCGCGTCGCGGATGGAGTACGGGGGGGCTGAGTCGCCGCCGTTTGACCGCCAGGAGGAGCTCGAGGCGGCACGCGAGGCCAAGTACCGCGAGATTCGAGACGCAGAGCTCGACTACCGCACGGGCAAGCTCTCGCGCGATGACTATGAGGCGATAGACGCCGATCTGCGCTCGGAGGCGATCGAGATCCTCAATCGTCTCGAGCCCTCAGGCCCAGTCGAGCCCTCAGGCCCAGGGAGCCTTGAGCAGCAGGAAGGCGTTCAGGAAGAACAGCACGGCGAAGAAGATCGTCCAGCGATTTAGGTTGCGCTCGACCAGCGATCCGCCGCCCAATGGCCCCGTACCGCTCCCGACCCCGAAGGCGCCAGACAGGCCCGAGTCCTTGCCCGAGTGCATCAGCACCAGGAAGATCAGGACTATCGCTATCGCGACCTGAATGACCGAAAAGATCGTTTCCACGAGCTCAGAATATCGCTTCTTGCGCCGCTGTGGATAGCGCCGGTTGGAGTGGAGCGTGGGCAGGAGTGACGTCCAGCGTCCAGAAAACGCAGCGGATAGGCTGTACAACCGCGACCCTTCCGCCTTCGCTTTCGTTACGGTCCCGCATCACGCGTATGCCGCACACCATGGAATTCGAGCTCACGAAGATTTGCCGGCACGATTACGAATCCTTTACGGATTCATGGTTCGCTGCCGATAAGAATCCCGGTGGGCGTACCCCGCGACTGTGGGCGAGCTGCGCCGACCACGAATATGGGACGCCCCTGAGATGATCGAATACCGCGTATGCCGCCCTTGAACCGCGCCCGCCGGCGGGCTCTGCGCGCGATCCTTTCCGCCGTTGCCGGGGGCGGGTTGACCGCGGCCGGCATCGGAGGTCCGCTGGCCAGCGAAGCGCTCGCCGCCACCCCGGTGGCCCCAGAAGGCGCCTCGCCGGCCGTCGAATCGGGTGGGGCCAACCCGGAAACCGAAACCAGCTCGTCGTCGACCACGACGTCGACGACGCCGGCCCCGACGACTACGCCTGCGGAACCCACGACGGCCCCGACCTCGAGTACTCCGACCGCAACCACGCCGACATCGACCGCGCCAACGACGACCGCCGCGCAGCCCGCTACGCCCGCGCCGGCTGCTTCAGAAGCTCCCGCGGTGGTGCTGCAGCGCAAACAGAAAGTCAGCGCCAGCGCACCCTTGAACCCCACCCAGACGACGACGGGCGAATCGACGAGCCAGCACGAAAAGTCGACCAAGCCAGCCAAGTCAACGAAGAAGAAGGCTTCTGGCCCCAACGGCGTCGCGTCATCGCCGCAGATGGTGGCCGCTGAGGCGGGGCAGCTCGTGGCGATGCTTGCCTCCGCGGAAGCCTCCGACCAGGCACTCGGCTTCTACCGCATCCCGTTGTTCCTGCTACCCATCTACAAGGCGGCGGCGGTTCAGTACGGGGTGCCATGGCAGATCCTCGCCGCGATCAACGAAATCGAGACCGACTACGGCAGCGATCTGTCGGTCTCCACCGCCGGCGCGGTCGGGTGGATGCAGTTCATGCCCAGCACGTGGCTGCAGTACGGCGTGGACGCTCTCAACGCGGGCTACGCGGACCCGTACAACCCGGTGGACGCCGTCTTCGCCGCGGCGCGCTACCTACGGGCCGCGGGAGCCGCGACCAACCTGCGAGCCGCGATCCTCGCCTATAACCACTCCGAAGAATATGTCGAATCGGTACTGCTCCGGGCCAAGCTGATCTCCACCTACCCCAAGGGTGTGATCGCCACGCTCACCGGCCTGATCGACGGCCGTCTACCAGTGACGGGTAAGCGGGTCGCCTGGAATCCGCTGCCAGTCGCTCTCCCCTCCACCTCCAGTGCCACCGCAAACGCGACGGCGGTCCCGAGCTCGAGCGCAGCCAGCGGAGCGGCTGCTTCGTCAAGCGGCACATCCGCGTCGGGCGCGGGCACCCCAGGCTCATCCGCGGCACTGTCGCCGGCAGCGGCCGCGGCCGCCGCGACCGGCCACGACGCCGGCACATCGCAATCCCTGCAGCTGATCGAATTGCTGAGCTCCCCGCACTCTTCCGTGGTCGCCGTGCAGGATGGACGTATCGTCCACATCGGGGATTCCCGCAAGCTCGGCAAGTACGTGGTGCTGCGCGACGTCTACGGCGATGTGTTCACATACGCGGGGCTCGGCAGCATCGCCCCCACATATGTCCTGCCCAAGACGCCCGTCACACGCGCCAAGTCGCCGGTCGTCGAAGCAGCCAGCACGCATGGTCCCGCTCCCTCACAGCCCGCCAGTGCGGGAATCCAGTCGCCGTTCACGCTGCACGTCAAGCAGGCGCTGGCGCCAGCCGCTTCCGCCCAAGCTCAGGTATCTGTCCCGACAGACCAGCAGGAAGAAGCGCCGGCAGGCATGGACAAGGTTCGCCTGTTCGCTCACCCGGGTAACCTCGACGCACGCGCGGCGGCTGTCGCGAGCGCCGCTAGGAAGGCTCGAGACTCTCGCGCCGGCAAGCCGCTGGCGCTGCGCGCGGGGTCGGTGGTCGCGTCGGGCACCATCCTCGGTCGCGTACGGGTGCCACCTGGGGCGAAAGATGGTCACCTGCGCTTCGCGGTCCGTCCCTCCGGTGACACCGAAACGATCGATCCAGCCCCGATTCTGGCGAACTGGGCGCAACTGCAAACGGCGCTGCACCCACAGGGCGCGAAGGCGACGAACGCCCTGCTCGGGGCGACCGCAAGCGACGCCTTCCTCCTGTCCAAGGCCCAGCTCGAGCGTGCGGTGCTCTCCGATCCAGGGATCACGCTCGACGCTTGCGGGCGCCACGAAATCGCCTCGGGTATGGTCGACAGGCGTGTCCTGGCGGTGCTCGCGTTCCTTTCACGCAGCGGGCTGGAGCCCACGGTCAGTGCGTTGCACTGCACAGCACGCCAGTTCTCCGGTGCGCGCTCCGCGAGCTACACGAACGATGAAGTCGACATCTCCGCGATCAACGGCACCACGATCGCCGGCCACCAAGGCCCGGAAACGATCACAGACCTCACGATCCGTACGCTACTGACGCTACCAAGCGAATTCGTGCCGCAAGAGATCGCAAGCCTGATGCGCTACCCGGGCTCGCCGAGCACGCATGCCTCGGCCGCCGATGCGAACCACATCCATCTCGAGTTCCGCCCGGCTACTCGCACAACCACGCTCAATCCCGCCGCGGCTGCCACGGCAGCGCACTCGGCGCGCGCTGGTCGCACTGCGCCGTCCCCGCTGGTCACGACGAGCGTCCTCAGTGCCGCCCAGTGGAACCAGCTGATGCAGCGCGTGGGAGCCATCCCGATGCCGGCGCTCTCCACCAAGCCGAGCTCATCCGCCGTGCCAGACCCCAAGTCTCGTCACTGACGCGCCAAGCAAGCCGTCCACAGGACAGCAAGGCGCAGCGTCGCCGCGGGTTCCTCCGAGAGCGTGCTCCGCTCCCGGAGGCTTGACATCGTCACAGCAGACAGTCACTAGCCGGCTGTGGGTGGCGCTCCGCCGGCTCCCGGCGCTCCAGGTGCACCGTGGGCTCCGGGAGCGCCACGGAACGCTCCTGCGAGATCCACCTGGCATTTGGACTCGGCGGCTTTGAACTTGGTGCCGTTCGTGTTCAGGTCCTTACTGTTGAAGATGGGCCCCTTGCCCGTTGTGTTCGCGTTGGGGATGTTCACGCCGTTTGCACGCATGCACGTGGCGAACTTAGCCAGCGCCTGTTTGATCGCCGGGCTGCCGAAACGATTCCTGCCATTGGCGAAGACTCCCGTGCCGCCACATTTTTTGACAGCGGCTTCATATTGGGATTTGCTTACCCCTTGCGGCAAGAAGGAACGACGGGTTCCCGGCGACGGGCGTTGCCCGGGTGTGAATTTGGGCAGCGTGATGCCATTCTTCTGCAGGCATTCGCGCAGGGCCGTGAACCGACCCCCGAGGGCTCCCGGCGCTCTGCCGGTCGTGGATGTCTTGGCGCTCGCTGGGGCCGTGGATGTGGAGGAAGAGCTCGCCGATGAGCCTCCGCACGCCGCTAGCGCGAGGCTGGCCAGCACCACGAGAATGACGGCCGCGGCCGGTGGGGTGCATTTACGTCTGCTGCTGATGTTTTGAGACATGGAGCTCCTTGTCGATGTTCGTGCTCCCGCACATGCAGCGTGCTGCCACACGGTCGGTACGCCAAGATGGTGTGCGTTGCGGCTAAGCCTTGCCTAAGCCTCCTCAGCCGCCGCTGCCAAACAGGGATGGTTCGCTGTCCTTGGAGCCACCGGTGCCCGATCTGGCGCCGCCGAACAGGGCAGCGAGGCCGCCACCGCCAGAGCCGACGCTGATCGATTCCGCGCTGAGTGCTCCATTCGCGCCGCTGGTGCCAGTGACCGTGACGGTTTCGCCTGGATGGATAGCCGAGACGCCTGCCTTGACCGTCTTGGTCACACTCGTGCCGGAAGAGGTTGTGACCTTGAGGGTATTGCCTTCGGAGTTCGTCACATACAGCGTGCTCCCAGCCAGATAAGCAACGGTTCCGGCGGTTGGTCGCGTGTTGCCGGCGGCAGCGCCGGCGAAGCCACCGAAGCCACCGGCCGCAGCGCCCGCGCCGCGCCCGCTCGCGTTGGCGCTGCTACCGCGCAGTGCCGCAAAGCGCGAGGCCAGACTCGACGCGGCACCGCCGGCAGGGCTCGATGCGGTTTCGCCCTTCTCCACGAGCACGCCGCCGATGAAGCCGCAGGCGATCAACAGCGCACCGAGCAACGCGAGGAACATGGGATTCCCGCCCGTGCCCAGCAGGCGCCGGCGTGGGCGAGGAGGCAGCTCCTCGGGGTCCTCTAGCCAGTCGTCCTCGTCTGCGACCGGCTGGTACACCGAGCGCTCGTATGCCGGTACCGGTGTCTGGACGGCCGTGTCCGGGGCCGGGGGCTGCTCAGCGGCGGCTTGCTCGTACGGCATGGTGGGCTCGTGCTCGGGCATTGCAGGCTCCTGGTGGGGTGGAGTTGGGTCACTCAAAGCGCAGCGCTTCGATCGGTCGCAGGCGGGCGGCGCGGGCTGCCGGATAGGTGCCGAAGAACAGTCCGGATGCCAATGCGGCGCCGAAAGCTAGAAAGATCGAATAGGTGGCGATCTCGGGGTGCACCCCCGCGATTTCGAACTGACTGCCGATCACGCCGACCGCCACTCCGCAGATGCCGCCAAACAGCGACACGAGCATCGCCTCCGTCAAGAACTGAGTGAGGATGTCCGCGCGCCTGGCGCCGACTGCCTTGCGGATGCCGATCTCCCGTGTGCGCTCGGTGACGCTCACGAGCATGATGTTCATCACGCCGATCCCGCCGACCAGCAGCGAGATCGCGGCGACCTCGCCGAGCAGCGTGGTGAACACGCTGCTGGTGGAGCTCGAGGTCCCAGCAGCGAGCCTTGGTTGAGCACGCTGAAACCCGGTTCGGCTGTGTCTTTGATCCTGTGACGTTCCTCGAGGATCGTCGTGACCTCAGCTTCGGCGGCGTTGAGCGTGGATTCGGAGGTGGCCTGCACGGTGATCGAGTCGATCGGCCCGACGCCAGTGAGCGAGTCCTGCACGGTCGTGATCGGTGCCATCACGACGTCATCCTCGTTGGTGGTGCCGTTAGTGCCCTTTTTGGCGAGAACGCCGACCACTTCGTAGTTGCTGCCGTTGACCTTCATGTTCTGCCCGACGGCGCTCGCGCCGCCGAATAGTTCCTGCACGACTTCTTGGCCGATGACCGCCACGCGCCTGTGCTTGCTGACGTCTTCGGCGGTGAACGAGGCGCCTTCGGCGATCTTGTAGGTATGCGCGGTCAGGTAGGAGGGCGTGGTGCCAACGAACGAGGATGGTTCGAAGCTCGTGCTGTCATAGACGAGCGACACGTCGCTGGCGTCCACCACCGGTGAGGCGCTCTTGACGTCCGGCGCGAGGCTTGGGCTCTGTAGTGCTTCGGCGTCGGCCTTGGTCAGTGAGATCGTCCCCGCGGTGCTCGCCCGTGCGCCGAAGCGAAAGCCGCCGCTGGCTTGCACCACGAGCACATTCGTACCGAGGCTCTGGATCGTTGACTGGACGGCCTTGGATGAGCCGTTGCCGACGGCGATCAGCACGATCACCGAGGCGACACCGATCGTCATCCCGAGGATCGTCAGGCCTGAGCGCAGCTTGTTCGCGGTGATGCCGCTCCAGGCAATGCGCAGCATCTCCGCGCCGATCATGTGTGCGCCTCCACGGCAGGGACCTCGAGCGGGCGGTGATGGGCGGACTTCAACGCGTGTGGCGCGGGCGGAGCGTCGTGCACGCCCGCCATACGCTGGTCCTCCACGATTTCGCCATCGCTGAGTCGGACGATTCGCTTGGTCTGTTCGGCTACGTCCGGCTCGTGGGTGATCAGTACGACCGTACGTCCCTCCTCGTTCAGGCGAGCAAAGATCCGCAGGACGTCCTCGGTGGCGTGCGAGTCGAGGTTCCCGGTTGGCTCGTCGGCGAGGATCAGCGACGGGTTGGTCACGATCGCGCGCGCCACGGCCACGCGCTGCTGCTGGCCTCCCGATAGCTCTGAGGGCTGGTGGCGCATGCGGTTGGCCATCCCCACCGAGCGCAGCGCTCGTTCGGCGCGCTTTCTACGCTCGGCGCCTCGCAGGCCAGCGTACGCGAGCGGCAGCTCGACGTTGGCCAGCGCGCTGGTGCGCGCGACCAGATTGAAGCTCTGGAAGACGAATCCGATCTTGCGGTTGCGCAGGTCGGAGAGGTCGTCCTCATCCATCTGGCCGACGTCCACACCGTCGATCAGGTAGCGGCCGCTCGTCGGAACATCCAGACAGCCGAGGATGTTCATCAGCGTGCTCTTGCCGCTGCCCGAGCTGCCCATGATCGCGACCAGATCGCCAGTATCGATGCGCAGCGAGACGCTGCGCAGCGCACGCACCCGGATCTGTCCCAGGTCGAACGTCTTCGTGACGTTGTGCACCTGTATCACCGGACGTCGCGCACGAGACGGGTCGCGCCGCGCGGAGATCTCCGCGGACACTTTGCGCTGCACCAGGGGCTCGCTGCGAGGGACGCGCGAACCGGATGGCACGCGTGAGCGTCGGCTCAGGCGCATCAGCCACCGCCCCTGAAGAACGCCGCGCCGCCGCCGGGAAGGCCGCCACCCGCCGCTGCGCCCAGGCCGGCGGCGCCCAGGCCACCCGCTCTGCCGAGCCTCGAGCTGAGGCTCGTGCTCGAGCCGGCGGTGCTCGCCGCCGGGAGGACCACCGTTTCGCCCGCCTTCAGGCCGCTCGCGATGATCGTCGAGGTGTTGCCGGCCAGTCCCGTGAGCACTCGCTGGCGAACTTGCTTGCCGCCGCGCTCGACCGTCACCTCGTCAACGGAGATCGCGCTGGTGGGGACGTTGAGCCCTTCGGCCTGCTTGACGACGACTTCAGCAGTCGCGCTCATCCCGATCTTCAACCCGGACACCAGCTGGTCCAGCTGGAAGGTGACGTCGTAGCTGACCGCGCCGCTGGTACTCGTGGAGAGCAGCGCGACTTCGCTGACGTGAGCTGCCAGTTTGCTCCCGCTGAGAGCTTCCACGGTGACCGTGGCGATCTGGCCATCTTTGACGCTGCCGATTTCCGATTCGCTCAGCGCCACCACCAGCTGCATCGAGCTGAGGTCGCTCAAGACCGCCAACGATGAGCTGGAGGAACCAGTTGAGCCGGTCGAGCTGCTGGAGCCAGTTGCAGAGCGGGCTGCGGAAGATGCTCCGCTTGCGCCAGTCGCGCTCGATCCAGATCCGCTGGATGAGCTACTGGCGCTCGATGCTCTGGTCGTACCGCTACCGGACACGACTTCGCCGACCTGGCCGCCGAGCGAGACGATCGTGCCGCTCTCCGGCGCGTACAGCTTGGTGTCCTGGACTGCCTGTTCGTCGCTCTGCACGGTCAGCGTGTCGCTCCTGACGGCCGCTTTGGCAGATGCGAGGTTCGCTTCACGCGTCGCCGTGCTCAGCGTGGATTTGGACGAGGCGCCGTCGGAGCTTGTTTGCTTGGTGTCGCGTTCGTGGCCCGTGGATGTGCTGTTGCTCGGGGAGCTGCCCGATCTCGAGGTCGTGCGTTTGCCCGGCGAAGTGGTGGTCGGTGTGGTTTTGGCAGGTGTGCCGCTGGCTGGGGTGGTGTTGGCTGGGGTGGTGCTAGCCGGGGTGGTGCTCGCAGGTGTGCTGCTGGCTGGGGTGGTAGCCGGTGGTGCGGCGCTCGTGGGCGCGGTTGTGGCAGGGGTGTCGCTCGGCGCCGTCGTGGTGCTCGCTGGACTGGTAGGCGAGGTGTAAGTGGGAGTGCCCGTTGCGGTGGCGGTGTAGGAGACGCGCGCGTCGCTCGCCGACGCAGCGGACGCTGCAGAGGCGTTGCCCGCGCCAGATCCGCTGGAGCTTGCACCGGTTGAGCTTTCGCCGTTGGTTTCTTGCTCCTTGGCGAGGTTCGCTTCGGCCGATTGCAGCGATGCCTTGGCCTGTTCGAGCGTGACTTCGGCGCTTTGCGGGTCCAGCGTGGCGAGCAGCTGGCCCTGCGCGACATGCTCGCCCTGGGTGACGTAGATGTGGGTGACCGTTCCACTGGTCTTGAAGCCGAGATTCAGCTGGCTTGCGGCTTGTAGGTTGCCACTGCCCGACACCGTCGACTGAACGACCCCCTGGGCAACCTTGGCAGTGCGCGTGATACTGGTCGTGCTACTGGATGCGGGCCCCACCAGCAGTACGGCAGCCAGGATCGCACCGGCGCAGAGAGCCCCCAGTGCGTAAACGAGCCAGGATGCTTTGGTGCGCTCGGTCATCTCGTCACGGCTTATAGTCGGGTCGACCTGTAAGAGCGGGCGAAGAAAGCCCGCAAGCAACCATAAATTCGCCTAAGGCTCGCCGCCGTCCTTCTTCGTCCAATCCTGTCGACTCGCCTGAGCCGTCTGCGATTATCCGCGCGGATGTCCATGTACGGCGGGATCGATCTCGGTGGGACCAAGATCCAGGCGGCGATCGTCGATGACGAGCACAGCGTGCTCGGCGCGGCGCGGCGCGCGACGCCAACTACAGGCGGCCCCAGTGACGTTGCGGCGGAGATGGAGATCGCTCTGCGCGACGCCGCGAAGGCAGCCGCGGTGCAGTGGGTGGATGGGAATCCAACGCTCGAGGGGGTGGGGGTCGGCTCTCCTGGCACGATCGAGGCGGGCAACGTCACCAGTGCTCGCAACCTGCCTGACTGGGAAGGCTCCTTCCCGCTGGCGAGCACGCTCGAACGTGGGCTTGGCTGCAGGGTGGTCGTCGGCAACGACGTGCAGGTAGCGACCGACGCCGAGTTCAAGCTCGGCGCTGGTCGCCCGTACAGCTCGTTGCTCGGGGTGTTCTGGGGAACCGGTGTCGGCGGTGGCCTGATCCTCGACGGTAAGCCCTGGACCGGGCGCGGGGGCGCCGGGGAGATCGGTCACGTGGTCGTGGTGCTCGATGGTGCGCGCTGCACGTGCGGACGACGAGGTTGCATGGAGGCATATGCCGGGCGGGCGTCGATGGAAGCGCACGTGCGTCATCTGCACGAGGAAAGGGATCGCAAGACCGATCTGTTCAAGCTGATGAAACAGCACGACCACGCCCGGCTCACGAGCGGCATCTGGGCACGGGCGCTCGCGCGCGCCGACAAGCTCGCGATCCAGACCCTTGACCGGGCGGTCGCGGCACTCGGAGCGGGGATCGCCTCGGTCGTCAACGTGCTCGATGTCGAGGCTGTGATCATCGGCGGAGGACTCGGGATCAGGCTTGGGCATCCCTATGCGGAGCGCATCACCGAGGCGATGCAACCGCATCTGTTCGCTGACTCGCGGCCCCCGCGGGTGCACGTGGCGGCGCTTGGCGACCTCGGCGGGGCGATTGGCGCCGCGCTTCTAGTCCGCGCTGACGCGTAACGTTATGAGCGGTTTGCCACAACCCGTCGTGCATCTTTCCTCGGTCTTGCGCAGCCCGCTTCTAGACAGGGCGGGTGAGCGGCTGGGCCGGGTCGAGGATTTGATCGTGCGTCTCGCCGATGGCGGCTACCCGCCGGTGACGGGGCTGAAGGCGAGGATCGGCGGTCGCGAGCTGTTCGTCCCGGTCGACAAGCTCGCAACATTGGCTCCCGACGCGGTGCGCCTGTCTGGGGAGAAGCTCAGCTTGGGCAAATTCGAACGGCGTCCCGGCGAGGTACTGCTGGCGGGCGACGTGCTCGGCCGCAAGCTGGTCGATGTCGAGGCCGATCCGCCACGGCTTGTGACTGCCCACGAGATCGAGCTGGCGTGCATCGACGGCTGGTGGCGTGTCGTGGGTGTCGACCACAGCCCACGCGCTCAGCTGCGCAGGGCGTGGCCGCGCCGCCTGCGTGGTATGGCAAGCGATCGTCCGTTCCTCGACTGGGCCGACATGGAGCCGTTCGTGGGCCATGTGCCCAGCTCGCGACTGCGCTTCTCCCACCGCAAGCTCGCCAACCTGCACCCAGCCGAGATCGCCGACCTCGTGGAGGCTGCATCGCACGATGAGGGGGAGGAGCTGATCGAGGCGGTGGCGCAGGACCGCGAGCTCGAGGCCGACGTTTTCGAGGAGTTGGATGAGCATCACCAGTTGGAGTTCATCCGCGAGCGTCCGGACACGCAGGCGGCAGCGGTGGTGGCACGTATGGCAGCTGATGACGCCGCCGATCTGATCGTCGAGATCGATCAGGATCGGCGCGGACGGGTTCTCGCCCTGCTGCCACCGGCCCAGCGGCGCCAGATCGAAAGTCTGCTCGGCTACAACCCATCGACCGCTGGAGGGCTGATGAGCCCTGACTTCATCAGCCTCGCGCCCACGGACACGGTCGAGTCTGCGCTGGCCAAGGTGCGCGCCAGCAAGCTCGGCGCGGGGACACTCACAACGGTCTATCTGCTGGACGGCGAGGGTGGTCTGCTCGGCTCGGCGTTCATAGTGACGCTGCTGCGCGCCGACCCACAGAGCCAACTGGAGGATGCCGCCGAGCGCGAGCCCGTATGGGTTGCGACCGACGCCGATCTTCCGGAGGTGGCGCGCATGATGACCGACTACAACCTGGTCATGCTCCCGGTCCTCGATGGGGACGAGCGGATGGTGGGAGTCGTAACCGTCGATGACGTGCTCGAGCTGACCCTTCCGAGCGGTTGGCGTCGGCGATTCGGTGTCGTGCGGGATTAGCTGCCCGCCCACCCATTGCTAGGCTGGGCTTTCGATGAGCTCCGTACACACAGCGCGTAGAAAGGAGGCCGACATGGATCGAGAACAGCCACGAAGTACCCAGCCGGCCGCACGCCTGTCGGACTCGTCCCTGCTGGCCTAATCCTGGCCTGAACGCTTCCGGGACCTCGTCCCCGCCGCCGTGCGCCGAGGCGCGAGTCCGTGCGCGCCCAGACGTGACGTGCTTCCCCGCGAGCGAGCAAAGGAAAGGAGGAATCCCGAGATGGCCGAGCAGAAGGCGATGGTGACGTCTGGCGAGCGCCAGCCCGAGGGCGTGCCTCCGGTCCTCGATGAGGCGCACATCGGCGACATCCGCGGGGCGCTTGGAACTATCCGGATGCACGACACCGGCGAGCGCCACAGCTGGCGCTCGCGCGCGATGGCACTGCTGGCGATCATGGGTCCGGGTTTGATCGTGATGGTCGGCGACAACGACGCCGGTGGCGTTTCAACGTACGCCCAGGCTGGGCAGAACTACGGGACAAGCCTGCTGTGGGTGCTGTTGCTGCTAATCCCGGTCCTGGTTGTCAATCAGGAGATGGTCATCCGCCTGGGTGCGGTCACCGGCGTCGGCCATGCGCGCCTGATCAACGAGCGCTTCGGACGCTTCTGGGGCTGGTTCTCGGTGGGCGATCTGTTCATCCTGAACTTTCTGACGATCGTCACCGAGTTCATCGGCGTGAGCCTCGCACTCGGCTATTTCGGCGTCAGCAAGTATCTCGCCGTGCCGGTCGCCGCGGTCGCGCTCGTGGGGATCACCTCGACGGGCAGCTTTCGCAGCTGGGAGCGCTTCATGTATGTGTTCGTGGTCGCAAACTTTCTGGTGATCCCGCTGCTTGTGCTCGCTCACCCGAACGTGGGCGAGATCGCACAGCACACGTTCGTGCCCAGTATCGATGGCGGCGCTAGCTCGACAGCTGTGCTGCTGATCATCGCGGTCGTGGGCACGACGGTGGCCCCATGGCAGCTTTTCTTTCAGCAGTCGAACATCATCGACAAGCGCATCACCCCGCGCTGGATCAACTATGAGCGCGCGGACACGGTCATCGGCGCGTTCGTCGTGGTGATCGGCGCTGGAGCGCTGATCGCGCTCACGGCGTTCGCATTCCGTGGTACGCCGGACTTCGGCCACTTCACAGACGCCGGTGCCGTAGCCAGCGAGCTCGCCCGACGCCTGGGGTCGACGGCGGGCACGTTCTTCGCGATCGTGCTGCTCAACGCGTCGATGATCGGCGCGGCGGCGGTCACGCTGGCGACGTCCTACGCGTTCGGTGACGTGTTCGGCGCGAAGCACTCCCTCAATCGCGGCCCGCTCGACGCGAAGCTGTTCTACGCGAGCTTCAGCCTGATGGTGATCGCGGCGGCGGGAGTCGTCCTGATCCCGGGTGCGCCGCTGGGGCTGATCACGACCTCGGTGCAGGCGTTGGCCGGCGTGTTGCTACCGAGTGCGACGGTCTTTTTGCTGCTGCTGTGCAACGACCGCGAGGTACTCGGGCCGTGGTCGAACCCGCCGTGGTTGAACGCGATCGCGAGCGTGATCATCGGCGTGCTCATCGAGTTGTCGCTAATCCTGATGGCGAGCACGCTGTTCCCGAGCGTGAACGTCTCGCATCTGTTTCTGTATCTGTCGCTCGTGTTCCTGGTGGTGCTGATCGGGATGGCGGCGTTTGTCTTGCGCAACCGGCCGGGGGCCGCGGTAGAGGTCGAGAAGCTCCCCAAGGAGCGGCGCAGCACCTGGACGATGCCGCCGCTCGCGCTGCTCGAGCGCCCGGTGTGGTCGCCTGGGCGTAAGGGCGCGATGCTGGTGCTGCGTGGCTATCTGGTGCTGGCCGTGCTGCTGCTGGTCATAAAGACGGTGCAGCTCGGTCATTGAGTGCGGTGGCGCACGTGCGTCGGGCGATCTATGTTGAACGGCGGTGCTCCCGTTCTGGATATCAATCGCGCTGCTCTCGCTCGCGCAGGGCGTTCTGGTAGCGCTGCCGGGGAGTCTCCACGCACCATGGATTGCCTCGCTGCGCGGCCGTCGCTGGGCGGCGATCCCGCCGCTGTCGGTGATCGGCTTCGTGTCGATTGCGCGTGAGGCCGAAAGCGCCAGCGCTCAGGGGCTCACATATCTAGCGCTCGGCGCGGTGCCGGTGCTGGCCGCGCTCGCGTTCGGTTGGCTTGTGTGGAACGCCCAGCCACCGAGGCCATGGCGCGCGTTGGTCGTCGCGCCGCTGTTCGCGCTGGCGTGGTTTGACCGTGGCGGACTGGCCGGTGAGGCGGCGGCGCTCGTGCTGTCAGCGCTCAGCTGCGCAGCGCTTGGGGTGCTTCTAGCCGCGGTCACGCCGCCACGCTGGCTTGCCGCGGGGATCGTGACGATGGCCGTAGCCGATACGGCTTTGGTGGTCTCCGATCTGCTGCAGAAGCCCAACAATGCACTCAACGCCGCGCGTCCCGTCGCGGGCCTGCCACAGCTTCAGAGCGCTGCGCTCGGCTCGGCGGTGATGGGTTATGGAGACCTGTTCATCGCTGGTGTCCTCGGGGCGCTGCTCGCTGGCACCTTGGGGCGCTCAATGCAGCTGCGCGCCGCGCTGCTGACAGCGCTGCTGGCACTCGGCTTCGATCTGCTGTTCTTCCTCGTAGATGAGCTTCCGGCGACGGTGCCGGTGGCGCTCGCGCTGATCCTGGTGTTGCTCAGGCGCGGTTTGGGATCCGCTGGCGGATCGGATGCTGCGGCTGCGCTTGCGCTGCGATCGGCCCGGTCTCATCGGTCGCGAGCTCCGGCCGCGCGGTGATCGCCCTGGCGGTGATCTCGACCGCATCTGGCGTGAGCACCTTCCGTTCGGAGGCGGCGCCCGCCTGCTCGATTCGGCGTACCTGTGGGATCACCCGGTGGTCGAAGGAACCGACCGCCTCGTTGTAGGCGGAGACCGCCGAGTCGAGCTGACGCCCAACCTTCGCGAGTGGTTCGACGAAGCGGCCCAGGCGACTGTGCAGCTCGCGCGCGGACTCAGCGATCTCGCGCGCGGACTCTGCGATCAACTCCTGGCGCCAGCCGTAGTGCACCGCCCACAGCAGGCCGATCAACGTCGTCGGGGTTGCCATCAGTACCTGCTGCTGGACGCCGTACTCGATCAGCGCGGGGTCCTGGGCGAGGGCCGCCTGGTAGATGCCGTCGGAGGGCACGAACATGACAACGAACTCCGGTGTGGAGTCGAACTGCCTCTGGTAGCCCTTGGAGGCGAGCTTGGCGATGTGCTCGCGTGTCTGCCTGGCGTGACGCGTGACGTGTAGCTCACGGTCGTCTTCGCCTGTCGCCTCGAGCGCCGACAGGTAGGCGTCAAGTGGCACCTTGGAGTCAACCACCACGAGCTTGCCGCCAGGCAGGCGAACGAGCATGTCCGGGCGCAGCGTCCCGTCGCCGGTCTGAATCGTGCGCTGCTCGACGAAGTCGCAGTGGGCGACCATGCCGGCCATCTCGACCACGTTGCGCAGCTGGATCTCGCCCCACGAGCCACGCGTGGTGGGACGCTTGAGCGCCGCGACGAGGTTGCCAGTCTCCTGGCGCAGGGTGCCGACACCCTCGCCCAGATGACGGATCATCTGCGCAAGCTCGCCCTGGGCTTGTCTGCGCTCGCGCTCCAGCCGCCCGATCTCATCCTCCATCCTGCCCAGCTTCTCGCGCACGGGCGTGACGATCCCCTTGATCTCCTCGGCGCGACGCGACATCTCGCCGGACGCGCGCTCCTGCTCGGCTCTGCGTGCTTCGTCGACCCTTTGGGCCAGGGACTCACCGGTCTGAGCGAGCACGTCGACCGAGATTGCCTTTAGCGCCTCGCGCATGCGCTCGCGGTTGCGGCGCATCAGTATGGCGGCGCAAGCTGCACCCAATAGCACGCCGACGATCAGCAGCAGGACATTCATAGCTCGGGAAGATGACATCCGCTCCGGACGCGAGCGCCCGACTGTCTCGCTGGGTCAGCTCGCACGGCCTGCGCCGGTGGCTCATGCCGGGTGCGACCGGCTCGGGCAGGCTTGACATCTGGACTCGCCACGGTTACCTTGAGACGAGGCTGCTCCAAGGGGAGGACCTTTGGAGCGCTCCATAGTGAGGGAAATGTCAAGAGATGGGGCTGCGAGAGGCGGGGCCTGCGCTGCAGAATGTTGCGCTCAAGGGTGTGCTCTCTGCTGCCGGTCCCGCCGTTAACTAGGAGGATGAGAATGCAAGCCATGAATGGCTCCGGAGGGTTGGGCATCCGACGCCTTTGTCGTCTGCTCGGATGTGTAGCCGCTTTGGTAGCGCTCTCGGCGATGGCCGTGCCGTCGATTGCCGCCGCGAAGAAACCCGTGAAAGTCAAGGAAACGTACCTCGCGCTCGGCGACTCGCTGGCGTTCGGCTATTCCCAGCAGCTCTTCAACGAAAACGAAAAAATCGGTGAGAGCCCGACGGCGTTCGAACACGGCTACGCGAACGACTACTTCAACCTCGTCAACAAGAAGGGCAAGATCCAGCTTGTCAACTACGGCTGCCCCGGCGAGACCTCGGCGTCATTGATCGGTAACGGACCGCTGCTAAAAGAGATCCAGGCAAGCAACCCGGCGGTAACCGGTGAAGCTCCCTGTGCATACCACTACACGGACAGCCTGCCGCTGCACACCGAATACGGTGCGGGGGAATCGCAGCTGGAAAGCGCCGTCAAGACGGTTGCGACGGAGGCCGCAAACGGCACGCCGGTGAAGGCGATCACGCTTGACATCGGGGCCAACGACCAGCTTCACCTGATCGCGAAAATCGAAGCCGAAGTCAAAGCACGTCAGACGAAAAAGGTCGAAGGCATCGCAACGGTGCAGGCCGAACAGGAAATTGCCCACAAAGTCGAAGCAATCGCTCTGAAAGAGATCGAAGCCTACGTGATCGAACAGGTGATCCCGCAGGCATATGGCGAAAGCGGTGGCGTGGAACCGAAATTCGCGGAAGACATTGGCAAAGACGCCGGCGTCTACTCCGCGGAACATGCTGCTGAACTCGCCGGCATGCTCATTCCGGACGAGGAGACCTACGCCGCCGAACATGGCAAAGAACTGGGAGAAGAGGGACTGAAACTCGGCGCGGAAGACGCTGCTAAATACGTGGCAGAACACGGAGCCGAACTCACAAAAGAAGGCAACGAAGTAGCCAAAGCGGCGATCGAAGCCGATGCTCCGGCGCTCTTTGCGCAGATCGTTACCAACTCTGGGGCGGTCATCGAGACGCTGAAGGAGAGTGGGTTCAAAGGCAAGTTCATCTTCGTAGGCACGTACAACAGCTACGGCAACGACTACGGATCGGGCGAACTCCTGCCCGGCTCCAACGAGTTGCTCGCGGCTCTCAGCGCCGGCGAGAAGAGCACCTTCAGGAAGGGTGTGCTGAAGGCCTGCTTCGTAGACGAGCAGACGCTTTTCAACACGCAGACCGAGCCCTCGGAAACGGAACACATGGAGCTCTGGACCAACATGGCCAACTTCACGAAATTCGAAGGCAAAGCCAACGGGCCTGACATCCACGCCACGCCGCTGGGCTACGAAAAGATGGCCGAATACATCCACTCGAACTGCCGGTTCTAGGCACAGGCCTGGCTCTCGCGAACGCGAGGATGCGACAACTTCGGGGCGCCTGGGCTGCTCGGCCAGGCGCCCCGAGTGCGTTTACACGCTCGGCGATCCCTGGTCGCTTGACGATGTGCGCTTGATGTCGGCGGCCACGATGGCGCTGGCGGGACGCTGCCGGGCTGTCAGTTCGAGGATCCCCAACATCGCCGGTGCAGCCGGCACCAGCCGAGCGCCAGCCGGGGTGGCGGCGAGGACCTGGCGGATCGGAGGCGCGGGGGAGAGGGCACGGATGACGATGTCCTCGCGTACCACCGACAGCGCGAGCTCAGGGATCAGCGCGACCCCCACTCCTGCCGCCACAAGGCCCTGCACGGTCTGGTAATCGTCGCTCTCGAACGCGACGTTCGGCTCGAAGCCGGCGGCGTGGCAGCTGCGTACGACGTGAAGCGCGCACGGGCTCGAGCGGGAGGTTTGGACCCATGCTTCTCCGGCGAGGTCCCATAGACGTAGCCTGTCCTTCGTCGCGAGCGCGTGCGCATGCGGCAGCGCCAGATACATCGGATCGTCCAGCAGCTCAGTGCGCGTCATGTCCTCGAGTGCCAACGTCTCGTCGTCGAACTCGAACAGCAGCGCCAGGTCCAGCTCGCCCGCGCGCAGGCGCGGCACGATCTGCTCTGGCTCGCCCTCGGCCAGGGTCAGCTCCACGTCCGGATAGGAGTTGCGGAAGGTGGCGATCGCCAGTGGCATCAGCGTTGCTCCAGCCGTGGGGAAGGAAGCCACGCGCAGCCGTCCTCCGCGCAGGCCGGCGATCGCCTCGAGCGAGGACTCTGCTGCCTCCAGCCGCGCGAGGATGCCCTCCGCGTGACCGACGAGCGTCTGGCCGGCCGCGGTCAGGCTGACCCCGCGCGGATGGCGCTCCAGCAGCGCCATTCCCGTCTCCGCCTCGAGCGTCGCGATCTGCTGGCTGATCGCCGACTGCGTATACGAGAGGGCGTCTGCCGCTGCCGAGAACGAGCCACGGTAGGCGACCTCCTTCAGCACGCGCAGCCGGCCAACATTAAGCATAAGTACTACTTATATCAGAGGTCATAATAATCATTAGGACTGATGGCAGGAGGATGCCACCATTGGGGAGAACGGAACTCAGACAAAGTCCATACCGGCCGGAGCACGGCTGACATATACGAAGGAGAAGGTTCAAATGTCCACCAAGATCATCGTCTCTTATGACGGCACCGCCAACGAGGAGGACGCCATCGTGCTGGGCCGGCTTCTGGCTGGCGCCGGCGGCGAGATATCGCTGGCATATGTACGGCACACACCCGAGACCGACAGCGTTCGCGAGGAGATCGCACAGGCTGAGACGCAGAGCATCCTCGACCGTGGCGTCGAGCTGCTCGGCATTTCCAGCGCCAAGCGCCACGTGGTCACAGACCGCTCGACACCTCAGGGTCTGGCCGCGCTCGCCGAGCGTGAGGGCGCCTCGCTGATCGTCTTCTGCTCGGACTCGCACACCGCCAAAGGCCACGTCGCCGTCGGCAACTCGGCGCAGCGCCTGCTCGAGGGCGGTCGCACGGCGGTCGCGATCGCATCGGTCGGCCTGGCCGAGCAGCTCGATGGTAGGGGGATCCAGCAGATTGTCGCCGTCGGCGACGCCGACGGTGGCGCGCGCCAAAGCGCCGAGGCGCTCGCAGGGGCACTCGGAGCGACGGTCGCTCCGGTCGCCAACGAGCAGGCAGATCTGCTCGTGATCGACTCTCGTCCCGACACCGAGCCCGGGCGGATCTCGCTCAGCTCTGCGTCCAATCACTTGATCGAGGGCGCCACCTGCCCGGTGATCGTGGTGCCGCGCGGCGTCAAGCTCGCCTTCTCGGCGTCCGTCGCCGGAGTTGCCGCCGTATAAGCGATTCAGCGCCTTGAAACCGCGCAGGGCGCGCGGCCGGACATCAGCGCTAGGTCCGGCCGCGTGCCCGTGCGAGCTGGTAGCGCGCCAGCGCCAGGAAGATGTCCAGCGAGCCTCCCACCAGGTGTCCGGCGGGGCCAGTCCACAGCCACGCCTCCAAGCGCCGGTGCAACGGAGCTGCCGAGTGAGCTCGGGGATCGGCCGTCATCGAGCGGCACGGTATCGTGGCGGGGGTGCCAGTCGCCCTTAAGACAACCCTCACCGAGCTCGGGGACTCGCGTGTGCGCCTACAGGTGCAAGTGCCGCCCGGCGAGGTTCAGGGTCGGCTGGAGCGCAAGGCGCAGCAGCTTGGGCGCGAGCTGAAGCTCCCAGGATTTCGTCGCGGGAAGGTGCCAGCGCCGCTGGTCATCCAGCGAATCGGTCGCGAGGTCGTGCTCGAGGAAGCGGTGCGCGACACCCTCTCCAGCTGGTACTCCGACGCGATCGAGAGCGCCGGCATCGTACCCATCGGCGACCCGCAGCTCGATCTCGGCGAGCTGCCAGAGCAGGGCCAGGCCCTCGAGTTCTCGATCGAGATCGGCGTGCTCCCAACCGCTGAGCTGGGCGAGTACCGCGGCCTGGAGGTCGGTCGCCGCGAGCCAGCGGTCACAGACGAGCAGATCCAGCAGGAGATCGAGGCCATGCGCGAGCGCTTGGCACGCCTGCAGACGGCCGAGCGTCCCGCGGCCGCGGGCGACTTCGTCGTGGTCGACTACGTCGGCTCGCTCGCCCCCAGCTCCTCTGGCGACGGTCGATCCGCCGAGACCGACGCGTCCGAGTCCTGGGAGCCGTTCGCGGGCGGCGAGGGACGTGACCAGCTCGTCGAGCTGGGCGCCGGCAACCTGATCCCCGGATTCGAGGAGGGCCTGCTCGGAGCCGCGGCTGGCGAGACACGGACGGTGCCGCTGCGGTTTCCCGATGACTACGGCAACCAGGAGCTCGCCGGACGCCAAGCGTCATTCGAGATCGCCGTCAAGGAGGTCAAGCTCAAGGAGCTCCCAGCGGTCGATGAGGACTTCGCGATCGACGCCGGCTTCGACGACCTGCAAGAGCTGCGCGAGGACATCCGCCGCCGACTGACGGACGTCGAGCAGGAGCAAATCGAGGCTGAGTTCCGTCAGGCGGCGCTCGATGCAGCCGTCGCCGGCGCAGAGGTGGGGCTAACGCCCGAGCTCGTGCAGGCAAGGGCACATGAGATGTGGGAGCGCATGTTGCACTCGCTCTCCCATCGCGGGATCTCACGCGAGGCATATCTACAGATCGTCGGTCGCCAGGAGGGGGAGATCCTCGCTGAGATGGAGCCGGAAGCCGAGCTGGCGTTGCGCCGCGAGGCGGTCATCACCGCGATCGTTGCCGCTGAGAGCATCGATCCCGCCGAGGAGGAGTTGCTGCAGGCGCTCGCGCCCACAGCCGAGCGGGAGGAGCTCGAGCCGAAGAAGCTGCTCGAGCGGTTGCGCAGTGCTGGACGCCTGGAGGAGGTGCGCGAGGATCTGGCAGCGCGCCAAGCGATCGACCTGGTGGCTGGCGCCGCCAAGCCGATCCCGCAGGCGCAGGCGCAAGCGCGTGAGCAGCTGTGGACGCCCGGCAAGGAGCAGGAGGCACCGAAGGTGGCTGCCGGCAAGGGCGACTCCGAGGGCGCACCTGCACGACTGTGGACGCCGGATCGCTAGCCTTCTAGAGGAATCCGGCCGGCGAGGCGAAACAAAGGCGAGGACCATGAGCCAAAGACGAGGAATATGAGCCCACTTGTACCGATGGTCGTCGAGCAGACCTCGCGAGGAGAGCGCGCGTTCGACATCTACAGCCGGTTGCTCAACGAGCGGATCATCTTTCTCGGCACGCCCGTCGACGATCAGATAGCCAACCTGATTGTCGCTCAACTCTTGCACCTGGAGTCCGAGGATCCCGAAAAGGACGTCTCGCTTTACATCAACTCGCCGGGTGGCTCGGTGTATGCAGGGCTGGCGATCTACGACACCATGCAGTTCATCAAGCCAGACGTGCAGACGATCTGCGTAGGCATCGCCATGTCGATGGGCGCGCTACTGCTCGCGGGCGGCGCAGAAGGCAAGCGCATGGCGCTGCCTAACGCCAAGATCCTCATCCACCAGGTCTCCTCGAGCTTTCAGGGACAGGCGACGGACATCGAGATCCACGCCAAAGAGATCATCGACGTGCGCAGGCGCCTGGATGAGATCATCGCCAAGCACACGCACAAAGATCTCGAGCAGGTGCGCAACGACACCGAGCGCGACTACTTCATGAGCTCCGAGGAGGCCAAGGAGTACGGCATTATCGACCGTGTGATCTCCGAGCACTAAGGACAGCCGCGGAGCGGCGCGAGGCTGTGTCCTCGGTCGCTCGCGTGCACAGCACGCCACGCTCTCTGCGTCCGTGCCTCGCTTGCCCAGCGACTGTCCTAGGGCTAGATTGAGATCAGCAGGGAGGACCCAGGGATATGGCCAGACCTACAGATTCCAACGAGCAGCTCCTGTGCAGCTTCTGCGGCAAGTCCCAGCGGCAGGTCAAGAAGCTGATCGCCGGCCCGGGCGTGTACATCTGCGACGAGTGCATCGACCTCTGCAACGAGATCATCGACGAGGAGCTTTCGGCGCCACCGGCGTTCGACATCGAGAACCTGCCCAAGCCGCGCGAGATCTACGACGTCCTCGATGAGTACGTGGTCGGACAGGACCCGTCAAAGCGCACCCTGTCGGTAGCGGTCTACAACCACTACAAGCGTGTGCAGATGATGATGTCCGGCGACTCTGACATCGAGCTGCAGAAGTCCAACATCCTGTTGCTCGGACCGACTGGCTGTGGCAAGACGCTGCTCGCGCAGACGCTCGCACGGATTCTCAATGTGCCGTTCGCGATCGCGGACGCCACTGCGCTGACTGAGGCCGGCTATGTCGGTGAGGACGTCGAGAACATCCTGCTGAAGCTGATCCAGGCCGCTGACTACGACGTCAAGAAGGCGGAAACGGGAATCATCTACATCGACGAGGTCGACAAGATCGCGCGCAAGGCCGATAACCCGTCGATCACGCGTGATGTCTCCGGCGAGGGCGTCCAGCAGGCGCTGTTGAAGATCCTCGAGGGCACGCAGGCATCGGTGCCGCCCCAGGGTGGGCGCAAGCACCCCCACCAGGAGTTTCTGACGATCGATACCACCAACGTGTTGTTCGTGTGCGGCGGCGCGTTCGCCAACCTCGACAAGGTAATCGAGCGGCGCATTGGCCACAAAGGCGTAGGTTTTGCGGCGGCGATCGAGGCCAAAGCAGAGCGCGACACCGGCGAAGTGTTCGAGCAATGCCTGCCCGAGGACCTGATCGAGTACGGGCTGATCCCCGAGTTCATCGGCCGTCTGCCGGTGGTCTCCGCCGTGCACCAGCTCACGCGCGAGGATCTCGTGTCGATCCTCGTCGAGCCGCGTAACGCGCTCGTCAAGCAATTCCAGCGCTTCTTTGCCTTCGACGGGATCGAGCTGGTGTTCTCCGAGGACTCGCTCATCGCGGTCGCCGAGAAGGGCCTCGAGCGCGAAACCGGAGCGCGTGGGTTGCGCTCGATCATCGAGGAAATCCTGCTGGAGGTGCAGTTCGAGCTGCCTTCGCGCCGCGACGTCAAGAAGTGCGTCGTGACCAAGGAGACTGTCGAAAAGGGCCTTACGCCGACGCTTGTCACCGAAGCCGCGCCTGAGGAGGCCGACGAGGCTTCGCTGCGCGAGGAGTCCGCGTAGCTCGCGGCTTGCCGGACCCGACCGACGTTCGAGCGCTACCATCGCGATTGTGTTTCGGTCGAGTCCTACCTCCAAGTCCAAGCGCGAGCGCGCGAAAGCCCTACCTTGGGTCGCGCTACTGCGGGGCGCCCTCGTAGTCGGTCGGCACTGGCGTGCGCTCTCGGAGAAGGACCGCGCTCGGATCGCCGGGCTCGCGCGTGACTCTCGCGGGAGCTGGGGCAACCTCAGCGCCAAGGAGCGCGCCGAGTTGCGCAAGCTGGCGGGCAAGCTCGATCTCAAGGGCATCGCCCGCGATATGGCAGGGCTGGCGCGGGGCGGACGGGCTCGGCGCAAGTGTCGCCGCGGCGCCTAAGCGTGAACGGCCACGGGAAAGGCGCTCAGTAGCGGCATGGCGGACGCACTCGATGAGCTCTCCACGCACGAGCTGCATGACCGCGCGGTCGGTCGCGCGGAGAAGCACATGGACGTCGGATTCTTCTGGAGGCTGCTCAAGCTGATCCCGGCGGCTGAGGCACTCAGCGGGGACGAGGGCGAGGCCGAGTACGACATACAGTTCTCCAAAGGCAAGATCTACGACGCGCTACACAGCGGCGACGGTCAGCTGGGCGAGGCGCTGCGCCCCGTGTTCATCGACTATCTGCGCCAGCATCCCGACGCCTAGCCGGCTCCGGGTTGACGCCTGGTAGAGGGCACCGAAACATGTATTCGTCCAAGGACACGATCTGGACCGAGGCTCAGGCCGAGCGTCAGCTGCGCTCGCTGGAGCTGTTCGGGATGCGCTTCGGTCTGGACAGGATGCGGCGGATGATGACCGTCCTGGGATCTCCCGAGCGGCGCTTCGACGCGGTCCATGTGCTCGGAACCAACGGCAAGTCTTCGACTACGCGCATGACCGCGGCGATCCTCCAGCAGCACGGCCTGCGGACCGGCGCCTATCTCTCGCCCCATCTCGTCTCCTATCGCGAACGCGTCCTCATCGACGGACGTGAGCTCGACAGCGAAGCCTTCGCCGCGGCTATCGCACGCGCGTCGTGGGCGGCGGAACGCGTCAATCGCACGCTCGCCGAGGACGACCACGTAACCCAGTTCGAACTGCTAACCGCGGCTGCGCTGTGGGAGATGGCCCGGCAGGAGCTGGATGTGGCGGTCGTGGAGGCGGGGCTGGGAGGCCGCTACGACGCGACCAGCGTGATCCAGGCGCCGGTCGCGGTCCTCACCAACGTAGGGCTCGAGCACACCCGCTGGCTCGGGCCAACCATCAGAGACATCGCTGAGGAGAAGCTTGCGGCTGTGCAGCCGCAAGCGGTGCTTGCCCTCGGGGACGAGCTGGCCGCGCCTGCGCTGGCTGTGGCCGAACGCGTGGCGCGCGAGCGGGAGGCGCGAATCGTGCGCCCTTTGAACGCGCTCGTCCTCCCCAAGTTGCTGGCCCGCGGCGCGTTTCAGCGGCGCAACTTCGCGCTTGCGCGCTGCGCCGCGGATGCCTATCTCCGCCACGCGGGCATCCCACTGAGCGAGGCGGCCGTCGAGCGGGCTGCCGCCACCACCGACATTCCCGGGCGTCTGCAGCTGGTCGCGCAGGACCCGCCGACGGTCTTCGACGGCGCACACAATCCCGACGCGGTCGCTGCCCTGGTGCGATCGCTGCCGGATGTGCTCACTCCGGCGCCACTGGCGCTGGTGCTCGGCGTACTCGAGGACAAGGACGCCGCCAGCATGCTCGCGGCGCTGCTACCGGTGAGCGCGCGGGCGTGGTTCACCGCTCCCCCCAGCGGCCGGGCACTCTCACCTGCGGCCCTGCAGTCGCTGGCACGCCAGCTCGGTTTCGATGCAGGCGTGTCCGAGCCGAAGCCCGCGCGGGCGCTCGAGCAGGCGCAGAGCTGGGCTCGCGAGCACGCGGGCTCGGTGCTCGCCACCGGATCGGTCTACCTCGTCGGCGATCTGCTCGGCGGGCTGGCTGGCTCTGCCGATCCTCGCCAGCTGCTGGACGCAGGTTCCGAGAGCTCCGTCAGATGAGCGAAGACGGTCCATCCGTGCTCACCATGATCGGCGCCGTCGCGCTGATCGTGGCGCTGGTCATCCTCGTATTCTTCGCCGCTGGCTACGGTTTCGGCCGCCTGTTTCTCTAAACTCAGCCGGCCGATGCTTACCCTCGCATATTTCGGAATCGAAAGCAGCGGCTTGAATCTGGCCATCGACCTGCTGCTGTTGTTCGTCGTCGTTGTCTATTTTTCGCTGATCTATTGGACATATGCCGACGCGCGCCGGAGGATTCTCGATCCGATGCTCGTCGCCTGTGCCACCGCGGCGTCGCTGTTCCCGTTCGTGGGCACGATCGTCTACATGATCCTGCGTCCCCCGGAGTTCTTGGAGGATGTACGCGAGCGCGAGCTCGAGACGCAGGCCGCTGAGGCGCGTCTGCGTCAGCTCGACCAGGCGCTGTGCCCGTACTGCGATTACCGTGTGGAGGGCGATTTCATCCGCTGTCCAAGCTGT
>Ga0070762_10000011_pt1 | contig 47680 bp, 48 predicted proteins | sample HubBroMetageREF2_FD_66726 | JGI IMG/M metagenome (GOLD analysis project Ga0070762, IMG submission 66726) | Reference soil microbial communities from the Hubbard Brook experimental Forest, New Hampshire, USA - Hubbard Brook CCASE Soil... | ecosystem: Environmental > Terrestrial > Soil >...
CGTGAGCACCGCCGGCACTGGGGCTGTCGAACAGGAAGCGCCCGCGATCAGCTCAGCGCCCGCCGTGTCGACGCTACCGACGCTACAGCCCGTCAGCCGTGACGCGGCCGGAAGCTCGATCCTCGAAGCGAACTACGCCTCGCCCGCGGTACACGGGATCGGCTCCTTCCTCGTCTACTTGCCTCGCGGCTACGAAAGCACCACGGCGCACTATCCGGTCTTCTACCTGCTCACGGGCGATGACCAGTCCAACAGCGCGTTCCTGCAGATCGGACTGCAAAGTCAGCTCGATGAGCTGATCGCACACCACGTGATCCCGCCGGTGATCGCAGTGATGATCCAGGGCGGTCCGGGGTCGAACAACTGGCGCAATGCGGGCGGATTGGGCTACGAACGCTACGTCCTGGAAGTGCAGGAAATGATCGACCGCATGCTGCCGACTGTGCCCGCACGCGACGCACGCGCGGTTATGGGTGACTCGATGGGCGGCTACGGCGCCATGAACGTCGCACTCGCGAACCCCTACCGCTTCGGCGTGGTCGAGAGCTGGATCGGCTTCTTCAACGGACTCGGTGGCGATCTGCGCAGCGACCAGCCGATCTTTACGCGGCTGGGCATGCACGCGTTCGTGTACGGCGCCGAACAGGACCACATCGCCAATCCTGACGAGGACCTGCCGTTCGCCGCCGCATTGCGCGGCGCCGGCGCCGCGGCCGAGGGCGCGATCTATCCCGGCGAACACAACCTGGCAACGGTCGAAGCCCACCTGACGAGCATGCTCACGTTCGCCGGGCGCGTTGTCCGCGGCGCGCAACCTCATGGCACGAGCTGACCGTCGCCGGCGCGGAATACGGGCACCTGGCGCACGCGGGGCGGCATCGTTGGGAGCACTCGCCGTCGGCGCGCTCGCTGGGGGTGCCGTGGCTGTCGGGGCAATGGCCATCGGCCGGCTTGCCATCCGCCGTGCGTCGATCGGTTCGCTCGACGTCGGCGAGCTCAGGGTCGATCGCCTGACCGTCGGGGAGCTACTGGTGGAACGCCAGCACACACCCCCGCATGTGCCCGGCGATCGGCTGTAGAGCGCCCGTCTGGCTGGTGCCAGCCGGCGCGCGCATAATGCGCTCGGCATGACCGATGCGTTGACGCATGCTGGCCGGCCAGCCAGTAGCATGTACGGGGTACTTGGCAGCGATCGCGGAGGAGTCGAAGATGGCGGCGATTGGCAGCGATCTCGAGAGCGTTGAACTCTCGGCGCGCGAGCACTGGCTCGACGGCCCGCCGCATGAGCTGTTCAAGCGGATGCGCAGCGGCTGCCCGATTCACTGGACCGAGAGCATTGAAGAGTTCCCAGATGAGCCGGGCTACTGGTCGGTCACGACCGCGGAGGACATCCACACGGTCAGCCGCGACTGGCGCACATACTCCTCAGAGCAGGGCATAACGGCTGCGAGTGTCCTTCCGATCGAGCTGGTGAACGCGATGTTCATCGGAATGGATCCGCCCAAGCACGATCGTTTGAAGGCACTGTTTCAGGCGGGCTTCACGCCGCGACGGATCGCCGCTCACGAGGATGCCATCCGCGCGATCGTCGTCAGGGTGCTCGACCGTTTGCAGGGCCCACCCGCCCGCGAGAGCTGTGACCTGGTCGGCGATCTGGCCCAGCCGGTGGTCGCACGCGTGATCGGCAGCTTCATGGGGATCGCTGAAGAGGACGATGAGATCTGGGCGCGCCTGATGAACTCCACGCTCGGAGCCGGCGACCCGGATGTGAACCCCAACGGCATCGAGGGTGCGATGGAGGTAGACATCCCTGAGATCTTCGAGCGGTGCGGACGACTGATCGCAGAGCGTCGCGAGCAGCCGACGGATGATCTGACAAGCGTTCTCGTGCACGCCGAGGTCGATGGCGAGAGGCTCGAGGAGCACGAGATCGTGATGGGGTTCTTCCTGCTGATGGCCGCCGGTAACGACAGCACGAAGGCGACCTTCTGCTCGGCTATGCGAGCGTTGTTGGAAGACCCTGAGCAGCATCGGCTGCTAATGGAGGACCCCTCGCTCGTCCCGTCCGCAGTCGAGGAGGCGCTACGGATGTTCCCGGCCTTCGCGCACTTCCGCCGCACCGCCACCTGCGACACTGAGCTCCACGGGCAGAAGATCCGCGCAGGGGAGAAGGTGGTGCTGTGGTACGTCTCCTCCAACCGCGACGAGACACGCCATGAGGACCCCGATCGCTTCGATGTGCGTCGCAACCCCGAGCATCAAGCCTTCGGCGCCGGTGGACGACACTTCTGCCTGGGGACCGCACTCGCCCGCCTGGAGCTGAAGATCATGCTCGAGGAGACGCTCATGCGCTTCCCTCGCATGCAACTCGCCAGCGGGGCCGGTGGGCCGCAATACGTGGAATCGCCCTTCATCAATCAGCTCAAGCTGCTCCCCGTCCGGCTCGCGGCCTAGCCGCGAGCCGGACGGCCCTCACTCACGTGCGTTCGGCTGGCCGTGGAGGCTGACGCTAAGTTGCTGGGATGACATCTGCCAGACGCTCCGGACAGCTGACGAGCCCGCCACACGCAGGCGTCGTGACCGAAGGCCTCGGCAAGCGCTACGGCGATCTGTGGGCGCTTTGCGACGTCGAGCTGAACGTCCCTAACGGCTCGGTGCTCGGGCTGCTCGGGCACAATGGCGCGGGTAAGACCACCGCGATCCGCATCCTCACCACGCTCGCGTTGCCAAGCAGCGGTCGCGCGAGCGTCGCTGGTCTCGACGTCGTCACTGACGCCGCACGCGTGCGCGAGTGCATCGGGCTCGCAGGCCAGTACGCGACTGTAGACGGCCTGCTCTCGGCACGCCGGAACCTCGAGATGGTCGGACGCCTCTACCACCTGCCACGCGCCCTTGTCAAAGCCCGTGCCGAGGAGCTGCTCGAGCAGCTCGGTCTCAGTGACGCCGCGGACAGGCTGGTGCGCACGTTCTCCGGCGGGATGCGCCGCCGCCTGGACCTGGCGGCGAGCCTCATGGGCGAACCGCCCGTGCTGTTCCTCGATGAGCCGACTACAGGTCTCGATCCGCAGGCCCGCAACGACCTATGGGCGCTGCTCAGACGGCTCGTCGACGCGGGGACCACGCTCGTGCTCACCACCCAATACCTGGAGGAGGCCGACCGTCTCGCCGACACGATCGTCGTACTCGACCGCGGCAGCATCGTGGCCAGCGGTCCGCCAGCTGAGCTGAAGGCACGGGTCGGGGGTGATCGGATCGCGGTGACCCTCACCGACAGCGAGGGCCTCACGGGTGCCACCGAAGCGCTACAGCCGTTCGCCGACGGGCAGTCTGTGATCGAGTCCGAGCAGCCGCGGGTGACGATTCCCGTGCGCCTGGGCACACGTCTGGTCGAGGTCGTTCGCGCACTCGATGCAGCCGGCGTGGATGCCGTAGACGTACACCGCCGCGAGGCGACACTCGACGACGTGTTCCTCACCCTTACCGGTACGCATGCCCAGCCGGAAAGGGTGCCCTCGGGGAGCGAGGCGATCGCCTGATGTCACAAGCGCCCGCCGCAACCAGGCCGAACGCCGTGCTGCGCCTGCGCTGGCAGCTGTCGGACAGTCTCGAGCTCGCGCGGCGCAATGTCGCCCACGTCCGCCAGGTTCCGGAGAAGCTGCTCGACGTGACCGTGCAGCCGTTGATGTTCGTGCTGCTGTTCGCCTACGTCTTCGGCGGTGCGATTCGCGTACCTGGCGGCGACTACCGCGGGTATCTACTCGGCGGGATCCTCGTGCAGACGCTCACGTTCGGCATCGTCGGACCGGCCACCGCAATCGCCACCGATCTGACCGAGGGCATAGTCGATCGCTTCCGATCGCTGCCGATGTCGCGCTCGGCGTTCCTGCTCGGACACCTGATCTCCGACCTTGCCTCATCGATGCTCGCGCTCGTGATCATGGTTGCCAGCGGCCTGATCGTCGGCTGGCGGATTCACTCCGATGCTCCTCACGCGCTCGCTGGCTTTGCGTTGCTGGGCCTGTTCGCGTTCACGATGCTGTGGCTCGGCATGCTGCTCGGCCTGATGGCGCGCACGCCCGACGCCGTGACGGGCGTGGCGTTCATCGTGATCTTTCCCCTGACGTTCATCGCCAACACGTTCGTGCCCGTCGGTGGGCTCCCGGACGGGCTGCGACAGGTCGCCGAGTACAACCCGGTCAGCGCGCTCGCGGCGGCAACACGCACGCTGTTTGGCAATCCCACAGCGCTGCCGTCAGGGGCGCCGTGGCCGTTGCAGCACCCCGTACTCAGCTCCGTGATCTGGTGCGTGCTCGTTCTGCTCGTAGTCGCACCACTTGCGATCCGGCGCTACCGCGTACGCACAGCCGGCTGAAAAGCGGCGCACGTCCTCCATCGACTCGATACTCACGTGTGCCCGTGACGGGCAAAGATCTCCGCGATCGTCTCCAATGCGCGCTCCGGATCGACCGGAATCTCCGCCAAACCGGCGGCAAGCTCAGCCGCATCGTCGATGCTGGCCTCGCCGCGCAGCTCGTCGCACCAACGCTCCAGCCAGCGCAGCGTCCACTCGTCGAACGCATCAGGGCGCTGAATCGCCACGAGCGGCAAAAAGCGCAGCGTCATGCGGAGATCCAGTGGCCGGACACGCTCGTGGGCGAGCACCTTAGCGAGCGCAATAGCGAAGTCGAGCTCGCCGCGGTCGAGATGAGCTTCGAGCTCCCGAGCTATGCGATAAGGCCTGGACATGCGAACGTATGTTCGCATACCGATGTCACGGCGGCCTGCTTGACCGAGCGCGTGCATATCCTCGAGGCGTGTGCGGGCGCTACACCAACACGGCGGGCCCCGAAGAGCTGAACGACCGCTTTCGAGTGCCGATCTCAAGCGACGCGGGCACGCGGCGCTTCAACATCGCGCCCACTGAAGAGGTACTTGCGATCGTCGCGCCGAAGGGCCAGCCCGAAGCCCGGCTGTTGCGCTGGGGGCTGATACCAACGTGGGCGAGCGACCTGAAAGCTGGCGCCAAGATGATCAACGCCAGGATGGAGACGGTCGCCTCCAAGCCGGCCTACCGCAACCTGATACCCAAGAGCTCGCGGCGCGCCCTGCAGCTCGCCGACGGCTATTTCGAGTGGCTGAAACCAGAGCGGCGCAGCGAGCCCCGCCAGCCGTTCTTCTTCCAGGTCGACGGCGGCGTCCCGTTCGCGTTCGCTGCCGTGTGGACGCCTGCCAAGATCGATGGCAAATGGATCGAGAGCGTCGCGTTGCTCACCTGCGACTCCGCATCGAACCGGGTGGCAGCGGCGATCCACGATCGTATGCCGGTGATCCTCGCCGACAGTGACGCCCAACGAGCATGGCTCGATCCAGCGCTTGGCGCCGAGGACGCGCTCGAGCTGTGCGGAGCGCTGCCGGATGAGCGCCTATTCGCGCGCCCGGCGAACCCAGCCGTCAACAAGGCTGGTGGCGCGGTCGAGGGCCCGGAGCTGCTGCTCGCGCCGGGTTGACCGGCCGCTACACACGGCGCCGAGACCAATCCGTCCTGGCACGAGCTCAGGCGGTCAGCCAGCGCCGGGGCCACGAGCGCCGCGTCCAGCTCGAGCCGCTCGTCATAGCGGTTCGGCCACTGAGACTATCCGCTGAAGTGCTTGCCTGTAAGCCGTTGGATCGTACCCATCGTACGCATCGTCATGACACCCAGCAGCCGACTGATCGCCGTCATGTCAAGTGTCGAATCGAGGATTCCACCGCTCGGGAGCCAGTAGAGCTCACGCTCGCCAAACGCCAGCCTGTCGCGCTCGCCGGCCAACGCGACCACAGCCGCTCGCGCACTCGCGGACGCGGGCTCTGACAGCAGCGCAACCTGCAGCTTCCCCGCTGAGGCGGCGAGTTGCTCAGGCGCGAACGGCTGCAGAACCGCCATCTCCTGCAGCTCCCGGGCCGCGCGTATGAAGGTTGGGACTTCGTAGCCGAGCGTCGCCGCAAGCCCCTGCTCGATGCGCCGCTCGAGCTCGCGTGGCAGCTGGGTCTCTGCCGCGAAGACAACGTTGCCACTCGCGCGAAACGTCGCCACCTCGTTGAAGCCCATCGCCATGAAATGAGCACATAGCTCGGCGTTTGTCAGCCGGTGACCGCCGACGTTCATCCCGCGGAGGAAAGCAGCGTAGGACGGCACGTCTGGACCTTATCCCGGTCGCTGCCGTCAGAGGACACTCGACTGCGGTTCTCCAGCGGCGGTCCAGTTGAGCGTCGTGCCCACTAGACGCACGGACGCGGCGGGGATCAAACCCTGCGCGACCAGATGTGGCTTACAGACGAGCTTGCGTTTTGCGGTGGCCGTCACGCAGCCGTAAAGCGAGGCAGTGGCTTCTTTTTCCTCACCCTGCGTCTGAGACCACCACACCATGGCGCCATCGGCAGACAGCATGGCGGTGCCCGCGGGGAGGTTGCCAGGCGAGATGCTGCCCTCCAGGCCGCTGGCAACGTTGACGACGAGCAGCGAGTCGTTCGTGGACGGGCAGTTGTCCTCGCTGTCGGGTGCCTCGTACTTCTCACACTCCGTGACTTCAGTTTGCCCGTTTTCCTGGCTGACGATCAGCCAGTTGCCTGCAACATGGAACCCGCTCAGCACGCCTTCTGTGCCGTACTCCTCGTTGGATTCTTCGACCGCGATAGCGACGAACCGGTTGCTCTTGCGGCCGCACGCCCACACGTCAGTGGACTTCGGCGCATATTCTTCTGACTTGGGGCTGGTCCTGTAGACAATGAGCCTTCCCGTGAGCTCGACGATCTTCGACGTACGCACGCCACGAACCGAATGGCCGTGAACGACACACAGCGGGGCTGCCTGTGCCGCCGTGGAGCACACCGCCAGAGACATCACGCCCGCGACGATGCCCGCCGATACGCTACTCACGCGTCCCCACCGTCTGCCTGGCATCGGCTGATCCTACCGGCAGCCTGACCAGCCCACCATGCGTGTGGGTCGCCTGATCCGTTTCTCCCGTATGGTGTGCACATGCCCGACAAGCTGACTCTGTACGTCTGCCATCACGACGACAGCTGGCCGCCGCGGCATCCGTGCCGGCTCGCGCAGCGGGCGTTGCGTGACACAGGCCACGACTTCGAGAAGATCGTCTACGGCAAGGGCAAACCCTTTGGCCTGTTCACCGCCGGCACAAGGCCCGATCTGAAGGACATGAGCGGCCAGGAGAAGCTGCCCGTGCTGAAGCTCTCCGACGGCAGCACCGTCAATGGCGGCTCCAAGATCGTCGCCTGGGCTCAGGCAAACGCGCCCGCATAGGGCGCAGAAGCTCTCAGGCGGCTAGATTCTCAGGCGGCGGTCGAGGCGCCGATGCGGTCAGCCAGGATCGCCGCGACGCGGGCGCGGTGGCGCCCGGAGCCACCGAGGAGCACAGCGTCGAGCTGTGCGCGCTTGAACAGCCAGTGCACGTCGGCCTCCCATGTGAAGCCGATTCCACCGTGCGCCTGGATCGCGCTCGCGGTCACCTCGCGGCCGGCGTCTGACGCGGCGGCCTTGGCCATCGCCGCCGCCTCCGCGAGCCCTTCAGGGTTCGCATCCGCGCTCCACGCCGCGAACGCCGTCGTCGAGCGCGCCTTCTCGGTGTCCAGCAGCATCTGCGCACAGCGATGCGAGACTGCCTGATAGGCGCCCACCGGCACGCCGAACTGCTTGCGGTCCTTCACGTACGCAAGCGTCATCTCTAGCGCGCGGTCGCACACGCCCACCAGCTCCGAGCTGACCGCCACGAGCGCGCGACCCAGGCCCGGGCAGCCATCCTCGAGTGCTTCGCCGGCCCCGTCACTGGCGCTCACGCGCGCCGCCGAGCGCGTCGGGTCAATCGCCGCGACCCGGGTCACCTCGGCGTCATCCGCTGCCAGCAGCCGCCCGCTGCCGTCGTCTTCCACCAGCACGATCACGCGCGCCTCAGCGCCGCCGATCACCAGCTCCGCCGTGCCGTCCACTGCACCCGCCAGCGCGCCGATAGTCTCGCCCGATGCCAGGCCCGGCAGCCAGCGCTCGCGCTGCTCAGGCGAGCCGGCCTGCTCGATCACGCACGCCGCCATCGCGCTCGCCAGGAACGGCACCGGCGCGAGCGTGCGCCCCAGCTCCTCGCACAAGATCGAGAGCTCGATCGTGCCGAGGCCCTGGCCGCCGTTCTCCTCGGAGATCGCGATCCCCGGCCAGCCCAGCTCGCACAGCTCCCTCCACAGCACCGCGTCCGTCGTGCCAGCCTCGGCATGCTCGCGCACCCGGGCGAACGTCGCGCGCTCCGCCAGCAGGTCGCGGGCCGTGCGCTGGATGTCGCGCTGGTCGTCTGTCAGGCCGAAGTCCATCGCTACGCCGACACCTTCAGGCGGGGGAGACCGAGCACGCGCTCAGCGACGATGTTCTTCAGCACCTCCGTCGTGCCTCCCTCGATCGTGTTGCCGCGCGCGCGCAGCAGCTCGTAGCTCCAGCCCGTACCCGTGACCAGCGCCTCCGGGCCGATCACGTCCACTGCCAGCTGCGTCGCGCGCTGGTTGGTGTCCGACCACAGCCACTTCACAAGCGAACCCTCCGGGCCCGGCTGGCCGTAGCGCTCGGCGTCGGTCAGGCCCTTCCACGCGAGCAGGCGGATCGACTCGCAGCGCACGTGCAGCTCCGCGAGCTTGTCCGCATAGAGCGGGTTCTCCAACAGGCCCTTCTCGGCGGCCGCGGCGATGATGTCGTCGAGTAGCTGGCGCAGGCGGATCTGCAGTGCGAAGCCGAGGCCCGCACGCTCGTTCATCAACGTCGTCAGCGCCACCTTCCAGCCGTTGCCCACACCGCCGACCATGTTCGCGTCGGGGATCCGCGCCTCCTCGATGAACAGCTCGTTGAACTCCGCCTCACCGGTGATCTGGCGCAGTGGACGGATCTGTACTGCCTCCTGCTCCATGTCCATCAGGAAGTAGGAGAGGCCCTTGTGCTTGGCGACCTCCGAGTCGGTGCGCGCGACCAGCATGCACCACTTCGAGTACTGCGCGCCGCTCGTCCACACCTTCTGGCCAGTCACCACCCACTCGTCGCCGTCTTTGACGGCTCTCGTTTTCAGCGACGCGAGATCCGAGCCGGCGTCGGGCTCAGAGAAGCCCTGGCACCAGATCTCCTCGCCTGAGAGGATCGGCGGCAGATAGCGCTCCTTCTGCTCCGGCGTGCCCCACACCATCAGCGTCGGGCCGCCCAGCAACAGGCCCAGCGTGTTCGCCGCGAACGGCACCCGCGCACGGCCAAGCTCTTCGAAGTAGATCGCCGACTCGCTCTGTGATGCCCCACGCCCGCCATACTCGGTGGGCCACGCCGGCGCCGCCCAGCCCGCGTCATACAGACGCCGCTGCCATTCGCGGCGGTAGGCGAACTGCGCGTCCTCGCCCGCGTCAGCGGGCGGTTTCTCGCCTGGCTGGTTGTCCGCCAACCATGCCCGCAGCTCGTCGCGGAAGGCAGTCTCCTGTGGGCTGAAGGTCAGGTCCATATCCCTCGCTCGGCAGATTACTGCAACACGGTTTGACACGTGTCTCATACTCCGTGCGACTCAGTCAAGCGTACGGCAGGGGCGTTCCCGCGCCAGCGCGGCCCGCTTACGTGATCTCGATCGGCGTGCCCACCGTGATCAGCGACCACAGGCGCGTGATCTCCGCGTTGCGCATGCGAATGCAGCCGTGTGACGGTCGCCCGGGGATCAGCTGCGGTTCGTCGGTGCCGTGGATCCCGACCACGCCGCCCCCTGGCCATTCGCTCAGCGTTGGCGCATACGCGCTCGTTCCGAGCGCGTATGGCCCGTACGCCGGATCGCTCAGCGTAATCAGCTTCTCCGTCACATAGAAGTTGCCCGGCGGGGTGACCGTGCTCGCCTTGCCCACGCCGATTGGAGCGCTGAAGATCGCGTGGCCGTCGCGGAATAGCGTCGCGCGCAGCGTGCTGCGATCGACAAGTAGGTAGCCGTTGACGGTGTGCAGCGCCTCGAGCGCACTCCTCGGCACCCATCCGGTCTGCCCGTTCGGGCGCGCCGGCAGCTCGATCTGAATCCAAGTCTGCCCGGAGGACAAGCGCGCCGAGACCAAGGTCACATACAGCTCCGCCTGGTCATCGACGGTCAGGAAGCGCAGACGCCCCACAACCCGTGAGCCCGGCGCAGGGTGCGCGTGCACCATAGCTTCAGAGCTTGGATACGCCCAGCGCGAGACCGTATGGAGGTTGGACAGACGCGCCAGCGCCGCGATTGTTGCCGGCTGGCCCGCGTACGCGGGCGTCGCGGGCAAGGCCAGCGCTGCTAGCAGGGCGAGCGATGCCCAACGCCAGCGCGCGACCGCTGCCAGCTGCAGACACACGCTAGCCAGTGAATTTCGGTGTCAGCGCCGCGGAACCGCAGCGCAGGATCCGCACCGTGCGCGTCCCCTGCTTGGCCTTCGTTGACGCCGTGTGAGTCATCGTGATCTTCGCCGTCAGCTTGTGCGGCCCCACCTTCAGCTTGTCCGGGTTGATCAGGAGCGTGAGCAGGCCCTTGTGTGCGTTCTTCGCGGTCAGCGTCCTCAGCTTGTGCCCATCCATGTAGAACGTCACGCTCGCGACGTTGGCTGCCTTGATGCTCACGCGGAAGTCGCCGCGCACGCAGCCCTGCGGCCCCTTCAGCCCTGGCACGGTCGCCGAGCTGAATGCAAGCACGCCGGTTTTCGACGGCGATTGTCTGCTCGTCGAGGAGAGGATGCCGATCGCCCCGGCGGTACTCGTGGAGGACAGGGTGCTGCCGCTCGCCGTGGGGGAGACCCCGACCACGACCGTGTTGGAGCTGTTGGTGATCGGCGATCCCTCGCCACCCGGCGGATTGCCGGTGATCGTGACCGTGTTGGCATATGAGCCGGCGGACTGGTCCGCGCTGTCCAGCAGATGCGTGCAGGTGTAGGTCGTCGCGGCGCCGGCTGGCAACGTTGCGCCTCCGGTTTCTCCCGCGAGCGTCCCCGCATCGCATTGCGGGTCGTTGAGAGCTTCCAGGCTCAAAGGCACATTGCCAGTGTTCGTGACGATGATCTCGTAGTCGACCGTCTGACCCACCAGAGCGGTCAGCTGAGAGCTCGTGTACGCGCCACCCGCGCCCGCGATCTGCTGCAGCTTTTCGATCGTAAACGCCGGTGCCGGCAGTGTCGGCGGCAGCGGTACTTCCACGACGACCGAGTTGGAAGTGTGCGTGACCGGCGGACCGTCGCCGGCCGGCGGGATGCCAGAGACTTCGGCTTTGTTCGTATACGGACCGGGCGCTTCGAGCACGTGCGTACAGGTGTAGGTCGCCGCGGCGCCGACTGCCAGCGTGCCCGCTTCCGGTCCGCCGGAGAGGGTGCCGCAGTTGCGGTCGATGACGTCTTCGCCACCGAAGCTCAGCGGGACGTTGCCGGTGTTCTTGACGAGGATCTCGTAGTCGACCGTGTCACCGACTTCGCCTGTAATCGGCGAGGGCGTGTAGGAGCCCGAGCCACCCGCGATCTTCTGGAGCTTTTCGACCGAGAACGCCGGCGCTGGCGAGCAGGCCAGTTTGCCGAGGACGTCAAACGAGCCTTTCAACCCGTTGCCACTCCATTTTGCCCAAGCGTCGACCTTGTACGCCCTCGGGGGTATCCCCGGGGGCGCCTGGAACAGCGTCGTGGTTTCGCCGGTGGGACCGGCGAAGCTGAATGTCCCAGTGATCGTGATCGGCGGCGCTCCTTCTTCGCTGTAGATCCTGATCACCTGCTGAACCGTGTTGGTGCCTGCGGGAAACTGCGTGAATGTCCAGGTGGCTCCCGTGCACGAGAACTGCACGTCGCCGTGTGTGCGCGGTCTCGAGCCGTTTTGCACGCGCCTGGAGCTGCTCTGCTGGGAGCGGGCTCCGCGATTCGCTTCGCGCTGTTCGCGCGCGGCTGCCTTTTCGGCTTCCCGCTGAGCCTTTCTTTCAGCGACGCGTTCTTCGCGTTCGGTCTGCTTGGCTTCAGTGGCCGCGACCGTTGCCGCTTCTTCTTCGGGGGAGCGTTCGCGCGCACCGCGAGCCTGCCCGGCAGGTGCCAGCAACGCAGCCAGCGCCAGCCCCCCGAGCGCCAGCAGTACCGTCCAGTGCGGCCAGGCACGCCGCGCCGCTGCTCGGTCTCCGCGCGTGCGCGGATGCTGCCGCGCAGGCACTCGGGTCTGCGGCTCTCGGTTGTGGCGAATCGGCATTCCTCTCCCGTTCCGTGGGATCGCTTTTCCAGCGGGTTGCAGCGCGCTCCATGACTCGTTTCCCCGGCCTCCACGATCCAGAGAATTGTCTCCTACACACTTACAGACATAGTCGCGTGCATGGCTCAACTAGGGATCACCCGAGAGGGGTGATCTTCGGGTTGGATGTAGGGTTAGGAATGGGTGATTTCCGATTCACCCTATTCGCATTGATTATCGATAGCATTGGCGTATGCCGATTGACGAGAACGCCGTAACGACCGTCGCCGTGGGGCGCTTCGACGACCTCTTGGCCCGGGGCTTGCGCGGTGTGATCGAAGATGATCACAGCCTCGAGCTGGTGGCCGAGGACGTCAGCCCAGCGCAGCTGAAGACGGTTCTGCGCGCGCAGCGACCGCTCGTGGCGATCCTCGACGCCGTCTCGCTGCGCAACCCCGCAGAGGTGCGCGCGCTCAGCGCGTGGCACTCCACGACCCACTTCGTGCTACTGGCCGAGCGGCCGTCGAGTGTCGAGTGCGCGCAGCTACTGAGCTTCGGCGCGGCAGCCTGCCTGGCGAAGGCCACCCAGCTGCGCGACGTGCGCAATGCCATCCATCTCGCCTCACGCGGCCTACAGCTGCGACCGCGCGACACTCACGCCGGCCCTGGCTCGGGCCTGCTGACCGCGCGCGAGCTCGAGGTCCTCGCGCGCTTGCAGCGGCGTCTCTCGAACGCACAGATCGCGGCGGACCTGCACGTCAGCATCGAGACCGTGCGCACACACGCGCGCCACATCTACCGCAAGCTCGGCGTCGGCTCTCGCCGCGAGCTGCTGGCCCCGTCTCCGCCCATGGGCTAAGTCTCCAGTAGAGAGTTACACTTGACCGCCTGCTGGTGGCCGCCGGAGCCGGCGCTAGATTCGAGGGTCGTGTCCGAGCGGTCCCCTCTGCGCGTCGCGCACCTGGACGCAGACGCCTTCTACGTGTCGATCGAGTTGCGACGCCACCCAGAGCTGCGCGGCAAGCCGGTGGTGGTCGCGGGCAACAGCCCGCGCGCAGTCGTGACGACAGCCAGCTACGAGGCGCGTCGCTTCGGTGTCGGCTCGGCGATGCCTGCCTCCAGGGCGCGGCGGCTGTGCCCGCAAGCGGTGTTCCTGACACCGGACTTCCCCACCTATCGAACGGTCTCCGCACAGATGATGGCGATCGTGCGCTCGCACGTGGAGCGGGTCGAGGTCGTCGGGCTCGACGAGGCCTACCTAGATGTCGACGGCCTGTTCTCGCCGCGCGCTGCCATGCGCCGACTGCTCGCCGAGATCAGCGACACCATGCAGCTGACCTGCTCGGTGGGAATCGGTCCGAACAAGCTCGTAGCGAAGGTCGCCTCAGACGCGGAGAAGCCCGCCGGCTTCGTCGTGCTCAGCCGCGAACAGGCGTGCGCCCGCTTCGCCGCGGCACCCCCAGGCCTGGTGCCTGGAATTGGGCCAAAGACCGCCGCGCGTCTGTCCGAGCTGGGGTTGACAACGCTCGCCGCGCTCGGCAGCGCCCCCGAGCAGCTGTTGATCGAGCGCTTCGGGCCCAATCTCGGACGCGAGCTCCGTAGGCGAGCGCGCTTCGAACACGACGGCGAGATCGGCGCCGCCCGCAAGGTCGTCTCCGAGTCGCGTGAGCGGACGTTCGACTACGACGTCAGCGACCCTTCCGAGCTACGCGGTGTGCTTACGAAGATGGCCGCGGAGCTGTGCGCGAGCCTTGCCGCCCACGGTCGCACGGGGCGCACGATCGGGATCAAGGTTCGCCTCGACGATTGGACGACCGTCACGCGTGCACACAGCGTGCCCGAGCCGACATGCGACCCGGAGCTGGTGAGCGCACACGCGCTGAGGCTGCTCGCGCAGTACGCGCCCGCGCGCCCGGTGCGCCTGCTCGGTGTACGGGTGGCCGGGTTGAGCGCCGCCGGCAAGGACAGCCCGCGCTCGCTCGAGAGCGCCGCGAGCGACATCGGCACAGCCGAGACTCGCACCCAGCTGGCACTGCCTGTGTAGGCGGGCGCTGTCCTCGGAGCGCGCCTCTGCCGCACTCGCTAACGCGTGTGCGCGTTAGGATCTGAACATGCCTCTAGCCCACGTGGGCGAGATCGAGCTCGACTTCGAGCGCACCGGCTCCGGTCCGCCACTGCTGGCGATCATGGGCATGAGCGGCACAGCCCTGCACTGGGGCGAGCCGTTTCTGAGCCCGCTGCGCGAGCACTTCGAAGTAATCGTCTACGACCACCGTGGCGTCGGCGCCAGCAGCCGGCTCGACGGATCCCTGACGACCGCGCAGATGGCTGAGGACGCCGCTGCGCTGCTAGCGGCGCTCGAGCTCGACGCGGCGCACGTGCTCGGCATCTCCATGGGCGGCATGGTGGCCCAAGAGCTCGCCCTGGCCCACCCGGAGCGCGTTCGCACACTCACGCTCGGCTGCACCTACTGTGGCGGAGAGGGAAGCTCGCTGGCCGCGCCGGAGGCACTGCAACGCCTGAGCGAAGCGATGATGTCCGGCGATCGCGAGCGCGCGCTGCGCGCCTCATGGGAGATCAACGTCTCGCCGGCGATGGCAGCCGACGGCGATGCCTATGCGCGCTTTCAGGCGATCGCTCACAAACGCGCTGTGGCGCTGCCCGTGATCATGGCGCAGATGCAGGCGTGCGCCGCCCATGACACGAACGCGCGCCTGGCGGCGCTCGAAATGCCGACACTCGTGATCCACGGCACCGCCGACGAACTACTGCCCGTCGCGAACGGGCGTCTGATCGCCTCGCGCATCCCCGGCTCGCAGCTGGAGATCTTCGACGGCGTCGGCCATCTGTTCTTCTGGGAGCGACCTGAGCTCTCGGCCGAGCTGATCCGCACTCACGTGGCGTGCCTGCCAACGCCGACGCCCTGAACGTAGCCACCAGCGGCGTCACGCTGGCCGGCGAGCAGAGCGGCGAGGGCCCAGCGATTGTGCTGCTGCATGGCCTCACCGCCACGCGCCGCTACGTCGTCATGGGCTCACGCGCACTAGAGCGCTCCGGCCACAGGGTGATCTGCTACGACGCGCGCGGACACGGACGCTCGACGCCCGCGGCGGATCGCGCCTACGGCTACGAGCACCTAGCCGCCGACCTGCTTGCCGTGCTCGACGCGGCCGGCATCGAGCGCGCCGTGCTCGCCGGTGCCTCGATGGGCGCGCACACGGCCGTGCGCTTCGCGCTCGAGCATTCTGCGCGCGTAACCGCACTAGCGCTCATCACCCCCGCCTTTGAGCCCGCCTCGGCGCGCCCGGAGGAGCAGTTCACGCACTGGGACGCGCTCGCGCACGGGCTACGCGAAGGTGGGGTGGAGGGGTTCATCGGCGCGTATGAGCTTGCAGCCGTGCCTGAGCCCTGGCGTGCCACCGTCGAGACGGTTCTGCGTCAGCGCCTGTCTGCGCACGAGCATCCAGACGCCGTCGCCGACGCACTCGAAGTCGTGCCGCGCTCACGCCCGTTCGAGGCGATGGCCGAGCTGCGGGCCGTCGAAGTGCCGACGCTCGTCGTCGCCAGCCGCGACGAGGCCGACCCGGAGCATCCGCTGGCTGTAGGCGAGCGCTATGCCGAGGCGATTCCAGGTGCGACGCTCGCCGTCGAGGACGCCAGCGTGGGCGGGCACGCGATCCCCTCGCCGATCGCCTGGCAGGGCGGACAGCTGTCCAAGCTGCTGATCGAGCTCGTTGCGAACGCACACAATAATATGTGATAACGTACAACTGTATGCCAGTACGCGAATGGGATGGAAACAGCTACGACCGCATCTCCGGGACGATGGAGGCGCTTGGACTCGAGGTGCTCGAGCGCCTGGAGCTGAGCGGCGATGAGCTCGTGCTGGACGCCGGCTGCGGCTCAGGGCGGATCACACAGACGCTGATCGAGCGACTGCCGCGCGGGCGCGTGATCGCGGTTGACGAGTCGCCCTCGATGATCAACGCCGCCCGCGAGCGGCTCGGAGCGGACGTGGACCTACGGGTCATGGACCTGCTAGATCTCGAGCTCGAGCAGCCCGTCGACGCGATCCTCTCCACCGCCACCTTCCACTGGATCGCCGATCACGAGCGGCTGTTCGCGCGCCTGCACGCCATGCTGAAGCCGGGCGGTCGGCTCGTGGCGCAGTGCGGGGGAGAGACCAACATCGACATCCTGCGCGGCAAAGCCAACGAGGTGCTCATGCGGGAACCCTACGCGCAGCATTTCGTCGACTGGCAGCCGCCCTGGAATTACGCGGGCGCAGAGCCCACACACGAGCGCCTGCTCGCCGCCGGCTTCAGTACAGCTGAGTGCTGGCTGACGCCCGCGCCCCGCGAACCAGAGCACCCGCGCGAGTTCCTCGCAACGATCGTGCTCGGCCCACACGTGCAGCAACTACCCGAGGCACTCAGAGAAGCGTTCATGGACGATGTTCTGGCGGCTCTTGGCCAGCCCGTCGTCGTCGACTACGTGCGCTTGAACATCAACGCCGTCGCCGGCTCCTCGCCGCCCGCTAGCAGCGCCGCGTAGCGCCCGCCGCGCTCGATCAGCTCCTCGTGGGTGCCGCGCTCGACGATGCGTCCCGAGTCGAGCACCAGGATCTGGTCGGCGTCACGGATCGTCGAGAGCCTGTGCGCGATCGCGATCGTGGTACGCCCGCGCGAGAGCTCATCGAGCGCCTGTTGCACCGCGCGCTCGGTCTCCGTGTCGAGCGCCGATGTCGCCTCGTCGAGCACCAGCACCGGCGGGTTGCGAAGCACGGTGCGCGCGATCGCGATGCGCTGCTTCTCACCGCCCGAGAAACGGTATCCGCGCTCGCCAACAGGCGTGTCATAGCCATCCGGCAGCGACGCGATCAACTCGTGGATCTGCGCCGCGCGCGCCGCATCTTCGATCTCCCCATCGCTCGCCTGCGGACATGCGAAGCGCAGGTTCTCACGGATCGAGGCGTGAAACAGATACGTCTCCTGCGAGACCAGACCGACCGTGGCGGCCAGCGAGTCGAGCGTCAAGTCGCGGATGTCGACGCCGTCGATGCTCACGCAGCCGCGCTGTGCCTCATACAGGCGCGCCACCAGATACGCGAGCGTGGTCTTGCCCGAGCCCGTCTCGCCCACCAGCGCCGTGCGCGTTCCCGCTGGGATCTCCGCGCCGATCTCCTCGAGCGTCCACGGCGCATCGGGCTCGTAGCGGAACCACACGTCGCGCAGCTCCACGTCGCCGCGCGCGTCCGTGAGCGTGCGCGCATCTGGGCGTTCGACGATGTCCACGGGCAGGTCGAGGTACTCGAAGATGCGCCCGAACAGCGCCAGCGAGGTCTGCACTTCCAGGCCAACCGACAGCAGCTGCTGCATCGGAAACAACAGGCGCGTTTGCAGCGTCGTGAACGCGACCACCGTGCCGATCGAGATCACGTCGTTGCCGTGGGCGATGTTGTAGCCCGCGAACCAATACACCGCCGCGGGCATGATCGCGAACGCCAGCTGCACCGATGACATCCGCCAGCGCCCCGCCATGCGCGCACGTACCTCCAGGTCGGCCAGTTCGCTGGACTCCGAGCTGAAGCGCTGCACCAACTCGTGTGAGCGGCCCATCGTCTTACCCAGCAGGATGCCCGACACCGACAGCGACTCCTCCACGAGCGTCGACATGTCAGCCAGGCGTCCTTGGCGCACCGACTGGATGCGCCGGCGCTCATTGCCGACACGGCGCGTCAGCCACACGAAGAACGGCAGAAGACAGAGCGAGAACAGCGTCAAGCGCCATTCCAGTGCGAACATCGCAACGACCGTCGCCAGCACCGTCGCCACCGTCGAGACGGTCGAGGTGGCGGTGCTCGTCACCACGTCGTCGATGCCGCCGATGTCATATGCGATCCGCGCCTGCACCTCGCCCGAGCGCGTGCGCGTGAAGAACGCCAGCGACATCCGCTGCAGATGCGCGAACACCGCCGCGCGCAGGTCGTGCATCACGCGCTGGCCCACCTGGTTTGAGATCCACGTCTGCGCGACGCTGATCACGCTGTTGATGATCGCCAGCGCGATCATGCCGCCCACGAGCCACGACAGCAGCGTCTCCTCGTGCTTGACGATGCCCTTGTTGATCGCTTCGCGCAACAGGAACGGCGAGGCGACGCTCAGGACCGAGCCGAGCACGATCAGCCCCAGCAGCCCACCCAGGCGCACCCGGTAGGGGATGAACAGCCGCCCGATGCGACGCAAGGGGACGTGTTTGTCGGGGATGTCCTCCGGGCGAAGCTCCGACCGGCGCGAGCGGCGGCCCTCGCCACCGCCGTGCCCGGGGCTGAAGGGCTGGGCGCTCACTGCGCTGACTTTACCGTCGTAGTCGTAGGGTTAACGACCGTGAACCTGTCCGCATCGGAGATCCGCGTGCTGGGGTGCCTGCTGGAGAAGCAGCGCACCACACCCGACGCCTACCCGCTCTCGCTCAACGCGCTGCGCCTCGCGTGCAACCAGTCCACCAACCGCGATCCGGTGGTCGAGTACGACGACGCGGTTATCCGCGACGCGCTCCATCGGCTGGAGCGCCGCGGCTACACGCGCCTGGCCAGTGGCGCCGGCAGCCGTACCGCGAAGTACCGGCACCTGTTGGTGGAAGCGCTGCCGATGGACGCCGCCGAGCAGGCCGTCATGTGCGTGCTGATGCTGCGCGGGGCGCAGACCCCAGGCGAGCTCAAGCAACGCACCGAGCGGATGCACGCGTTCACCGATCTCGAGGGCGTTCACGAGACCCTGCACGGCCTGATCGAGCGCGAGCTGGTCGCGCGGCTGGAGCGCCGCCCCGGGCACAAGGAGGAGCGCTACATCCAGCTGTTGCAGGAGCACGAGGAAGGGCAGCAGGCGGCACCCCAGCGCGAGCCGGTGCGAGCAGATCCCACGTCGATGTCGACAGCCATGCCGGCCCAGCTCGTCGAGCTGGAGAACCTTCGTGAGCGCGTCGAGCGCCTGGAGCAGGAAGTCGCTGAGCTCCGCGCCGCCATCCGCCATCCTGTCCACGAGCACCAGCCATGAGCCACCTGCTGCCGATCCTCGCCTCCGCGGAAACCACCACCGGCGTCGGTATCCCGCTAGCGCTCGCCGCCGGCCTCGTCTCGTTCCTCTCGCCCTGCGTGCTGCCGCTGGTCCCCGGCTACCTCTCCACAGTCATCGGCGTCACACCCGCCGATCTGAAAGAGGGAGTGGGTCCGCGCCGCGTGCTCGTCCCCAGCCTCCTGTTCATCGCGAGCTTCTCCACCATCTTCATCCTGCTGGGCATGAGCGCCACCGTGATCGGCTCCACGCTGATCACCCACAAGCTGGAGCTCGAGAAGATCGGCGGGTTCGTCATCATCCTGATGGGTCTCGTGTTCCTCGCCACGCCGTTCATCGGCATGTTCAACCGCGAGTGGCACTCGGAGACGCTGCTGCGCCTCGCCGGCCGCGGCGGTCCGGTGATCGCCGGCGCCGCGTTCGCGATCGCCTGGACACCCTGCACGAGCATCACGCTCGCTGCCATCCTCACGCAGGCGGCGGTCTCCAGCTCAGCCGCCCATGGCGCGCTGCTGCTCGCGTTCTACTCGGCGGGCCTCGCCATCCCGTTCCTATTGATCGCACTCGCCTTCGAGCGCATGACCAACGCGTTGAGCGTCGTCAAGCGTCACTTCCCCGTGATCATCGCCGTCGGCGGCGCGGTCATGATTACGCTCGGGTTGCTAATCGTCACCGGCGAGTTCACGACGCTGAACGCCCAGGCCAACGAACTGCTACAGGGCACCGGCCTCAACGTGTCGAGCATCTGAGCGGCGCTCGGCGAAGCGCCGTTCCCAGGCTTGCTGGTTGCGCTTGGCATCGAGCACGAACGGCGAGATACCGATCGCCTTGACGATCAGCCAGTTGATCAGCGACTCGGGGAAGGGCAGGGGGCGCATCACGTCCACGAACAGCACCACGCGCGTCTCGTCGGTGTCGTTCCAGACCTCGTGGTTGAACGTGTCGTCGAAGATCATGCTCTTGCCCTCTTGCCAGTGGCGAATCTCATCGCCGACACGGATGCGGCAGGACTCGGCGTCCGCCGGCACGATCAGACCAAGGTGGTAGCGCAGCACGCCCTTGTACGGGCCGCGGTGGTCGAGGATGTGCTTGCCCGGCGAGAGGATCGAGATCATTGCCGTCGTCATCCCCGGTATTTCCTGCATCAGCGCCGCGGTGCGTGGGCACATCTCCACGCCGAGCTTGGCGGTGAACCCGTAGCCGTACAGGAAGAACGTCTTCCAGCGGTCGTCGTCGGTGATCTCGATCTGGTCCTTGGAGATGTCCTGGAAGTTGGGCAGCGCGTCGCGGTCATCGAGCAGCCGCTCGACCTCCTCGCGGATCACACCCGCGCTCTGCTCGATGTGCTCGACCCAGGGGAAGCGCTCCAGCGCAAAGAACGTCGCGTCGCCAACCAGCGAGCGCCTGCCGATGAAGCGCTCCACCGGCGCCAGGACCCATTCGCCGACCGTGATGGTCAGCGCAACAATCCTCTCCCAAAGCGACTTCCGTGACTCATCCGTCACAGGCGACATTTTATAACGCGGGCCGCAGCTCGCCGCAGGCTTGGATAATCGACTAAACGCAATACGCCCCCTGACGTCCGAGAGCCAAGCGGTTCAAGGACGCAAGGAGCGTGGCGTACTTCGTACGCGAGCGACTGAGGACGCAGAAGCGCGCCGGCTCTCGGACGTCAGGTCAGGCAGCCTCGCGCAGAGCGGCAAGCTCCGGCGACTCCGCGAGCTTCTTCAGCGCCCGCTGCTCCAGCTGCGAGGCACGCTCCGCGGAGAACCCGAGCCGCTTGCCGATCGCCGTTAGCGTTTGCGGCTCCTCACGGCCGGTGCCGAAGCGCAGCGTCAGCACCTTGCGCTCGGTTTCAGGCAGCTGCTCGATCGCGCGGTGAACGATCCGCTCGCGCTCGTTCTCCCAGGCCGTCTCCTCGGGCACCTCAGCGTCAGAGGGGAGCAGGTCGCCGAGCGCGGTGTCGCCGTCCTCGCCAATCTGCTGGTCGAGGCTGACGAGCGCCGCACGCTGGTGGCGTACCTCTTCTACCTGGTCGATCGGCAGGCCGGTCTCCTCGGCCAGCTCCTCGAGCGTGGGCTCGCGTCCGAGTCGGACCGACAGCTCGCGCTCGACGCGCCCGACCTTGCGGGAGCGCTGGGCTACGTGGACGGGCAGGCGGATGGTGCGTCCGGAGTTCTCCAGGCCGCGCTGAATCGCCTGACGGATCCACAGCGTGGCATAGGTGGAGAAGCGGAAGCCCTTGCGCCAATCGAACTTCTCGCTGGCGCGAATCAGGCCGAGCATGCCCTCCTGGACGAGATCGCCGAGCGGCAGGCCCTGGTTCTGGTAGCGCCTGGCGTTGGAGGCGACGAGGCGCAGGTTGGAGTTGACGAGCAGTTCCTTGGCGTACAGGTCGCCGCGCTCGATTCGCTTGGCCAGGTCGATCTCCTGGGCCGGAGTGAGTAGTGGGTAGCGGCGCGAGTGGGCCAGCAGCTGATCGACCGACTCCGGAATGAACGTGTCGGGGGTGCTCACGTCGATACGCTCGATCGGGCTGTCGAGACGCCCTGCGGCGACCGTCACCGGCTCGGCCTCAGCGACGAGCTCCTCGGCATCTGGCTCGAGTGTGAGAGTGGAGTTTGTGGGGGAGTCTGTCATGGTCGTCCTTCTAATCCGATGCTTGGAGTCGGAATTATAGGCCACGATAGTTGCGTTGTCAACCATTATTGATGACCCAATCTGCTACTACGATCTTCTGCTAGGTCGTTCGACGCGTCCTAGGCGCTTACCTTCCCAGCACATCAGAAAGTAAAGTGCCCACATACGCACCTCCTAAAACCCGCGAGCGGGCGAAAAGGAGCGATCCGTCGATCTAAGTGCGTTATCGGTTGCCTCGCTGGGAATGTGAGGGCAGCCGGCTAAGCTCGGCGGATGAGCATAGACCTCTCCAACCAGGTTATCGCGGTTACCGGCGCTTCGTCGGGGATCGGCGAGGCGACCGCCCTCGCGTGCGCTCGCGCGGGCGCGGCTGTGGCCCTGGCCGCGCGACGAGCCGAGCGCATCGAGGCGCTCGCGGAGCGCATCGCCGCCGAGGGCGGACACGCGATCGCCGTGCCGACAGACGTGGGTGAGGAGGACCAGGCGCGGGCGTTCGTGGCGCGTGCTCACGCCGAGCTGGGCCGGCTGGACGTGCTCGTGAACAACGCCGGCGTGATGCTACTCGGGCCGATCGAGCACGCGCCCACCGAGGAGTGGCGCCGCATGATCCACGCAAACGTCTTTGGCGTGCTCTATTGCACGCACGCAGCACTGCCGCTGATGCGCGCACAGGGATCGGGGCACATCGTCAACGTCAGCTCTGTCGCCGGACGCGTCGCCCGCGCGGGCTCTGGCGTGTACAACCTGACGAAGTTCGGCGTGGGCGCCTTCTCGGAGTCGCTGCGCCAGGAGGGCGTGGCGATCGGCGTACGCGTCACGACGATCGAGCCCGGCGCCGTGGCCACAGAGCTGCCCGGCCACAACCGCGAGGAGGTGCTCGAGCAGATGGCAAAGCGCTTCGCCGGCGTAACCCCGCTCGCGGCCGAGGACATCGCGGGCGCTGTGCTCTACGCGATCGGCCAACCGCCGAACGTGAGCGTCAACGAGATCCTCGTGCGCCCCAGCAGACAGGGCGCCTGAGCTCTCAGCTCGGCTCAGACGCCGCCGCGTGCGGTGCGATCTCGAGCAGTTGACTGATGCGGTGGTCGACCTGCAGCGTTGCGTGCTCGAGCCCGAATCGCTCACGCAGCATTGCCGCCATGGCGCGGCGGGCCTCGTGACAGTCGCACTCGGCGGCAACCAGCACGTGCGCGGATAGCGCCGGAAAGCCGCTTGAGATTTCCCACACGTGCAGGTCGTGGACCTCGACCACACCCACCTGGCTGACGAGCGCCTCGCCGATCGCTTGGGGATCCAGACCCTCGGGCGCGGCCTCGAGGAAGATCCGCCCCGATGCCTTCACAAGCGAATAGCCCGAGCGAGTCATCAGCGCCGCGATCAGCAGTGAGACGATCGGGTCCGCCCGCTGGAAGCCGCTCACGAGAATCACCCCAGCGGCGATTGCCGTGCCGAGAAACCCATACATGTCGGTGAGAATGTGCTGGAAGCTACCTTGGATGTTCAGGCTGCCGCGGTTGGCCCTGGACAAGCTCCAAGCCGCGGCCAGGTTGACGAGGACGCCAGCCAGAGCCACGATCAGAACCGCCAGCGCGTGCACGTGCGGTGGGAGGAACAGGCGACGGATGGCCTCGTAGGCGATGAACGCCGCCAGGATCAACAGCGTCACGCCGTTGGCCTGAGCAGAGAGGATCTCGACCCGCCGGAAGCCGAACGTCATCGCCCCAGCTGCAGGACGAGCGGCCAGCCGCAGCGCCAGAAGCGAGAAGCCGATCGCACCGGCGTCGGTGAGCATGTGCCCCGCGTCGGAGAGCAGCGCAAGCGAGTGCGCGATCACGCCGACCGCCACCTCGACAGCCATGAAGGCGAGGATCAGCCCGAGCGCCAGCTTCAGCCGGCTGCTATCGGCATCGGGCTCGACTGCGTGCGAGTGCGCAGCGTGATCGTGGGCCATCGGCTCACGATACGACGCGATTTGCGCGCGCGCTCGCCCGCGGCGCGTGCTGTCCGGCATCTCCCACCGAGGAGCCACGCGACTCACGCCGCCAGGGGAGCCATAGTCTCTGGCGATGGCGCACAGGAGCGAGGGTGAGCACGTGCTCACGCAGCGAGCCACGACCCTGGTGTCGATCGTCGCGGCCAGCCTGCTGGTGATCCTCAAGCTGGGTGTCGGCCTGCTGACGGGCAGCCTTGGGCTGATCTCGAGCGGAATCGAGTCAAGCGGCGACGTGGTCGCCGCAGCGCTCACGTTCTTCGCGGTGGGGCTGGGCGGCCGACCGGCTGACTTCGACCACCCTTACGGGCACCGTCGCGCCGAGAACCTCGGGGCGCTGGGGGAGGCGGCGCTGCTGCTGGGAGGCGGCGTGCTCGTCAGCGTGGAGGCGATCACCCGTCTCGTGAACAGCGCCAACGCGCCCGTGATCCACTGGTATGAGTTCGCGGTCATCGGCGTGGCGCTGCTAGTGGAACTAACCCGTATGAGCGTTGCGCTGCTGGGTGCCCGCCGCTACGAAAGTGCAGCGCTGCGCGCCAACGCGCTGCACTTCGCCGGCGATATCGCCGGCTCGCTGGCTGTGCTCGCGGGCCTTTTGGCCGTACGCGCGGGCGTGCACGACGGCGACTCGCTGGCAGCGCTACTCGTCGCCGCAATCATCTTCGCCGCGGCGATCCGGCTGATCGTCAACAACACCAACGCCTTGATGGACCACGTCCCCGCACAAACGAGGACGACGGCCGAACGGGCGATCGCGGGGCTCGGAGAGGACATCGAGCTCGATCGCCTGCGTCTGCGCGAGTCAGCTGGGCGCTACTTCGCCGACGTGGTTGTAAGCGTGCCCCCCGGCCAGGCGGTCGTGGAGGGTCACCGCGCGGCCGATCTAGTGGAGAACGCGCTCGAGCAGGCACTGCCGGGCAGCGACGTCGTCGTGCACGTGGAGCCTCGCCGTCAAGGGCTTGACCTGCGCGACCGAGTCCTTGCGATCGCGCTGTCCGAGCCACTCGTCAAGGAGGCCCACGACGTCACCATCTTCGAGCAGCGGGGATCCAGCAGCGTCTCGCTGCACTTGAAGTTCCCGGCCGATCTCGACCTGCGGACGGCCCATGAGATCGCTGAGCGCGTCGAGCAGGCAATCCGGGCGCGGCCGGGTGTCGGCGACGTGCAGACGCACCTGGAGCCGCTGGAGCTCCCGCTGGCCGCGCGCGCACCGGACGACGATGCCGACGCGCGGATCGGAAGTGCGATCGAGCAGCTCGTATGTGCGCGGACTGGCAGCGCTCCGCAACGGCTGCGCCTGTTCTCCACCGACGCTGGCCACGTCCTGTTCTTGACGCTCGTGGTGGACCCGGACGAGTCGCTCACCGACGCGCACCACCTCGCGGGCGAGCTCGAGGAGCAGTTGCGTAAACAGATCCCCGGCATTGCCGAGGTGATCGTCCACACCGAGCCGTAGGCCACTGCACGTGATTGCAGCCGCGCTCCGAGCTGCCTACTTCCTGGGGCAAGGCGCCATGTAGCTGACGGTGGCCGTCTCCGGTTTGGAGGCTTCGCCGTTTTCGGCGAAGATCACTTCGGTCTTGACCGCGAAGCCGCGCGCCGGGCACGTCGCCGGGATCCGCCCGTAGTAGATCGTCTTGCCGTGCGAGCGGTAGGCGGAACCGGCAGTGACGTCGATCGTCTTGACCGACGCATACGGCGCACCCGGCACGCTCGCGACGAGCGGGACTTCGACTTCGAGCTCCTGGCTGAAGCCGCCAGCACCGTTCAGGCTCTTGAAGCGACCGCCGGAGAGGATTTCCAGCGACACGGGCGTGTGACCGTCGCTGAAGAACTCAAAGCCGCCGCCGGGCGCATAGAACGATGAGATTTCCACCGCCTCTTCGACGCGTTCGCCGCCGAAGGTCACAAAGCCGAGCGCGTGACCAACCGGCCCGGCGGCCGAATCCTTCGGGCACTTCACGGGACCAAACTGTTCGAGCACCGGCTTCGAGCACGTCGGAAAGCCGTCGGGGTGCAGCTTCGTGCCGGTCGGGAAGTAGACGTTGATGCCGATGATCGGCGGCGGGGAGCCCTGATATTCGGTCCCTTCGATCTGGTATTCGGAGCGCAGCGCCGTACCGGCCCCGAGGATATAGCCCGTATGCGGGAAGCCCGGAATCGGCACCGGAAGCGCTTTGAACTTGACCGTCGGTAGCGCCGCGGCCAAGCTCGGCAACGTCAGCGCGCCGAGCCACAGAACGGCGAGGCAGGCGAGCGTTCGGCGGGTCATCGGTAGCACGTCGTCTCGTGGAGCATCATCATGGATCGTAGTTCACCCAGCCGGAAGGCCGCGAGCAGCCCCACGAGCACGAGCACAACACCTGCTTACGAATACTGAATGGCTCCCAGCCGGCGCCCCGCAAGAGCACACACGTATCTAGGAGCGAGTCGCGGGATCCTCGCGACTGATCTTCTCCAGTTGGGACGGCACGTCCGCGAGAAACCCGCAGACGATGAAGCCGAGCAGCGCGAGCACGCCGATCGCGTGCGCCCAGCCCGCTTCGGCGAGCGTCAGGAACCCGAACCCAGCGAGCAGGCACGCCGCGGCGGCGCGCGCGAGCAGCCCGGGCGCGGATGCCGAGAGCAGCGTGCCGATCGCCGGAGGCGACGGGCTCAGGTCCTGCTCACCATGGTCGAGCTGGCCGCGCAGCACGAGCCTGAAAAGCAGCGCGAGCGAGGGGAAGAGGATCACGGCGCCTGCGAGCACGGCGACAATCACGACGACGAGCGTGTCGTGTGGGGCCGCGGCTTGGCGCACGGTGAGACCGCGCAGCAGTATCGGATTCTGCGCAAGCGCCCAACCGGCGACCACGGCGGCGACCGCTAGCGCCGCCGTATAGCGAGCGCGCTCAAAGTGCCGGCGCCGAACGAGCTCCAGGGTCAGTGCTCCGGCGAGGATCGAGATGACCAGGGCCGCGAGCGCGTCGCTGTGCAACAGACGGTGGTACAGCGGCTGGTCGTCGGCGTGCAGCACAGCGATACCCGCGAGGGCGATCCCACCCGCGAGGACGCCGGCTGCCAACGCACGCGTGCGAAAGCTGGCTATCAGGTCGCTGTCGCGTGCGCGGGCGGCGTCGGCCGCGAGGAACACGGCGGCGAGGTAAGCGGCGGTGGCAACCGCGAGTACACCCACGAGGATCGATGTCGCCCCCGTCCAGCTGGAGAACAGGTGTCCGGCGGCATTGCCTACCGGCACGCGGCGCGCGGCGATCGCACCGACCATGGTGCCGAGCGCGAACGGCGTGAGGATCGACGAGACGGCGAAGACGGCGTCGGTCGAGCGCTGCTCGCGTGCGGAAGCGGCGCCGGCGCGCAGGGCGTAGGCGGCGCCACGCAGGATGATCCCGATCGCGGCGATGAACAGTGGGATCGACAGCGTCGAGGCGATCGAGCCGAACGCGCTCGGATAGGCCGTCCAGGTCACGGTCAGCACGAAGATCAGCCACACGTGATTGGCCTCCCATACGGGCGCCATCGACTCGTGTGCGTGGTCGCGCACTCGCGCCGCGGCGGGACCGCGCCCGGCGAACAGCAGCCAGAAGCCAGCGCCGAAGTCGGCTCCCGCGAGCACGACATAGAAGACGAGTCCGATCAGGACAAAGATCAGCGGCAGCTCGTACAGGTGCATGCTTAGAGCACCGGGCTCGGCTGCTCGGAAGCTCGCCCTGACCCACCGCTGACGCTGGCAGGCGGATCCATGGGCATGCGCGCAAGGCGGCGCAAGATCCAGACGACGCCGATCCCCACGCCGGCGTAAACCAGCAAGAGCGTCACGTAGCCGACCGGGATGCCGCCAGCGCCGGTGACCGCTTCGTTGGTGAGCATTACTTTGTAGACGACCCAGGGCTGGCGTCCAACCTCGGTTGTGACCCAGCCGGCGATCAGCGCCATGACGGAGGCTGGGCCGGCGAGGGCAAGCGCACGGTAGAACCAGACCGACTCGGGCAGGCGCTTTCGCCTGATGCGCACGAACAGGTAGATGACCCCGAGCAGCGCGAGCAGCGTGCCGATCCCGACCATCAGCTGGAAGGAGACGCGCACGACGTTCACGGGCGGCTGACGATCGACGGGAACGGTGTCGAGACCTTTGACGACGGCGTCGGGATTGTGAAACGCGAGCAGCGACAGCATTTTGGGGATAGCGATCCCGTACTTGACCTGGCCCTGGGTGTACCAGCCGAGCAGGTGCTCGGAGGCGCCCTTGGTGGTCTTGGCGAGACCCTCGATGGCGGCGAGCTTGATTGGCTGGGCGGTGGCGACGTCGCGGGCGGCCCAGTCGCCGATGAGGATCTGCACCGGCGAGGCAAGCGCGGCGATCGTCAGCGGGATCGCAAGGGCGGTGCGCTCATAGCGGGTCCAGCGCCCGCGCAGCCGCCCGATCGCGTAGGCGCCGGCGAGCAGGAAGCCGGTGACGATGTAGCCGGCGATGTACATGTGCACGAGCTCGGGCCACAGGAAGCTGTTGGCGAACAGCGCGGTCAGCGGGTGCACGTCGAGTGCCTTGCCATCGTGGAGGCGAAAGCCGGAGGGGTGGTTCATCCAGGCATTGACGGAGATCACCATCAGCGAGCCGAGGACTCCCGCGATCGCGATCGGGATGCCGCTGAGGAAGTGTGCTTTGGGCGAGAGACGGTCCCAGCCGTAGATGTAGATGCCGATGAAGATCGCCTCCAGGAAGAACGAGAAGCCCTCGATCGCGAAGCCCAGCCCGAAGACGCTGCCGAACGTGGAGGTGAAGGCGGGCCACAACAGGCCCATCTCGAAGCTGAGGATCGTGCCGGTGATCACGCCGATCGCAAACAGCGCTGCCATCACACGCGTCCAGCGCCGCGCGAGCGTGCGGTAGAGCTGATCGCCAGAGCGCAGGTAAAGCCACTCGACGAACAGGATCATCGCTGGAAAGGCGATCCCGAAGCACACGAGCGGGATGTGCACCGAGAACGACAGCGCCTGCATCTGACGGGCCTGCAGCAGATATGCCTGATGGACAGGCGTCATCGCACCAGTTGGTATATAGGTTTTCGCCCGCGCGGGAGTGGGCATCGCCTATTGCGCCGGAGCGGCCGCGCTGGCTCAGTCCTCGGCCAGACGGCGCAGCAGCGCTAGGGCCTGCATCAGCGTGCGCTGCTCCTGCCCAGAAAGGTCTTCGGCGATCGCGCTCGCGAGCCACCCCTCGCGCTGGCGGCGGTCGGCTTCGAGCGTCTCGCGGCCCTGATCGGTCAGCTCGACGAGAATGCGCCGCCCGTCGGCGGGATCCGGGCGCCTGGCGATCAGGCCCTCGCCCTCGAGATCGCTGATCGTTTGGGTCATCGATTGCGGACGCACGCGCTCGGCAACAGCGAGATCGCCGATCGACTTCGTCCCTTCGCGGTCCAGCCGTCCGAGCACGGCGCCCTGAGAGAGCGAGAAGCGATGCTCGGCGCGCAGGCGGCGCATGAGGTGGCCGAGCACCATGCGCAGCTCGCTCGCCAAGCGGGTGGTGTCGACGGCCGCAGCCATGGGCCGCAAGATTATATAGTCGGAAGAGCAGGAAAACTACTCAGTTTTCCTGTATATTTATGTGGATGGCGAGCAATGTGAGTACCCGCGCGAGCACGAGCGCAAGCGCTCGAGGACAGGTGGGATCGGATCAGAGCGACTCCGATCGCTACAAGTGGATCGCCCTATCGAACGTAACGCTGGGAGTGTTGCTGGCGACGCTCGACGGCTCGATCACGCTGATCGCAATGCCAGACATCTTCCGCGGCATCCACCTCGACCCGCTGGTGCCCGCCAACAGCTTCTACCTGCTGTGGATGATCCTGGGCTTCCTCGTCGTGACGAGCGTGCTGATCGTGAGCTTGGGGCGCCTGGGGGACATGTACGGGCGGGTGAAGATGTACAACCTCGGCTTCGTCATCTACACGCTGGCTTCGCTGGTGCTGACGGTGGACTGGCTGAACGGGCGCGCCGGCGCGAGCTACCTGATCGCGTTTCGCATCGTGCAGGGGATCGGCGCGGCGTTCCTGCTGGCTAACGCGGCGGCGATCATCACCGACGCGTTTCCCGCCAACCAGCGGGGGATGGCGCTGGGGATCAACAACATCGTGGGCGTCAGCGGCATGTTCGTGGGTCTCGTGCTGGGCGGCCTGCTGGCGCCGATCGACTGGCGGCTGGTGTTCCTGATCTCGGTGCCGGTGGGGCTGTTCGGCACTGTGTGGGCGTATCTGAAGCTCGAGGAGCGAAGCACCCCCAAACGCGCGAAGGTGGACTGGTGGGGCAATGTGACGTTCGCGCTGGGGCTGATCCTGATCATGGTGTCGGTCACCTACGGCATCCGCCCCTACGGCAGCTCCGCCACCGGCTGGGGGAGCCCACGAGTGCTGGCGCTGTTGGGCGCGGGGGTGGCGTGCCTGGCTGCCTTCGCGGTGGTCGAGAGTCGTGTGGCCGAGCCGATGTTCCGCCTGCCGCTGTTCCGTATTCGCGCCTTCACGTTTGGGACGCTGTCGACGTTCCTCTCGGCGATCGCGCGGGGCGGGCTGATGTTCATGCTGATCATCTGGCTACAGGGCATCTGGCTGCCGCAGCACGGCTATAACTTCACGCGAACGCCGCTGTGGGCGGGCATCTACATGCTGCCGCTGACGCTGGGAATGCTCGTCGCCGGCCCGACCTCCGGCTATCTGTCGGACCGCTTCGGGGCGCGCTGGTTCGCGACCGGGGGGATGCTCGGATCAGCCCTGAGCTTCTTCCTGCTGACGCTGTTGCCGATCGACTTTCCCTTCCCGCTGTTCGCGCTCGTGCTGGCGATGGTGGGCGTCTCGATGGGCATGTTCGCCTCCCCCAATCGCGCGGCGGTGATGAACAGCCTGCCGCCGCAGCACCGTGGTGCGGGCGGAGGCATGAACCAGACCTTCCAGAACTCGGCGCAGGTGCTCTCGATCGGCGTGTTCTTCACGCTGATGATCCTCGGGCTGGCATCGAACCTGCCCCACACGCTCGCATCGGGGTTGGAGGCACACGGCGTCTCTGCAGCGGTGGCGAACGGCGCCTCTCACACCCCGCCGGTGTCGGTGCTGTTCGCGGCGTTCCTTGGCTACAACCCGGTCGAACATCTGCTGGGCGCACATGTCCTTGCCTCGCTCTCGCCGGTAAGTCGCGCAACGCTAACCGGCCGCTCGTTCTTTCCACACCTGATCTCGGCGCCGTTCAGCACGGGGCTGCACGAGGCGTTCGCGTTCGCGATCCTCGCCTGCGTGATAGCCGCTGGCGCATCGCTTTTGCGCGGCGGCAAGTATCACTTTGTCGAGCAACCGCCGATGAGCGAGCTCACGCGACCTACTACAGCAAAGGAGCAGCATGCGAGTTGAGTGGTACGGGCAGTCGGCCTTTCACTTGAGCACACCGGAGAAGTCGGTGGCGATCGACCCGTTCGCGGACATGTCGGCGATGGCGGCCAGTCGCGGGATGCAGTTCGACTACCCGCCCATCACAGGCGTGCGGGCGGACCTGCTGCTGGTGACGCACGAGCACATGGACCACAACGGCGTCGAGGCGATCGACGGCGATCCCGCGATCCTGCGCTCGACAGCGGGCACACTGGAGTCGCCGCTCGGCGAGGTCACGGCGATCGCCTCAGAGCACGACGAGCAGGCAGGCACCGCTCGCGGCCCCAACACGATCTTCGTATTCGAGCTGGATGGCCTGCGCGTATGTCACTTCGGCGACTTCGGCCAGAGTGGGCTGCGTGCCGAGCAGGCGGCGGCAATCGGCGCGATCGACCTACTGATCCTTCCCGTCGGCGGTGGTCCCACGATCGGCGCCGAGCAGGCATCGCTGATCGTCGAGCGCCTGTCCCCGCAATGGGTGGTGCCGATGCACTACCGCACGCCGCGCATCGGCTTCCTCGAGACGGCGGATGACTTCCTCGAGCGCTCCACACACGTGGAGCGGCTGACGCAGAGCACGTTCGAGACGAGCGAGCTACCGAACACTGACGGCCCGCTCGTGGTGGTCCCGGCAGCGCCATAGGGCCCGCTGCGTAGGACCCAGCGGCGCCCAGGCGGGAGGCGTATAAACCGAATGAACCGAGAAAGGCGCTGACATGAAGATTGGACGATTGCTGCTGCGCGTGGCCGTAGGGGGCTTCTTCTTTGGGCACGGCACGCAGAAGCTGTTTGGCTGGTTCGGCGGACACGGCCTGGAGGCGACGGCGAAGATGTTCGACGGATTGGGCCTGCGCCCAGGCAAGGCAAACGCGATCGCGGCCGGTGCGGCCGAGGCCGCAGGCGGCGCGCTGCTCGCGAGTGGGGTGGCGACGCCTGCCGCGGCATCGGTTCTCACGGCCACGATGCTCACCGCCATCAGGACCGTGCACGGCAAGAAGGGTCCGTGGTTGAGCAACGGCGGCTACGAGTACAACGTGGTCCTGATCGCGGCGGTGCTGGCGCTCGCGGAAAGCGGCCGCGAGCGTCCCGGCAGGGCGGCTAGCGCCGCGCTGCTCCTCGGTGCGCTGGGCGCCCTCGGCGCGCAGCTCGCAGCTGGCGCACAGGAGCCTGCAGACGGCTAGCGTTGAAGATCACGCTCGGGAAGGATGTATGCGGCGCGGTGTCTAGAGGCCCGACGGCGCCCAATCGACGCAGGATCTGACCGTGAGCCGCTGCACACCTACGCCGCGGACTCTGGCCCGGGCACCGCTAACGGTCAAGCGGTCAATGCCAACGGTGGCCTATGGTATGTGCTCTCGCCGTCCGGCAATATGATCACGAGGACACCATGACCGTGCAAAAGAGCTCACCTGACACCCACCGCTCGACCAGCGGGCTCTCAGCCCTGGTCCTGGCGCTCGGCCTGCTCGTCGTACTGGCTGGCTGCGGGAGCTCCTCCACGGGCAGCACATCGTCCTCGACCACAGCCTCCACCGCCGCCACGACTACGACGTCGAGCACCGCGCCGAGCGGGGCGCTGAGCCTGGCGGCGAATCCGGAAGGCCAGCTCGCCTACAACAAGAAGTCACTGACGGCCAATGCGGGCAAGGTCTCGGTCGACTTCACGAATAGCTCGCCGTTGGACCACAACATGACGATCGAATCTTCCTCGCACCAGATCCTCGGGGCAACCCCCACCTTCCAGGGCGGTACGAAGGTGCTTACTTTGAGCCTCAAACCGGGCACGTACAAGTTCTTCTGCTCCGTGCCCGGTCACCGCATGGCGGGCATGGAAGGCACGCTGACGGTGAAGTAGCGGCGGGCGGGCAGGATGACCCCGTGCGCCTATGCAGGTTGCAAGCAGTCGCCCCAGCTGCTCACACGACGGACAGCTTCAGCCGTTGACCTCGACGATGTCGCCGATGGCAAGCATGCCGAAGACCGTGTGGGCTGCTTCGATCGGCAGCTCGACGCAGCCGTTCGACTGCGGGAAGCCATACGATTCGCGGGGATAGCCGTGGACGGCATCGCCGCCGTTGAAGTAATTGACCCAGGGCACGTCGGGCACGTCGTATTTGGTGCCGTCCACGTCAGTACCGCTCATCGTGGTCGACACGTAGCGCGCGTAGATCGGGAAGATGCCCTGCGCGGTTTCTGCACCTGGTACGCCGGTGTTGACGGGTGTCGTGAACACCACACGGTTGCCACGGTGCAGATCGAGCGTCTCGGGCAGCGACTCCGATACCGACACCCACGTGTACGGCTGCCGATCGCGCCGATAGTCGGTCTCGTCGTACAGCAGCGATGCCCAGGTAGCGGCGTTTGGTTCACCCGTCACTTCCAGGCCGCGGTCCTCCTGGTAGACCTCGATGGCGCCGCGGGTGGTTGCATCCAGCTGACCCATCTGTGTCGGCGGCGCGTCGGCCGGGTGGGGAGCGAGTCCTCCGCGCGGTGGATGAAAGGCGTGTTCGGCCGCTTCGCGGCGTGTCTCGCGTCCAGATGCGATGTGCACGATGTAGCGCGGGTGAAGCTTCGCGCCGAGATAGCCCAGGCGCGCCAGCGCCTGCTGGAGACCGGCGATCGGAGGGCAGGCCACGTGCAGGGCGATCGTCTGGCGCTTGCCGAGCTGGGTGTGACCGGTGGCGCTCGTGCGCGACCACACCGTCAGTGCGTAGCTGGTGCAGGGCGCGAGCGTGGAGACGGGTGTGAAGACCTCGGAGTCACCGACGATGCTCCAAGTACCGGCAACGTTGGGGTTGAGAGTCGGTAGCGGTGAGCTCGGTGAAACTGGCGCGGACAGCGTCACAGCGATCGGCTTGGTACCGCTGGTGAGCGTGCGCTTGGGCAGCGCGGCCAGCTGCGTGGGGGGCAGGGGGTCAGCGGCGGCATCGCCAGCGACCCCAGCGTGCGCGCCGAGCAGGCTGCTGACGCCGTGACCTTGCGCTGAGAGCGCCACGATCCCAACGATGGCAAGGCCCACGGCGCCAAGGAGGAGGAGCAATCTGCGCTTCACCGGATAGAGGCTAACGCATGAAGTCCCCGCTAGATGCAGCTATTTCCCCAAGTTTTCACTTCGGCGTCGCCGTCTCGCAAGCGCTCGCTCAGGCTCGGATCCAGGGTGCATCTGCGCGCGAGAGAACGTGAATGACGAGTGCCACCGCCAACACGAGCATGGCGGCGAGCGCAAGCGCGGCTGCAACGGAGACGTGCAGGACCAGTAGCCCGCCTGCGAGAGCGCCGAGCAGCATCGCCGTGACGGCTATGAATCGCCGTGCGAAGCTTGGCCCCATCCCAGTGGCTCCGCCGACGAGTCCCAATTCCGAGGCGAGACCTGTCAGCGTGCGTGTGAGCACGGTAGTGGTGAGCTCGGGCACCGCCAGCCGCTGTGCGATGGCGTTCTGTATTCCCATCGCAAGCGCCATGGCAACGAGCAGCGCGTAACTCTCGGACGTCCGTAGTGGTTTGGAGACGCTGAGCGCAATAAGCAGCGCGACCGCCAGCAAGCTGGCCTGCACCACAGTGCCAGCACGCAGCATGCGCCCGCGATGGTCGCGGTAGAGCGCACCGAGACGCCCGCCCACAAAGGCGCCCACGAGGAACGATCCGAGCGCGATCAGCGAGGAGCTCGCGGAAAGACCGTGCGCACCGGCGAGCGCGAAGCCGAGAAACACGATATTTCCGGTCATGTTCGCGACGAATACGTGCCCGAGCTTCAGATAGCTGGTGGCGTCGACCGCGCCGGTAACGACGGTCAGCACGATCATCATCGGCACCAGCGGTCCATCGCGATCGCCGGGGGCTGGCCAGAGGCTCTGAAGTATTTCGCGCATGAGACTTCCAGTTGCCGCGCCTGCGATCGGCGCGACCGACAACACCAGCGCTGACACTAGCGCGCGGCTGGCACCGGCAAGGCTCAGTCAGATGCTCAGCCCAAGTAGGTGACGAGATCCTCCAGCGGCGCCCGCTCCGGGACACGCTGCTCCTGCACAGGATGGCCGAGGTACAGCAGCCCTACAGGCTGCTCTTGAATCCCCAGGCCGAGGATCTCGCGCCCACGGGGATCGTCCAGCAGCGGCACGGTCCGCCAGTACCCAGCCAGGCCGCGCGCGTGGGCGCCAAGCAGGATCAGGTAGGCAGCAATGGCGGTGGCGAACTCGTCCTCGCGGTCCTGAGCGGGGTCACCGTCCAGCTGGGCTGTGACGGCAACGAGGGTTGGTGCGCGCTGGAGCTTGACGGCCGACCCGGGCTTCTCGGACTCGGCTAGCGCCATCAGACGCTCGCGCGTACGCTCGCCAAGCACGTGGAATCGCCAGGGGTTGGTGAGATGGTGATTGGGCGCCCAGCGCGCGAGCTCGAACAGCCCTTCGAGCACGTCGCGCTCGACGGGCTGAGCCGCAAACGCCTTGTGCGTGCGACGGGTACGGATAGCCTTCTCGATATCCATGCCGCACAACGGTAGTGCCATAAGGACGTTTAACAGCTGGGATGACCTCGAGATCGCCTACCAGGAGTGGGGGGCGTCACGAACGTTGCCGCCGGTGGTACTCCACCACGGCTTCGTCGCTGACGCTGAGAGCAACTGGGTCGCCCCGGGCGTGGTGCAGGCGCTGATCGACGCGGGACGCAGGGTGATCGCGCCCGACGCGAGAGGCCATGGGCGCTCGGAGAAGCCCCATGACCCGGCCCGCTATGGAGAGCAGCGCATGGCGCGCGATTTGGCGGCGCTGTTGGATGTGCTGGACCTGGGCGAGGTCGATCTCGTCGGCTACTCGATGGGCGCGGTGGTAGCGCTGATCTACGCGAGTGGTGGGGAGCACACAGACGGGCACAAGCGAGTGCGGCGCCTAGTGGTCGGCGGAGTCGGTTCGGGCATAGTCGAGTGTGGAGGTGTGGACAGGCGCGCGGTCTCCAACGAGTCGATCATCGAGGCGCTCAGCGCAGAGGATCCCGCGACGCTCCAGGCTCCGCAGGCGGCGGCCTTTCGCGGACTGGCGGATGCGTTTGGCGCCGACCGCGAGGCGCTCATCGCGCAGGCGTCGTCGATCTTCCGGGGTGAGATCGAGCTCGGGCGGATCGCAGCGCCGACACTGGTGCTGGCCGGTGATGCTGATCCGCTTGCGGTCAGGCCGGAGGTGTTGGTGGCGGCGATCCCGGACGCCACCCTGCGCCTTCTCTCTGGCAATCACATGCAGGCGATTGGCGACCCTGGGTTCACGAGCTCAGTCGTCGAGTTCCTGGCCTGATCGCGCCGAAGGTCTGGACTAACCGAGATGAGCGCCGCTGAAATCGTGGCGATCGCCGCTGCCGGCATGGCGGCGGGCGCGATCAACACCCTGGTCGGCAGCGGCACGCTGATCACCTTCCCGGTGCTGCTGGCGTTCGGATACGCGCCGGTGACGGCGAACGTATCGAACACAATCGGTCTGGTGCCAGGCTCGGTGTCGGGCGCGATCGGCTACCGGCGCGAGCTCTCCGGCCAGCGCGCGCGGGCGCTGCGCTTCGGCGCGATGTCGGTGGCTGGGGGCGTGACCGGTGCGGTGCTGCTACTGGTGCTGCCCTCTTCGGCGTTCAAGGCGATCGTGCCGGTCTTCATCGCCATCGCGCTCCTGTTGACGGTGGCCCAGCCGCGCCTGGCGCGATTGCTCTTGGAGCGTGAGATCGATCTCGAGCACAGGGGGGCGGTGCTCGTGCCGCTGGCGATCTATCTGACGGGCGTCTACGGCGGCTACTTCGGTGCGGCTCAGGGCATTCTGCTGCTCGCGATCCTCGGCGCGGCGCTGGCCCAGGACCTACAGCGCACAAACGCATTGAAGAACGTGCTCGCGGGCCTGACCAACGGGGTGGCTGGTATCTACTTCATGTTCGCCGCGCACGTCGACTGGGCACCGGCGGCGATCATCGCGTGTACTTCGATCGCCGGCGCTCAGTTGGGCGCGCGCTATGGACGACGACTACCGCCCGATGCGCTGCGCGCGATCATCGTGGTCGTGGGGGTGTTCGCGATCGTGCGGTTGCTGCTCGACTGAGTGAGCGGTCGCGACGGGCGACACCCGTTCAGCCCGTCAGTGCAACTGATCGACGAAGGTATAGATGACCATCAGGCTGACGACCACGACGAATACACGCAGTGCCCACAGGCTGCCGCTTGCCCACGCGCCGAGCGGGGCCCGCGGGACCGGACGGGATGTTTCGGCGACGAACTGGTCGCGCTCGAGGTGCATGATCAGCTCGTCCTCGGCGCGCTCCTGAGCCTGCGGGTCCAGCGCGGAGGTGACATCACGCGTGGGCGTAGCGCGGCTGAGAGGAGTCCTGGCGCTCATGAGCCAATCAGATGGACGGCCTGGAGGAAGGAATCGATGCCGTAGGCGGCTCCGCAGACCCCCACGAACGCGATCACGCCGATGCCGACGATATTGGTTGAGCGCTTGTTGACCCACGGTCCCATCAGATCCTTGTCGTTGGCGAGTATGACCAGCAACACCAGGCTCACGGGCAGCAGCACGGTTGCCAGCACGTTGGCATTGAGCGCGATCGACAGCAGTGGGGCACCGGGGATGAGGATGACGAGGGCTGCGAGCAGCGCGACACCGATGTTGGCGGCATAGAAGACCGCAGCTCCCCGCGGGGAGCTGTTGAAGCTGTGCGAGGCTCCGATGCATTCACCGGCGGCGTAGGCGGTGCTGGCGGAGATCGTGAGGATCGCGACAGCACCCGCCTCGATCAGTCCGAGCGCGAATACCGTGCCTGCAGCCCCGCCGGCGACGCGCTCGAGCGCCTGCGGAAACCCCGCACCGGCGAATCCCTGGATACCCGACCCGCCATGAGACAGCAGCGCCGCCCCCGCAATCAGCGCCCCGATCCCGAAGATCGCTGCGAGCACCGCCCCAAGCGCGGTGTCGTAGCGGCCGTGAGCTACATCGGATGGAGTCATGCCCTTGTCGGCAGATGCGCTCTGCTGGAAGAAGATCATCCAGGGGGTGACCGTCGCGCCGATCGTGGAAGCGAGCAGCAGCAACAGTGTGTTGAAGCCACCGCCGGGAAATGGCGTGAAGTCAAGCGAGCCGGCGATTGCGCCAACATCGGGTTTGACAAGGATCGCCGCGAGCAGGAACAGGCCGTTGAACGCAGCGAGGCCTAGCACGATCCGCTCCCAGCGCCAATAGCGCCCGCCGCTGAGCGTGAACACCACGAGCGCCAGCCCTAGCGCGACGGCGACGCCAGCGCCGAGATGGAAGTAGGCAAGCCCGACACGGATGGCGACGAACTCAGCCACCAGCGTCACCAGGTTGGTGAGCGTGAGGTCGCCCGCGACGAACCAGCCCCACACGCGTCCGTAGCGCTGCAATACGAGCTCGCCGTAGCCGCGATGCGTGACGGCGCCCACACGCATGCACATCTCCTGGCATACGTATGCCATCGCGAACAGGAGCGGGATGAAAGGGACGAAGAATCCCAGCCCGTACTGCGCACCGTCGGCGGCATAGGCGATCATGCTCGGCCCGTCGTTCTCGCCGAGCATCGCGAGGATACCCGGGCCGACGAGCAGCCACAGCAGATGCCAGCGCTTGCGGTGTCGGCGCGCGTGGTGGACGCGCGAGCGGTCACGCGAACGTGCTGTGTCCTCCTCGGTCAGCCGTGGCTGGCGCAGTAGGGGGGAGGAGGCGGCGACCTCAGGCGTGCCCATCTACCGCTCCCCGATCGTCGTCTGCCCCAGTGTTTCGCGCAACCGGACAGTCCACTTCCACACGCATCGCTCCCGCGAGCTGGCCGCCGATCGCGTGCTCGCGCTCGCCGAACCGCACGAACAGCGGCCCGCCAAACGGCTGGCGCTCACGCACGACGAAGCGCTCTCCTGGGGCGATGCCGCGATCGGCCAGATAGCGAAGCATCTCGGGGTCCGAGTCCGAGACGCGCACAAACAGACCCGCATCGCCGGGCTGCAGGCTCTCCATGCGATCGGTGACGCGCTCTTCGAGCTCGAGGTCGGCAGTGGGGATCGGGTCGCCATGGGGATCGACCGTGGGGTGTCCGAGCTTGGCGGCGATCAACTGCTCGAGATCATCGGAAAGCACGTGCTCCAGCACCTCAGCCTCGGCATGCACGCGATCCCACGGCATCCCCAGCGCCTCCGCGAGATAGCTCTCGAGCAGGCGGTGATGACGGATCACCTCGAGCGCTATGCGCCGGCCATCGTCGGTCAGGCGCACGCCCCTATAGGGCACGTGCGTGATCAGACCGAGCTCGTCAAGCCGCTTGAGCATGGCCGACACGGAGCCTGGCGTGATGCCCAAACGCTCCGCCAGGGCATTTGTCGAGACTGGTTCGTCGTTCCGGGATTCCAGCGAGTAGATCGCCTTGGAGTAATCCTCGATGGCGGGCGTGCGCAATAGATCCTTGGTCGACATGGAGATAGATTATGGCTTGCCAAAAGATTATTCAAGGCACCACTGTCTAAAGGCATCATCGAGCAGCCGGCCAAAGGCCTTGAATCGCTGATACTCTGACACCGTATGCGGTGTACCACGAGCGCCGGAGGGTTGCTGCGAGAAGCTAGATTGCGACACGGCATTAGCCAGCGGCGACTGGCGCTGCGCGCGAGGACAAGCCAGGACGCGATCAGCCGCATTGAGCGGGGTGTTGAGCAGCCTTCACTCGAGCGACTGAACCACCTGCTGATGGTGCTGGGCGAGCGCCTCACGTTCGACACCGCGCCAATGACCGAAACGGAAGCGGGGGCGGTGCCACTTACCGCGCGCGAACGGCTGCGCGAGGCGGCATCGTGGGACCTGGTTGCCACGCAGCTGGAGATCGCCGGTGGACGGGCGCGAAAGGCCGGCCATCCAGCGACGCGCCTGCGCCCATGAGCGGTGCCCCTGAGCGCCCACTGGACCTGCGCGAGCTATTCCGGGTGCTCGCTGAGTACGGCGTGGAGTATCTGGTCGTCGGCGGGGTTGCCGCACAGGTGCATGGACGTCGGCGCACGACCAAGGATCTCGACGTGACACCAGCACCAGATCCCGAGAACTTCGAGCGCCTGGAAGCCGCGCTCGTCGCTCTCGATGCCCACCCGGTCGAACTCGGGCCGAGCGGCCCAACGCCGACCGCAGAGCAGCTTCGCGTCGCCCCAATCGTGCCGCCGCTCACGACCGCACACGGAGAGCTGCACATCTTGAACGAGATCCCCGGTGCCACCGCGTTCACCGAGATGCGTGCACGCGCGCTGACGACCGATCTCGACGGTATTGCCGTGCACATCGTCGGCGTTGACGATCTCATCCGCATGAAGCAGACGACTGGAAGACCAAGCGATCTCGAGGACATCCAGGCGTTGACGGCGGTCGCATTACGTGAGGGCTAGCGCTCCGCGAACGCGGCGCCGTACATGACCCACGAGACTAGACCGGCTATCGACCCGCGGTGACGGCCCTCAGCTCGTCGAGCGACTCTCGGATCAGTCGCGGCAAGTCCTGTTGGTTGGCTTGGAGGACCCAGCGTTCGAACGCGACCTTGAAGACGGCGATCCCGGCCTCAGCGGTCAGACTCGCGGCTGGGTCGTTGACGCCGCGCCGGCGCAGCGCCTCGGCAAGCGCCGACGCGAGCGATGCGAGCTTGATCAGCTCGCGCTCTTGAAGCTCCGCGCTAGCAACAATAATCGCCTGGCGTTGCTGCGCCAGCTCCGGTCCCTCCTGTAGGAAAGCGCCAGCAGCCCCCAGGCCCGCGGCCACCGCGTCGATCGGCGCCAGCGAGACGGGCGCTTTGGCGACCGTGCTGACGAGCAGCTCCTGCAGCGCCTGCGCGCCCGCGAACAGGACCTCGCGCTTATCCGCGAAATGCCTGAAGAACGTTCGCTCCGTCAGTCCCGCGCGCTCGGCGATCTCAGACACCGTGGTCTGCTCGAACCCACGCTCGCGATAGAGCGCAAAGGCCGCGTGCGCGAGCCGCCCGCGCGCGTCTGGCTGCCATCGTCCCATACGTTGATCCTACTCGACGACAGCGGCTGACATCATGTGCTACGTTGATGGCAGTCGCTGTCATCAACGTCTACCTGGAGGTTTTCTCATGCGCGTATTCGTCACCGGCGCGTCCGGTTGGATCGGCTCCGCTGTCGTTCCCGAGCTGCTCGGCGCCGGCCATCAGGTGATCGGGCTCGCCCGCTCCGACGCCTCCGCCGATGCGCTCGTCGCGGCCGGCGCAGAGGTGCATCGCGGCACCCTTGACGATCTCGACAGCCTGCGCAGTGGAGCCGCCGCGTCCGACGGCGTGATCCACCTGGCGTTCAAGCACGAGCTCGCGTTCTCGGGTGACTTCGAGGGTGCTGCCGACGCGGATCGCCGCGCGGTCGAGACGCTCGGTGAGCAGCTGGCTGGGTCTGATCGACCGTTCATGATCGCCTCCGGCACACTCGGGTTGGCGCCAGGGCGCGTGGCGACCGAGCGCGACGGGCACGGCCCCGACGCGGCCGTCGCTGTTCCGGGTGGCGGTCCGCGGACTCGCTGGGCGACCGCGGAGCTCGTGCTGTCGCTCGCTTCCCGCGGTATCCGCTCTTCGATCGTGCGACTCGCTCCGACGAATCACGGCGACGGAGACAACGGCTTCATGGCGACCATTGTCGGAATCGCGGTCGAGCAGGGCGTCTCCGGCTACATCGGCGATGGGACGAACCGCTGGCCCGCCGTTCACCGACTCGATACCGCGCGTCTCGTCCGCCTCGCACTCGAGAAGGCGCCGGCGGGATCAACGCTGCATGCCGTTGCCGAGGAGGGCGTGCCGATCCGCGACATCGCACAGGCGATAGGCCGCCATCTCGACGTCCCGGTGGTCTCCGTGTCGCCCGAGGACGCCGGCGAGCACTTCACATGGCTCGCTCACTTCCTCGCCGCCGACAGCCCGGCATCGAGCGCGCTGACCCGCGAGCTGCTCGACTGGCAGCCAACCCAGCCCGGGCTCATCGCAGACCTCGACCAAGGGCATTATTTCCAGTAGACGCGTCCCGTCACGACAAGCACGCACCCGCCGAGCGTTACTTCTCGAACACAGTCAGTAGGTATCACGGACGAGCTCATAGATGAGGTAGACGAGGCCGTCACCGATGGTCCGGGTGTCGAGGAAGCGCATGGGCTTCTTCTCGCGGGTCTCGCCGAACAGGCGCTCGCCAGCCCCGAGCACGACCGGAAAGACCGTCAATCGCAGCTCGTCGACCAGGTCGTGCTCAATCAGCGTGCGCCCGAGCTGATAGCTGGCGTAGACGACGATCTCGCCGTCCAACTTCTGCTTCAGCTTCGTGACCTCGTCCACCACGTCGCCGTTGAGGACCGTCGAGTTGTTCCAGTGGGGATCTATGAGGGCGGAGGACACGACGTACTTGGGCAGGCTGTTCAACCTGTCCGCCCACTCGCCACTACGGGATGACCACCGCGCTGCGAACCACTCGTCGCTGCGCCGACCCAACAACAGTGCCTCGGCGCGCAGTGCCTCCTCGAGCGAGACCTTGGCCCACGCTTCGAGGTCCTTGCCCCCAAACTGGCCGAACCAGCCACCCAGCCTGAAACCCTCCTGACCGTCCGGGTCCTGGACCACTCCGTCGAGTGAGACGTTCGTGCTGATCACGATCTTTCCCATTTCGGTTCTCCTTTCATCGGGCTGTTACCTGCTGTGTTCGTTGAGGCGTCCGCCGCGACGGAAACTGAGCGACCAGTTTCGAGCGGCCCCGACGTCATTAGTGGTGATGCCCGTGAAAGGAAGACTTGGTGGGAGGATGCGAGCATGACCGAGCAGACCATCTCCCGTGCACGCGCCGGCGACGAGGACGCGTTCCGCGAGCTCACCGACCCGTACCAGCGTGAGCTACAGCTGCACATCTACCGGATCGTCGGCTCGGCTCAAGACGCCGAGGACCTGCTCCAAGAGACGCTGCTAGCCGCCTGGCGCGGCCTCGAGCAGTTCGAAGGGCGCGCCTCGGTCCGTGCCTGGTTGTACCGGATCGCCACCAACCGTTCCCTGGATGCCCTGCGGGCGAGCCGGCGCCGCCCGGAAGACCAGCGCATGACCCAGATGCCTGAGCCGACACGCTGGAGCGAGCCGGTATGGCTCGAGCCCTACCCCGACTCTCTCCTCGAGGCGATCCCAGATGAGGCGCCCGGACCGGAGGCGCGCTATGAGACCAGGGAGACGATCGCACTGGCTTTCATCGTCGGCCTTCAGCATCTCCCGTCCCAGCAGCGCGCGGTGCTCGTGCTGCGCGACGTGCTGGGCTACCGCGCGGGGGAGGTAGCCGAGATGCTCGACACCACGGAGGCATCGGTCAACAGCCTGCTGCGCCGCGCACGTGCGGCGTTCGAATCCCGCTTGCCAGCCAGTGGACGCGAACGAGCGCCGCTCCCGGAGTCCAAGCTCGAGCGCGACGTCGTCAGCCGCTTCGCCGAAACCGTCGAGAATGGTGACATCGACGGAATCGTCGCCCTCCTCAGCGATGACGCGTGGCTCACGATGCCGCCCCTCCCGCATGCCTACCAGGGACGCAACGCAATCGGCAGATTTCTGCGCGGCGCTGAGGAGCGTCGCGGTGCGCCGATGCGGTTGGTGCCGACGCGTGCCAATACACAGCCAGCCTTCGGCTGCTACCTGTCAGTATCCGAGGTCGACGTCGCGCGTGCGTTCTCACTGCTCGTGCTGACCCTCAAGGGCGACCGCATCTCTGCCATTACCTGGTTCGCCGACAGCAGTGTCTTTCCGCAGTTTGGCCTGCCACGGATGCTGCAATAAGGGACGGCGTCAGCGCATGGCGCCGGGCGAAGGCGCCGCCGGCGGGCTCGCGGGAGGGATGTTCTGGTTCACCCGGAAGCGGTTGTCCGGGTCGTAGGTGCCCTTGATCTGCGCCAGGCGAGCGTAGTTGTGGCCGTAGCTCGCCCGCACACGCTCCTCGCCCTCGTCCATCATCATGTTCACGTAAGCGCCCCCGGCGGAATATGGGTGAAGCGCCTCGAAGTAGTCGACGCACCAGCGGCGGATCATCTCGGCATTCGCGGGGTCGTGGTCGACACCGGCGAAGACCGAGCCCCAGACCGCATCGCGATAGCTCCACGGGGTGTCGGACGGGCCGACGTCGTGGGCAGCTCCGTCGATCGGGTACAGGTGCATCGTCGACTGCCACGTCGGCATCTCAGCGCCGAACTTGGCGTGCGCCTCGACGGCAGCGTCGGGAATCTCCTTGACGAAATCAGCACGCCAGTACCACTGGTCTCCGGCAGGATAGACAGGGTCGAAGGCGCCCTGGAGAGCGGGGAGGGGCATCGGCTGAGCTGCGTGCAGCAAGGGCTCCGGCAGGGCGTCCAGCAGCGGCGCCATTGCTCCGGCGGCGTCCTCTGGAGCGCCCAAGTAACACCAGACGACCCCGCAGACCTTACGGAGATGGAGCTCCTCCGGGAACGGCGGCGCTGGCGGGACCGATGCGAAGGCGAAGAAGCCGTTGAGCTCGCGTGGGGCGTTCGGCAGGAAGTCTCGGTAGGCGGCCAGCACCTCGGCGCCCAGCTCGACCGGCCAGAAGGTCGGGCCGCCGACGACCGTCGAGACCTCGTGCAGCCGGAAGAGGAAGGAGGTGACGACGCCGAAGTTGCCGCCACCGCCCCGGATCGCCCAGTAGAGGTCGGGGTGCTCGTCCGCGGCGGCACGGACCGTCTCGCCGCTCGCGAGCACGACCTCGGCCTCGATCACGTTGTCGATCGTGAGGCCGCACTTGCGGGTCAGGTGCCCAAGACCCCCGCCCAGCGTGAGACCACCGACGCCGGTGGTCGAGATGATCCCGCTCGGTGTCGCCAGGCCGTGCTCGTTGGTCGCGGCGTCCACTTCGCCCCATGTACAGCCACCGCCGACCCTCGCCGTCCGAGCGCTGGGATCCACTGCGATTCCCTTCAGGCCAGAGAGATCGAGAACCACGCCGTCCTCGCACGTTCCCAGCCCGGCGCCGTTGTGAGCGCCGCCGCGCACGGCCAGCAAGAGGTCGTGGTCAGCGGCGAACGAGACGACCTTCGCGACGTCGCCGGAGTCAGTGCAGCTCGCGATCAGCGCAGGGTGTCGGTCGATCATCGCGTTGTACACCTTGCGGGCATCCTCGTAGCCGGGGTCGGCGGGGGCTGTAAGCCGTCCCTGGAATCCGCGCATCTCGCTGCGGGCCGTTTGAATCAAGGCGGTGGTGGTACTCATGCGTCCCCCTGTCGATCGTCTCAAAGTTGTTACGGCCGAGCCTATGGCGCTCGAATGTAGCTGTCATGACCTGAGCTGACCCAATTCGAATGCTCCAGTCTCGATCGATCCCCGATGAGCATGGTCAAGACTGACTATCGTCTTTTTATGGAGGCGGAGATCCTGGACGTTCCGGAGCCACTGCGCCCGAGCTCGATGTCCCCGTTCGTCGGCCGCGCGGCCGAGCTCGAGAAGCTCCGAACGCTGATGCCACGAGCGGAAGGGGAGAGGCGCCGCGTGGCGCTGCTCGCGGGCGAGCCGGGTGCCGGCAAGAGCCGTCTGGCGCGTGAGTTCGCTGCCCAGGTCGCGACGGAAGGTGTGCTCGTTCTCTACGGCGCCTGTGACGCGGTGGTGCGAACGCCGTACGGGCCTTTCGTCGAGGCACTCGAACGCCTGGTTCGGGTAACCGACGGGGCTCAGCTGCGTGCGGCGCTCGGCGCCGGCGGCGGCGAGCTGACGCGTCTGCTGCCCGACCTATCCGTCCAGGTCGGCGGACTGGCGCAACCGGTGAAGGCCGACGCCGATACCGAGCGCCATCGTCTTCACACGGCAGTTGCTGACCTGCTCGCGAACGTCAGCCGTACGAGACCGATACTGCTCGTGCTCGAGGACGGGCATTGGGCGGACCCGACGACGCTTCTGCTCCTGCGACACCTGGCGCGCTCTGCCTGGAGCGCGCGACTGCTGATCCTCGCGACCTTCCGCGACAGCGACGCCGATGTGCCCGCGGAGCTCTCGGAGACGCTCGCCGACCTACGGCGCTCCGACGACGTCGTGCGAATGCGTCTGGAGGGGCTCTCGGGGGCGGAGGTCTCTGCTCTGGTCAGCCGTGCTGCCGGAAGCGACCCCGACCCCGACGACCCCGAGCTGCACGAGCTTGCAACTACGATCCACGACCTCACAGCCGGCAACGCATTCCTCGTCTGCGAGCTCTGGCGCGCGGCGGTAGAGACAGGGATCGTCGAGATCGCTGATGGTCAGGTGAGGGTAACTCGGCCGCTTTCCGAGTTCGGCACGCCCGAAAGCGTCCGCGAGGTGGTCAACCAGCGGCTATCTCGCCTGGGCCCGAGAACCATCGAGCTGCTCGAGCTCGCGGCAACTGCCGGGCCGGAGTTCGAGCTGGAGCCGGTCCGCCGCGCCGCCGGCATCGCCGAGCCCGAGCTTCTCGCCGCGCTCGAGGAGGCAGTGGGCAGCGGAATGATCGAGGAGCTCCACGCCAAGCGACTGGCTTGCCGCTTCACCCACGAGATCGTCCGACGGGCGCTCTACGACCGACTCTCGCGGCTTCGGCGAGCCGAACTGCATCTCCGCGTCGGGGAAGCGCTCGAGAGCGCCGCTGCGGACTCCGACCGCGCACTCGCAGACCTCGCCCATCACTTCGGCGCAGCCGCTCCGTTCGGCGGGACCGAGCGGGCGATCGACTACAACCTGCGCGCCGCGCGGGCGGCGAGCGCCGCGCTTGCCTTCGACGACGCCGCCATGCGGCTGCGAACCGCAATCGAGATCGGGATCCAGGGCGAGCCTGAGCGTGCCGGCGCCCTGCTCGAGCTGGGCGCCGCCAGCCATCGTGCGGGCAAGGCGACCGATGCGCTGGACGCCTTCGTGTCGGCGGCGGAGATCGCTCGGGCGCTAGAGAGCGGGGAGCTGCTCGCTCGCGCAGCGATCGGCTACGAGGATGCATGCTGGCGCCCCGGGGTCATACGACGCGATGCGACCGAGCTCCTCGAGGAGGCCCTTGCGACGGTTGATGACAGCAGCGAAGAGCTGCGGATTGGCCTGCTAGCGGGACTTTCGCGGGCGCTTAACTTCGCGGGGGAGCGCGAGCGGGGCGCGCTCGTACACGACAACGCCATCGCGCTGGCAAGGCGCTACGAGGATCGCGCGGGGCTCGCCAAGGTGCTGGTCGGCTCCTATTGGGCGCGCGGCACGACCCCACTGGAGGAGATCCTTTCGATGCTTACAGAGGCGAGAGACCTGGGGCAAGAGCTGGGGGACGTCGAGATGCAAACGGACGCGATGGCGTGGCGCGTGCCGACCTTCGTGGCTCTCTCCAACCTGGATTCCGCTCGGACGGAGGTGGTTGTCCTGC
>Ga0070762_10000012_pt1 | contig 46817 bp, 24 predicted proteins | sample HubBroMetageREF2_FD_66726 | JGI IMG/M metagenome (GOLD analysis project Ga0070762, IMG submission 66726) | Reference soil microbial communities from the Hubbard Brook experimental Forest, New Hampshire, USA - Hubbard Brook CCASE Soil... | ecosystem: Environmental > Terrestrial > Soil >...
CTGCCGGAGGAAATATGTCGCTAAGGCGCATGTTGAGACGCGCAACGAGTTTGGTGATTTTTGGGATATGTATGCAATTTGCGAGCGCGCTGGTGCAGGGCGGATTGCGCGCGCAGACGGCGCCGAAGGCCAGCGCAGGAAGCGAAACGAGCGCGCAGGAGCGGCAAAAGTTCGCAGCGAGTGCGATCAAGATGCCGTTGTTTTTTGAGGCGAACGAAGGGCAGACGGATCCGAGCGTACGGTTTCTGACGCGGAGCGGCGGCTACACGATGTTCCTGACGCCGAACGAAACAGTGCTGGTGGAAGGGACCAACGGGATCGTGAGTGGCGGGAAATTCGGGAAGGGACTGACGGCATTTCACGCGGATGCGAAAAATTCGAAACAGTCCGTGCTGCGGATGGAATTGTTGGGGGCGAATTCCGCGCCGGAATTTCAGGGATTGCAGGAGTTGCCGGGGAAAGTGAACTACCTGATCGGGAAGAATGAGGCGGCGTGGCACACGAACGTGGCGCTGTTTTCCGAAGTGCAGGTGGCGAAAGTTTATCCGGGAGTGGATTTGCTGTTTCACGGCGACCAGCGGCAATTGGAATACGATTTCGTGGTTGCTCCCGGCGCGGATCCTGGGCGGATTGGATTCAAAATTTGCGGGGCGAAGAAAATTGAGATTGCCGCGAATGGCAATTTGATTTTGCATACGGCGGATTCCGAATTTGAAATGCGGAAGCCGATGATTTACCAGGGCGGGGGCGCGAGCCGCAGTGAAGTGCCAGGCCGATTCGTACTGAACGCGAAGAACCAGGTACGTTTTGAGCTGGGGCCTTACGATCACGCGGAAAAGTTGGTGATTGATCCGGCGATTGGCTACGCGACATTTTTGGGCGGCGCGGGGGAAGAGACGTCCGAAGCGTTGGCAGTCGATTCGAGCACGCCGGGCGCGCCGAAGATTTACACGACGGGCTGGACAACCGACATCACGAGTTTTCCAGAAGGCGGCACACGCATCAACAATCCCACCGCGACGAACAACCTATATGTATCTGAGATTGACCCAACGAAAACGGGATCGGCGTCGCTGGTGTATCTGACTTTCATCGGAGGCAGCACGGCGTTTCAAAGCTCGGGCCTGACGACTTGCGGAACCGTGGCGGTGTGGCTGGCACTGGATGAGAGCCACCAGGGTGGCGCGCCCGTGGAACCAGTAATTGGAGGCGAGACAAGCTGCGCGGATTATCCCGGATCGTTCATCACGCCGAACGTGAGTGGCACCGGGGCAAACGCTTTGGCGGCGCTGGTGACACGGCTCGCGTCCACTGGGACGTCCATTGACAAGTCGGTTTTGCTGGGCGGCAACGGCAAGATGTCCCAGGCTTACGTGTTCGTGGATGCAACGGGAAATGTGCTGGCGTCCGGAGAATCGGCTGCGACCAACCTGCCGACGACGACGGGCGCATATGTCAGCACGTTCAATAACGGCGCGACAGGAGCATTCGACGATTGCTATACCGCGAAGCTGCAGCGGTCGGACCTGACGCCGGTATATTTCAGTTATTTGAACGTGGGAGCGGGGAGCACGGGGCCGGACGGCCCAGCCGCGGCACAAGAGGGCGTGTGCGGCGGAGTGATTGATTCGAACAACCCGAACATTCTGTATATCGGCGGGAACACGTTTTCCACGGTGGCGTTCGCGGGGGCTTCGCCTGGCGTGATGGGATTCCAGCCGACGTTTCAGGGAACGGAAGATGCATTCTTGCTGAAACTGGATAGTAGCGTGAGTGGGCTCACGGCGCTGCAATATGCCACGTACATCGGAGGCGGCGGCAAAACGCAAGTGAATACCGGGGCGCATCAATTGGGCACCGGAATGGCGGTGCTGGCGGGGTTCACGAGCTCGAACAGCACGACGAACGCGCCGGACATTCCGCTGGGAAATTCGCTGCCGGGCGGAGGTGTGAATGCGGCGGAAGCCACGGGCGGGCAGACGGGTTTTCTGACGGTGATGGATACGACGAAGAGCGACAAGGCGAGCCTGATATCGGGAAGTTATTTTGGAGGCAACAGCGGCAATGATGGGATACGCGCGCTGGGATATGACGCGCTGATTCCGAACGGGTTCTACATCGTTGTTGGCGGCCAGACTGCATCCACGGATTTTCCTACTTCGCATCCGTTTCAAGCGGCGCTCTCGGGGACGAACGACGGCTTCATTGCGGCATTCTTTATTACACCGACGACAGCGGTGACGGAGTTTTCCAGTTACATCGGCGCCGGAACGGACGATGAGGTTACGGGCGTGGACATAGATTCGAACCATGCGATCTACGCGACCGCAACCACGGGCGACGGAAGCTTTTTCGGGAACACCATTCCGGCCACGACTATAAATGGTTTTCAGACGACGTGCGCGAGTTGCGCCACGGTTGGGGCGCCAGCGCCAGACGCTACGGTATTCGCGCTAACAAGCGCGGCATCCGCAACGTTTTCGGCACAGATCATCGCGAATACGACGACTTTGGCGGTGGGAAGCACAGAGCAGCTGAACGTGCTGGCTACTTACAATGACGGAACTTTTCAGGATTTGACGGATAAGGTGGCCTGGAGCTCTTCGAACCCCACGGCGGCGACGATCAGTTCGAGCGGCCTGGTGACGGCAGGGACTGGTGGCGGACTGACGACGACAATTAGCGCGACGTTCCCCGGCACGACGATAGCAAGTGTCACGATCACGGTGGGGTCTGCGACGGCTGACACTTTTGAGATGGAGTTGGTGGGAACCGCGTTCGGAACAGTGATGGACGGTTCGACGCCGCATCAAATTAACTGCACCAACGCAAACGGGCAAGGCGGGGTCGGAAGCAGTTGCGATGCGACGTACGCGAACGGATCGGTTGTTACTTTCACTGAGCAGGCGAGTCCCGGTTCGGTGTTTGCGGGGTGGAGCGGTGCGGTAACGCCGACACAATGTCCCGCCACGAGCACGACGTGCACGCTGACCGTGAACGAGAATCCTGAAGAGCTGATCGCTACGTTTAATCTGGGAACGGGAACTCCTACGCTGACGGTCACGCCTGCTGGCAGCGGCGCGACGGGAGGCGGGACGGTGACCGGGACGATCGGCGGGACGGGGACGATCATTGATTGCGTGATGAACGGGACGAGTGCGGCGGGCACTTGCGCGCAGACCCTGACGGCGAGCGGACAGCTCAATACGTTGACCGCTGAGGCGAATTCCACGTCGAACTTTGGAGGTTGGACCGGGCCGTGCGTCTTTATTACGTCGCTGAACAAGTGTGTTGTAGCAATGAATGGGACCCAGACGGTGAGCGCACTGTTTACGGCGCAAACGAGCAGTTTCACGGTGGCATTGACGGGCAACGGGGCGATTACGAGCACTTCGACGCCGACGATTGCGACGGAAATTAATTGCGCGAACCCAGCGCCGCCGAGCGCGTGCTCGACGAACTTTGCGTCCGGGACTTCGGTGAGTTTGACGGCGACACCGGGGACGGGATACTCGTTCACGAACTGGACGGCAGGACCGTGCAACGCCAGCGCGGTGAATCCGTGCGTGTTTACGGTAAGCAGCACGAGCCTGACGAGCGCGACGGCGGTCTTTACGAAGAGCAATTTCCTGCTGACGGTGAATCGAGCCGGGATCGCGGGAGGAACTGTTACCGGGCTGGGCGGTGGAATTAGCTGCGGGCCGGCGGCCGGGACAGCGAATTGCGCGATCAGCATCGCGTTCAACACGGCGGTGACTTTGACGGAAACGCCGCCGAGCGAGGGTGTCTTTGGCGGGTGGACTGGGACGCCGACTCCGTGTGTGGTTGTCGGCGCGACTTGCACATTCAATATGCCGGCGGGGCCGGAAACGGTGACGGCGACGTTTGCGACGGCGGTTGCGACGACGCCGGCGCTGACGATCAGCAAGAGTCACGTGGGAAACTTCGCCGTGGGCGATAGCGCAGACACCTACACCGTGACGGTATCGAACACAGCTGGCGCGGGACCGACGAGCGGAACGGTGACGGTGACGGACACGATTCCGTTCGGGTTGATACTGGATTCGATGGGCGGGACGGGCTGGACGTGCGTTCTCAGCAGTTGCACGCGCGGTGACGTGCTCGCCGCGGGAGCGAGCTATCCGCCGATAACGGTGACGGTGGATGTCTCGGACGCGGCGACTTCGCCGCAGGTGAATATCGTCGAGGTGTCAGGAGGCGGTTCAGCGTCGGCGACGGCGACGGACTCGACAACCATTACGCAGGCGAGCGGACCGGTGATCGTCGCGGACTTCAACGTGAACGGTGAAGGCTTCGACGACAAGCAGCGAGTGGACGGAACCAGCAAGCCGCTGCAGGTGGGATTGACGAATGCATCGTCAACGCAGACGGTGCACATCAGCGGCGTGACGCCGACCGCACCTTACACAGCGACGACAGACTGTTCGACGCTTGCTCCCGGGCAGACCTGTCACGTATTTATCAGTTTCACGCCGGCGAGCGTTTGCCAGGATTTAGGGATCGCAGAAATTACAGTGAACGACGATGATCCGGGTGGCAACTTCGCGATCAAGATTGATGGACATGGTGCAGACAGCGTGATCAAGGTGGATGATCTGACGGATTCCACGCTCACGCCGACGGCGCTGGCACAGAGTCTGGTGGGGGCGGGAGTGGCGATCAGTAATGTGAAATATACAGGCGCTCTGCGTGCGGCGGGGACGTTTACGAGTAGTTCGAACGTTCTGGGCTTCACGAGTGGCATCGTACTGAGTTCCGGATCGGCGCGGAATGTGGCGGGCTCGAATTGCTCAACTGAATTGTCGGTGGATAATGGCGAGCCGGGCGACCCCGATTTGAATACGATTGTCGGCGCAGACAGCACTACGAACGACGCGGCGGTGCTGGAATTTGACTTCGTGCCGACTAGCTCGACGATCAGTTTCCAGTACGTTTTCGGTTCGGAGGAATATCCCGAATTCATCGGGTCATTCAACGACGTGTTCGGATTCTTCCTGACGGCGCCGGGCGGCGCGCCAGTGAATCTGGCGCTAATTCCTGGCACGAACCTGCCGGTATCAATCAACGATGTGAATGATGGGAATCCGGGTAACGATCCACCGATAGCTCCGGCGAATCCTCAATTCTACGTAAACAACCAGGTGCAATTCGTTCCGGGGACGCCGTTGCCGCCCGTGGATACTGAACTGAATGGTTTGACGGTGGTGCTGGGTGCGCAAGCGACGGTAACGCCGGGGCTGACGTATCACATCAAGCTCGCGGTTGCCGACGCGAACGACTTCGCATTGGATTCAGACGTGTTCGTGCAGGCGGGGAGTCTGTCCAGCGTTAATGTGACGGCGAATCCGACGTCGCTGGCTTTTGGGAGCCAAGCGGAGAACACCACGAGCGGGTCGCAGCCGGTGGTGATTACGAATGTGGGCTCGACCAACGTGACGATTACGAGCATCGCGGCGAGCGCGAACTTTGGCGAGACGAACACTTGCCCAGCGACGCTGGTGAGCGGCACGGGAACGGGATCGAGCTGCACGGTGAACGTGACGTTTACGCCGACCGCAACGGGAGCGCTGACCGGGTCCGTGACGGTGACGTACACGAGCACGGGCAGCGCGACGCCGCAAACGACGACGATATCGCTGACGGGCACGGGAACTCCGGCGACTGGCGGAACGATCACGATCGCACCGACATCGTTGACGTTTGGATCGCAGGCTGTGAGCACGACGAGCGCGCCGCTGAGCGTGACGGTGACGAATAACAGCACGGGGGCGGTGAATTTCAGCGGGTTCACGATTACGGGCATGAATGCGGGGGATTTTGCGGTGCCGGCGGGGACGACCGGCGGTGCGTGCAGTCCGACTGGGACAGTGGCGGCGGGAGGGAGTTGCACGATTAGTGTGGCGTTCACGCCGGGGGCGAATGGAGCGCGGGCGGCGACGTTGAACATTGCTGATAGTGCGACCGGAAGCCCGCAGATGGTGGCGTTGAGTGGGACGGGCGGGACTTCGTCGGTGATAATTACGGTGGCGCCGGGAGGATCTACTACGGCAACCACCGTGTCTGGTGGGACGGCGTATTACGGATTGATGATTACGGGAGCGCCAGGAGTAACGGGGACGGTGCAGCTGGGATGCGTGCCGAATTCGGCGTTGATTACTTGCAAGGTGATACCGGGATCGGTGACCTTGAATGGCTCAGCTGTTGAGGTGGCGTTTGCGATTCAGACGTTCTGTCAGGGGGCGACGACCTCGAATGGATTTGTGCCGCCGGTGGGAGGGATTGGCGGAGGGCTCGGTGCAGGGATTGGGTTGCTGCTGGTCTCGATGATGCTGGGCGGCGCGGTGTGGACATTCCGGCGGAACCGGCGGGTGGCTTTGACGTTTGCCACTTTGTTGCTGGTGGCGTTGGGATCGGCGGCTTGCAATAGTTTGCCGACCGGGCCGAATGGGGCTACGCCGGCGGGGACTTATAGTTTGTCGCTGACGACTTCGTTGAATGGCGGGCCGCCGCAGACGATGTCGAACTTTTTGACCTTGGTGGTGAAGTAGGGACAGCGAGTCGAGAACTGCAGAGGCGTGGAGAAAGGCGGGAGGAACCTTCCTCGCTCCGCTCCTCAGGATGACGGCCCCTGTGGGCGCTCCTCAAATGACGACGCGAGTGGGACTGGCGCTCCGATGCTGGGAAGATCAGCGCGGTGCTGGGAAGATCAGAGCGGCGCGGATTAGGGCGCGGGGGTTATGTCGAAGAGGTGGGCTTGGAAGGGGTCGCGGCGGATGAAGAGGCCCGGGCTGTGGAGCTCTTGGCCGGTGCGATTATAGCGGACGTTGTTCAGTTCGTCGTTGAGGATATAATTTTGCTGGGGCGAGACGCGGCCGGCTAGGGGGACGCGTCCTTGCGAAGTGTAAGCCGCCAGGTTTACCGCAATTATTTTCCACGCTTTCGGTGAACGCCATTCGTAGACGAGCAGGGCGTCGGTGGGAGCATCGCCTTCCGGCAGGACATCCAGTAGATTCCATTTTCCTTCGTGAAAAACATCCTGTTTGGTGATGCGCAAAATTTTCTGGAAGAAATTTGTGCTGATGGGATCGGGCGGTTCGTCGGCTGCGATGCGCAGCGTGATGGGCAGGTGAATTCTACGGCCTTCGAGTTCGCCTTGATGATAGAAGCGCATGCCGGGAAGTGTGCCGAGCAGGGTGCCGTCGGCGGCGAGACGGTCGTTGGGGAAAACGATGGCGCGGCGTTGTTCGTCGTGGTTTTCCATAAAGCGCGCGAAATCGCTCTGGCGTTCGGGGAAGCTGGCGAGGCGCTCGCGGATTTGTGAAATGTTGTGGTCGCGGAGGGCGTCGTAGAGAGTTTTGTCGTAGGAGTAGGAAAATCCTAGATCGAGGAGGCGTTGTTCGGTGCCCCAGTAGGCTTCGGCGAGGAGGGTGAGGTTGGGGACGGCGGCGTGAGCTTCGGTCCAGAATTCTTTTTCGGGGATGGGCGTATCGCCGATGAGGTGACGCCAGTTGGCGTTGAAGATGTCGTTGAGTTGGAGCATGGCCATATCGCAGCGTATGCCGTCGCAGTGGGAGGCGATGGTGCGGAGGTCGTTGAGCTGGGCGGCGCGGAGGGCGGGATTGAAATGATTGAGTTGGGCTACATCTTGCCAGGGTGGGAAGTAGGGATCTTTGGCTAGGGCGATGTATTGCGGGGGTTGCGTGGCGGATTGAGCGTAGTAGAGCGAGGGATTATTCTGGAATTGTTCTGGCGAGGCTTGGACGTAGTAGTCGGGATGTTCGCGCATCCAGGGATGATCGAGCGCTGTGTGGTTGCCGACGAAGTCGAGGAATACAGCGATGCCGCGGGAGCGCAATTTTTCGCGGGCGGCGTCGAGGGCCTGCCAGTTGCCGATGCGCGGGTCGGGGGCGTATGCGGTGACGGCGTAAGCGGAGCTGATTACATCTTCAGGCTTCCAACCGGGCAGGGCGAGAGTGAACTGCGCGACATTGGCGGGATTTTCCTGGTTCATGCGGCGGGAGATGGGGCTGCGTTGCCAGACGCCCATCAGCCAAATGATGTTGAAGCCCTGGGTGGCGAGGGCGTCCCATTCGGAGTCGGGGACATCGGCGAGAGTGATATTTTTTTTGAGGCGGCCGGAGAGTTGCTCGAGCCAGGTCCAGGTATTGATTTCGTAGAGATGGGGATGGGAAAGCGATGGGAAGTTCGGCCGTGTGGGCATCGAATTTAGATTAGTTGGGAAGCGCTGGGCGTGTCAATCGAAGGGCGGATGGAGGAGAGAACTGACGGTTGAGGGTTGAAAATCGAATGTTGAAAGTCAAGAACACGTAGTTGCTGGCGCTCGGCGCATGGTGTTCGCTCGTGGGTTGGATAATAGAGGCAGTGGCTAGTGGCAAGTGGTTAGTGGCTAGAAAAATACGATGCGGAATGGGCGCGATTACCGGCTGGGCGGTTCATGGACAAATGCGGGGATTAGTGACACATTATTTTGTCGGAATTTTGGGGCAGAGAAATTGGGTCTGACGGTTAGGAGGAAATCGATCATGGTAAAGCGAGCGATGCTGGCGGGATTTGCGCTGGTCTTTGCGGTGGGATTGTCTCTGGCGGGGCAGGACAGCGCGGCGAAGAGTGGGTCGTGGTCTGGAGTGATTACGAATGATATGTGCGGAGCGAAGGATGCCAGCGCTGCCAAGAGCGAGTGCACGACCAAATGCGTGAAATCGCATGGGGCGAAATATGCTTTGTATAATGATGCCGACAAGAAGGTTTACATACTCGAGCCGCAGGATAAGGCGGATGGCCATGCGGGTCACGAGGTAACGGTGAAGGGCACGCTGGATGGGGATACGATTCATGTGACTTCGCTGACGATGAATCCGGCGAAGGGATCGTAGCGAGCAGTTCCGGATTTTCGGATTGCGTTAGGGATTGGTCTCCGCAGGGTGCAGGTCGAAAAGGGCAGGGCCGGTGGCCTTGCCCTTTTTTTTGTGATTGGGCGTTCTGATATACTTCGCGGCCTCAAGTGATTCGCTGATATGGAAAGGGTGTCGGGATGAAATTTCACGGAATATTTGAGTTGGTGGTGATGTTGGTGGCGGCTGCTGGCTTGGCGCGAGCGCAGAATCCGGCGGCGGTGGGGACTGCGGCTGGCTTGCCGGCAGCGGGCGCGCGCGTTTTGGCGGTGGATGATTATTTTCGGATCAAGGAAGTGGGGGATCCGCAGATCAGCCCGGATGGGAAGTGGGTGGCGTACACGGTAAAGACATCGAATTTGAAGGAGGACAAGAACCGGCGGCGGATTTGGATGCTTCCGATTGGCGGCGGGACGGCGATTGCGCTGACGGATGAGAATGAATCGTCTTCTCATCCGCGGTGGAGTCCGGACGGAAAATATCTGGCGTTTATTTCGGCGCGCGAGGGCGGCGGCGACGACAATGACGAGGAGAAAGGCAAAAAGCAGGTGTGGATTCTGAATCGCGAAGGTGGGGAAGCGCAGCAGCTGACCGACACGATGCAGGATGTCGACAGTTTTGCCTGGGCGCCGGGGAGCGACCGGCTGGTGCTGGTGTTGCAGGACCCGTCGCCGGAGGAAATCGAGGCGGCGGAGAACAAAGCGAAAGGTAGCAAGGCGAAAGCGAAGCCGCGGCCGTGGGTGATTGACCGAATGCACTTCAAAGAGGATGAGATCGGATATCTGGACCGGCGGCGGACGCATTTGTACGTTTTTACGATTACGGATCACAAGCAGCGGCAGATCACTGCGGGTGATTATGATGACGACGATCCGGCGTGGTCTCCTGATGGAAGCAAGATCGCGTTTGCGAGCAACCGGTCGGCGCCGGAGCCGGATTTGAACTACAACAAGGATATTTGGGTGGTGGCGGCGGACAGCACGGATCAGGGGAAATCGTTGGTGCAGGTGACGACGAATGTGGGGGCGGAGGAGGCGCCGGCGTGGTCACCGGATGGGAAATGGATCGCGTATACGACGCAGCTGGAGCCGGAGCTGTTTCAATATTCGACGATACAGATTGCGGTTTCGCCGGCAACGGGTGGTGCGGCGAACGTGCTGACGCGGAAGCTGGACCGCAATTCGACGATTCCGCGGTTTTCGGCGGACGGGAAATCTATTTATTTTATTGCGGACGATGATGGAACGCAGAATTTGCTGCGCGTGCCGGCTGCGGGCGGCGAGATGACGCGGCCCATTGGCGGGCGCAAGATGGTGGAAGCGTATTCGCTGGGAGCGGATGGGACGGTGGCGGCGACGGTGGGGGAGTTGACGCATCCGGACGAGCTTTATGTGCTGCCGGCGGGCGGGGAATTGCGGAGATTGACGAGCGTGAATGATGCGCTGATGGCGGAATTGCGTTTGCCGACTGTGGAGTATGTGCATTTCAAGAGCAAGGACGGAACTACCGTGGCGGGATATTTGTACAAACCGCCAGATTATCAAGCGGGCGTGAAATATCCGACGATTTTGAAACCGCATGGCGGGCCGGTGTGGGCTTATTATGCGGAATTTAATTTTGATCCGCAGCTTTATGCGGCGAATGGGTATGTGGTGCTGACGCCGAATCCGCGCGGGTCTTCCGGATACGGCGAGGATTACTGCAAAGCGATTTTTGCGGATTGGGGGCACAAGGATTTCGAGGACGACATGGCGATGGTGGATTACGCGGTGGCGCAGGGGATTACGGATCCGGATAAGTTGGGAGTGGGAGGATGGTCGTACGGCGGGATTTCGACGAATTTCATTATTACGCAGACGACGCGATTCAAGGCGGCGATCTCGGGGGCTGGGGAATTTTTGTACATCACGAATTGGGGGCACGATTTGTATTCGCGCGATTGGGAGTACGAGTTAGGGCTGCCGTGGAAGACTCGCGAGCGGTGGGAGAAGCTTTCGCCGTTCAGCCGCGTTTTGCAGATTACCACGCCGACTCTGGTGATGGGTGGTGACGTGGATTGGAATGTGCCGGTGATTAACGGGGAGCAGCTGTATCAGAGTTTGCGAAGGTTGGGAGTGCCGACGCTGTTGGTGGTTTATCCGGGGGAATATCACGAGTTTTCGCGGCCGTCGTTTATTAAGGATCGGTATGAGCGGTATTTATTTTGGTATGGGCATTATGTGAAGGGAATTGGGGTGGCAGTGCCGCCGGAGGCGAAGAGCGCGGATTGATTTAAGGGGTGCAATGGCACTACCGATGAAGCCGGATAAACCAAAGCTGGGATTAATTCGAGGGTAAGAGTAGAAGCAGCAAAACGAAAAGTAAGATGCCCACTTCGTCCCGAAGGGCGCGGGACGAAGTGGGCGCTAAGAATTTAACGGCAACGCCAACGATGCCCGCCTGATAAGCAGGCGGCCGCTCCCTAGTTGAAGTCAAATTCAGATTCAAAAACGCCAATCGGGGGATTGGCGTTCCCAGGTCATTTTGATGCGGTGTCGATGAAGGTGCCGATGTTGGACTTCAGTTTGGTTAGGTCTTCTTCATGCAGGTACATCATGTGGCCTGCGCCGTAGTATTCGAAGTGGATGTTGCTGCGCAATCCTCCTGGCAGAAAGAGATGGTCCATGGTGTATTCGGTGGCGAAGAACGGGGTGGCCATATCGTAGAAACCGTTTTCGACCTGGACTTGCAGGTGCGGGTTGGTCATCAGAGCTTGGATTAGGTCGCCGGAGACATTTGCTGAGCCAGGGAAAAAGCCGCCGCCTTGCGGGCCGCGATGTTTCCAATCCCAATTTTGGCCGACGTCGCCGCTGAGAGCTTCGTAGGATCTTTCTTCTGTGACTTTTAATTCTTCGCGGGCATAGCTATTGAATGCTGCTGTGAATGCGCCGCGCACGGCGGTGTAGGATGGATCGTCTTCGGCGAATTCTGTGAGCATGTCGTAGGTGGGCATGGTGTAGCGCGAATCGTAACGGCCCATGGTGAGGCCGCGGCTGCGATTCAGCTCGACGTTGAATTGGCCGAGATTGACGCGCAGGTCCGCTTTCAGGAGGTAATCTTCACTGAGGCCGATGTAGTGCGAGAGTTTTTTCGCGACTTCGGATTTTTCGGCGGGGGTGATGTTGGTGCCTTTCATCAGCGCGGTGGCGTATTCGGTGGCGGCGAAGTGGCGGGCTTCGGCTAGGAAGGCTGGGATATCCGGTGGCGGATCCGCGAGCGCTTTTTGATACGCGGCGGTGGCGGCATAGCTGGGGACGTAGAGGATGTAAGGCAAGTCATCGCCGGGATTGAAGGAGATGGTGCCGAGATTCAGGACGGAAGAGATCAGCACGATGCCGTTGATGTAAATGCCGTCGTGTTGCTGCAGATAATTTCCCAGCGCGGCGGAGCGGAAGGTGCCGTAACTTTCGCCGATGAGAAATTTCGGCGAGTTCCAGCGGTTATTGCGATTGAGATAGATGTTGATGAACTGCGCGAACATTTTTACGTCTTGGTCCACGCCCCAGAAATCTTTGTTCTGCGCTTTGCCGACGGCGTGGCTGAAACCTGTGCCTACGGGGTCGATGAAAACCATGTCGGTTTTATCGAGCAGGGAATTCGCGTTGTCTTCGAGCTTGTAGGGGGCGGGCGGGGTGGAGGCGTGGTCGGCGTTGACGACGCGGCGCGGACCGAAGGCGCCCATGTGCAGCCAGATGGAGGCGGAGCCGGGGCCGCCGTTGTAGAGGAAGGCGATGGGACGCTGGGAGAAATCTTTGGTGTCGCTGCGGGTGTAGGCGGTGGCATAGAGGAGCGCGGTGGGCTCGCCTTTTTCGTCTTTGAGGAGAGTGGTGGAGGCGACGGCTTTGTAGGTGATGGATTGATTGTTGATTTTGATGGCGTGGTCACTGGGCCAGGTTTCTTCTTTGGGAGGGTTGGCGTCTGGGGTTTTCGCGTCTGTTGCGGCGGCGGGCTTGGCGTCTTTTGGCGGTTCTTGCGCTGGGGTGCGCGTGGGATGGATCGCTAGTAGGAACAGGCTTGCCGCACAAGTGGCTAGGAAGATCTTCATTTACGCTCCGATGTGTTGATTTCGCGCCCCAATTATCGCCGGGAGATTCTACGTAGTGGGTTGGTGCAAGTCAAACTGGGCGATTATTCTTGGAGTTTGATTTGCCGCAGAGGCGCAAAGTGCGCAGAGAAAGGCAAAAGACTTAACACAGAGCGCACAGAGAGAAACCGGAGAACACAGAGAAAGCGGGAGAGATTTTTCGCTGCGCTCCCTTCGCAAAATAACTCAGGGCGGGCAGGATGACGGCGCTATTCGATCCGGGGCGGGGCTAGTTGCAGGGAGGGTTGGTGAAGGTGAGGGTGATTGTGCTGGGATCATCGGGTGCGGTATTGGTTGCGTCGGCTGCGTTGTCGCCGGCCTGATCGGTTGCGTTGGAGACGGTGGCAACTTTTTGGATGTTGGAGTCGAGGCGTGCTGGGATTGTGCAGGTGGGTTGGTTGTGGCGCTGGGATGCGCGTTGTGGATCTAGATCTTCCCAGGCTGAGAAGGTGTAGCTGGCGGATTGGAGGAGAGTGAATTCGTAGAGGCCTTCGCCGATCTTGCGGGCGGCGGGGTTGTCGCCTTTTTCGGCTTGGGCTGTGACGGTGACTTCCCCGGGAGGGCGGCCGCCTTCCCATTTGAGCTGAACTTTCAAGGTGCGGGTGGGGTGGCCGTCTTTTAGTTTTATGTTGGCGTTGAGGATTTGCTGGCCGTCTTTCACTTTGATGAATTTGGCGTCCGACTGTTCGGACTCGCCGGGATAGAAGGTGCGCGGGAAGGGCGAATTGGGATCGAGACGATTCATGCGATTGAAGACGAGAAGATACTCACCAGGGCCGATGTGGTCGAATTCGAATTTGCCGTCGGAGCCTTGAAAACCCCACAGGCCGGGTTGCGCGGGGTCGAAGCGCTCGGCGCGATAGAGTTCGACCGAAGCGAGTTTCAGAGGTTTGCCATTGGGACCGAGGACGCTGCCGCGAATTTTTCCGGTGGGCAGGGCGCTGACGTTGTATTCATAACACGCGCCCGAGGGAAGTTTGAAAGGGGGCAGGCCGCCTTTCAGAGTTTTTTGGGAGAACTCGAAGCGCGCAGGCAGGTCGGCGGTGTAGACATATTCGCCGGCGTGAACGTCGTAGAAGGAATAAACGCCGTCGGCGCCGGTGCTGGCCGAGAAACGATCGTCTTTGGAGCGCAGTTTTAATTTCACGTGCGGAATAGGATCTTCGGGATCGTCGGTGGGGGCGAGGAGCGGCGGATCGGAACGACGGAGGACGCCGAAGACGGAAGCGACGCGGTCGTGATTGCGCATATTGCGCAACTGGGGAAGGATCGCGCGGCCCTCGCTTGCGGGGCGCGTCTGGCTGCAGACGACGGCGAAGAGGCGGCCTTCGGTTTCCTGCTGAGTGAAGACGATGTACTGCTCGCCTTTCTTGAAATAGTAGCCGCAATCGGCGTCGTCACCGCCGGAGAAGACGTCAATTTCCGGGGAGTCGGGGCCGGCAAATTTTTCGTCAATATGGAAATGGTAGCGAGTGATGGAGGTGGCGGATTGGGGAGCTGCGCCGGGATTTGCTTCGTTGGTGTTGGCCGCGGCGGCAACAGATTCAGTGGTGGTGGCGTCGGGAGCCACGGCGGAGATTTCGGTAACGGTGCCGAGGAAAACCGTGTCGTCGGATTGCAGGCCGGGACATTTTCCGGGAGCTTGTTGGGAACAAGTGCACGCCTGCAGGCCGGAGGGGATGAAGAAGAGCAGGAGCGCGGCGACGAGGAATGAGCGTTGCATCATGAAGATGTATCGTACCTTGTGAAGCGCGGGAAAATCGAGGGTTCGTGCGAGATTTTTTGCGCGAGGTGCGATGCAATGATACTCGGAAGCGATACGCTAATTTGGTACACTTGGGCCGTTCACGAATGGCAAAGTTCCCGAAAATGGATTCGCCGATGGGGCAAGTTATGCGCGGACTTGCGCGAAGCGGCGAGAGTTGGATAGAGGAGTAATTACGAACATGAGAAAGATTCTGGGAGTGGCGATTGCGGGCCTGGTGCTTTTTTGCGCGGTGGCGGGAGCGCAGCAGCAGTCTGCGCCAGCGCAGCAAGGCAATCAGTCAATTTACAATGTGACGGTGGTGGGGAAGACCGTTACGGCGGTGAGTTATCAGCACCGCAGCGGTTCGACGATGATTGGATTTCAGGGGACGCCGCTGCTGCCGCTGGCGAAGGGCGACGCGAAGGTGGACAGCAAGCAGGGATCGATCGTGGTCAGCGCGAGTTTCAAGAATATGCAGGCGGCGCAGAAATTCGGGAAGGAATATTTGACGTACGTGCTGTGGGCGATCACGCCGGAAGGCAAGCCGAATAATCTGGGCGAATTGCTGTTGGATGGGGATAAGAGCAAATTGACGGCGACGACGAATTTGCAGACGTTTGGAATGATCGTGACTGCGGAACCGTATTTTGCGGTGAACATGCCGAGCGACGTGGTGGTGCTGGAGAATGTGGTGCGCGCGGATACGGTGGGAACGTCGGAGCAGGTGACGGCGAATTACGAATTGATGCAGCGCGGCGGATATACCTATGACATGAGCAAGGCGCGGGAACCGATTACGGATTTTTCCGCGAAGGTTCCGATAGAGATTTATGAGGCGCGGAATGCGGTGTCCATCGCGCAGAGCGCGGGGGCGGACACGCTGGCGCCGGACGCATTTCAGAAGGCGGTGAGGTCGCTGGGGAACGCGGATGATTTGCTGGCGAAGAAGACGAGCAGAAAAGAAGTGATCGCGGCGGCGCGCGATGCGGTGCAGACGGCAGCGGACGCGCGGGCGATCGCTTTGCAGCGCGCGGCGCAGCAGAAGGCCGCGGCTGAGCAGGCAGCATCGCAGGCGGCGGTGTCTGCGGCGGACGCGAGACAGAAAGAGGAAGCAGCGGCGCGGCAGCAGGCGGAGATTCAAAAATTGCAGGCGGAACGAGATGCGGCGCAGGCAGCGGCTGCTCGCGCGCAAGCGGACGCGGCTCGGAGCCAGGCGGATGCGGCGGCTTTGGCGGCGCAGCAACAGGCTGACGCGGCGGGACAACGAGAAAAAGCTGCGCAAGAAGCGGCGGCTCGAGCGGTGGCGGAGAAGCAGGCTTTGCGGGCGGCGCTGCTGGATCAATTTAATCGCGTGCTGCCGACGACGGACACGCCGCGCGGTTTGCAGGTGAACATGGCAGACGTGTTGTTCGCGTTCGGAAAATATGAATTACAGCAATCGGCCCGGGAAGCTCTGGCGAAATTTTCTGGGATTGTGCTGGCGCATCCGGGATTGCATCTATCGGTGGAGGGTTACACCGATAGCGTGGGAAGCGATGCGTTCAATCAGACGCTTTCGGAGCAGCGGGCGAATGCGGTGCGGGACTATTTGATTCAGCAGGGATTGGATCCGAGTTCGATTGTCGCGACGGGATTTGGGAAGTCGAATCCGGTGGCGAGTAATGATACGGCGGCGGGTCGGCAGCAGAATCGACGCGTGGAGATAATTATTTCGGGCGAAGTGATCGGGACGAAGATCGGGGCGCCTAGCGCGCCGCCGCAACAGTAGTTAGCGGGTTTGTACGGTGGGTGACGAGGCGTGGCGACGTTGGTGTTGGCGCGCGAAAGTCCATGAGAGCTCCTACTCCTGCCTCTGCTGGATCAGGATTAAGGCGCTGCGGGGTTAGTGATCGGCTTGGGACCAGAGGCGAAAGCCGCCTATGAATGCGTTGTCGTTGTCGCCTCGGCGGGCGCCGGGCGGGAGTTTTTTTAGCTTTGCGGCGTTCCCGCCTCCCAGGACTACGTAGTCTGCCTCGAGAGCAGTTTTTAGTTTTTCAGTGATTTTGAAAACGTGACGGCGCCATTTTTTCTTTCCCAATTTTTCAAAACCGCGCAGACCGATGTAATCCTCGTACGTTTTTCCGTGCTTATAGAGGAGGTGCGCGAGTTCCATGGGTTCCAGAACTCCGTCAATTACCATCGCAGAACCGAGGCCGGTGCCGAGGCCGAGGAATAGCATGCGGCCGCCTTTGTAACTGCCGAGGGCTTGCATGCTGGCGTCGTTGATAATTTTGATGGGACGGCCGAAAGCCCTGCGGAAGTCGAAGCCCATCCAGCCCCCGCCCAGATTGTGGGGCTCGCGCAGCGGATGATTATTGATGACCGGGCCGGGATAGCCCATGGCGATGGCGTCGTATTTCCAGGAGCGCGTGGCGTTTCTTACGACGCGAACCATTTTGGCGGCGGTCATGGAAGGTCCGGAGGGAATTTTCACGGAATCTTTATCTTTTTGTCCGGTCATGAGGAGCTTGACGTGGGTGCCTCCGACGTCGATCGCCAGAATGCGGCGTGGTTTGAGCTGCGGCTTTGCGCGAAGTTTCTTCATCGGCGGATGGCCTCGTTGGCGAAGACGCTAGAAGGTATATCCGGGCGTGCGGATAGTCAACGGCGGGCGTGATGAGATTGGGCGGGGAAGAAGAGGCCTAGGATAGGGCTAGCGTTTTCCCGCATATTATATACAATCCCTGTCCTATGATACACAAGCTGGCGGTTAAGTCCTCCGTTTTGGCGGCTCTGCTTTCTCTTACCCTAATATGCGTGAGATTTGCGACTGCGGGTGGCGGTGCGAACCGGGCGGATGGTCGCGCCGATGGCCGCGCGGACGAGATACAGTCGCCGCCGAGCGAGATGCGTGCGTTGCTGGAACGGTATGACGCGGATCGGATGCTTTTGCAGCGATCTTACCGGACACCGCTTTCGCCCGCGGTGCTGGAGCGGATGCAGAAATTCTACAGCGGGTGGCAGGCGGAAACGGAGCAGGTGGATTTCGAGGCGATGCATCAGGACGGAAAGATTGATTACATTTTGCTGAAAAATACTTTGAACCACGAACTGCGGGGAATTGAATTGCGGCGGAAGGAAATGGCGGAGACGGCGCCGCTGCTACCGTTTGCGCCGACGATTGTGGGGCTGGCAGAAGCATTGCGGCACATGGAAAACATGGACGCGGCGAAGGCGGCAGCTACGCTGGAAAGTTTGAACAGGCAGGTTGATGAGGCGAAGAAATCGCTGGCGACGGTGAAGACTTCGAAGTACGTGGCCAATCGCGCGGCGAATGAAACCGACCAACTGCGGGCGACGTTGAAGGATTGGTTCACTTTTTACAATGGGTACGATCCGCAGTTCACCTGGTGGACGGGCGTGACGTACAAAGCGGTTGATACGAACCTGGAGAGTTACGCGGCGCAAGTGCGCGAGCAGGTTGTGGGGATCAAGGCGGGGGACAAGACGACCATCGTGGGAAATCCGATTGGGCGTGATGCGCTGATCAGCAGTTTGCGTTACGAAATGATTCCTTACACGCCGGAGGAATTGCTGGTGCTGGCGGATCGTGAGTACGCGTGGTGCGAGACGGAGATGAAGCGCGCTTCGCGGGAGATGGGCGACGGGGACGACTGGCACAAGGCGCTGGAGCAGGTGAAGTCCGATTACGTGCCGCCGGGAAAACAGCCGGAGCTGATACGCGACCTGGCGTTGGAAGCGATTGCTTACGTGGAGAAGCACGAACTGGTGACGGTGCCGGAGCTGGCCAGCGAATCCTGGTATATGGAGATGATGACGCCGGAGCGGCAGCTGGTGAATCCGTTTTTTACGGGAGGGGATCGCATCAGCGTTTCGTATCCGACGGACGGGATGACGTTCGAGCAGAAGATGATGAGCATGCGCGGGAATAATATTCATTTTGCGCGGGCTACGGTGTTTCACGAATTGATTCCGGGGCACGAGTTGCAGGGGTTCATGGCGCGGCGTTATCGGGCTTGGCGGCGGCCGTTTGACACCTCGTTTTATGTGGAGGGTTGGGCGCTGCACTGGGAAATGTTGCTTTGGGACATGAATTTTGCGCGGTCGCCGCAGGATCGGGTGGGGATGCTGTTCTGGCGGATGCATCGGGCGGCGCGGATTATGTTTTCTTTGAATTTTCATTTGGGAAAGTGGACGCCGCAGCAGTGCGTGGATTTTTTGGTGGATAAGGTGGGGCACGAGCGGGAGAACGCTACGGCTGAGGTGCGACGATCTTTTGCGGGAGACTATTCGCCGCTGTATCAGGCAGGGTACATGCTGGGGGGATTGCAGATTGGGTCGCTGCATAAGGCGCTGGTGGATTCGGGGAAGATGACGGAGCGGCAGTTCCACGATGCGGTGTTGAAGGAGAATGCGATTCCGATTGAGATGATCCGGGCGGATTTTATGAATGAGAAATTGACGCGGGATTATGTGCCGCATTGGAAATTTTATGGGGATTTGAGCGCGAAGCAGTAGGTGGCGTGCTGCAGTTAGTCTTGATCGGTTTCATATCTTTTTTCGTTCGACAGGGGATTGCTATCTATGAGCACGCAATATGATCGCAGGCAAGTTTTGAAAGTGGTGAGCGCGACTTGCGCGGCATTTATTTTGCCGGGGACTGGATTCGCAGACGGGGGTGGATTCGGGCCGGGGGAAGAGGATCTGGAGATACGGGTTTCTTCGGTTAGCGCGCACACATTGCGGCTGACTATTTTTTCGCTCGGCCGCGGCGGTGGGGCTGTGCCTGGAGATGGATCGCTGGTGCGGGAGAGCTGGGACGGGCCGATTGCGAAGCTGAGCGGGGAATTCGCGGAACGTGACGTCAAGGTGGGCGATCTGAGTGTGAAAGTTTCGCCGAGCCCACTGAACTTTACGATTTCGGGCGCGGACGGCGCGGTGATCCAGCAACTCAAGGTGGATCGCGATAGCGGTGTGGTGTCCTTCGCTACGGGAAATTCACCTTTGCTTGGGTTGGGAGAGGGCGGGCCGCAATTCGATCGGCGCGGGTCGGTGGACACGATGAAGCGCGGACAGGGCGGCTACAAACTGCAGACGAATGGCGGGCGCGTGCCGATTCCTTGGCTTATCGGGACGGCGGGGTGGGCGCTGTTTTTCCATGCGCCATTCGGGACGTTTGATTTTTCCGGAACGGAGAGCAAATTTTTGCCGGCGGGGCCCGACGGGGCTTATCCGCTGGACGTTTTTTTCGTGGTGGCGCGCGAACCGGCGACGATTATGAGCGAATATGCGCGGCTGACGGGGAATGCGGAGTTGCCGCCGCTGTGGAGTTTCGGCTACATGCAATCGCACCGGACGTTGGGGAGTCCGGAGGAGATTCTGGCGGAAGCGAAAACATTTCGCGAAAAGAAATTGCCGTGCGACGCGATGATTTATCTGGGGACGGGATTTTGTCCGAATGGATGGAACACGGAGAACGGCGCGTTCGAATGGAATGCGCGGGCGTTTCCGGATCCGCCGAAGATGCTGGCGGAATTGCACAAGGATAATTTTCGCGCAATCGTACACACAGTGATTTTGACGGACAAGCTGACTGGGAACGCGCAGGACGCTTGCGACGTGGCGAAATATGACGAGACGGAGGCGGGGTGTTATTGGGACGTGCATCGGAAAGATTTTGCGATGGGCGTGGACGGGTGGTGGCCGGACGAAGGCGATCCGCTGGACATTGCTTCGAGTCTGGTGCGCAACAGAATGTATTGGGAAGGTCCGCAGATTGACCGGCCGAACGAGCGGCCGTTTGCGTTGCACCGAAATGGATATGCGGGGATGCAGCGGTATGCGTCGTTTTTGTGGTCGGGCGATGTGTATTCGACTTGGGAGACGCTGAAAACGCATTTGCCGATCGCGGTGAACACGGGATTGACCGGCATCCCTTATTGGGGGACGGACATTGGCGGATTTGTGCCGACGAAGGAGTTCACGGCGGAATTATTTGTGCGCTGGTTTCAGTTTGGCGCGTTTTGCACATTGTTTCGCTCGCACGGGAGGACTTGGAAACTGCGATTGCCGTGGGGTTGGAACACGGGCGATCCGGGGCCGGTGGAAATTCGGAATTACGGCGGGGCGGCGAATCCGGATGCGAGCCAGCTGCACAATCCGCAAGTGGAAATCATTTGCAGGAAATATTTGGAGCTTCGCTACCGGATGCTGCCGTACATCTATAGCGCGGTGCGGGAGTGCACGATGACGGGTATGCCGGTGATGCGATCTTTGTGGCTGCATTATCCGGATGATGCGGCGGCGGTGGCGCGCGGTGACGAATATTTGTGGGGTCGGGATTTGTTGGTGGCGCCGGTGGTGGAGCAGGGCGCGACTTCGCGGGCAGTCTATTTGCCGAGCGGGGATTGGTGGGATTTTTGGACTGGAGAGCGCGTGAAGGGCGGGCGGGAAATCACGCGGGCTGTGGATTTGGAGACGACTCCTTTGTATGCGCGCGCGGGAGCGATTGTGCCGATGGGGCCGGTGAAGCAATTTACGGACGAGAAGGTGGAGGGCCCGCTTGCGATTTCTGTTTACGGGGGGGCGGATGGTTCGTTTTTGTTTTATGAGGATGATGGAAATTCTTTCAATTACCGGAAGGGCGCGTGGATGGGAATTGAGATGCGGTGGAATGATGCGCGGCGGGTTTTGAGATTGGAGTTGGCTAGTGGATCCCGGATGCTGGCGCCGGGGCGTCGGGAAATTGAAGTGAAGTTGGGTGAGACGGTGCGGAAGGCGGTGTTCGAGGGGAAGGCTGTGGAAGTGGTGTTTTAGTCGAGTTTTCGTTTGCGCTTGTGCCGGATGTTTTGGTCAAACCCGGGGGTGATGAATGGATCGGCGAGAATTTTTGCGGGATTTGGGAGTCACGTCGGCGGTGCTGGGATATGTCGCGACGAATGGTGCCGCGGCTTCGCGAGCGACGGCCGCTGAGTTCGATCCGACTCTTGAATTGGGCGTACGTTCAGGGCCGGCGCCTGACGTGGCGGCGCATACTCTCGTTTGCGAATTCAAGATTGGCGTGACTGGGTGGAAGGTTTACGAAGATTTGCGAACGCGCGATGGGGCGATCACTTTTGTTTCTGCGGCCGGAGCATCGCGCGTACTGGGGAAAAGCGCGGAGGCGACTTTTGCGGAGGCTGATCCGCCGTATTTGGGATTGAAGCTGGCGGACATTGGAATGTCCGGACCTGATCTGTTGGCCGACAAGCTACTGCAGCACGGCGACCCTGATCCGGAGCAAGTGAAGGCCGCGGCGCCGCCGCAGGGTACAGCGAAGGAAGAGTCGCGCTGGCGTTTGCCCTGGAACACTTTTGTGGGGACGAGAGAATGCGCAGACACGATGCCGGTTTTTGCCGCGGGTAACACGCGGACTTACCATCCGGGACAATATTTTCCGGAGATCACAAACGACGCGGCGAAAAAAAGATTTGAAGGATTGATCGGCGGATGGATGCCGGCGGTACGCAAGGTGATGCCGATTTCCGACGGCGTTTATGTGGAAGCGGTGGTGTTCGGAGATGTGGAGGCGCACGACCGGTTCATCGTGCAGACATGGCACCGCACGACGCGCGTGGAAAACGGGAAAGTAGCGAAGGTGGTGTATGGATACAGCTATCCGGCGTTTCCTCCGTCGCGGGAAGATCCGAGCGCGGAGGAATTTTATCGCGCGCTGCTGGTGTTTGCGGCCTACTGGGACAAGCAGTTGCAGGATTTTGCGTCCGCTTCGTTGCCCGACGATGCTTGGGTGGACATGGCGAAGCACGCGTTCGCGAGGGAAATTATGGTGCGGCCGGGCGGCGTCTATCCGAAGTACGGCGCGGTGGATCGCGATTATTACGGGCCGGAGTACGACGGGTTCCAGGATATTTTCACGATGGCGGTGTACGCGAACCTTGAGTGGGGGCGTTTCGCAGCGGCGCGGGAGATCATTGACAATTATTTGACGGACTTCACGGACGCGAAGGGAATGATCAACATGCGCGGGCCGGAGACGGCGCAGTTTGGGCTGACGCTTTCTTTGCTGGGGCGTTATTACAATTACACGCAGGATCCGGCGCTGCTGCTGAAGCACCGCGAGAAGATTGTGGCGACGGCGGGGATTTTGGCGGAACTGCATGATTTGAGTTTGCAGTTGCCGAAAGACGATGTGGGTTACGGGATTATTCATGGGTGGAGCGAGTCGGATTCTTGTTTGCATCCGAAGCCGATGGTTTGGTGGCTGCCGTATTTTGCGAATAATGCGTTTGCGGCGCGCGGGCTTCGCGACATTGGGAAAGCGTGGCCGGCGATTCAGCCTGGTGCGGGGGGCGCGGCTGATGGGTGGTTGAAGCGTAGCAAGGATTTGCAGGATGCGGTCATCGCTAGCATGCAGAAAAATGTGCGGCGCGATGTGACGCCGGCGTATATCGGGCCGTTGCCGGGGACGACGTTGATGTTTCGCGAATCGCTGGAAAAGGAGCGTCCCAGCCCGCAGCAGTGGGCGCATCGTGCTTATGCGGAACTTTTGCAGCCGGACGTGTTGCCGGCGAGTTTGGCGAACACGGTGATTGATTGCATGCGGGCGTATGGCGGGACGACTTTGGGAGTAGTGGCGAATATCGAGCGACCGCATCCGGAGGGGCGTGACATTCTGGGATTTATTTCTTACGGGTATGCGCAGATGCTTTTGCGTTTGGATCGCGTGGAGGAATATTTGCTGTTTCTCTACGCGCATCGTTATCACGATCACACGCGCGGGAGTTGGACGGCGGGAGAGGTGTCGGGAGTGGATGGAGATACGGCGCTTTTTTGCATTCCGGCGCAGCAGACGATTCCTTTGCTGGTGAGGTGGATGTTGGTGCTGGAGGATTCGGACGAGGACAGAATTTATTTTGGCAAGGGATTGCCGCGGGATTGGGTGGCGTCGGGGAGGGAGATACGAATTGCGGAGGCGCCGACGCGATTTGGCAGGGTGAGTTTTAGTTTGGTGGCGGATCGTGCGTCGAAGAAGGTGAACGCGAAGGTGAATTTGGGGAAGGCTGGCGGCGTGAAGGAAGTTCATTTGAAGTTGCGGATGCCGGCGGAGAACGCGGTGCGGCGTGTGACGGTGAATGGCCGAGCGGTGGAGTTGAGCGCGGGTTCGCCGGATACGGTGATTTTCCCGACAGGTGGCGAGCGGCGATTTGAAGTTGCGGGGGAGTTTAGTTGAGTTGAGTGATTGAAGTGCGGGTGGTGGTGTCCGTCGGACGTAACCAGCCAGGTCGACTTTCGGCACGACGAATTCAGGGCGGCTCGGCGTTGCAAGAATACGTCAAGGGCGCCCAGCTAAAGCCGGCCGCTACAACTTCATGGGTGACGTCAACGTTCAGAGAGCCGGCGGGACGCCAGCGCTACGGAAACGGCACGCGCGCTCAACGTTATGTCCGTCCAAGGAAGGCTCATGACTGACAAAATTTCACGGCGGGAATTGTTGCAAGTGAGTGTGGTAGCGGGGGCTTCTTCCGCAGTGCTGCGGAAATCGGAGGTGGGATTGTTACCCGAAGCGGCGACGGCGGCAGTGCCAGCTGCTGCTGACGGGGAGATTGTGGCGCTGAATTGTAATGATGGCGTGTATGTGCCACCGCGGGGGGAGAGTTTTTTCAAGTTTGGATTTAATTTTCCGGAGCCTTCGGTGGCGTATCAGGGGTTGCTGTTTTCGTTTCGGTTGCACACGTTTGAGGATTGTTACGGAATGGACCGCGCGAGCATGACGGTAGAAAAAACGGCGGATGGATTTGAGATGCGCTGCACGCAACTGGTGTGGGCCGGCGACCAGCTGAAGGCTCCTGGTAGCGTGGTGGCGCGGGTGCGGAAGAGCGGCGACTATTTTGAGTGGAAGGTGACGGCTGAAACGGACCGGCCGATCAAATCGGTGACATCGATTGTGCGCGGGGTGCCGCGCGGGCAGGTATCGGTTTCGTGCAACAAGTTTTTCGATCCGAAGGATAACGAGATTTCGAAGGAGCATCCTTATCTTTTTGGCGGGATGACCACGCCGCTGGTGGTGATAAAGAAGGGCGACGGAGATTTCTTTTATCTTTCAGCGCGCGATGAGCAGGTGCGGGCGACGCGATTTTATTTGCAGCCGGGCGATGATGGTTATCGCGCGGAACTGATTTACGAGCTCGGGGGCTGGGAGAAGAGCAACAGGATTGAAAGTCCGGCGTGGCGGGTGGGGCAAGCCCCGAGCATGGACGCGGCGGCGCGGATGCATTTCGAGCACGTGGAGACGGCTTTTCAGATTCCGGATTGGGAGAAGAGGACGGACGTGCCGGAGTGGTTCAGGGAAATCGCGCTGGTGCTTTCGATTCATGGGATGCACTGGACGGGCTACATTTACAACGACTACGCGAAAATCGGGAGGACGCTGGAGTGGGCCGCGACGCAAATTCCGGCGAAGCGCGTGCTCGTGTTTCTGCCGGCGTGGGATGGACGCTATTACTGGAATTATCCTTTGTACAAAGCCGATCCGCGACTGGGAGGCGAGGAGGGATTTCGCGCGCTGATCGCGAAGGGGCAGAGCATAGGATTCCGGATGATGCCGATGTTTGGCGCGAACGTGGCGAACCGGAATCTTTCGATGTACGCGAAAGTGGCGAATGCGCAGACGGTGCGGATTGATGGCGATGATTTCGCGAATGATTGGGTGGACATGGACAATGACCGGAGCAATGACGGCTGGGGCGCGTTCATGAATCTGGCCGTTCCTTCGTGGAGAAAATATCTGGCGGGGCGGATTTCGGAAGTGATCGAGCAATACAAGGTGGATGCTTATTTTTTGGATATTGCGGGAGCATGGATCAACAATTTGAGCGGCGGAATGTATGAGGGGACTGTCGAGCTGGTGAAGGAGTTGCGGACCAAATATCCTGGAGTGCTGGCGGTGGGGGAGATGCATTACGATGCGTTGATGTCGTGCATTCCAGTTTATCAGGTGCCGCGGTCGCCGGCTTATCCGGCGTCCTTGACGAGATATGCGCGGTCGTTTGAACATTTGAGCAGGCCGGCGCCGGGGCGGGGGAGTACGGGCGTGCATGAGGATGGGTTCGCGAAATTCAAGCCAACGATGCCGGAGGAGAAGCATACGATTCCGACGATTACCGTGGTGGATGATACTTTCGAGAAGTATCGCGATGTGATGGTTGAGGTGATTGCAGCGGCCAAGGTGCGGGCGGGGATTTCGTGAGTCGGGGCGGGCGAGGTAAGCCTCGCCTAGATTGTTTTTTCGGCAGACATTGAGCTTTGCGAAAGCGGCGGCAGGCCGCCGGGCTCCAAAATGGGCTCGGCTGGCTTACTCTTGCGGAGAGCGGATCGATTGTGATGGCGAGACTTTCTCGTCTCCTACCGTGGCGGCGCGCCTCTTTTCAATCTATAGTCAGATGATGATCAGACCAATCTGGATTTTGTTTACTACGATTTCGATTGTGGGATTTGTGGCGTCAGTTTGTCTGGGGCAGGCGGTTCCGTCGACGCCTGGGGCGAAGAGCGCGCCGGCTGCGGCGGATCTTTCTGCGTCAGCACAGCAGGGGATTGGGTTAGCCGAGAAGGGGCGGTGCCGGGAAGCTTTGCCCCTTTTGAAGAAATCCGTTCCGCATTTGAGTGATAAGCAATTGAAATTTGAGGCTGCTATGGCGAGCGCGCGGTGCGCGATGAGTCTGGATCAGGTTTCGACTACCGTGGACACATTGCTGCTGTTGAATCGGGAGTATCCGCACAATCCTGAGGTGCTGTACGTGACGGTTCATTATTTTTCGGAATTGGCGAATCGCTCGGAGCAGGATTTGGTGAACTCGGCGCCGGGTTCTTACCAAGTGCATAAGCTGGATGCGGAGGGACTTGAGTCGCAGGAAAAATGGGACGAGGCGGCGGCGGAGTATCGGAAGATTCTGGAGGAGAACCCTAAACTGCCGGACATCCATTACCGGCTGGGGCGGATTTTGCTTTCGAAGCAGCCGCCGGTGGTGGAGGAAGCGAAGAAGGAGTTTGATGCGGAGCTGGCGATCGACCCCAATAATTCGGCGGCGGAATTTATGTTGGGAGATATTGCGCGTCAGGCGCAACAGTGGGACGAGGCGATTGCGCATTTTTCGCGGGCGCTGAAGATGGATCCAGGGTTTGAGGAAGCTTATCTGGGACTAGGAATGGCGTTGAACGCCGCGGGGAAAAATGCGGAGGCGGTGGGGCCGCTAGAGGCTTACGTGAAGATGGAGGCGGCGGATCCGGCGGGACATTATCAGCTTTCGATTGCTTATGCGAAGTTGGGGCGGAAAGAGGATGCGGCACGGGAGATGGCGTTGCAGCGGGAGGCGGAGATTAAGGCGCAGGCGCAGGAGGGTGCGGGCAGGCCGCACTAGTGTGCGGAGAAGTCAGAAGATTTAACACAGAGTGCACAAAGGAAGGCGGAGAACAGAGAAAAAGCCAGAGAGAGCCCCGCCTGCGGCGGGGCCGGCCTGAAGCAAAGGCGCCGTCCTCAGGATGACGATGCTCGTCGCATCGTCAGGTGCGCAGAGAGAGGCAACCGCGACCGTGCGGCGTCGTTGACATCGTGGCAAGTAGGGGCGCAGCAAGCAGCGCCCCTACCAATCAAACGCGTTACCTCCATTTTGGTTGGCCTTCTGTGATTGTGACGTAGCGATCGATGGGGACTTCTGTGAAGCGTTCTTTTGCTCCGCTGGGTTGTGGCCACTGGATTTCCAGCCAATCAATTTTTGTGCGTTGGCCAATTCCTAAAACGATGCGCGGATCGTGGGCGGCGAGGTAGCTGCCACCTCCCACTTTGGTGTGAGTGCGCTGGAGCTCGCCGGAACGATAGGTGATTTTCGCGCCTACCGCGTCGATGTTGGATTTGCGGCCGATGAGGCGGAGGCCTAGCCAGTGGTTTTGGCGTCCGGCGTTATTGCGGAGGAGCACCGGCGCGCCGTTGTTGGTGGCGATGAGCACGTCTACCGAGCCATCGTTATCGAAATCGCCTAGGGCCATGCCGCGCGCGGCCAGGGGCTTGGAAAAAATGGGGCCGCTTTCGAGGCTGACATTTTTGAACCCTTGGGGCGTATTGCGAAACAGGAGCAGCGGTTCGCGATAGGTGACGTGTTCCACGCGTTTTTCGACTTCGTCGTCGGGATGGCCGTTGCAGAGGAAGAGGTCGAGGTCGCCGTCGTTGTCGTAGTCGAAAAATTTCAGTCCCCAGCCGCTCATGAATTGGGTAGTGGGGCCGATGCCGGTGGGAATGGAAACATCGTTGAAAGTTTCGTCTTTATTGTTGTGATAGAGCGCGTACATTTCCTGGTCCACGTTGGCGACGAAGAGATCGAGAAAACCATCCTGATCGTAATCGGCGGCGTCCACGCCCATGCCGGAGCGGGCACGGCCGAAAGTGTTGTAGCCCACGCCCGCGAGTAAACCTGCTTCTTCGAAATATTTTTTGCCGCGATTGAGGAAGAGAAAATTCGCGACGGTGTCGTTGCCAACGAAGAGATCCATCCAGCCGTCGTTGTTGATGTCCGCAGCGACGACTCCCCAGGCTTTCCCAAGCGATGCGGCGATGCCGGATTCTTTGCTGACGTCGGTGAAGGTGCCGTCGCCATTATTGTGGAAGAGATAGCTGGGCTCGGGGCCGTAGACGTTGGGCTTGCAGTACCAGCGCTCACCGGTGAGGGTGTTGCCACAGAATTTATTTTTGGCTTTGTCGAAATCCACGAAGCGGCAGACAAAAAGGTCGAGGCGGCCGTCGTTGTCATAATCGAACCAGACGGCGCTGCTGCCCCAGCCGGGAGCTGCGACGCCGGCTTTGGCGGTGACGTTGGTGAAAGTGCCGTCGCCATTGTTGTGATAGAGGATGCTGCGCGGGTATTGCGTGACGTAGAGATCGGGCAAACCGTCCGCGTCGTAATCTCCGACCGCGACTCCCATACCGTAGGCGTTGCCGAGGACTCCGGCTTTTTCGGTGACGTCGGTGAAAGTGCCGTCGCGATTATTGCGATAGAGCGCGTTGCGCAGCGGTTGTGGTGGAGTGTAGAAATCGCAGGGGCCACTGTTGACGAGGTAAATGTCCATCCAACCGTCGTTGTCGTAATCGAGGAAACCGCAGCCCGCGCCAACGGTTTCAGGGAGATACCATTCGGGGGAGCGGCCGTTGGTGTGCGTCCAATTGATTTTGGTGACGGAGGGAGGCATTTCTTCGAAGGCGGGCGCTGATGTTGGGAACAGCTGCGAATGATTTGCGGCTAGGTTGCGGAGGCCGAAGCCGGAGCTGGCGAGTAATTGCAAGAATCGGCGGCGCGGAAGTGAGTTCCAGCGAGCGTCTCGATTTCTCGACATGCAGCGAGCCTCCTGATTCCATTCCACTGCTGACATTGTTGCAGATGGCGTTACAGATGCGCGACGATTCCTGCGCCTTCTTTGATTAGGATGATTTTATTTGCTGGAATATTTCTTAACTCTTGCTGGAGGCCGCTGGGCCAGCGGATTTGCAGGCTTTCAATTTCGGTGGCACGGCCTACGCCGAAGTGCAGGCGAAAATCGCTTTCAGAGATGTAGCTGCCGCCGCTGCGGACTTCTTGGAGTTGCTGGTGGCCATCGGCGCGCAGAATTACGCGGGCGCCGATAGCGTCGCGATTGGATTTTGTGCCAATCAGTTTCACGCTTAGCCAGTTTCCTTGTGGCGCGTCGTTTTTCAGGAGGCTGGGGGCGTCGTAACTGTTATTCACGAGTAGTTCGACGCTGCCATCGTTGCGAAAATCCGCGGCGGCCAGGCCATGGCTGTTGAATGGTTTGGTGATGCCGGAGCCGGCGTCCAGTGAAACGTCTTTGAATTTCCCGTTGTGCTCATTCCAATAAATTAATTTTCGTTCGCGGAAAGAGCTGAGCAGACCTTTGCCTTCGATTTCCGGATAGACGTGGCCATTCACGATGAAAATATCCGGCCAGCCATCGTTATCCACATCCACGAAGAGAGCGCCCCAGCCGAGGAATTGAACATTGCCGCCGAGACCGGCTTGGAGAGTCGCGTCAGTGAAGGTGCCGTCGTGATTGTTGCGGTAGAGCGTCGAGCTGTCGTCGGAAAAATTCGTTTTGATGATGTCGAGCCAGCCGTCGGCGTCGTAGTCGCCGGCATCCACGCCCATGCCGGCTTGGGTGTGGCCGTCTTCGTTGTAGGCGACGCCGGCGTTGAGAGCGACATCGGTGAAACTGCCGTCACGATTATTGCGGAAGAAAAGATTTGGCGAGGAATCGCAGGAGACGTAGATGTCCGGCCAACCATTATTTTCAAAATCGGCGACGAGGGGGGTGAAGCAGTAGTGCGGGACGTTGTCTTTCAGAATTAATTTTTCGGAGACGTCGGTGAATGTGCCGTTGGCGTTGTTGTGATACAGCTCGCTGCGCGCGCCTTTCAGGCCCATGGGGCCGCAGAACACGGGCTGCCCTTTCCAATCGCAGGCGGAGGCGGCCGTGGGATCGTGGAGTTGCGCAGGGTCGAAATCAACGTAGCGCGCGACGAAAAGATCGAGGTGGCCGTCGCGATCGTAGTCAACGAAGGAGCAGCCGGTGCTCCAGCGTATGTCTGCGTGAGCGAGGCCGGATTTGTTTGTGACGTCGGTGAAAGTGCCGTCGCCATTATTGTGGAGGAGAACGTTGTGTCCCCAGAAGGTGACGAAGAGATCGGTGAAGCCGTCGTTATCGTAATCGCCGGCGCAGACGCCTTGGCCCCATCCGGTGAGCGCGACGCCAGCTCTTTGACTGACGTCGGTGAAAGTGCCGTCGCGGTTATTGTGGTAGAGGTGGCTGGTGGGTTCCTGGCCCTTGGGGAAACCTTCTAGAGTGTTGCCGTTAACTAGAAAAATGTCGGGCCAGCCGTCGTTGTCGTAGTCAATTATCGCGGCGCCTGTGCCAGTGCTCTCTACGATGTATTTCTTGATGTGGTCGCCGCCGTATTCGGTGCGGGCGGTTAGGCCGGCTTGGGCGGCGATGTCCACGAAATGGATTTTCGGGGGCGCGGGTGGAGTGGATTGCGGAATTGTGATGGTGGTGGGTTGTTGCTGCGCGGCGGCGTGAACAGCGACAAGATACCAGGACGAAAAAAACAACGCGAGCGCGAGAATATTCGCGGTGGAGCGGATGGACATTTAACTCCGACCGGCGTTGGGAGAAATGTTGTGAGAGCGATGGGGCAAGAATCCCTGCACTGTGCATAACCTCTGATGTAGGCTACCAGCGTTGTAAACTTTTTTGGAGCGCATAGCGAGTCTTTTCCAGTGCCGAGACATTTCAATATTTCCAGGCGCGATTTGTTAAAGAGCGTGGGCGCGATCTTGGCGGCTCCGAGAAGTGCTTGGAGTGGTGCGGAAGCGCCTATTCCCGTTACTTACCTGGACATTGCAGCTGCGGCGGGGATTACTTTTCAGCAGGACAATGCGGCGTCGGCGGAGAAATATTTAATTGAAACGATGGGGTCGGGATGCGGGTGGATTGATTACGACCAGAACGGGTTGCTGGACTTGTATTTGGTGAATGGAGCTGCGACGCGATTGTACACGCCGAAGCATCGGTTGCAGAGCGCGCTATATCGGAACAATGGTGACGGAACGTTCAGCGATGTGACGTCCAAGGCGGGCGTCGGTGCGGAAGGGCTTTTTGGAATGGGCGTGGCGGTGGGGGATTACGACAACGACGGATTTCCTGATCTTTTTGTGCTGGGGTACGGGCGCTGCATTCTTTTTCACAATAATGGCGATGGAACTTTTACGGAGGTGACGGCGAAGGCGGGAGTGGAAAATTCGGGGCGGTGGGGATCGAGCGCCGCGTGGTTTGACTACGATAATGATGGGCGGCTGGATCTGGTGATCGCGAATTACGTGAATTGGTCGCCGGACAATAATTTTTGGTGCGGCGATCATGGGCCGGGGCTGCGGAGTTATTGCCATCCGGACAATTATCACGGGCAAGCGCCGACGCTTTATCACAACAATGGCGATGGGACGTTTACGGACGTGAGCGCGCGGTCGGGAGTGGGAGCGAAGCCGGGCAACGGTCTGGGCGTGGTGACTTTCGATTATGATGACGACGGATGGCAGGACATTTTCATCGCAAACGATTCGATGCCCAATTTTTTATTTCACAACAACCGCGACGGAACTTTTCGCGAAGTGGGATACGTGGCGGGCGTGGCGGTGAGCATGGACGGCACGTCTGAGGCGGGGATGGGAGTGGACGCGGCCGACGCGAGTGGGAACGGACGGATGGATTTGATGGTGACGCACCTGGATTCTCAGCTGGCGCGGTTTTATCAAAATACGAGCGGGGGAGTGTTTGATGATGCGACGTTGCGTTCGAAGATTTCGTACGCGACGTTTCATATGAGCGGGTTCGGGACGCGGTTCATGGACTACGACAACGATGGGCGGCGCGACGTTTTTATGGCCGATGGCCACATTTTGGACAATATCGAGCGCTATCGCGGCGAGGTGCGCTATGCCGAGCCGAAGCTGATGTTCCGCAATACGGGGCGCGGGATTTTCGAGAATGTGAGCGAGCGGTTGGGAGCGGATTTTGTGCGTCCTAGGGTGAGCAGGGGCGCAGCGATTGGGGACTTCGACAACGACGGGGATCTGGATGTGCTGGTGAACAATAATGGGGAGCCGGCGCAGCTTTTGCGCAATGACGGAGGCAATGCGAATCACTGGCTCGAGATCTTTCTGATTGGAACGAAATCGAATCGCGACGGCGTGGGAGCGCGAGTGAAGCTTATAGCGGGAGATCTGACGCTTTACGAACAGCGAAAGGGCGGCATGAGCTATCAGTCAGCGCAGGATCCGCGGCTGCATTTTGGTTTGGGGGCGCACGCGAATGTGAATGCGCTGGAGATTATTTGGCCGAGCGGGATGGTGACGAAACTGACGGGAGTAAAGAGCGATCAGATTATTTCGGTGAAAGAAGGCGAGGGGTTGGTGGAGTGGCCGTTTCCGCGTATTGCCGCTCGGCGGCCGTAAGTTGACGCGCGCGATTTATTCCACTCGCGAGGGTGCGGTGGTGGCTTTGTGGTCGGCGGGGCCTGAGCGGATTTTGGCGGCTTCGGCTTCGTTGAGATTGGCGAGGATTGCTAGCATTTTCTGGGCTTGATCGAGCTGGCCGCGTTGACGATAGGCGGCGGCGAGGTGCGAGTAGACGGAAGTATTCGCGGGATCGATTTGGCGCGCGATTTCCAGGTGGGTAATGGCGTCGTCGGAGCGGCCGGCCATTAGATAGATTTTGGCGAGGGCGATTTGCGAGCGGGAGTTGTCCGAATGTGCGGCGACTGATTTTTCCAGGGCCACCTGGGCTTCGGCGAATTCGGGCTGGCCGGGCGCGACGCCGGAACGAATCAGCGCTTCTCCTAGAAGCGTGAACAGAATGTAATTCTCATGGCCTGCAGCGATGCCTTGGCGCGCTGCGGCGATCGTCTCCGGAATTTTTCCTTCCACCAAATTTTGCTGCGCGGTTGCCATGTAGGCGATTTCTGTGCCGGGCGCAAGTTTCGCGGCTTGCACGAAATCTGCTGCTGCCAGATCACCGCGTTCGAGCAGGGTCTGGAAAACTCCGCGTTCATAGAGCAGCCGCGCGGAGCGCGGAAGATTTTCGATGCCGAGACTTACGACTTTTACGCCGAGCGGGTAGTTCTGGTGGTCCATGCAGGCGTCGGCGACGAGAACGTAGAGTTTTTCGTTTGCCGGGCTGAGGGCGGCGGCTTTCTGAAGAGCTGTAAACGCTCGCTCAGGCTGCGAATTGCCGACGTACGCCTGTGCTAGAAGATTGTAAACGCCGGCCGCGGGATGAGCGGTGCTGCTCAACGCGGTGAGGATGACGATCGCTTTTTCGAACTCGTTCGTTGCGGTGTAACAGAGCGCGAGGTTGAAGTCCGCTGCAAATTCATTAGAGACGCGGCCCTGAGCGGCGAGGAGATGCGGAATGGCTTCGTGAAAGTGGCCTTGGCGCGTGAGGTCGGTTCCAATTCGGAACTCTTCGTCTGCATCGGAAGATGCGCCGCGGCCGTCGGTGGGCGGTTTGGTCTGAGATTGCTGCCTGCTTTGGGTCGTTTGCGCTGTGGCTGGCGACCAGGCGCAGAGGCCGATTAGGACGACGAGAAAAAGCGTGACGGTCGGCGCGGGCGCATCGCTGTGTCGGGTGCAGCGGTTCCTGGCGGATTGAAGATGGCTGCTGATCATGGGAGTCGAGTTACTGGCAGTCCGCCCTGATTCTGCCAGTAATCGAGCGGTGTGAGAAGCCGTGGGTGCGGGAAACGCCGACAAGGTGCGGGGGCGGATGCGGGCTGTACTCAGGGGAGTAGCGAAGGACGAGAGGCGGGAATAGTAGAAATCCACTAGGAGGGGCAAGAAATGGCTTGACAGGATATCGAATACAATATAAAAGAATCGCCATCGGGTGAGTGGTCCGTCCCATTGGGGTAGTGGGGATTATGAGTAAGCGTTTACTTTATACAAGATACTTGGCATTTTCGCTCGGAGCAGCTCCCCTGCCTGGCCGCGTTTGCGCTACCACCCTAGCATGCAGCGCGGCCATTTTTCCTTGTTTGGATTTTCATTCACGCAATCACGGCATATTTGAAATCGGTTCCAATCTGCTGAGGAACGGCCATGACCTATAAAGCTATTGCTGCGGTCCTCACGCATTTGTCCGGACGTTTCCGTTCAAGTTCTGAGTTTGGCGTGTCGCGCAAAAGATCCGGCGGTGAACAAGGAGGAAATATGTCGCGCAGGTTCTCGATGGGGTTCTGTTTGAGCGTGCTGGCGTGCTTGCTGGTTGTGGTGGGATTAGGAGTGCAACCGGCTTGGGGCCAGGCGGGGAGCCAGGGATCCATCAACGTGACGGTGCTGGACCCGGATGGCAAGGTAGTGCCGGACACGACGCTGGTGCTGCAGGATCTCGCGACAAACGATATACGCAACGCGGTGACGTCTGGAGACGGAACCTATACGTTCGTCAACCTGTCGCTGGGAACTTACAAGCTGACGGTGACGAAGAGGGATTTTCAGAGTCAGACTTTTACGGACATCTCAGTCCATGCGACACAGGTTACCGACATCGCCGTGAACATGAAGGTCGGGCAATCGAACGAGACGGTGGAAGTCCGCGAAAACGAGACACCGCTGGTGGAAACGACGTCGAACGCTTTGGGCACGAATATTGATATCAAGCAGCTGGAGGATTTGCCTCTCAGCGGACGTGACGTGAGCCAATTAGCATTTCTGGCTAGCGGATTCAGCGGGCTTCCTGGGAACGGCAACGGCACATGGAACGGGCTGCCGGTGATCGCGCAGGGAAACAACGTGGACGGCGTAATTTCCAGCACAAGCCGGATGAAATTCAGCGGCAACCAACAGCCGGCCATTCAAGCGCGCTTGGAAGACATGCAGGAAATGACGGTGCAGACGGACCAACTGGATGTGAACCAGGGATACGGGGCGTCGAATATGCAAGTGAACCTCGTCACACGCCGTGGAACGAACGCCTATCATGGCCGTATCTTTGAGAACTATCAAAATGCCGGATTGAACGCGAACAGCTGGACCAACGACGCACAGGACCTGCCCAAGAATAAGTTTATCAAGAATGATTTTGGCGGGACGATCGGTGGTCCAATCCTGAAAGACAAATTGTTCTTCTTTGCAAGTTTTGCGACTTCTCGCCAGCCCGGCTCGTATACGACAACGAACAACGTTCTCACGCCCGGCGTGCAGGGCGGCTTGTTCACGTTTGACGGACCCGGTGGCCCTACATCGGTGCAATTGATTGGAACCCCGACCAGCGTTGCAGCATTGGCGGGAGTGAATAACACAATCAATAGCGTTTACACCGCTGAGCAAACGAAAATCAACAGCATCCTTTCGCTGGGGAAACTGACGAATGTGAGCAACGACCCTAGCGTTCAACTGCTCGGCTTTCAGGTGCAGAGTCCCCAAACGTATTACTTCCCGACGTTCCGCCTAGATTACAACATGTCGCAGAGCATCCGATTCAGTTTGGCGCTGAACGAATCGACATTCAACCAGCCGGGCGCTACTGCGCCTTGGTTTCCGGGCGCCGCGTACACCGATTCCGAGGGAGCGAACAAGTGGAAGGCTTACCCGGTGGCGTTTGGATTTGATTGGACGATCAAGCCGACGCTGGTGAACCAATTCCGTGGCGGCTTCCTGTACAACTGGCAGACTTACGGTGTTGGTTCAACGTTGCCGACGCCGGGCTCCAGCATCAACGTACAATGGGATCTGCCCACTTACAACGGCAACATGTCTGGAGATGAGTTCCAGCAGCCAACATCGGACTATTACCCACTGTTCAATATGTCCGATTCTTTGACGTGGCAACATGCTGCGCACACGTTCAATTTTGGTTTCTCCTGGTATCGCGAACAGGACCACTACTGGAACGCCCCATCGGGAATAGCGTTTACGAATCTAGGATTAGTGACAGGCGACCCAGCATTGAACCCGATCGCAAATGCGTTGACCGCGGCTGGTGCGAGTTCCGCGCAGCAGACGGAAGGCGAGCAGATCTACGCGATTCTTGCGGGAGACATCGGGGCTTCAAACGGCCCTGCGGTGCGGACCGCCTTTGCTCTCAACCCACAAACCAAACAGTATGATACGAATTCAACGAACCCCTTCGTGCTGGACGAACTGCAGAAAGCCTGGGGCTTGTTTTTCCAGGATTCCTGGCGCATCAAGCCAAACTTCACGCTGAACTATGGATTGCGGTGGGATTTCACGGGCGATGACCACGACTTGAAGAATGCTTACGAAAGCGTGGGTTTGGATGGAGTTTGGGGACCTTCGGGCGCCGGAAACGAGTTCAAACCGGGAGTCCTGACGGGAAATCAAAATCCGTTATTTGAGGCACGGGGTCACCAATACAATGCTTGGAACGTAAGCCCGCAGCCGCAGATCGGATTTGCCTGGAGTCCTGCCTTTACCGATGGGTTGATGGGTAAGCTGACGGCTCAAGGCCAAACCGTCGTCCGCGCCGGTTTCGCCTTCCGGAAGTACACGGAGCCGTATCAGTTCTTCTGGGATGCGGCGACTGATTATGGTGCGTTCTTCTATCAGAATAATCAGCTGGTGGACAATCCGACGCCAACGTCCGCCGGCCAATTCAAGCCTGGAAGCCAGCTGCTGGGACAACCGTTTCCGCCGTACCAAAACTTGACCCCGAACTACACACCGACGTTCCCGGAAGCAGGGTTGACGTTTGTTTATCCCTACCAACAGATTTTCAACCCTGGCATCGCATTGGGCGCGATCAATCCGAACATCAAGCAGCCGTACACCGAATCGTGGAACTTGAGCATCCAGCGTCCGATTGGGCGCAACAACGTGCTCGAGTTCCGGTACATCGGCAGCCGTAGCGTGCACCAGTGGCTCAACGTGTTCACGGATGAGGTGAACATATTCGAAAACGGGTTCCTGCCGCAATTCCAGCAGGCGCAAAAGAATCTGGCGATTAACACGGCGAGCGGAAATCCAAATTCTTTTGCGAATAACGGATTGGCAGGGCAGGCCGCCACGCCGATTTTTGACGCGGCGTTCACCGGTGTACCGGCGGCACAAGCGTATGGAAACTCCACGTTCATTTCCATGTTGCAGGCCGGAGCGGCCGGCGGTCTAGCTACCGCGATGGCGGGAGGTCCGGGAGGCAATCCCACATACTTCTGCAACATCGTGACGACATTTGCTCCGTGCGCGGCGAACGGAGGTTATACGGGCGCTGGCGGGACGCAACCGATCAACTACTTTCAGATGAATCCGCTGAACACGGGACAGGACGTGGGGCTGACAACATCGGCGGGCTATTCGAATTACAACGGCTTGCAAGTTGATTTCCGGCAGAAGCAGTGGCACGGGATGCAGTTCGATGCGAACTACACCTGGAGCCACACGCTGGGAATCAACACGCAGAATTCCTGGACGGGGGTATTCAACCAGTTCTCGCTGCGCAACCTGCGACAGAGCTACGGACCACTACCGTTTGACATCCGGAACTCGTTCCACGTGAACGGCACGTACGATTTGCCGTTTGGCGCAGGCCAACACTTCTTGAACCAAACCGGCTTGGTCGACAAGCTGGTGGGAGGATGGTCCGTTGGAACGATCGTAACATTGCAGAGTGGCGAGCCGTTCCAGTTGCTGGGCCTACAGTCAATTAACGGCAACGTCTCCTCCACGTTTAATGATTTTGGCGACAGCGGCGTGGTGTTGAATGGTGTGACGCAGTCACAACTGCAGAGCTCAGTGGGTGTCTATCACGTCCCAGGACAGACGACGGTGGACTTGATCAACCCGAAGTATCTGAGCAGTACCGGTGCGAATTCGGCGTTCATCACACCGAATACGAATCCGGGGACATTTGCGTTGAATCCGTGGTTGTACGGGCCGCGCTATTTCAACCAAGACATCGCAATCAGCAAGCAGATACCCATCACCGAGCGCTTCCGCTTGACGTTCCAAAGTGAGTTATTGAATGTCTACAACCATCCGAACTTTGGTCCAACGCCGGAAGGACTCGCGAGTGCGAACCCCGGGAATGTAAACATTAACAACGGGGGTTTTGGTCAAGCGGGGACGATCACTACTCCGAATAGCCCGGGAAACAATGGAGCTCGCGAAATCGAGTTCCGGTTAAATCTTTCGTTCTAGTTTGTTGCGGCCAGGTCCACCCTCCATCGCGTTCGCTGGATGCCAGCTCTGGCATCCGGCGAGCGCGTCGGTTTTTTTGGCTCGAGTGTAAATCGCTGGTGATTTCGGATCGCCTGCAGTGCCGCTCTCCGCAAGAGTTTGGAGGTAATTTCAACCGTGAAAATTAACAGGCCGGCTTGGCTGGTGGCCGGGGCGTTGTGCTTGCTGGCTGCAGCGCCGAGCTGGGCACAAGACCAAAATGCCGCGCCGACTCCGCCGATGGGGTGGAACAGCTGGAATCATTTTGCGGAGCGGGTGGACGACCGCGGCGTGCGCGCGGCGGCGGATGCGCTGGTGGCGAGCGGGATGAAGGATGCGGGATACGTCTACATCAACATTGATGACACTTGGGAAGCCGGCCGCGACGCGCAGGGATTCATCCAGTCGAACCAAAAATTTCCGGATATGAAGGCGCTGGCTGATTACGTACACAGCAAGGACTTGAAAATCGGGATTTATTCATCGCCCGCGGCGAAAACTTGCGCAGGTTATGAGGGTAGCCTGGGGCACGAAGTGGAAGATGCGCAGTCGTACGCGAAGTGGGGCATCGATTATTTGAAATACGATTGGTGCGAATCGAACGGTACGCGCGACGAGATGATTGCGGCATATACGAAGATGCACGACGCACTGAAGAAGACAGGACGCCCGATCGTGCTGAGCCTCTGCGAATACGGCTGGAACAAAGTGTGGGAGTGGGGGCCGTCGGTCGGGGGAAATTTGTGGCGCACCACGGGTGACATCGCCGACCAATATCGCGTGATGGCGGACATCGGCTTCAGTCAGAACGGCCTGGAAAAATTTGCAGGCCCCGGACATTGGAACGACCCGGATATGCTGGAAGTGGGCAATGGCGGAATGAATGAAGATGAATACCGCACACACATGAGCCTGTGGGCGATTCTGGCGGCTCCGTTGATCGCGGGAAACGATCTTACGAGGATGACGCCTTTCACGGTAGAGCTGCTGACGAATCGTGAAGTGATTGCGGTGGATCAAGACCCGCTCGGCAAGCAGGGCTACCGCATCGCGCAGGAAGGACCGTTTGAGATCTGGATGAAGCCGCTCGCGGATGGAAGCAAGGCGGTCGGATTGTTTAATCGCCAACGAAACACAGAGCAGATGACGGTGAAACTCTCGCTGCTGGGGATTGAGGGAGAAGCGTCGGTGCGGGATCTGTGGTTGAAGAAGGATTTGGGAACGGTGAGCGGGACGTTCAGCGCGTATGTGCCGAGCCACGGGGTCGTGCTGGTGAGGATCAAGGCAAAGTAGCGCGTTGCTTCCCATTTTTGGAATAAACACGATTTGTGGATTTGTAAAATGCGTCGCAGATGGCGGACCGGTGTGTAGTGCCATGTTGCGTATAACGCCTTTATTTGCAGTTGGTTATGGTACTTTGGGGATTTGTAAAGTCCTTGCATAAAATTTGCAATCAGATATATTCCGTAGAGGGTTGGCATGTCAGCCAACCTGCATATGATCCGAATTGGAACTGAGGCAGGGAACCGCTTCTGTGGCCCAGCGCGAATCGGAGCAAATCGGGTAAACGCTTCCTTCAAATTGGATTTGTGGTGGCTGATGGCAGCAAAGTATGGGGGGGCAACGTGAAGTTTCCCAAGGGCGTTTCGCGGCGGCAGTTTGTTTCCGGGGTGATGTCGTCGTCGGCGCTGGCGTGTCTTCCGAAAACTGCGGGAGCGTTCGCGGGGAGCGCTGCTTTCGAGGATTTGCTGTTGCAGGGCGGGCGTCCGCACGGTCCGGATGCGCGCGTTACGCTTTTGGCCGCGCCATTTCCGATGGAGCAAGTGCGTCTGCTGGACGGTCCTTTCCTGGATGCCACGAAAATGAATCAGCAGTACCTGCATTCTCTCCCCGTTGATCGCCTGGTGCACAATTTTCGCGTGAATGCGGGCTTGGCGAGTTCGGCGGACCCTTTGGGCGGATGGGAAGCTCCGGATTGCGAGCTGCGCGGACATTTCACGGGACATTTTCTTTCGGCGTGCGCGCTGGGGTATGCGAGCACTGGCGCTGTGGAATTGAAAACGAAGGCCGAGGCGGTGGTGGCGGAGCTGGCGAAATGTCAGGACGCTAAGGGCAACGGTTATCTGAGCGCGTTTCCTGAAAGCTTTTTTGACCGATTGAGCGACGGCAAAGGCGTATGGGCGCCTTTTTATACGCTGCATAAGATCATGGCGGGAAATTTGGACATGTACACGTACTGCCAGTCGGAGCAAGCTCTGGCGGTGGCTGAGGGAATGGCACGGTGGATGGGACACTGGACGAACGGCATCAGCGACGATCACATGCAGCGGATTTTGAAGACCGAGTATGGCGGAACGAATGAGGCGCTGTATAACCTGAGCGCGATTACAGGGAAGTGGCAATATTTTCGGACGGCGACGCGATTCGAGCAGCCGGACTACTTCGGCCCTCTGGCGGCGCACCGGGACGAGCTGAAAGGGCTGCACACGAATACAAATATTCCGAAGGTGATCGGAGCGGCGCGGCGATATGAGCTGACGGGCGATCCTTACTACCACGAGGTTTCGAAGTATTTCTGGGAAGAAGTGACGCAAGAGCGCGCGTACGTGACGGGCGGAACGAGCAATGGCGAAGGATGGGATACGGACGCGGGAAATTTGTCGAACGCGCTAAGCTTGTGGTCGGAGGAATGCTGCTGTGGATACAACATGCTGAAGCTGACGCGGCATGTGCATCAGTGGACGGCGGACCCACGCTACATGGATTACTACGAGCGGACGCTTTTCAATTCGCGGCTGGGGACACAGAATCCGGACAACGGAATGAAGATGTATTATTTCCCGCTGCAAACGGGCTACTGGAAATTTTTTCACTCGCAGTTCAATTCGTTCTGGTGCTGCACGGGAACCGGCGTGGAAGAGTTTTCGAAATTTACCGATTCAATTTATTCACGTAACCAGCACGATGTGTTCGTGAATCTTTTTATCGCTTCCGAGGTGCGCTGGCCGGAGAAGGGGCTGACGATTCGTCAGACGACGAAATTTCCCGAACAGGAAGGCACCAGCATCGCGGTGAAGGCGGAAAAGCCTGTGCAGGCCGGCATCAATATACGAATTCCGAACTGGGCGGTCGACGGCGGCAGCGTGGAGTTGAACGGGAAAGCGCTGCAGGCTTTTTCCAGCCCGGGAAGTTATTTGAGAATTACACGACAGTGGGTGGATGGGGACAAGCTGGAAGTGAAATTGCCGATGCAGTTGCATGCGGAGCCGCTGTTGGGTGATCCGACACAGGTGGCGGCGCTGTACGGGCCGATCGTGTTGGCCGGGCGTCTGGGAACCCAGGGACTGACGGAAGCAATGCAGTACGATCCGGATCATGGGCCGACGCAATTATCACCTCCGCATGCCGAAGCAAAGGGAAACGCGAACATTTTTGCGAAATCGGTGGCAGAAATTCACGCGGCGTCGTGGCTGGAGCCGGTGAAGGGGCAGCCGCTGACATTTCAGACTGTGGGCCAGAAGAATGCGACGACTTTGATTCCGCTGAATCAGATAGTTGGCGAGCGATACGCGGTTTATTGGAAGACGAGCACGCATAACGAGGATACGGACGGGTAAGCTTGCTGCGTTTGTAGGATCGGCTCGCAAGCGTGCTGATCGCGATGCGGACGTTGACGGAAGCGCGATGGGAGTGGATAGTACGTGGCACCAAGCATTATGGGAGATGAGTAGTGAGCATCCACGAAGTTGCGAAGATGGCGAAGGTATCGATCGCGACGGTGTCGCGCACTATCAATGGCGTGCCGACGGTGACGCCACAGCTTTCGCGGCGCGTGTGGAAAGTGATCGAGGAGCTGGGATATTACCCGAACACGCAGGCGCGCGCGCTGGTTTCTGGACGCAGCCGGATTTTCGGATTGATCGTTTCGGAAATCACCAATCCGTTCTTTCCTGAAATCGTGCAGGGCTTCGAAGACATCGCGGTGCAGAACAATTACGAGATTCTTACGACCTCCACGGTGCACGATCCGGGGCGGATGGCGCTTTCGGTGCGGCGAATGATCGAGCGCCGGGTGGAAGGCGTGGCGGTGGTGACGTTCGGGATGGAAGAAGCGCTGTTCGATGATCTGAAATCGCGCAACGTGCCGCTGGTGTTTATTGACGTGGGGCCGCCGCTACCGCGAATCAGCACGATCAAGATCGATTATTTAAACGGACTTCGGCAGGCGGTGCAGCATCTGGCGGCGTTGCGCCACGAAAAAATCGCGTTTGTCTCTGGACCGTTGACACTGAAGACAGCCGTGGCGCGGCAACATGCGTTTATGCAGGCGATGGATGAGATCGGCCTGGCCGTGGATCCGCAGCATCTGGTGGAAGGAAATCACACGATGGAGGGCGGCATCCAGGCGATGCAAAAGCTTTTTGGCCTGGCCGAGACTCCTACGGCCGTGATTTGTTCGAACGACATGACGGCGCTGGGAGTGATGCGCGAAAGTTACGCGCAAGGAGTACATGTTCCGAAGGAATTATCTGTCGTGGGGTTTGACGACATTCGTCTGGCGCAGTTCGTGATACCGCCTTTGACTACCGTGAAAATGTCGCAAACGGAAATTGCGCGACTGGCATTCAACGCGCTTCTAGCAGAGGTGCGGCGAAAAACGCCTTCGCCGACGGGAAGCGAGTACATGCTTCGCACCAGCCTCGTCCTACGTGATTCCACTGCCTTGGCTCCGAAAACCGCGCGCCGACGAAAACCTAAAGCCGCCGAATCCAGCGGTGAGTGAAGCAAATGAACATCGCGAATTGAAAAGCGCGCCAGGGATCACGCAAAAGGTTCGCTGGTCCGATTAGAATGCGCGCGTGGGCCGGCTTGGCGTGTTTTTTGCGCGAGGGTTTGCCGCGGAATGCATGCGGTGAGTTTTTTGAATTGGCAGCGGGGGCACGCGTCGTGTCGGAACGTAGCATTAACGGGCACGGCGGTGTTTGGATTTTTCTCGAGGGGATGAATGGCGTCCAAGAAGATCACGCTGGGCTTGATCGTTGGGAACCGCGGTTTCTTTCCCGGGCATTTGGCGGAATCAGGACGCAAGGAAATGGTTCGGGTGTTGGAGCAAACCGGCATCGAGGTGGTGGCGCTGGACGCGGAGAAGAGCGGGCACGGAGCGATTGAGACGTATGAAGAGGCGCAGAGATGCGCGGAAGTTTTTCGCGCGCACAGGGAACGAATCGATGGAGTGATCGTGACGCTGCCGAACTTCGGCGATGAGCGCGCGATTGCGGACACCCTGCGTCTTTCGCGTTTGCGAGTGCCGGTATTGGTGCAGGCGACGCCGGATACTCCGGCGAAAATGAGCATCGCCTTCCGACGTGACAGTTTTTGCGGAAAAATGTCCGCTTGCAATAATTTGCGGCAGTACGGAATTCCATATTCGCTGACGACCTCGCACACGGTGACGCCGGATTCGGCGGAATTCAAGAAGGACCTGGAATGGTTTGCGGGGGTTTGCCGCGTGATGCGTGGATTGCGGGACTTGCGGATCGGTAGCATTGGCGCGCGTCCGACGGCTTTTAATACCGTCCGTTACAGCGAAAAAATACTGGAATCGCAGGGGATTTCGGTGGAGACGCTGGATCTGTCCGAGGTCATCGGACGGATTCAGAGAATGAAGGACTCGGATGATGCGGCGCAGGCGAAGCTGAAGTCCATTGAGAAATATGTTTCGACGAACGATGTGCCCAAGGAAGCTCTGCTGAAAATGGCGAAGCTGGGCGCGGTGATTGACCAGTGGATGAAACAGACACATGTGACCATCAGCGCGATCCAGTGCTGGACTTCGATTGAAGAGAATCTGGGGGTGGTGCCGTGCACGGTGATGAGCATGATGAGCGACGATCTGATGTCCAGCGCGTGCGAGGTGGACATTTGCGGCGTGCTCAGCATGCACACGCTGCGCCTGGCGTCGCAGACGCCCAGCGCGCTGCTGGATTGGAACAATAATTACGGCGACAATCCGGATAAAGCTGTGTGCTTTCACTGCAGCAATCTGCCGAAACATTTTCTGAAATCGGTGAAAATGGATTATCAGGCGATCATTGCGGGCACGGTGGGGAAGGAAAATACGTTTGGAACGTGCGTCGGCTTGGTGAAGTCCGGGCCGATGACGTTTGCGCGGTTTTCCACCGACGATCGGGCAGGGCATGTGCGCGGTTACGTGGGCAGCGGCAATTTCACGGATGATCCGTTGGAAACATTTGGCGGCGCGGGAGTGGTGGAGATTCCGAAGATGCAGACGCTGCTGCGGTACATCTGCGAAAACGGGTTCGAGCATCACGTAGCGGCAAATTTCTCGTCGGTGGCGGGAGTGGTGCATGAGGCGGCGGTTCGTTACCTGGGCTGGGACATGCACTGGCACGAAAATTAACGATTCGAGGCGTGGGTTTTTATGGCGATCGTCGCAGGCGTAGATTTCGGGACGTTAAGTGTTCGCGTTTCGATCGTGGACAGCAAGAAGGGCACACTGGAATCCGCGGTGGCCGAATATCCATTGCATCGCAAGCGCGAGGACCCGGAATTTGCAACGCAATCGCACGATGATCACATGCGCGCGCTGGCATTGGCGACGCGCGAGGCCCTGGAAAAAGAGGGAGTGCGCGGCGAGGACGTGGAAGCGATCGCGCTGGACACGACGGGATCGTCGGTAGTGCCGGTGGATGCGAAGATGATTCCGCTGGATGATTATTATTTGTGGTGCGACCATCGCGCCAAGGCGGAAGCCGCGGAGATCACGGAACTGGCGAACCGCGAGGGGCTGGAAGCGATTCGCTGGTGTGGTGGTGTGTATTCGTCGGAGTGGGGATTCGCGAAGCTGTTGCACTGGCTGCGGCACAATCCTGATAAACGCGCGAAATTCGCGAGCGCGTTCGAACATTGCGACATGGTGGCGGCGACGCTGTGCGGCGTGACGGATCCGAGCAAGGCGAAGCGCAGCGTTTGCGCGATGGGACACAAATGGCTTTGGCATGCGGATCTGGGCGGGCTGCCTTCCGAAGAATTCCTGGTGAAATTGGATCCGCTGCTGGCTGGCGTGCGTGCGAAACTTGCGGGGGAGTACCAAACCTCCGACAAGATTGCTGGGACGTTGTCTCCTTATTGGGCGGAGAAGCTGGGACTGCGCGCGGGAATTCCAATTCCGGTGGGAGCGTTCGATGCGCATTGGGACGCGATCGGCGCGGGGACACAGGAAAAAGATGTGGCGAATGTGGTGGGGACGTCCACTTGCATTATCGGGATCTCGAGCCAGACGCAGCTGGTGCCGGGAGTTTGCGGCGTGGTGACGGGCAGCGTGCATCCGGGCTACACGGGAATCGAGGCGGGACTTTCCGCTACCGGAGATATTTTTGAGGCTATCGCGCGGCGGGCGAACGCCACGATTTCGCAATTGAGCGTGGGATTGGAAAAATATCACGCTGGACAGACCGGATTGCTGCGCATGACCTGGGACAACGGCGACCGCACGGTGCTGGTGAATCCGAATCTGCGCGGAATTACGCTGGGCTGGAATTTGCAGAATACGGCGCAGGATGAGCTTTTTGCAGCGATCGAGGGGACGGCATTTCATACGCGCGTGATTCTGGACCGTATGGCGGAACATGGCACGAAGATCGAGCGCGTGATCAATGCGGGAGGGATTCCGCAGAGCAATCCAGTTTTGAATCAGGTCTACGCGAACGTGCTGGGGCGGCCGGTGCTGGTGCCTAGCAAGAAAGTGACGAGCCTGGGGTCGGCGATTTTTGCGTTTCTTGCGGCTGGGACTTTCAAGACGATCGAAGAGGCGCAGAAGCAGATTTGTCCTTCGCACATCGTTTTCCATCCGCAGAAGGAAGCGCAGGGGATTTACGACGAGCTGTACGCGATGTATCGGAGACTTTATTTTGAATTTGGCGGAGCGGCCAGGGGCGGAAGCTTTGGCGATGTGTTGCCCGCGCTGATTCGGATATCCTCTAGTCAAATGGCGCACGCGCACATGGCGGAAAAAGCGAGTTAGCTGGGTTTGAGTGTTATCCTTCCAATCTTTTCCTTCGTGGGGAATCTAAAGCGTTAATTTGCGGAAAAGCATTTGCATCCGTATGCTTGATTGATTCCTGTGTGCGCGAAAACGAATGATTGATGCGTTGCGCGCAGGCGGAGTTGCGGATGATCGGAATTTCTTGTGCTGCGTTGCTTTTTGATATGGACGGAGTGCTGATTGATTCGAC